>OQVZ01000387.1_pt1 | contig 16870 bp, 7 predicted proteins | sample 1691571 | NCBI WGS metagenome assembly OQVZ01 (sample SAMN03418261, study PRJEB22391) | human gut metagenome | biome: human-gut; feature: organic feature; material: feces | host: Homo sapiens | place: Tanzania | collected 2013-01
AATGAGTCAGATCTGCAATATATCGACGATGGAGAGAGAAAAAGTGGAAAAGTACAGCAGTTGCTGAGCGATCATACGAATAAGCCAACCATCTTGGTTATCGATGACAACAATGATATCCGTCAGTATGAGCATACCCTTCTGCAGGATGATTATATCGTTCTGGAAGCTGCTGATGGTAAGGAAGGACTGGATGTTGCCAAGAAGGAAGTTCCCGACCTGGTAATCTGTGATGTGATGATGCCGGTGATGGATGGTCTGGAGTTTACCCAGAATCTGAAGACCCATACGGCAACCTCTCATATTCCTGTCATCATGCTTACGGCGAAGAATCAGGAAGAGCATCGTGCCGAGGGTTATGAATATGGTGCCGATTCCTACATCACCAAGCCATTCCACAGCAAGGTGCTCCTGGCACGTATCGAGAATCTGTTGAAGCAGCGCAAGCTTCTGAAGCATCTTTTCCAGGGAAGTCAGGAGGCTGAGCAGGAAATCGCCGATTCTCATCTGGAAGATCGTGATAAGCAGTTCCTGAAACAGCTTCATGCCATCATTCAGAAGAATCTCTCGGATAGCGAGTTTGGCGTCGAGGAAATCGGTAAGCAGATAGGCTTGAGCCGCGTCCAGCTTTATCGCAAGGTGAAGGCGATGACGGGTTCTTCGGTCGTTGATCTGCTCCGCAAGGCTCGCCTGGCGAAAGCAAAGCGCTTGCTGGAGTCTCGCAGCATGAGTGTTTCCGAGGTAGCCTATGATGTGGGCTTCTCTGCTCCTTCTTATTTCACCAAGTGTTTTAAGGATGAGTATGGCATGTTGCCGGGAGATGTGGGAAATGTATAATATAACATCATATAATTGACGTGTTTCTAATAATAACTAATTTTCAGAAGAAAATGAAAAGAAAATCACTTTTATTACTATTTGTATGTCTCACCTTACTGGCACATGCAGTTAAGGTGAATGTAAATAATGCCGTAGATTTCGTCAATCCACTCGTGGGTTCAGATTCCAACCCTGAGCTTTCTACGGGTAATACTTATCCTGCCATAGCGATGCCTTGGGGTATGAACTTCTGGGTTCCTCAGACCGGAAAGATGGGCGATGGATGGCAATACACCTATGCGGCTAAGAAAATCAGAGGCTTGAAGCAGACTCATCAGCCAAGTCCTTGGATCAATGATTACGGTCAGTTCTCTCTCTTGCCTACCGTGGGTAAACCGGTCTTTGATGAGGCGAAGCGTGCCAGCTGGTTCTCTCACAAGGCAGAGAAGGCTACACCTTATTATTATAGTGTCTATCTGGCAGACTATGATGTAACGGCAGAGTTGTGCCCTACGGAGCGTGCTGCCTTGATGGCTTTCACCTTCCCGAAGACTGATCAGGCAAATGTGGTGATTGATGCCTTCGACAAGGGAAGTTACATCCAGGTAATTCCTGCAGAACGTAAAGTAATCGGTTTCTCTACCCGCAACAGTGGGGGAGTACCAGATAATTTCCGCAATTACTTCGTCATCGAGTTCGATCACGACTTTAATGCATTTGTCAGTGTGAAGGATGGTCAACTGATTTCAGCTAATGAACAGAAGGGAAACCACGTGGGAGCTATCATCACTTTCAAAACCAGTCAGCGTGGCGAAAAGATTCAGGCACGTGTCGCTTCTTCGTTTATCAGCAGCGCCCAGGCCATGCAGAATCTCAGGGAATTGGGACTGGCGGATATGGATCAGCTCAAGCAGCAGGGCCGTCAGCGCTGGAACGAAGTTCTGGGAAAGATAGAGGTAGAGGATGAGAATATCGATCATCTCCGTACTTTCTACAGCTGTCTCTATCGCTCGGTACTCTTCCCTCGTGCTTTTTACGAGAAGGATGCTGCTGGCGAAATCGTGCATTACAGTCCTTACAATGGTACGGTTCAGAAGGGTTATATGTTTACGGATACAGGCTTCTGGGATACTTTCCGCTGTCTCTTCCCGCTTCTCAACCTGATGTATCCTTCAGAAAACGTGAAGATTCAGGAAGGTCTTGCTAATACTTATAAGGAGAGTGGCTTCCTGCCAGAGTGGGCAAGCCCGGGTCATCGTGGCTGTATGGTGGGTAACAATTCTGCTTCTGTAGTGGCCGATGCCTATCTTTCCGGTTTGCGTGGCTATGATATGGAGACGCTTTGGCAGGCAGTGGTGCATGGTACTCAGGCTGTTCATCCTCAAGTAAACTCTACCGGACGTTTGGGATACGAGTATTACAACAAGTTGGGTTATGTGCCATACGATGTGAAGATCAATGAGAGTGTAGCCCGTACCTTGGAATATGCTTACGATGACTGGTGTATCTATCAGTTGGGTAAGGCTTTGGGTAAGTCGGCTAAGGAGCTGAAGCCTTTTGCCAAGCGTGCGATGAATTATCAGAAGGTATTTGATAAGGAAACGAAGCTGATGCGTGGCAGATTGAAGGATGGTAAGTTTATGTCTCCATTCAATCCTCTGAAGTGGGGCGATGCCTTTACAGAGGGAAATGCCTGGCATTATACCTGGTCGGTGTTCCACGATCCTCAGGGATTGATCCAGCTGATGGGTGGTAAGGATGCTTTCAATCAGATGCTCGACTCTGTCTTTATCCTGCCTCCTGTCTTCGACAACAGTTACTACGGATATACGATTCATGAAATCCGTGAGATGCAGGTGATGGATATGGGTAATTATGCACACGGCAACCAGCCTATCCAGCACGCCATCTATCTCTATGGCTATAGCGGTCAGCCTTGGAAGACTCAGTATTGGATTCGCCAGGTGATGGATAAGCTCTATACGCCAGCCCCTGATGGCTATTGCGGCGATGAGGATAATGGTCAGACTTCAGCCTGGTATGTTTTCTCGGCGATGGGATTCTATCCTGTTTGTCCTGGAAGTGGCCAGTATGTGTTGGGAACTCCTTATTTCAAGTCGATGAAACTTCATCTGGAAAATGGCAAGGAAGTAGATATCCAGTCGGAAGGCAAGGGATGCTATGTGGATGAAATGTTGCTGAATGGCAAATCTTACCAGCATAACTATCTTGATATGCGTTCTTTGATGCAGGGAACACAGATTACCTATCGCCTTTCTGAGCAGCCAAACTTGCAGCGAGGTACTCAAGAAGAGGATGTTCCTTACTCATTTTCAAGGAAATAACCGATAACGGTTCAAAAAATCGTTCGGGAAAGGTGCAAAAATCGTTCATTTTCGATGAAAAGAGTGCAATGTACCATTTTTTTTCTAGTTTTTGAACGATAATTATCCATGACTTTCACTAAATCTTCATACTTTTGCACCAGAAATTTGAAGTTAATAAATTGTTTCAAGTATTTGAGGTAGTAATATTTGCAAGTTTTTAAGTTTAGGTTTTAATGGTTTAAAAGTTTAAGGTTTAGTAAGTTCATAGGTTTAGTAAGTATATAGGTTTTAGTTATTTAGGTTTATAGGATTGTTTTTCAGAGGTAATTAGTTTCTTTAAGGTAAAAGATTGTTTTGGGAAAATGTTAGTTAGTTGTTTAAGATAGGTTTATGTTAGTTTTGGGAAAATGAATAGTTAGTTTTGGGAAAAAAACAGTAAAAATGAAAAAGCAGCTGCAGGAATATGCCTGTCAGCTGCTTTTCACTTTCTATTCGGGGCTTATCTTCTTTCCTTCTTTCTTTTCATCCCTCTTCTCATCTTTCTTCTCTTTTCTCATTCTTTCCATTCCTCAAACTCGAGTTCCAATTCCCGGTACTCAGGTTTCAGGGTACTGTTCTCCTTGTCTTCCTTCCGGGCTTCTTCTGAGGTGGCATTGCTTACGGATAGGCCCAACAGACGGATGGGACGGCTCGAAGAGTAATCCACCAGTTGAAGCAGTCGCTTGGCAAGGGGAAGAATATCGTCCTTTTTCGTCAGAATCTTCTCCTGTGAGATGCTGCGGGTAATCTGGGTGAAATCCGAGAACTTCACCTTCAGGGTTAAGGTTCTTCCTTCGAAACCGCTTTTGGCGATTCGCTCCAGCAGTTCAAGCACCGTATGGTAGAGTTCGATAATCACAGCCGACTTGGCATAGATGTCCTCCAGGAAAGTCTGTTCACATCCCACTGATTTGCGTTCCCGATAGGTGATGACGGGGCGTTCGTCTATACCTCTTGCAAAATGGTAGAAGATGTGTCCGGCTTTCCCGAATACTTCTACGAGATGTTCTTCGGATACTTTCCGTAGGTCGGCACCATTGTAGATGCCCATGAAGTGCATCTTCTGTAGGGTCTTCTTGCCTACGCCCCAGAAATCCTCTACAGGGAGCTGACCGATGAAATCGAGTGCCTTATCGGGATGGATAGTGCAGATGCCGTCTGGCTTGCGGTAATCGGATGCCACCTTGGCGAGAAACTTGCAGTAGCTGATACCTGCCGAGGCTGTAAGACCAGTTGCCTCCTTGATACGAACCTTGATTTCCTTGGCGATATCCACTGCCATTTCTATCCCTTTCTTGTTGCGAGTGACATCCAGAAAGGCTTCATCGATGGAGATGGGTTCGATGAGATCGGTGTATTCCTGGAATATCTGATGTATCTGATGGGATATTTCTGCATAATAAGAATGCCGGCAGGGTACGACAATGAGGTTAGGGCAACGCTGTTTGGCTTGAGCGATGGATTGCGCCGAGTGAACGCCATACTTCCTTGCCTCATAGCTGGCTGTAGAAACCACACCACGTGGTCCGTCGAAGCCCACCGCTACCGGTTTGCCCCGAAGTTCCGCATTGTCTCTTTGCTCTACTGCCGCAAAGAAGGCATCCATGTCGATATGTATAATCTTGCGCTCTGTCATTCTTATGCAAACTGGCAATATAATGCGTAGTTTGGCATGAACTCATTCTCTATGTTTTTATATTTCATTTACTTCGTCAATTCTCGCCAGTTCCCATCCCTTGAACTGCATGATAATCTTATGGAGTGTCGTGCCTTGGCGTAATGCCTCCACTCTTGGTGCTTTGGCATATTGCTTGATTTGTTCCTCGGCATCAAGCCATTGCTTCGCTCCCTTGGTCATCTTGCCATCTTCTGTTAGAGTATCGAATTCTTTCTTAGACAATACCTTCAGCTCGATGATATAACTATGCTTCGTAGGGTAGTGGGTCAAGTTTGGCAGGAGGAAGAAATCGCAATAACCATGGTTCAATTCCAACTCTGGGGCAGTATAGTAATAATTGTTGAGGCTGAAATATGCCATGAAGAAACCTTGCAAGTTGCGCTCAGCCTCGATACCATCCCTAACAGATGATACTTCGGCGTATGCTTTTGCCATATACTCCAAGCATTCCTTCCACTTGCCCTCAAAAGCCATATAGGTAAACATGGTCTTGAGGTTGGAGGTATTGATGTATTTCTCCTCTTGATACTGCTCCAACAGATAATTATAATATTGTTTGCGTACATTATTATTAGGAATGCCCAAAATCAGTTGGTCTCCAAAAGTATCCTTGATGGTCAACATACCATAGTAGAACAACAAACTGATGAATATCTCAGGATTTGTCAATGCCTTTGCCGGGAATGATTCCTCGATGTTTCCTACAATTTCTCCTTTTTCCGCAATGGTCATGATGACACCCTTTCTGTCTCCGTCCAACTTGTCGAGCTGGAGGAGTTTCTTCATCTTGTTGTAGTCGGTCTTGGTGTTAGGGTCAATCATCTGGCGTGGAGCTTCCCCTGTCTCCATATAGTTGCGGAGATAGTATAATACCATGTCGCAGTTGAAAACCTTGCTTTGTGTCCTCAATGCCTCCTCTGAAAAACAATAGTTGTCGTACCAAGGTTTCATGTCCTCGATAATCGCTTCTACATCTGTATCGGCTGGTAAGTCGCCTGAATTCTTGTAGTAAGTGAACAGGTCTCTCACATCTTCTGTGGAGAAACCAAGCATCTGGTTGAAAGGCGCCTTGGTAGATATATGCCAGCCGATGTTGAAACCGCTGGTCAAGTCATCGAGCGTTACAGGGCTTACACCAGTCATGAAGATACGGGCGAACATACCTTTGAATACCTTGAAAATCTCACGATAGAAGCCGCTGGCATGGGTCAATGCCCAATACACATCCTCCCCGTGCTCGTTGAGCACCACGTTGGTGAAGTTGTCGTATTCGTCCACGATGAGGAATAGTTGATAACCATTCTTCTGAGCCTCCATTGCAAGGGCGTTCAATTTGCCCGAAGCATAGTTGATGCCTTTTATCTTGGCGATAGCCTCTGGGGTATAGTAGTCCTTGTAAAGGGTATCCACAAAGAAATCCACGCACTGACCGCAATAGTCATTGAATCGGTCTTCCAAGAGCTTGATGCCGCCTCCTATCTTCGAGAAGTCAAGGTATAGTACTTGGTACTTGCCCTGCTGTGGGGTAGGATGGGAGCCAATCCAAAGGTTGCCAAAAAGTTCTTGGAACCTTTCTGTCATGCTGATGTCGTAATAAGCACGCATCATGCTTATCAGCAAACTCTTGCCGAATCTTCGAGGACGTATAAAGAAGAGAGCGTCTGCCTCTTTTTCCAACAAAGGCAGATACATAGTCTTATCGACATAATACTGGTTTCGCTCGATAATATCGACGAAATTAGATACTCCGTATGGTACTCTTTTAGCTTGTTCCATGATGAATGATCCCTTTCTTTTTTATTCTTTCTGCAAAGATAATGGAAATATTTGATATATGTGCCGTTTTGATGAAAAAAATGTTTTGAATAATTGCAGAAGCCCCCATACTTTTCGTTTATCCTCTATTGCTTATGTTGGACGAATTCTTGTATTTGATGCAATGGTTTTTTAACGCTGTTTTTGTATGAGTCATTTCTTTGCCTATTGAAACAGGCTTCGTTGGTCATCGCAAGTACTTGCGTTAGCCAATGAAAGTACTTACGATAGCCAACGAAGGTATCTGTGTCTGTTTCCGGAGTCGTCTCCGATAGCTAATGGAGTCGTCATCGATAGCTTCCGGAGTCGTCATCGATAGCTTATTGAGTCGTCTCCGTTAATTCATTGAGACATCTCCGATAGCTTGCAAAGCCGATTGAATATGCTAACTCAGTTACTTTAGTAAGCTCACTCAGCCACTTTCGTAAGCTGATTCAAGCACTTGTACTCGTAAACTCAAGCACTTGTACTCACTAATTCAAGTACATCATGATACGTTCTTATTAGTCTGTTGTGATTGTTTTTTTTCTTGCAAGAATTGCCATATTGCCATATCTTACAACTAACTGTCAGATTATAAGTATATTAAGGCTATGGTAATTCTTTATGTTTGGACTTTGTCTGCCATATAATTGCCATAAAAAGGCGATATTCAGGCGTTTTAGAGGCAAAAAAACAGGAAGCATTGAACAAAAACACTTATTTACGGTTCGATACTTAGTGATTTCCATTGCTTTTTTGTAGTATTCGGTTCAATGCATGGTGAATTTCTTAGCTTTTCCGTAATGTCTTAGACGAAACCGTTGAAATTACGTCCCGATGCGGCATCTGACACGTCCCGACGTAACAACCGACGCGTCGGGATGCAGTGTAAGCTACGTCGCGACGCATTTTCAGCTACGTCCTGCCTTTATCAAGTGAGCCTCTTTTACACATTACGTAAGCCACTTTGGAGTGCTGCTACAACTACATGATTTTCATCACGTCTTCTTCGAAGGTAAGCTTGTTGATGGCTTTGCTCTTCACTACCGAACGACAGTTGTATATCGTCTGGTTGGAGAGGAAGAGGAGCCTGGCAATGTCGGTGGTGTTCTTTACGCCCAGACGGATAAGGGCGAAAGTACGCAACTCGGTGCTAAGGGTATATGGCGTCTTGAGCTTGATGCGAGCTTCCTCACTCAGCAAACTGTTGAATTCATCTACGAATGATGGATAGAGTTCCATAAACGCTCTGTCGAACCGGGTCAAGAAGATGGCTGCATCTTCTTCTGAGATATGGGTCGATGAAATCATGGTGAGAAGTTCGGCTGCCTGGTTGGCTTTTATCTTTCGTTTCACCAGTGTCTGATATTTCACTAGTTTGTCGATGTACTTGGCACAGAGGTCTATGTAGATGGAAGCCAGTCCTTCGCGTTTCTTGTTTGTATCCACCAGCTGCCCGTTCAGCATGTGCAGCTGTTTGTTCAGATCTTGCAATTTCTCTTTCTCATCTGCCAGTTCTTTCTTCTTTGCATCCAGTTTCGTGTTTTGCTTATATATATAATAGGTGGTGAACATCAGTCCGGTTATGAGGAGTAGACAGAATGCCCCGAAAAACCACAGATTAAGGTTTTGTTTCTTGACCTTATTCTGATACGTACACATAATCTTAGGCATGATACGTGAGTTTTCCAGAATGCGGAGACGGTTGTTGAAGAACATGGCATCGTCCATAGAGCAGTTGATGTATTTCTCTGCTCTTTCTATCTCCTTGTCGCCTTGTTCGTATAGATAGAAGGCGAGAGTCTGGAGGGCAGTTGTTTCCTTGTTGCTGTTCTTGATGTCGGAAATGGCTGAACGGATCAGGTATTCCTCATATTTTTCTTCATCTCCGTTTTGCAGGTAAATGCTGGCAAGAGAAAAGCAGGATTGGGCATATTCCCGGTATGTATCCTTGAATTTTCTGATGACAGACAGGTTATAATTCTTTGATTTCGACAAATCCTTGTCGATGACGAAATATTTCTCACTCATGTAGTTGTCATAAAGCGAGTCTTTTGGTGAGAGGTATTGTAGCGTCTTGGTAAGATATTCCTTCGCCTTTCCCAAGTATATGCTCTTGTAGTGTAAGTTGCCTACAAATCCCACCTTATACTGGTATAATACATATAAGATGGAATAATATTTGAAGTTCATCTGTTTGTTGAAATGCTCGGTGTTTATGGAGTTCATGGTTTCGAGAGCTTCGGTGTAAAGTCCACCGATAGATAGTGACAAAGCTCTGTTCATGGCAAAGATGTCTTTGTATATCTGGTTGTTGCTCTTTTGCGCCAGCTGGTATCCCTCGTTGGCATACTTTAGGGCAGAGTCTAGTTTGAAGACATAATATTCCTGATAGATAGCATCATAAAGTTTGAGTCGAAGCTCTGCCGCTGCTGATTTGTTTATTTCTGCCTTCAGGAATTCTATTCTCTTCTCTTTCCTCTCATCATATTGCTTGCGCATACTGATTGCGTTGTCAAGTTCTGAAAGGAGAACTTGATTGTCTGCCTTGCTGCATACGGAAGCAAGGATGAATGTTATGAAAAGTAATATTCTTGCCATAGTTTCTTATCTTTACTGCAAAGGTAATGAAAAACTGGAAATTGTTATTTCTTACTATGTAAGATTTAAGATAATTTATAAGTTTCTGATATTCAGTCTATTATTCTTCTTGTAAATTTAGCCTTTTTTACTATTGTATTACTATGGGCTACATCCTGTCTCAAAATGCCCTAACTTTGCAGCCGAGTTCTAGGAACTTCTGTAATACGGAAAAAATCCCTTACGGATAGATTCACTTGGATGAAGATAACAATTTTAAACAGTATTAATAAACAGTCTTAAAGTTATGAACAAGATGAACAAATTGTTGATGGCTGCAGCTTTGGCAGCAACCACATTTTCTGCACAGGCAGAACAGAAGAAAGGACCAGAATGGTTGAGTGATGCACTTTTCTATCAGATTTACCCATCTTCTTTTATGGATTCAGATGGTAATGGTATCGGCGATTTGCCAGGTATCACCTCTAAGTTGGATTACATCAAGTCTCTTGGTGTGAATGCCCTGTGGCTCAATCCTATCTTTGAGTCAGGATGGTTTGATGGTGGCTATGATGTCATCGACTTCTATAAGGTTGATCCACGTTTCGGTACCAATACCGATTTGGTGACCTTGGTAAACGAGGCTCATAAGCGTGGCATGAAGGTTTGCCTCGACTTGGTTGCAGGGCATACCAGCAGTAAATGTGCCTGGTTCAAGGAATCAGCCCAGAAAGATGCCAACCAGCGTTACAGCGATTATTATATTTGGATGAACGATATTCCTGAGAGCGAGAAAAAGGAGATTGAGGCTCGTCATCAGGAAGCAAGTCCTGAGTCCAGCACACGAGGCAGATTCGTGGAGGCAAATGCACCACGTGCCAAGTATTACGAGAAGAACTTCTTCGAGTGCCAGCCAGCATTGAACTATGGTTATCTCAATCCAGACCCTAACCATCCTTGGGAGCAGAGTATGGATGCACCAGGTCCTCAGGCTGTTCGCAGAGAGTTGCGCAACATCATGGCGTTCTGGTTCGACAAGGGTGTAGATGGTTTCCGTGTGGATATGGCATCTTCTCTGGTCAAGAACGACCCGGACAAGAAGGGAGTTTCCAAGATTTGGCATGAGATGCGTGCCTGGAAGGACAAGAATTATCCAGAGACCGTCTTGATTTCTGAGTGGTCTAATCCTGAGCAGGCTATCCCTGCCGGTTTCAATATCGACTTCTTCATTCATTTCGGTATCAAGGGTTATCCTTCTTTGTTCTTTAACTATGATACTCCATGGGGCAAGATAGATAATACCTATAAGTACTGCTATTTCGACAAGTCGGGTAAGGGTTCGCTCAAGGAATTCACCGACAATTATGTAAGAGCATACAATGCCACCAAGGATTTGGGTTATATTGCAGCACCATCTGCCAACCACGATTTCCAGCGTCCTAACATCGGTAGTCGCAACACCGTAGATCAGTTGAAGGTGGCTATGACCTTCTTCCTCACCATGCCTGGTGTGCCATTCATCTACTATGGTGATGAGATTGGTATGAAGTATCAGATGGATCTTCCTAACAAGGAGGGAAGCAATGATCGTGCTGGTACCCGTACTCCTATGCAGTGGACCAAGGGTAAGAACGCCGGCTTCTCAACCTGTGCATCAGACCAGTTGTATTTGCCTGTTGATACAGAGAATGGCAAGTTGACCGTTGAGGCTCAGAATAACGATAAGAAATCTCTGTTGGCTTATACCCGTCAGCTTACAGCTTTGCGCCATTCTGTGAAAGCACTTAACAATGAGGGTGCATGGAAACTCTTGAACCAGGTTGGTCATTCTTATCCTATGGTATATGAGCGCACATTGGGTGCCGAGAAGTATATTGTAGTCTTGAATCCTAGTGCCAAGGCTGCTTCTCTCGATATCACCGCCATGGGTGGTAAGCCTGTGTCTGTTCTTTCTACAGGAAAGGTAGAGTATAAGGCTGGTAAGAAGAATGATGTCGTAAAGGCAGCTGGTATCAGTGCTGCCGTATTCAAGTTGGACAAATAATATCATCATAATTTCAATAATCTCATTGCTGCGTCCTTCGGGATGCAGCAATGGGATAACAGTAATAAACTCCATAAAAGATATAGTATGAATCAAAAATCACTCTTGGCCCTTGTGCCATTGCTCATGCCATCTCACCCACTGTTTGCCATGGGCGAAACTGCTTCTTCGCAAGACTCCACTCAGTCTGCTAAGGAAGAACGCAACGTGTTGCTCAATGCCTCTGATGCCACCAAGCCTCGTGAGATTCCTATTGGCTTGCCGGCTGGTGATGTGACGGTCTTTGAGAATCGACTCCCTGCGGTCTATTCTTCTTCGCTTCACAATCTGGCTGCCCACTGGCGCAGCGATATGGGACAGGCTGGAGTAGGACTGATGAATCCGATGGAGTCTGCTATTGCTACGGGCAATATTGCCTATACGGTGGTTTCTTCTCTGAAGACTGGCGATGAGTATTTCAAGGGGGTACTTAATTACCAGGGTAATCATTTTGGATGGCAACAGTATGATTTGAATGTCTCTGGTCCTATCTGCCGTGGATGGTACTATGCTGCAACCATGTATCAGAATTATGATCCAGGAACATTTAAACTTCAGTTTACCGACTATCAGGACAGAATGCAGCTCTATCGTGGTGTGCTTACCCACCGTTGGGGAAAGGAAAACGAGTTGAGCTTCATCTATAAATATACCAACGACCGTCGTGCTGGTTACTTGTCTTCCACTGCTCCTTTCATTTATGTAGGTGATGGAAGCGTCAAGGAAGTAGATGGCTTCGCTCTGGGCACTACCTCTTATCTTCCTGTAGATGGCAAGATTGCCTATCGTGATTTGGTTTCGGGCAACGTGTATGATACCAATTTCCGTGATGGAATGGAAAATCATGCCAATGATTTCGGCTTGTCTCTGAAGTATCTCTTTGCCAATCGCTGGAAGTTGGATGCCAACCTGAGATATTCTTATGCTGATGTGTTATCTACGGATGTGAATGGTACCACCATCACTGATATTGTGAATGGTAAGGAGCAGGGTGGTGACAATCCTGCCACTTATTATCTGAACGGTGAGCTTTTCACTGGCAAGCGTCAGGGTAGTGTGGCTTATTTCCATACCGCCAAGGTGCAGAACTATCTGCTCACCATCGATTTGAACAAGAAATGGAACAAGCATGATTTCAAGATGGGACTCAACGAGTGGGGCTATCATGCCGACTATCACTCCAACTCTACCATGTTCGACCGTACCGTAGAGAAGAATCCTTCGCTTATCCAGCATTCTGAAGGTGGCAATATGCTCACCTATTATAATTACAACTCATTGGGTTCGGAACTCTATCGTGGATTTGAAAACAGAGCTGCGGTCTATGTTTCAGACCATTGGAAGATGACACCGAAATGGGAGTTCTTTGCAGGTGCTCGCCTGGAGTATTTCCATCTGGATGGTCATAACCTGCCATACGCCCGATTCAATGATTTCGGAGTGGGACAGACTGCTGCTGATGGCACAAAGATTGTGGAACAGAAGTTTAATAGCGATAAGTTCAACTATGCCTTTGCCCTGCAGGCTACCTACCACATCAGCTCGCAGTTGGGCTTGACGGCAGATGCTACAATGGCTACCTATCGCCCAGGTATCAACAACTATGCCTCTACTTTCAACCCATCGGGCGATGCTTCCAAGGTGCCACTGCTTCGTGGCGGTTTGTTCTACAAGAACGATTGGATGAATGTTACTTCCATGATTACCTATATCAGCAAGAGCAATAACTATTCGTTCATGAATCTCAGCAACCCTGAGTTGAATACCGATTCACGTACGGTGGCTTTCAATTATGATGTGCAGACCTTGGGCTGGACCACCACGGTTGAGACTGATCCTTTGAAGGGATTGCATATTCACTTCCTGCTCACCTTGCAGGAACCAAAGTACAACAATTATGAGACGAAGGTTACCTTTGGCGACAAGTCGTATGATGTCAGTGCCACTGGCAAGATTGTGACAGGTATCTCCAAGGTTTTGCTTGAGTTTGATCCTAGTTATCAGTTCACAGATGATATACGATTCTGGATGAGTTTCCGTTATTTCAGTAAGCAGTATGCCAATCTGAGCAATGCGCTCTACTTCAATGGTCATTGGGAGACCTTCGCAGGATTGGAACTCAAGGTGAACAAGATGCTCACGCTCCATGCCAATGTTGTGAACTTCCTGAACCAGACCGGTGCCACAGGAACTATTTCAGGTGCGGAACTGATTTCTGCCAGCGAGGCATCCAAGTATAACAACCATTGGATGACGGGTAGCTACCTTCGCCCATTCACTGTAGAGTTCGGTGCAAAGTTGACTTTCTAGCATTCATCTCATATAGGGGTGAATATATTAACACTCAGAAGCATTAAATATAACAAAAAAACAGACAATAATAAGATATTACGATATGAAGAAAATAATGATAATGGCAACCATGCTGCTTGCCGGAATGTGCTTGCCAAAGGCTTCTGCCCAGGAGCAGACAGACCTGAACAAGGAGAAAACTTGGTGGAAGGAATCTGTAGTCTATCAGATTTATCCACGCAGTTATTGCGATAGTAATGGCGATGGTATCGGTGATTTGCGAGGCATCATCTCCAAACTCGATTACATCAAGAGCCTGGGAGTGGATGTGGTATGGTTGAATCCTATCTTCTCTTCTCCAAATGATGACAATGGCTACGATGTCAGCGATTATGAGCAGATTATGTCCGACTTCGGAACGATGCAGGATTTTGACGAGTTGCTCGATGGACTTCACAAACGTGGCATCCGCTTGATTCTCGATTTGGTGGTAAACCATTCCAGTGACGAGCACCCTTGGTTCAAGGAAGCCCGTAAGTCGCGTGACAATAAATACCGCAATTATTATCACTGGTGGCCAGCAGAGAAGGGAAAGCCAGCCTACCGCTTCAGTGGCATGGATCCAGACCAGAGTGCATGGCGATATGACAAGCAGACTAACTCCTATTATCTGCATTACTTCTCTCGCAAGCAGCCAGACCTGAACTGGGAGAATCCGGAAATGAGAAAGGACTTCTACAAGATGATGACCTTCTGGCTTGATAAGGGCATAGATGGTTTCCGCATCGATGCTGCTCCATATTTCTCAAAGGAATTGGCATTTCCTAAGGTAGATTTTAAGAAATACCCTAATGCCTTCGTCTATTATGCACAGGGACCTCATGTGCATGACTATGTGAAGGAGATGAACAGGGAAGTGCTGAGCAAGTATGATGTGATGACAGTGGGCGAGGGCAGTCCGTTTATCAATCCTCTGGATTATTCCGATGCCAACCGTAAGGAGTTCAATATGATCTATGCCAGTGCCAACGACATCATGTATCGCTATCCAAAGGATCAGAAGTTGAGAGCCTTGAAGGATTTCTATAATCATAATGATAGCGTATATAAGGAGAAGGGATGGCCTTGCGCCTTGTTGGGCAATCATGATTTGCCTCGTGTCCTCAGTTATTGGGGAGATGATTCAGAGGCATATCGCAATTTATCATCCAAGCTCTTGACCACCTTCCTGATGACGATGCGCGGCACGGTGTATAGTTATGCTGGCGATGAGATAGGTATGTCGAATATCTACTTTGACAATATCAGCGACTATAACGATGTGGCAACCAAGAGCACTTATGCTTATGAGTTGAAGAAAGGCGGCAAGAAGGCTGCGGCTGCTTACCTCAAGGAGCAGGGATTCGTGGGCAGAGATAATGCCCGCACTCCTTTCCAATGGAATGCAACATCGAATGCCGGTTTCACTTCGGGTGCTTCTACCTGGCTCAAGGTGAATGCCAATTATAAGGAGGTGAATGTTGAGGTTGAAGACAAGGATGCCGATTCTCCTCTCAATTATTACCGTGAGGCACGCAACCTCCGCAAGACCAACCAGGCTTTGGTTTATGGCAGCTATCAGATTGTGGATGATGCCAACCCACAGGTATATGCTTATCTGCGCTCAGATGGCAAGAGTACCTTCCTTGTGGCATTGAACTTCTCTTCGCAGGATGCCGTATCTCATCTGGGTGATGTCAATGTAGAGAATGCGAAGTTGATGTTACATAATTATAAGGATGGCAAGCTTTCTGTAGATGGCGAAAGCTTGAAGCTGAGACCTTGGGAAGCTGTGGTCTTGAAGATTAAGTAAGTTTTGTGTTGTTGTTTTATTTAGAAAAGAAGATGTATAGCAGTAGAAAGTAGTAGAAAAGTGTGAAATTCCGTTCATGTAATAGCAATTATGTTACAATGAACGGAATTTTTTATTCGATGAAATGATTTTTTAAGCCGCTGTTCAGACCTTTATGTACTTTTGCAGCAGAAATCAAAACAATAACGCTAACAAATTAAACATTTTAAGTATGAACAACTTGATAAATGGAAAGAGCGCAGCCATGGTGCTTGCACTTTCATTGGTAAATGTTACTGCAGCTTTTGCACAGGATGATAATGCGAATGCTAAGGAAGAGGGTAACCGCAATGTGATGCTCAATGCAGCCAGTGCGAATGGTCCTCGTGAGATTCAGATAGGTTTGCCTTCTGCCGATGTCAACGTGTTGGAGAATGGGCTGCCTGTTACTTACGCTACCAATCCTCATTCTGTTAATACCATCTGGCGTGGTGATGCAAGTTTGAACCATCAGGGTTTGCTCAAGATTGCCGAGACTGCCATCACTACCGGTAATATCGGTTATGCCGTGAACTCTTTCACCCAGAAGGGTCAGAAGGGATTCAACGGTACACTGAACTATAAGAGCAATCACTTCGGATTGCAGGAATTCTCTCTGAATATGAACGGTGATTTGGGCAAGGACTGGTACTACAGCTTTAATATGTATCAGGATTTCGACCCGGGAACCTTCAAGATCAAGTCAACACCTTACCAGGATCGCACTCAGATTTACAAGGCGCTCCTCACCAAGAAGTACAACGGCAACCGTGGCGAATTTACAGCCATGTATAAGTATGCCAACAGCCACAACGTGTATAACTATGCTACCCAGAGTGCTCCATTCATCTATGTAGGCGATGGAAGCGTAAAGGAATATGGCGACTTCAAGCTCGGTACCACCTCTTATCTTCCTATCGATAACGAGATGACTTACCGCAACATGCGTACCGGCAAGGTGGAGCAGACTTCTCTCTACGATGCCTGTCTGAACAAGGCAAGCGAGGTAACCCTCATGAATAACTACCGTTTTGATAACGGTTTGAATTGGAAGGCTACCTTGAAGTACGACCACTCTCGTGGTGCGATGGTCTACCAGACTCCAATGTCTATCATCGATTTGAAGAGCGCAGCTAATCAGGGCGTATATAAATATATGTATCGCGACATCGAAGGAAAGACCAAGGCTTACGATGGTCAGTATATTCAGACCCGTATGTCCTGCCTCAATGCCGGTAAGATAGATGAGGCTCTCTTCACTACCGAACTCAGTAAGAAATTCAATACTTCCACCTTCCGCCTCGGCGTGAATGAGTGGTTCTACCATATTGATTATTGCTCAAATACAACCATGTATGATCAGAGTGTTCCTGCTGATGGAAGCT
>OQVZ01000388.1_pt1 | contig 16830 bp, 8 predicted proteins | sample 1691571 | NCBI WGS metagenome assembly OQVZ01 (sample SAMN03418261, study PRJEB22391) | human gut metagenome | biome: human-gut; feature: organic feature; material: feces | host: Homo sapiens | place: Tanzania | collected 2013-01
GGCCCCAACCGATATGCAGAAACTGTTTGAGCAGATGAGCCCAAAGTTGAAAAACTCGGCTTACGGCAAAGAAATTAAGGTGGCGATTGACAAAACGTGTAGCACGCTTGTCGGCGCGAAATTTGTGGATTTCGCCGTCACTTACAACGGCAAAACCCAGCGTTTGAGCGACTATGTGGGCAAGGGCAAACTGGTGGTGGCTGACTTCTGGGCAAGTTGGTGCGGGCCATGTAGAAAAGAGATTCCGAATTTAATCAACATACACGAGAAGTATGGCGACAAGGTGCTGGTGCTCGGCATTGCCACTTGGGACAACCCTGAAGACACTGAGAAAGCCATTGCAGAACTAAAGATTCCATATCCACAAATGCTCAACACGCAGAAGGCAGGCAGCGATGCCTATTCCATCACCGGCATTCCCGAAATCATCGTTTTCGCCCCCGACGGCACAATCCTTCACCGTGGTCTCCGCGGCCAAGAACTCGAAAACGCCGTAGTGGAATACCTCCAAACCCACCCATAAGGCAAGGCATACAGGAAATGCGTATAAAACAACGCTAGCGTTGTTTTTGTCAAGATTAAATTTGAGATAGGGGAACTAAAAAATTAGAGCCTTGGCGCGGTGTGGCGTGCCAAGGCTGTGGATTTTTTTGGGAGCGGCTCTTTTGGAGCGGCTTATTTTAGAAGTGCGCGGCAAGAGCAAGATAAATACCGTAAAAACTATATAAAACCTAAAGTACTACTTTGCATTTTCTGTTAAAATCTAAAGTGCAACTTTATGATTTCTTGTAAAATCTAAAGTAGTAATATTTATATATTTTTGTAAAACAGAAAAATAAATTATTTTTCAGGAAAAATTTTAATTTTGATGAATTATTTATATCTTTGCACTTATTAAAGCAAAGAACTGATATGTTTAATAGAATTTGTAAACTTGCTAAAGAACTGGATGGGAGTGTGTTCCTGTTTGGAGCACGCCAGACAGGTAAGAGCACTTTTTTGCGTCAGTGTTTTCCGAAAGCGATGTTTATTGATTTGCTGAACACTGATTTGAGAAAACGCTTTTCCAAGCGTCCCGCATTGCTCTATGAAATGCTGAAGGACAAACCAAGCGAAACGCTCGTGGTTGTGGACGAAATTCCCGAAGTGCCCGAATTGTTGAACGAAGTTCATCGCCTTATTTCTGAAAAAGGAATCATATTCATTTTGTGTGGGTCAAGTGCTCGGAAACTACGAAGGAAAGGCTACAATACTTTAGGTGGACGGGCTTATCCAGAATATTTCTATCCGCTGGTGAGCGCCGAAATTCCGGATTTTGACATTGATAGAGCCGTGAATCAGGGAATGATGCCTACGCACTACTTATCTAAAAATCCCTCGCGCCTTCTTTCTGCTTACGTTGATGTGTATCTGAAGGAGGAAATCAAGGAAGAGGCACTCGTGCGAAACTTGGGCGCATTCCAGCGCTTTTTGGAAGTGGCAGCCTTGTGCGATGGCGAAATGGTTAATTATAACAATGTGGCACAAGATTGTGGCGTGAGCGCAGTGACGGTGAAAAGTTATTTTGAAATCCTGCAAGACTCTTTGGTGGGATATATGATTCCGGCCTACACAAAAGCTATGAAACGCCGTTTGGTTCAAACTTCTCGTTTCTATTATTTTGATGTGGGTGTGACCAATCATTTGCTTCATCGCAAGGATTTGGTGCGCGGAACAATTGAATACGGCCATGCCTTTGAGCACTTTGTGGTGCAAGAACTAGTGGCATATCTTGGACTGAACCACTGTGAAGATAAATTGTCGTATTGGCGCACATATTCAGGTTTGGAAGTTGATGCCGTACTTGGTGACGCCCGTGTGGCAATTGAAATCAAGTCGGCTGAAGAAGTGCAACGCAAACATCTTAAAGGACTGAAAGCCTTTGGCGAAGAATATTCTGATTGCCGAAAAATAATTGTTTCGCTCGATATGATTAATCGAAAAAGTGACGACATAGAATTAATCTACATTCTCGATTTCTTGAAGATGCTTTGGAGAGGAGAAATAGTGTGAAATAGAAAATATAAAAAATTACAGCCTTGGCGCGGTGTGGCGTGCCAAGGCTGTGGATTTTTTTGGGGGGCGGCTCTTTTGGGGCGGCTTATTTTTTGTTTTGCTTCGACCAACTGTCTTTCAAACCGATGGTGCGGTTGAACACCAGTTTTTCAGCGGTGCTGTCTTGGTCGACGCAGAAGTAACCGATGCGTTGGAATTGGAATTTGTCGCCCTCCTTAGCGTTTTCAGCCAAGAACGGTTCAATCTTAGCGTTTTCAATCACCTTGAGCGATTCAGGATTGAGCAAGTCGCGGAAATCGTGCTCGGTGTCGGCGCTTGGGTTCTCAACGGCGAACAGACGGTCGTAAACGCGCACTTCTGCATCTTTGCAGTGGCGTGCCGATACCCAGTGGAGCGTGCCCTTCACCTTGCGGTTGGCACCTTCCATACCGCTGAGGGTGTCGGGGTCGTAGGTGCATTGAATTTCGGTGATATTGCCGTCGGCATCTTTAGTGCAGCCAGTGCACATGACGATGTAGGCACCTTTCAAGCGCACCTCCTTGCCAGGAGTCATGCGGAAGAACTTCTTAGGAGCGTCTTCCATAAAGTCGTCGCGCTCGATGAAGATTTCGCGGCAGAAAGGCATCTGGTGAGTGCCAGCGTTTTCTTGCTCTGGGTTGTTGTCCATCTCCATCATCTCCACCTTGTCTTCAGGATAGTTGGCGATCACCACCTTCACAGGGTTGAGCACAGCGCACACACGGTTAGCCTTCTTGTTGAGGTCTTCACGAATTGAGTGTTCGAGAAGGCTGATGTCGTTGAGCGCTTCAAACTTGGTGTAGCCAATATTGTTGATGAAGTTTTTGATTGATTCAGGGGTGAAGCCACGACGGCGCAGACCGCAAAGCGTAGGCATACGAGGGTCGTCCCAACCGTTTACTAAACCTTCCTTCACCAACTGGAGCAATTTGCGCTTACTCATCACGGTGTAGGTGAGGTTGAGGCGGTTAAACTCGATTTGTCGTGGGCAGTATTCGTCCACCTTGTCGCCAGCCAATTCCTTCACGAATTTCTCGTAAAGCGGACGGTGAGGCACAAATTCGAGGGTGCAGATAGAGTGTGTCACGCCCTCGAAGTAGTCGCTCTGACCGTGTGCGAAGTCGTACATAGGATACACCTTCCACTTGTCGCCGGTGCGCCAGTGTGGGCTCAAGATAATGCGATAGATGATAGGGTCGCGGAAGTGCATGTTGTCGCTCGCCATATCTATTTTTGCGCGAAGCACATGGCTGCCTTCTGGGAATTCGCCAGCATTCATGCGAGTGAAGAGGTCGAGGTTTTCCTCCACAGAGCGGTTGCGGAACGGACTTTCCTGGCCAGGAGTGGTAGGAGTGCCCTTTTGAGCCGCAATTTGTTCGCTGGTTTGGTCGTCGACGTATGCCTTGCCCTCCTTAATCAAGCGGATAGCGAAATCGTAGAGTTGCTGGAAATAGTCGCTTGCGTAGTACAGACGGTCGCCCCAGTCGTAGCCCAGCCATTTGATGTCGCGCATAATGGCTTGCTCGTATTCAGTGTCTTCTTTAGCAGGGTTGGTGTCATCGAAACGCAAGTTGCAGGTGCCGCCAAACATTTCAGCCACCCCGAAGTCCATGCAGAAAGCCTTAGCGTGGCCAATGTGCAGGTATCCATTTGGTTCGGGTGGGAAACGAGTGCTAAGTCGTCCACCATTCTTGCCAGCTGCCAAGTCGTCGGCAACAATTTGCTGAACAAAGTTCAGGCTCTTTTTCTCTTCTTGTTCGTTGAGTTGAATGTTGTTTTCAGCCATATCTTATAGATGTTGAGATTGCTAATGATTCATAAGGCACAAGCAGAGCAGCTGCGTGTAGTGCCCTTATAATAAGGTGCAAAGATACTAAAAAATATTTTTTTTGTGAAACGATAGCCTTATAAAATAGAATATTTAAGGTGATTATCATCGATTTTTTTCTTTTATTTTGCCGAGAAGGGCAAAATGACGTTCTTTCAAATAAAGTTAAATATTTTCTACGAAACATTATGTTTTATGTAAATTTTTTATAAATTTGTGAGTATTTTTATAATTATCACTATTAACTAAAAACAGGTTCCTTATGAGAAAAGTCACATTTTTCTTGACCTCGTTGCTTTTGACGGTGTGCTTGTTTACTTCTACGGCAAACACCATCGTCCGCAATGGGGTGACCCTATTAGGGGTTGACCGGGAGGTGATGAGCAAGTCGATTGGCACGACGAGGTTCGTGCAAGCGACCAGCGAGAAGTCGCCTTTACAGGTATCGGTGCCTAAAGCCGCCAAGCGTGCTCCCACGCTGGCGAGTCTTAAAGGCTATTACTACACCACCGACTTTGGTACGAGCGTGCCGCTATCAGTAGCGCGTCGCTACATGGTGCAAATCACGCCATTCGCTACCGACTCGGTGGAAATCTTCAACTTGATGGGCGGCCAGCGTGCTGTGAAGGGCGTTTACAATGCCTCAACCGGCGTGATTAAGGTTAAGCCACAGGTTACTTATGTCGACAGCAAGTATGGCTCGCTTTACTGCTGCCTCGTCGACCTCGACAAAAAGGCTTATTATTCCGATGCCGAGATTGAATTTAATGTGAGTGCTGATGGCAACATTAGCGTGGGCTCATGGGGTATTTTTGTGCTCAGTGGAGAGTATAAGGGAGTGCAGATTGTGAGTAGCAAATCCCGCCTCTACAAAGCCAATGCCATGATTACCGACCACAGCTTGTCGCAGACCGTCGACAGTATGAAGGTTCGCACCTATCCAGCTTGCTACACTCGTGAAAGCAAAACTCAGATTGCGGTGCGCAACTTCTACAACTGCGGTTCGGAAGTGGTGATGACTGTGGATAGCACAGGTGCAGTGTATATGCCTCACCAGGTGCTTGCCGTATCGGGTCTTACTAAATTCTATAACTACTGTATCACCAAATATACCAATGCCAGCGACGTAAAGCTGAAGGCATCGGGACTCAATGGCACATTCGCTGCCGACAGCATCACCTTTGGCGCATGGGCTATGTCTCGTAGCACCGTTAAGAGCCAGATTGTGGAATCGCTCGTCAAGAGTGTAATCAAGGTGCCAGATACATTCGCACCATTTACAGCTGCGCTTGGGCTGAACGGCTCTGGTACGGAGGCTGACCCTTATTTGGTGACCAACGCTCAAGACCTTGAAGCGCTTGCCAATGCCGTTAACCATAATGCATCGTACAAAGATGCCAATGGCAATGTGTTCACAGGCGTTTACTTCAAGCAGACAGCCGACATTGATATGGCATCGGTGCTCAATCACGAGCCTATCGGCGTGGACAAAGTGGCATTCAATGGCCGCTATGATGGACAAAACCACATTATCAGCAACCTCACCCAAGACCGTCGCGATGAGTTCAACGCAGGTTTGTTCGGATCTACAGGCGAAAATGCTGAGGTGATTAACATCAAGTTTGTGAACTCATCGGTGCGCACCAACAAATCGAGAATTGGCACCGTGGTGGGTGAAAACAGCGGCAAGGTGAGCGGTATTACCGTCACTGGCGGTTATGTTGGCTCCGACGCATTCTATAATGGTGGTATTGTGGGTATAAACGATGGCACTGGTGTGGTAGAAAACTCTGCATACTCCGGCACCGTGGAAGGCGAAGGCATGGACGGTGGTGTGGTAGGCGTAAACTACGGCACAGTGAACTCATCATGGAGCGATGCCACAATCAATGTCACTGCCAAGAAGGGTAGTGCTGGTGGCGTTTGCGGTTCGTCATCACGCGCCACTTCATCAATCAACGACTGCTACTTCACCGGCGTAATCACCGACACATACGGTGAAGGCGAAATCGGCGGCATTGTGGGCTACTTCTATTTGGGTACCATCAACCGCTGCTGGAATGGCGGTCAGGTGAATGCCTCATTCACACAAGCACACACTGGTGCCACTGGTGGTATTGTGGGTCGTGGCATAGGCATTAAGGTGAACGATTCCTACAATTCTGGTATCGTGCGCAGTTATAAGAGCGATGTTGTAGGTGGTTTGGCTGGTAAGTTCGAAATGGGCAAGGCTGGCACCACCACCGAAAGCGATGCGCCCGAATTTAACGGCTGTTTGAATACTGGCGTGCTATTCTGCTCTCCATCTGCTCAGAACAACGAAATTGCAGGTTCATTCGTGGGCGATACTGCCATTATCAGTAACACTTACTTCGACGGTCAGGCTTGCTTCAACGGTTCAACCGAGCACAGTCTGCCTACCGCCACCCTCGCATCAGGCGATGCGCCCGAAGGTTTCAACGCTTCAGCGTGGGCACTCGCAGCAGGCCACTATCCACAGTTGGCAAAATGCGTGGCCACAGAAAAGTCGAAACTCGATGCAGCACCATTCACACTTGCTGCTGGCGAAACCGTGAAGCGCCTCAAGAGCGCATTCACCGTGTGCACCGACAATAATGTGAAATGGCAATTCTTCAACGGAGGCAAACTGACCTCAGCAGGTCATGGCTTGAAACTCAATGGCAACAACGTGACCGTGACTGCCACCGCAGCTGTGAGCGACACCCTCACCGCCACTTTGGGCAACGAGTTCCGTATTTATATCTTAAAGGTGGTTCCCGACGAGTTTGATGGTCAGGGTACTGCCGCAAGTCCTTATCTGATTAAGACCAAGGACGATATCCTCAAAATCAAGAATGCTGTGGATGTGCAGCTTTACGATTACACAGGCGTTTATTTCAAACTTGCCAACGACATTGATATGGGTGGCAAAACCGACTTCTTCGGCTTTAGCGTGCACGGAGTGGACTATGCGTTCAACGGCACCATCGACGGCGACGGCCATGCTATCAAGAATTGGAAAGTGAACCGCAGTTTCGCTGCTGACGGTGGCTATGTCAACGACATGGAATCTGCTATGGCTGGTTTGATGATTTACACTGGCCATAAGTCAGTAATCAAGAATTTGAATATCGCAGCCGACTGCCAAATCGAGGCAGGTAGTTATGTGGCAGGTGTGGCAAGTTATAATGGTGGCCGCATTGAGAATTGCCGCAACTATGCTTCTGTAAAGGCTGTGAAGACCGGTGCGGCTGGCGTTGTGGGCTACAATGCTGAAGGCTCTACCGTGACTGGTTGCTACAATGCCGGCACAGTGCTCACTGGCCAGTCGGTGGCTGGTGGTGTGGTGGCTGCAAACTTCGGCACCGTTGACTGCTGCCAGAACGATGGCGTGGTGGGTGCTGCTGTGCTCACTTCTTTCGAGTCCGACAGCACAAAACTTGAAAATGTGGGTGGTGTGATTGGTGTGAACAATGCCATCGTCACCAACTCGCTCAACCAGGGCTACGTGAGTGGCGGTAACAGCGTGGGTGGCGTGATTGGTTACAACAACTACCGCACCACTAACAAGCAACTGCTCTCAACAGGCGTGGTTTATTCATTTGCAAACCTTGATAAGTTAGGCACCGTATTTGGCAGTTACAATGCCAGCAACACGGTGACCGCAGATTGCTATTACGATTCGCAACTCGCTGGCAAAAACGCTGGCAATGCCCTTGCCGTGGATGGCGTGAACAAACTCCCAACTGCATCGCTCGTTTCGGGCGAAGCGCTCAAGGGACTTGATGCCGAACAATGGGATTATGTGAAAGGTCAATATCCTGTTTTGAAGGCGTTTGCAAGCGAACCTGCCGCACAATTCAACCGTGGCAACTACATTCTCTTCGCATCTGAAGGAAAAACCGATTCTCGATTCTCGGTGCGCTACGCTTCAGAAGTGGTGGCACAGAAGGGCGTGACTTTCGCGTTGAAGAATGCTAAAAACTTCACCCTTAGCGGCACCACTTTGAACATTGCTGCTATCACCGAGGTTGAGCGCGACACGCTCACTTTCACAAGTGGCAACTACACGAAGCAATACCCTCTGTTTGCTGCTCCAAAGATGCTCCCTAATGGCGAAGGCACCAAGGCTAACCCATGGCGAATTGCATCTGTTGCCGACTGGCAAACTGTGGCACGCTACTCTAAGAACTATGAGGCTTCGTTCGACGGCGAATATCTGCTCTTGGTCAACGACCTCGACTTCGGTAGCGACGCCGAAGCATCGCTGATGCTCGTTGACGATGGCGCTACTCGTTTCCAAGGTCATTTCGACGGCAACGGCAAGACTATCGACGGTTTCAAATACTACAACGAAGATCAGAAAACCGGTAGCAACAAGGGTCTGTTCGGACTCGTTGGCGACAATGGCGTGATTGAAAACCTCACCCTTGGCGCAAACAGCTCGATTGGCGGTTACTGGTACATCGGCGGTTTCGCTGGTCGTTCATCAGGCACCATGCGCAACTGTGTGAACCGTGCACAGGTGGCAACGCTGAAGATGGGCTTCGTGGGTGGCTTTGTGGGCACCGCTAATCCTAAGGCTCGCTTCATCAACTGCCGCAACTATGGTATGATTACCTCTGCTAATGGTCAGGCTGGTGGTATCGCTGGCTCTACTGATACTGATGTGGAATTCGATAGCTGCTATAATGCAGGTGCCATTGAAGGTAAGTATTCTAATGGTGGTATCGTGGGCTCAAGCAAGGGCAATATCACCAATTCGCTCAATGAGGGCACGGTATATTCAAGCCAATACTATTCAGGCGGTATCGCAGGCTTCCAGTCAAATGAGGCTTGTGGTGTGACCGACTGTGTGAACCGCGCAAAAATCGTGACCAACACCTATGGCGCAGGTGGTATTATCGGTGATGTCTCTAAAGCCGATGCCATTAAGCGCAATGTGAACTATGGTGAAGTGGAGTCGGGCACATACGGTGCTGGCGGTATCGTAGGTAACTGCGGTGGCACTCCATTCAATCTGCTCGACAGCTGCTACAACTATGGTGCTGTGCTTGCCAAGACAAATGGCGCTGGCGGTATCGTGGGCATTGTGGGTCGTGGCACCGAAGAGATTCCTACTTTGATTACTTATTGCGCTAACTATGGCGAAGTGATTGCCACCAAGAACAACGCTGGTGGTATCGTGGGTTCTACTGGTTCTGGCGCAAATGTTGTGGCTGACGTGAACTATGGCCATGTGGTAGCCGACTATCAGGCTGGTGGCGTGGTTGGTAACCACTCTGGTAATGTGGTTGGTTGCTACAATGTGGGCAGCGTAGAGGCTCGTTACAATCTTGGTGGCGTGTGCGGCAATAGTGCCTCTGGCGCAATCATCAAAGAGAGTGGTAATGCCGGCGAAGTTTGGTCGTTAGGCTCATCTGCTTCCACAGCCTACAATGTAGGTGGTGTGATGGGTACTGGTAAGGCCACCCTCACCAATGTGTTTAATCACGGTCTGGTGCATGGCTACAAGCAAGTGGGCGGCATTATTGGTCTGCCAGTGAAATATTACACTGAAGTGACCAACGCCTACAACACCGGTAATGTGGACTGTGCATCGGCTGCCGATTCAGCATCTTGTGGTAATATCTATGGTGGCAAGGGCATTGCAAGCACCGTTTACACCAACGTGTACTACGACCGTCAGACCGTGACATCGGTTTACGCCAACGATGCCGACAGCATGGCTCTGCCAACCGTGGCAATCACCACCTTGAACCTCGACAGCACTTGGACCAAGCGCAGCAACTGCTATCCAGTGATGAGCTTGCTCGCCGATACTGCTGTGGTGAAATTCTACTCGGCAGCTCTCGTGCTCGATTCTCTCGACACACGCAGTCAGGTGTCGAAGGGCTTCTATGTGGGCGTTCCTGAAGGCGTGACATGGACAGTGTCAAGCAACCTGCTTTTGGACAACGATGGTCAAGTGCTTTTGGCAAATGCCAATGGCGGCGAAACTGCCACCTTGAAGGTAGCGCTCGACGGCAACGATGCATTTAGCCGTGAATACGAAATCACGCTCATACTGCCAAGTGGCACAGAGCAGATAGATGCAGAGAAGGAAATCGACCACGTTGACTACATCACCGTGAACGGTATGGTGCTCTCTCAACCAACAATGGGTGTAAACATCGTGCGCACCTACTACAAAGACGGCACCACCTCCACTCAAAAAGTGCTCATCAGCCCCAAACGCTGATTCCCATTCCCCCACCGCCCCTTTAGGCGGTAAATAAACACACAGCTGCGGAAGCGCCAATGCTCCCGCAGCTTTTTTTCTCTTTTCTCCCTATAAAACTAAATCTTCTTTTTTGTGCCGTCGCATTTGGGGTAGTCGGTGCAGCCCCAGAAAGTTTCGCCTTGGCGTGCTCCTTTCTTTATGGTGCGCAGACGCATGGGAGCACCGCATTTTGGACATTGGGGAGCATTATCTTTTTCTGCCTTTTCTTTCACTGTAGAGAGGCGCGCTTGTGTCATTTTTTCGGTAAATCCGCCTTCGTTTTTGAAATCCCCAAGGCGTTTGTTGATTTGAGCCGTAAGCAGTTGCTTCACGCGTTCGCACAAAACCACAATCACACATGCCGAGTGAATGGAATCGTCTGTGCGCAGCAATGTGGCGAACCGGGCATATTCGGCAAGAAGATATTCGCTGATTTCTGCCAGATAATTTTGAGTAAGGGTGGGTGCATCGTTAAATTGGTAGTTACGCACCTGCGTATAGCGCTGGTCGTCGGTATGCCACATCGAAGCCCCATGACGCATCAGCCAGTTGAGGTAGTCGCCTTCCAGTTCGCTGACACTGGCGCGTGCCACATCAAGCAAGCGCAACTCCGTTTCATAGCTCGTCTGGTGCCGCGATGAGCCTTCGGCAATGTTGGCTGGCACGGTGCGGGCTGCCATTTCCATTTGGTCGCGAAGTCGGCCGCAGGGGTCAATTTTGTGGTCAACGAACCGCCTGCAGAAACTTTGGGTGGCAAGTTGCAGAATGTTGCCAAGGCGCCAAGTCAGGAGCCGCATATAGCCATTCACGGAGTGGATTTGAATCATTTTTTTTGGGGGGGTGGTTGGGGATTAGTAATTTTTTTTCGAAATCTCGAAATCTCGAAGAATCGAATTTTCGAATTTTCGAAGCATCGAGATTTCGATTTTACGAGATTTCGATTTTATTTATTCTTTGCTTTGGTAGGGGGTGGGGTGGTCGGCTGCCAGTTTGCTTTGGGGCGCGATGCTAAATAAGCCCTCGTTGCCGTCGTCATACATCACCGGCTTTGGCTGGCTGAAGTTCGTGTCGTCGTCGGCCCAGTGGTCGCACTGGCGCATCACCGTTTCGAGTGCTTCATCACATCCCTTGGGTGGATATTTGTATTTTTTCAGCAGTCGCTTAATCATCACGCGCATCTTCGCTCTTGCCGATTCCTTGTGGTTCCAGTCGATGGTGCGATTGCGGTGCAGCACCTCTGTCAGTTCCTTCGTCATCGCCAAAAATTCCTCGTCGCTGAACGCGCTCTTCACGCCCTCTGGCTTGCTCAGCGCATCGTAGAACGCCTTTTCCTCGTCACTCAGCCCAAGTTTATTGCCTTCCTGCTCCTCGGCTTTGATTTGTTGAGCCATCTTCAGCAGTTCCTCAATCACCTCTTGGTTGGTGAGCAGCCCTTTCAGGTAATTGCTCAATGCCATGCTCAGCATGTCGCTGAATTTCTCGCTTTGCACCACATTCACGCTGTGTGAGCGCAATTTCTCTTTCAGCAGTTTGGTGAGCAGTTCCACCGCCAGGTTTTTCTCCTTCATGTTGCGAATTTCTGCCATGAAAGCCTCGTCGAAAAGCGAGAAGTCGGTTTCGTGGTCGGCAAACAGGTTGATAATGCCTTCGCTCTTCACGCTCTGACGCAGCAGCGCGCCAATGCGGTCGTTGATTTCCGCTTTCGTCACTTTTGCCCTGCCGCCGTCGAGTTTTGCCAAGAGCACACGCACCGTGTCGAACAGCGCCACTTCCAGTTTCTGCTCATTGGTGAGCAGCGAGCGGCACAGCGTGGTGGCATTGTGCAATCGGCGGCTATGCTCCATAAATTCGGGTTTGTCGGTATCTCTCTTCTTCGGGTCGGCAAGGAAGTTGACCGCCATTTTAATGATGTCGGCTTTCACGGCATCGGTGCCGCTGAAGAAATCCTCGTAATAGAAATTGTGCAACTTGTCGCGGCATATCTCCACCTCCTCTTGCCAAGTCACCCTTGCTGTGCGTGCGATGTTGGGGTCGCCGAAGCGGTTGCGGTCGCGCTTGGTGTAGGCGTTCATTGCCGATCGCAGCGCTTGCGCTATGCCTATGTAGTCAACAATCAAGCCGCCCTCTTTTTCGGGAAACACACGGTTCACGCGCGCTATGGCTTGCATCAGGTTGTGGCCGCGCATAGGCTTGTAAACATACATGGTGGCAAGCGATGGCACGTCGAAGCCTGTGAGCCACATGTCGCGCACGATGGCTATCTTCATTTCGCTCTTGTCGTCCTTGAATTTGCGTGCCAACTCTTCCTTGTATTTCTCGTTGCCTATGATGTCGGCCCATTCTTCGGGGTCTTTGTTGCTGCTGCTCATCACCACCTTCACCTTCTCGGTCCACTCTGGGCGCAGTTGCAGCATTTTTTTGTAGAGTTTGATGGCTATCGGGCGTGAGTATGCCACAATCATCGCCTTGCCGGTGAGTTCTTGCGCACGGTTTTCCTCGTAGTGCTTCACGATGTCGCGTGCCAGCGAGTCGATGGTGTCGTCGTCGCCGAGCAGCACTTCCAGTCGGCTCAACTCTTGCTTGGCTTTGCGCAGCTGTGCTTCGGTGGCGCCCTCTGCCTCTAATGTGTCAAATTCGGCATCGAGTTTGGCGAGGGTTTCCTCGTCGAGCGAGAGGTTCACCACACGGTTTTCGTAATACACCGGCCGGGTGGCGCCGTCGTCCACCGCCTGGCTCATGTCGTAGATGTCGATATAGTCGCCAAACACCTCTTGCGTGTCGCGGTCGCGGTCGCTGATGGGGGTGCCGGTGAAGCCTATAAACGAGGCGTGGGGCAGTGCTTCACGCATTTTCAGCGAAAAGCCTTTCTTCATCTTATTGCTCTTTACGTCCCAGTGCTCATCGCCATATTGCGATCGGTGCGCCTCGTCGGTCATCACTATGATGTTTTTGCGGTTGGAGAGTGCGCCGTCGCCCTCTTCAAACTTTTGAATGGTGGTGAATATGATGCCGCCAGCCTTGCGGTCGCGCAGCAGCTGTTGCAGATGCTCGCGGCTCTCGGCGTTGACTGGCACTTGGCGCAGGAAGTCTTGGCAGCGGCAGAATTGGCCGTAGAGCTGGTTGTCGAGGTCTTTGCGGTCGGTCACCACCACAAGAGTGCATTCGGCAAACTCCTGAATAAGCTGGTGGGCGAAGAATATCATCGAAAAACTCTTGCCCGAACCCTGCGTGTGCCAGAACACGCCTATTTTGCCGTCGCCATCCACGGCTTGGTGGGCGCGTGCCACGGCTTTCTCCACGGCGAAGTATTGGTGATAGGCGGTGAGGATTTTTGATTGGGCACCGTCGTTGAGGTCGAAGCAGATGTAGTTTTTCAAAATGTCGATAAGGCGCTCTCGCATGAAAATGCCCTTGAAGAAGGTGGCGTAGTCGGCTATCAGCTTGGTTTCGTAGTTGCCGTCTTCCGACTTCCATTCCATGAATCGCTCAAATTTCGAGGTGATGGTGCCAGCCTTGCTTTGGGCAAGGTCGGATATCACGCTGAAGGCGTTGTAGCCAAATAGCGATGGGCACTTCTTCATATAGTTGCGTATCTGCAAATACGCGTCTTCTATGGTCACATTCTCGTCGGAGGCGGTTTTTAGTTCCACCACCACCAGTGGCAGACCGTTGATCATCACCACCATGTCGCAGCGGATTTTTCCCAATTCTTCCACGCTCCATTGGTTCACGATGCGGAAGTCGTTGGCAAGCGGCTGCTCGAAATCCACAAGCCGCAAGGTGGCGGTGCGGTTTTCGCCATTCTCCAAATATGGCACGGCAAATCCATTCTGAAGCATTTCGGTGAAGCGTCGGTTGTCTTGAATGAGGGTGCCTTCGTTGAGGTTGGTCACCATTTTCAGCCCCTCGGCTAAAATGTCAGCACTCACTCCCTTGTTGAGTCGCTTCAGCGATGCCTCAAGCACCTCTCTATAGAAGGGCTCGCGGTAGTCGCGCTCCACATCGTAGCCGCACTCATAAGTGTAGCCCAACTCCTGAAAAAGCGCTATCAACGCTTTTTCGTAACTGCTTTCTATGAATTTGTCGCCAGCCATAATCAATTATAATTTAATTTCACCAGACATCAACTTGGGAAGCAATGTGTCACGCAAAGCCGCAAGCCGCTGATTTTCTTTTTCATTGATTGATATTTTCTTCTTTAATTGGAGGTAAATCTCATTAAAGGATTGAACGATATTTAGAGGTGGAATTGTGGCATCAATTAATGCAAAATCAGAATAATTTAAAGTTTGACGAACTCCTCCAATTGCAAATGAAATAACCGCCTGTTTGAAAAAATCAGTCTTTCTAAATAAATCAAAGAAGAAGCTATATCCTTTTAAACATTCAAATACAACATATACTGGACTAACACAGCCATCAAATTTAAATTCATTCATGCCTAAAGAACCAATATTCACACGGGCAGGGTTATATGCAAAAGCACCTTGTTTAACGATTTTATAATTGCGAATACTTTTACTAAACACTTGTTTTGTGAAATATTCTTCAGAAAGGACAAGTTTGCCAGTTGTGATAGGTGAAAGAACTTTTACATCATTTCTTGTCAAGACTTTTTCCGTTGATTGTAAAGCGATATCCCCTAATTTTCCGACTTTCCAGCCTTGGGGGATGGGGCCTAATTCGGAATCAACGAAGGGTTGGTCTTTAAATGGGGTGAAATCTACAAACCATGATTTGAACAACGCTTGCGCTTGAGACTCCAAATTAGCATTTATCTTATTATTGTTCTCAATCTTAGAATCCAAAGCAGACAAAATATCTGCTATCTTCCTCTGGTCAGAAAGATTGGGAATGTATTTGACCATTATTGGATGAATATGATTCCTATTCAAAGTTGGAACAGCACTACCTCCTACAAAACTTTTAAATGGTATTGTTTTACACAAATAATACAGATATAGTGGGTCATTACCTTTAAAGTTGTCAATATAAAGTGTTGTATTATGAGCCCAGCATTTTTTATAAATATAAGGTGTACCAATATTGCCACTTCTACCAATAGTGATACAAGGTGATATATCTGTAGCTACATTATGATAACCAATGATTCCATTAGAGGCAGCCACAGGAACTTCTCCGAATTCCATTTTTTCACGAGGCAAATCATGACCTCTATGAAAATTTAAAATATCACCAAGTCTTACTTCTTTCCACTCCATACGCCCTTTTAGATTTTGTAGCCGATGGTGGCGAGTTGTTTTACAATTTCATCTTCCAGTTCGTGGCCTTTTTTGAAAAGGTCGGAAAGTTCGGTGGTGAGGCGGTTCATTTTTTCTTCAAATGGCTCGCCGTCGTCTTCCTGGTCGGCAATTCCCACAAAGCGGCCGGGTGTGAGGATATAGTCTTGCTTGGCAATATCTTCGGTGGTGACCACTGCGCAGAAGCCCTTCTCATCGGCAAGCGTGCCGTTTTGGAACGCATGGAATGTGTCGGCTATTTTGGCGATGTCTTCCACCGGGCGGAGTTCGCGCACTTTTCGGCTCACCATTTCGCCCATGGAGCGGGCATCGATAAAGAGCGTCTTGCCCGGCTGCTTCTTCTCGCGCGAGAGAAACCACAGCGACACCGGTATGCCTGTGCTGTAAAATAACTGGTTGGGCAGCGCAATGATGCCTTCCACCAAGTCGGCTTCGATGATGGCTTTGCGAATGTCGCCTTCGGTGCCTGATTGGCTACTCAAAGCGCCGTTGGCAAGCACCAGTCCGATTTTCCCTTTTGGCGAAAGGTGGTGAATCATGTGCTGCATCCAAGCAAAGTTGGCGTTGCCACTGGGTGGCACACCATACTGCCATCGCACATCACCTGTGAGCGCAGGCTGCCCCCAATCCGAGAGGTTGAACGGCGGGTTTGCCATAATGAAGTCGGCTTTGAGCGATGGGTGCTGGTCGTCGAAGAAAGTGTCGGCATACGATTTGCCCAAGTTGGCTTCAAGTCCACGGATAGCGATATTCATGTGCGCCATCTTCCAAGTGGATGGGTTAGCCTCCTGGCCATAGATGCTGATGCGGCTCAAATCCCTCTGATGGCTGCTGATGAATTTGGCACTCTGCACAAACATGCCACCCGACCCACAGCAAGGGTCGTAAACTCGCCCTTCGTAGGGCTGGAGAATCTCCACGATGGTGCGCACAATGCAACTTGGCGTGTAGAATTCGCCGGCGTTCTTGCCCTCCATCGAGGCGAACTTCTGAAGGCAATATTCGTAGGTGCGGCCCAGCAGGTCTTTCTCGTCGGCTGACGAGTGCATCTGAATGTTGGAAAACAGGTCCACCACATCGCCAAGGCGGCGCTTGTCGAGTTCGGGGCGCGCGAAATTTTTAGGCAGAATGCCCTTCAAGCGAGGGTTTTCCTGCTCAATGGCGAGCATGGCATCGTCGATAGCGGTGCCCACCTATGGCGTGTGGGCAGCAGCCGAAATCACGCTCCATCGCGCATTTTTAGGCACGAAAAACACATTGTCGGCGGTGTATTCGTCCTTGTCCTCCTCGTCGGCATATTCGTCGGCAGAGAGTTCGCTGAATTTCTCTTCAAATTTATCAGAAATATATTTAAGGAAAATAAGTCCCAAAACCACGCCCTCGTATTCAGAGGCATTGAGGTTGCC
>OQVZ01000390.1_pt1 | contig 16822 bp, 23 predicted proteins | sample 1691571 | NCBI WGS metagenome assembly OQVZ01 (sample SAMN03418261, study PRJEB22391) | human gut metagenome | biome: human-gut; feature: organic feature; material: feces | host: Homo sapiens | place: Tanzania | collected 2013-01
TCGCTCGCCCGTAGCACGGTGCATCGCCGCCTGCGTGTCATGAAGCCGCTTCCGGTAACTCTCGACTTGCTGTTTCAGACGCTCGACTTCCGGATCTTCCGCGCTCTCATCCTTCTCCTCGGACGTTGCTTCCTCTCCGTCCTTCGGGATTTTCGGACTTTCCTGCGCAGATTCTCCCTCCGCGGCAGATTCCTTCGCGCTCTCAACCGAATCGGATTCCTCACCGAACTCGTCGTCCGCGTCGTCCTCCGGGATCGGAGCATCTCCGTCATCAACCGCTTTCAGGGCACTCTCCGATTCTTTTGCCGATCCCTCCGGGGAATGGCTCTCGCCGCCCAGAACAACATCAACAAAACTCATCGGTTCCTGCATATCCTTCGTCTCTTCCGACATATCATCCTCCATTTCTTACTTATTCTGCGACGCTCGCCGCCGCCTCTTGCATCTTTTCCCCGTAAGCAGCGTCAACCGCTTCAACAGCGCCCCCCGCGCTCGCCCCTTTCGAGCCCCTCAGGGCGACACTTGCCGAGGCGCAACGCGCCGACACTTTCGAGCGGCCTTCTGACCGCGACACTTGCCGAGCCCCTCAGGGCGACACTTTCCTTCATATTTTATTCTCCCCCGGCGCTTGCGCCGCGGAAGAATAAAAATTCTCCAGTTCCAGTATCAGATCCTGTTTGTTCGGCATGTCCGACAGACCAATCATCATTTTCCCCGCAATCGGCGCCGGAATTACATTCGACTTCAGCACCTCAGCAAAAATCGTCAGCTGTCTCTCACGAAGCGAACTGAACGGAGGAACCTTCTTCAGAATCACATCATAGTAAAGCGTATCCTCTATCTTGTTCAATATCCGCCCCGTCGGATTCCCCGCTTCATCACGCTCTGGAATATTGAACTCAAAATTGTCCGTCAATCCATTCGGCTGCGTAACCCGGACCACGCGGTAATCAGTATAATATTTCCCGATCAGACGCAGCAACACCAATGCCGCACGCTGCTTTGAAAAATACATGTTCTCCAGAATCGTCGTCTGCATCGCCGCTCCTTGTGAAATACGCGTACTCTGCATTATGCCGCTCCGTTCGTTCGTCCCGCCAAAACCAAGCATCGAATCATTCACTCCGGATATCCTCTGTTCCATCGAAAGCAGAAACTGAAAATGATTCGAAATATATGATAAGTCACGGTATTTCTCGTCAACACGGATCTTCGACAATCCGCCATCAGCCAGAATTCCCAACCCGTCAGGTTTCTGCATCTCCTCGCGAAACTCATCTGCATCAAGAGCCGCTCCCTCTTCCATGATAATCCGGTTACTCGCAATAGTCCACAGAAACTTGCTGTTCAGCTTGTTCAGCTGATCCTGGATGTCAATCAGATCTTTCACGATTCCTTTCGGACGACCGTTCCGGTCTCGCATACAGTACACCGGAATCAAAGGGTAAAGGTCTATCCCAAGCGGATTCTTGTTCGCTGAATCACTCTCCGCACTCCCGCGCAGAATCAGATCATCCGCAAATATCACAAAATGAACCGCCTGAACATTCACAACCTTCTCTTCCTCCGCCCCCGTCAACTCGTTCAGCAGCTTCACCGTCCGCTTCTCCGGAACCGTATACCAGCACTCGCACACCTTTACACGCTGATTTTTTATATCATAATAAAACGCCTGTCCGCGATCCGATGCCTGATTCTGCGCTTCATACTCCTGACCTTTGTAATCATCGTCGAAAGTCGAATCAATATCTTCCGCCTTCTCCGGAAACAAACTCTTCAGAACATCACGGTCCACCCATTTCACCTTGATGATGAAACGAGCATCCGACGCGTCCGGCTTCCGGCTGTATGGATCCAGGTACACATTCTCCCACGGGACATGTTCAATCCGTACCATGTCTTTTCCGCGTTCATCCGTGTACACGCCGGCTTCCAGCCAGCTCCGTCCGCCAATCGCTGCTTCCTTGAAACAAATCGAATGATAATATTCCAGATTGCATACGTCAAATACATGCTTCAGAAGCGCCGTCATCAGCTGCGCCTTGTTGTCGTCCGATTCTTCTCGTCCGCACACCTGTATGTCGCACCGTCTCTCAACCTCCTGCGCACATACCATGTCCACCGTCGGACGAATCGTGTTGAATGCCGTAGCCTGCTGCCCGCGCTCTTCAATCTCTCCCGCTTCCTCCGGCGTCCATTGTTCCCCGTCATAATACTGGAAACATTGCTGATTGCTCTTCCGCCACTTCTCTTCAAAACGCTGCGCACTCCGCAGCCATCTGTCGAACTTGTGACTAGGCGCCCGTTCTCCTGCCATAATTCCTCCCAAAATTTTTCTTCACTCTTCCCGCACCGTGTACTCCCCCCGTCGCTTCAAGCACTGTCAGGCATGCTCCCTTCCACAACAGATTCCTCCGTCCGCCCCATCCGACCAGTCAGACAAGTCCACACTCCATTCCCGGCGCCACAGTCCCTCTAAGCGGCTCCAGCCGCACTCCGCTCTCCCATGCGCCGCCAGGCGCTCCACATTTCATATTTCATATCTCATATTTCATATCTCATGGGCTCACCTCGTCTTCCAGCTCCTCGCTGCTCGCCTCTTCTTCCGCCCGTAGCACACCGCCTCCGTCGGCTTACCGTAACTCTCACGGAATATCTCGTAGTCCTGAAAAAAGGTCAGATTCAAAGCATCCGCAAGATTCGGACTCTTCAATCCGCGCCCCTTCATCTCATCCTTGCTCTCCGCCAGCACCTTCCCGTTCGCTATCTTGTACGTCGGCTCCAGAAGCTCCACACGCAGCTGCTTCCATGCAACATCCTCCGGTAATCCCGAAAATCGAACACTTCGCGTACGGAAAAATTTTCGGCTCTTCCACCACAGCCAGTCGCGCAAACTCTTGCATGCGCCATCCTTGTCCTCCGGCGCCCGTTCCGAACAGTGCACCCGTATCACCGGATAGCCAATTCCCCCGCGATACAAAGCATGACGGAACATGTCGTAAAGCCCCGCGCCAACTCCAACCGTATCAATATGCCCGACGTCAACCTTCCACTCATCCCACAGAACCTTCAGCCGGTTGAAACTCTCCACCAGGTCAAAACCGTGCCACGATTCCGCATGAAGCACCCGGTCTCCCTCGCGGATCACACACCCGGTGTCGTCTTCACCCGTCCACGCCGGGTCAATCCCCATCCGCCTCTTGCACACCTTCCGTTCATGCAGAACCCCTGGAATAAAAACATTCTTCATCCACCGCTCTTCTATCAGCTGGTCCCCGCCCTTGTTCGCAAATTCTCCCAGAACCCGGTACTTGTATACATTCGACGTCAACCCGTATTTCTGACGCATTGACGCAACCCACTCACGCGTTTGTCTCCCCCGGCTGCTCAACACCTGAACCTCTCCGAACGGGTCCACATACGTGTAGTGATACTCCGTGTCCGTCAATGTATCCTCACTCGAAAAACTCATCGGATACCAGTAACTCTTCTGATGAAATACATTCCACATGTAACCGCTTGTCTTCGTCGGATTCCCCATCATCAGCGCATAATTTCCCGGATCTCCAAACGCTCCCTCCGCAACCTCGAATATCTCATCTCGGATGCCGCTCCCCTCATCCAGTATGAACAGCACCTGATGAAATCCCTGCAAGGCGTCGTTGTTGTCCTGACGAGCCGTCCGCAAAATCGCTCGCCAGTTCTCCGGATGCTCTCGATATTTCAACTCCTCCGTCGTTGAATCGTATTGACGCGACAGCCATTCCCATTTCCGCTTGCACACTCCGACAACTTCCGGCCACACCACATTGTTCAGCTGATCTCCCGCCGGCCCCGTAATCGGCACACGAAGCGCACGAGTATCAAGCCACCAGTTCGCAATCCAGCCCTCCAGGCGCGTCTTCCCGATCCCGTGTCCCGATTTCACCGCAACAAAATTGTGATGCTGAAATGCTTTAAGCACCTCCGCCTGCTGATGCGTCGGAACATCACCCACACACTCCAGAACATATGCCAGAGGATCCCGGTACCACCGCTTCAGCCAGAACGACATTGCATCCCGTGCCTCCGATACATCCTGCGGTATAATCATCTCGCTTTCCTCCGGTAAACTTCCAACTTCTCCAGTTCATCTTTCACCAGCTCCGCAATATCCGCATATCCCCGGTCGCTGATTCCTCTCCCATCTCCGAATCCCGGAAGATTCCGCCGCGCCACCAGATCCACCGCATACTCCACTGCCGAACGGTACACAAGCCCCATCAGCTCGCCAAGCTCTTTCGCTCCTTTCCCGTGCTCCAGCAAAGCCTTGTTCAGATCCCGTTCCCGTTCCGCCTTGAACAAATCGCCTTTCACTCGGTTCAGCTCCTGCGTGAGATCCGGTATCTCCGGCATCCGCTCAAGACAGCTCTTCAAACTCAACACATCTGCTTCCAGCTCCCCGTCCGTCCGGTCCTCTTTCGGAAGCCTCGACGCCACCAGCTTCGCAAACGTCTCATTGTCGATCTGTTCCAGGAAATTCTTTCTCCGCGCCGCCTCCTGAAGAATCAGCTCCTGCATCACATCATTCAGATTCTTCGCTCCTTTCAGCGCCATCTTCTTCTCCGGCTCTGAAAGCTCTGTTTTCCCCAGTGCCAGCTTCTCCTTGATCGCCTCCACAATAAATTTATTTCGGTTCGGCTCCCCCTTCAGTCTCTCCTGGAGCTCTTCTGTGATTCTCACACTTATCGTAAAAGTCTTCATTGTGTCACAACTCCGTTTTTTCTCATAACGGAAAATGGAGCCTATTTAACGCTCCATCTCCCCCCGCAGGTCCAACCCCCCCCTGTCTCCGCGCCCACACACGATACATCACCAGTGTATACGCACACGCTCACTCTACTTATTTTGTGGTGACTTTTGCGGCTTTTTTCTCGCGCAAAACCTCTCTCTCTGTTATCTCTCCCGCCTCGATCAGCTCCATCCCGCATCTCGGACATCTCACCCCCACAAACCCCACATCTAACTCCGCTCCCTGCGGAGGCCTCGCCTGCTTGTAGGCCAGATGCGGCACGCCTCTTATGGTACGATAAGCTCTGCACGCGAGAGCCTGATAGACTCGGATTGGCTCCCTGTGCAAAATCTCTGCAAGATGATTGACCGCGATCACGATCAGACGATACCTCATATACTTGTCATGGTGGAAGTATTTGCAGATAGGATCGTACCCCAGCGCGCGAAGCTCATCGCGTATCTGCTCATAGATGATTCTCCTCTGCGTCCTCACTTTGCCCTTGACACCCTTGCCTGTCTCTGTACTCCCTGTAGTCATGATATAGCTCCTCCCTCTTGTGGATATAGACAACTTGCACACACTGCCTCAAATGCTCTTTGCGACGTATCGCTGCAAGCGCCCTCTGCACAGAGCGCAAGTGCAGTCCCAGAGCTTGCGCCACCTTGCGGCAGTCGTCAGAAAAAGCCACCGGACGCGGACATTTTTGCAGGCAGTGGAGAAAAACTTGCTGCTCGCACTTGGTAAGACTGGCGAGCTCGGTAAGCAGAGGCAGGAGATGTGTATGCTCTATCATCATGCGCACAAGATACCACACCTCACGCAAAAAACAAGCGCTCAAAAAGCCCCTTGTATCTCCTTGACGTACAAAAGCGCTATTTAGTACGCAGTCACTCCGCAAAAGCACAAAACACGCTATATGTATGGATAGGCAGATAAAAAAGCCATGTATCCAAAGTGACATAGCTCTTTTTGAGTGTAATCTGTCACTTTATGGCACAAGTGACAGGTCGACCCGACATCCTTATATATATTATATAATATATTAATTTTTAATATTTATTCTTATTTTTATTTCTCGTGTTATGTGTAACTTAAATAAAAGTATCACTAGTGACATAAATTGTCATTTTACACTCATTTTAAAATTTTGCAAAAGTGACATTTTAACTTTTGCAACTGACATGGCGGCAAATTTTTTAAAAAAAATTGCAAGTTCCGCTTGATATATCCAGAATCTAGGTTATATTACATACATAGACAAGCTCTTTGAAAAGGAAAAAAAAACAGTTGAAAAATCGAAAGGGAAAAATGCAAAAGGAACACGAAAAAATTGATCTTTCCAGCTTGGAGGTGTGCCCGCTCTGTGGACACAAACTCAAAATTCATGTTTCCGCCGAAGCGGCGGAAGCACGGCGGGAAAATGGGAAAAAAGGAGGCAGACCGATAAACCCCGATAGCGCGAGGCAAAAGAAGCTGCGCGCAAAAGCAAAACAAAAATAAAAAGAGGCTTGCCAGATGTTGCGACCATCTGACAAGCACAAACACCAAAAAACCAACAAAAATTTCTTGGCAAGGTACTATACACTCCTTGCCAGAAAAAGCAAGGAGATTTTACTATGAAAATATCCGAAGAACGCCTTTTCGAACTCGCCTGCGAAGAACACCGCGCCGTCGGCCTCGATGACAACAACGAAGGCACCGCACAGTGGGCGTATTACAGCGCCCAGCAGGAGTATCGCTCTGAAGAAGAGGTTCGCGCGGAACTGCGCGAACTCATCAAACAGGACAAGGAAATGAGCGAGGAGGTATATCATGGCTAAAGCAACAGCAATTATGGTCTGCCCCGTCTGCGGCACTGAAGTCAAATGGAGCGTCGAAAAGCACAACCGCGCGGAAGCGGACAACTTTGAATTGTGCTACAACGGAAAACACCGTCTTTGCCCGGAGTGCTACAAAAAATCGCTCCAGAAGGAGCGCGAAAAAGAGGCCGCCAAAAACGCAGACGCTTTTCAGGAGCTCTGCGAAAAATACCATATAGTCCTCCCAGAGCTGGAAGGAAGCGAAAAGCAAGTAAAATGGGCGGAGGATATCCGCTCAGAAAAATTACTGGCGTTGGAAAAAGTCGGCTTAAGATATGCAGAAATCTTTGCCGGCACTTTCCCCGGCGCGGAAAAGATAAAGAGCAAAGTGTTGCTCAATCCCTCCGCGCGTTTCTGGATTGATGTCCGTGGGGATTACGACTGTAAAATCCTTGCCGATTTAATCCGCAAAGCCATCCGGTCATAATCCTCCGCCGCCCCCTCCGGGGCGGCTTTTTTATCTCCCGTCCCCAACTCCATTCCCGCGCAGACGAATATATTCCGCCTTCGCTGCCTGCTCATTCCCCCGCGCAGCCATCAACGCCTCCGCCCAGGCAGTCTTGTCTACTCGCCCCTCTTCCAGCTCAGTCAACGCCTCCGCCCGTCTCCGGTCCCGTTCCTGCGCACGGGCTGCACGCGCACTCAACCCCTTGCGCACTTTGCTGCGCAGCAGAAAAAAACATCCAGCAAGCACAATAATATCAATACCCCAGAATCGGCCTATAATCCCTCCCACATACGCCCCGATCCCGTCGTCTGCCGACGGCTGCCACTGCCGGTTCGTCCGCAGCGTGTCCTCACTCCACTCCCGAAGGCCGCTGCCGACCCCGAACACCTCCTCGCCCGTCTTGCCCATCCTCCCGAGCGCACTCACACTCGACGTCAGGAAGTGGTCCTTGACACTCCGGAAAAAGCCCTTGTCGCCAGTGTTCGGTTCCAAGCCGATACGCTTGCGGCGTGCATCTATAATTCTATCCAACTCTGTCATTTTGCACCTCTGAATTTCATGAGTTTCTGCTTGCACATTTACCCAGCACCCCAGAAGCACCACACACACGAAAATCACCCTTGCCATCCCTTCTTACTCCTCTCTGCTCTCAATTCCTGCCATAAGCGACCGGAATTCCGGATCCCGGCGATTCGCTTCCGCCATGCTCTTGAGCAAAGCCATAATACTCTCGCGCTGCTCAATATCCAGATCGCGCCAGAAAGTCCTTATCATCATAAGCTGCTGATCCTCCTCTTCGACCAACGCTTTTTTGTCAAGCACAAATGCCCATTCTGATATATCAGCAACAGAGCAATGAAGGAATTCTGCCATTTTTTGGATATTTTCCACCTTAGGCACACGAGCCCCATTCAACCATCGTCTCAGCGACTCAGGCACAATTCCGCATTTTTTTGCAAAAGCATAAGGTTTAAGCCCAGTTGCATCAATCCTCCGGGCCAGTTCGTCACGTTTCAGCGTCCTCATAGCATACCTCACATTTTTAGATAATATACCCCGGAGCGGTAACATTTCAAGCTCAAAAAACAATAATTCAAACTTTTTGCACCATCTGCACTTGACACCTATTCGGGGACATGCTATATTACACCATAACACACCAACAAGGAGGGCTATGAAAAACGACAAAACAGAATCGTTGCGCGTCAGAGTATCACCAGCGATGCGCCTGAAACTGATACAGTACGCACAAAAAAAAGATATTTCGGAGGCAGCAGCCATTCGGCTTGCTCTGAAAAAATTTTTGCCCACAAACACACCAAAAAGCACCAAATAAGGAGACACAATGAACACCCTCGTCACCACAAGTCGGAAAATCGCCGAAGTTTTCGAAAAAGAACACAAGAACGTCTTACGAGACATCGAAAACCTCCTCTAACCGCCACGAAAGGAACATAATCATGGAAACCACCATCCCCAACACAACCGACTCCTTTGATCACAGAGACGTCTACATGGCAGAAATCCGCCCCAAAGTCGAGGAACTCGTCGCCCTCGCTGAAAAAGCAGGCGTCTCCATCCTCGTCAGCTCTGTCTTTTGCTATGACGAAGACAAAGCAGGCTCGGAACTTAACTTTAACTCCGCAAATCACAACTGCCACCCAGTCCTTTGTCAGAAACTTGCAGCTCTTTTACTCAAACCGGACTACCTCACCTTCTTCCAGGGCTTAAACGCCCTCTTCCCGAAAGCAAAAGAAATTCTCCAGGTCATCCGCGACATGGACGACAGCAAAGAAGAGGAGTAACCCATCATGTGCAGACACAACCTCCCTCCGCATAAGCGCCCCTGCCGGCTCTCAGCCATCCACTCCGAACAGCACGCCAGCGCCTCAACCTTGGACTCCGCTGCCCAGGCATACACTCCGGCTCGGCAGCGCCCCTCATTTCATATTTCATATCTCATATTCCATACTTTGCTCGGCATTGCGATCGGCTATCTCCTCTCGCTCTGGCAGCAGGCCGCACAGCACGCCAACCGCGACCAGGCGTCCGCCCAGTCAGCAATTGTACAGCATGTTGCCCAGGAGCGCTGAAAATGGATACCGCAACTCAAGCAATCCTCGAACTCGCCGACAAGGTCCATCCAGGAGGCAGAAAACTCTTTTTGGCAGAGATCGCTCCTCTCGTTTCCGACAAGATTTTTTTGTCCGCCGAAAGCGTCGCAAAGCGTCTTGACGTCTCTGTCTCCTGCGTTCGCCACTGGAAAGAAATCGGACGCCTCGTCCCCACCATCAAAATCCCCGGCGGAACTGCCAGATACACGCTCGAGGACATCGATAATTTTGTAAACACCTATAAAAAAGGAAAACACTCATGACACAGGAAAGACTTCTCAAGCTCTCCACCTCGCAGGTCAAATGCTTTAAGACCTGTCGGCGACGCTACTATCTCGAATACATCGAAAACCTCAAGCCGGTCGAGACCCCGAAGGCGCTCGCCGTCGGCACACTCTACCACGCCGGCCTCGAACTCCTCCTCAAAGGAGGCTCTCTCGAAGACGCTCAGCACAAAGTCGCAGAACTCGAAACCCTCAACTGCATCGAAAAGGATCTCGACTACGATCCAGTCCAGGTCGTCATCGTCTGCGAGATGCTCCGAGCATGGCACAACTCCTCTGGCTATCAGACCTGGCATGTCCTCGCTGTCGAGAAATCTTTTGAGGTCACTACTGGTTATGCCAAGCGGCTGATCGGAAAAATCGACGGAGAAATCATCCACCCGGAAACTGGGAAACCATATCTCATCGAGCACAAAACAACTTCCGTCTGGGGAGAGGACTATCTCCATAATCTCCTCTGGGACGAGCAGTCGACAAACTACCTCTACGCTCACCAGCGTATGCTTGATGACGGCGTCATCGACGGTGCTGCAGTCGAAGGCATCTTTTACGACGTCGTCGAGAAGCCCAAACTCAAACCCTATTCCGCAACCCCCGCCGAACTGCGGAAATATACAAAAGACGGCTCTCTCTACAAGGGACAGCGCGATACCGATGAGGATATCGACTCTTTCCGCGCCCGTGTCCGCGCCTGGTTCGAGGAGCGCCCCCGCGTCCATACAGCATATGTCTACCGCACCCCTGCGGAAATCGAGGAGCGCATCCGCGATTTTAACCTTTGTGTCAAAGATATCGCCGCAGCAGAACGGAATCAGACCTGGTACCGCAACCCGGCTGCATGTCAGGTCCTCTCATGTCCATACCGCCCGAAGTGCCTGGAAAATCGTCCCGACACTGACTGCCTGTTTACAAAAAAAATCAAAACCAACGAGGAACTCTAATGAAACTCACAGAAGCTCTAGGTCACGCCGGCGTCTCGGCCATCGTCTACGGGGAATCCGGATCCGGGAAAACTCACTTTGCCGGAACCCTCCCGGGCAAAACTCTGATCATCGCCGCAGAGGCAAATGGCATCAAAACCCTCGCCAGAAGTCAGAACGTCGATAATATTGAAATCGCCTATCTCCCCGCCCCCGCCGAGCGTGCAGATGAAACAATGGGACGCTACAATCAGTTTTTCGACAGTCTCATGATCCACGATCTCCCCTTTGACAATCTCGTCCTCGATTCCGCCACGGAACTGGCCAACCTGATCCTGCTTGCGAAAGCGGACCCGGCAAAGAACGGAGGAACTCCAACCGTGAAAAACTATGGCGAAGTTCAGTTCGCCATGAAGCGTTATCTGCGCATCCTCCGTGATATCGCGGAAGTCAAAGGCAAAAATGTCATCGTCATTGCGCTGGAATCCGAACTGGTACTTAACCAGTCCGGCGAAACGCAAAACTCAAAAACGCACCCTGCAATCTCCGGCAAAAAACTCGCGCCTGAAGCGGAAGGGCTCTACGACATCGTCGCCCACCTCGAAAAAACACCCGACGGACGACGCTTCTTCCGCCTCGACGGCAACGAGCAGTTTGTCGCAAAAGACCGCTTCGGACGCAAAGGATGTATCGCCGACGGTCTCACACTTATCACAAATCCAGAAAACAGCAAAAACAGCAAAAACAAGGACGAATAACCATGCCTATCTCTTTTACCACATCAGAAAACGACATCACCCCGGAACTCATGCCCGTCGGTGACTACTCCGCCACAATCATCAAGTCCGAGGACGTCGTCTCTAAATCCTCCGGGAAAGACCAAATCCGTCTCGAGCTCGATACCGGACGCGGACCCCTTTGGTATTACCTGACCGACGGCGACCCCTACATCAAAAGCAAGGCCGCATACATCCTCCAGTCCGGCGGGTGTTTCGCACCTGGAATGCAGATTACATCCGCTGCTTTCCGCAATCTCCGCGTCCGGGTCCGCGTCAAACACGAAAATTACGATGGCAAACTCAAAGCGACAATCGCAAAATGGCTCGCTCCTGGCGAACGCACACAACCTCCCGCCCCCGCTCGGCAAATGCCGCCGAATCAACCCGCATGGCAGACAGCCGGACACACCTATCCCCCGTCCGACGCGCCCGCATCAGGAGAAATCCCCTTTTGATCCCGAAGCGGTTTTCCGCGCTCAACATCGACACTTTAACCTCCGCGCTTCAAGCGCGGAGAAAGGATTTTTAATATATGAAACTCCGCTCCTATCAGCTCGAATGCCTCGCCGCCATTGAGGCCGCCGGAAATGGCCGCTGGCTTTGCCAGCTCGCCACCGGCATGGGTAAAACTGTCATCTTTTCCCAAATCCCGATCCGGAAACACACGCTCATACTCTCCCACAGACGCGAACTCGTCATGCAGCCTCTCAAATATTTCAGCTGCCCCACCTCCGTCGAAATGGGGCTGAACTCAAACGTTACCCTCCTCGGTATGCCGGCAACCCCAGTTACCTCTGCCAGCGTCCAGACTATGTCCAGACGCCTCCTCTCTTACCGCCCTGATGCCTTCGATACCATCATCGTCGACGAAGCGCATCACGCCGCATCGCACACCTATCGCGACATCCTCGATTACTTCCGTCCGGAACGTCTGATCGGCTTCACCGCTACGCCGAACCGTGCGGACGGCCTCGGCCTCGAATATGTCTTTGACAAGATTATCTACAAAAAAGATCTCCGCTGGGGTATCGAAAACTGCTATCTGTCTCCAATCCGCGCAAAACGTGTCAACATCGGCTACGATCTCTCATCCGTCGCGGTCCGAATGGGTGATTATGCCCCGCACGACCTCGAGCGTGCAGTCAATACCGACAGCTCAAATCGCGCAATCGCCGCAATCGTCGCCGCAATCCCAAAGGAGGAGCTCCCCGCGCTCATCTTCTGCGTCGATGTCGCCCACGCTCACGCAGTCGCAAAAGCGATCAATGACAGGATGCAGTCACAGTTCGCACTCGCTCTCTCCGCAGAAAGCAAGGATCGCGACGCTGTTGTCGCCGATTACAAGGCAGGCAAAATCAGCGTCCTTGTCAACTGCGCCCTTTTTACAGAGGGAACCGATCTCCCGGGCACACGCACAGTCATCATCGCGCGTCCCACAAAATCAGCCGCCCTCTACACGCAAATGGCCGGACGCGGCACACGTCTCGCAGAAGGCAAAGACTACTGCACTCTCATCGATTGCGTCGGCGTCTCGGATCTCCCCCTCTGTTCCGCTCCCACGCTCCTCGGTCTCGATCTCGACAGTGTGCCTGCTCGATACAAGCAGGACATAGAAGGCGATCTCCTCAAGGATATCCCCGCTCTCATCGAGCAGAAAACCGATACTCCAGATTCCTGGATCCGGAACGTCGAAATCATCGACCTCTGGTCAAAACAGACCGGCTATGTTCTCCACGACGTCAACTACATCCGCCGCTCCGATGGCTCCCTCATCCTCCGCCTGCCGGATGTCCCCCTGATCGCCGTCACAGCACCGGACCTCACCGGAACCGCTACTCTCGCGGCAGGGAACTATGTTGCCACACTCCCTGCTCAGGAATGCTACGACCGCGTCTTTTCGCTTTTGCGCGATTACTACCTGGATAAACGCCCCCTCTGGTCTCTTTCCTCCGCAAAACGATGGGGACGCGCTCCAGCAAACGAGAAACAGCTTGCTTACGTGCAGCGTCTCGCAGCACGTAAACATGTCGATATCTCACACCTTATCCCGACCCTCACCAAACTGCAGGCCTCCTCGCTTATCGAACGTTTCAAAGGGTGAAAATGGAAAACTCTCGAAAAACAATTGCGCGTCTGCAAAAAACTTTACGCGATATCATCGCCCAGACGGAGCGCATCTGTGACGAAGACGACGATATCAGCGATATGACGCTTGATGGCATAAACCGCATCAAACGCATGGCAGAAGAAACATTGAAATAGGACGGGGTGGTGAAATGACGAACGGGGAATGGATCAGAAGCTGGATGACGAGACTCTGGCGTGCATTTTGGGGGTACTGCCAATTACTCCGCCGGACAGGGAGTGCAGAAAAAGCATTAAAGAGTTGTGCATGCTGACCGTACACGCTGGCATAACTTGCAATCAATGCTGGCTGGAGTGGCTTCAGTCGGACAATCCGGACGCGGTGGACAGGTCGGACGAATGCAAAGACTAAGGAGATGAAAGATGAATAGAACTTGGAGATGTCCAGAGTGCGGTCATTTCGAGTACCCTAGCTGGTGCAAAGCGAAAGAAATTAGAGTTGACCGCAATTTTGACGGGCAATGCGATTTCGCAGAGGAGCGCGTTGGAGAGGCGGACGACGGAGAAAGAGAGATGAAGATGACGAACGCGGATAAGATCAGGCAGATGACGGACAAGGAGCTGCTGGATTGGCTGGATGGTTTGCACTTGGACTACGACATCTTGTGCATGTGTGACTATGACCCTGCACGCTGTAAAAACTATGTGGGATGCTGCGAATGCTGGAAAGACTGGCTGGCGGAGGACGCGGACGGGGTGGACTGTTCGGACGGGTCGGACGAAAGCAAAAAACAAGGAGATGAAAGATGACGAACGGGGATTTGATACGGATGATAGGCGATGAGGAGCTGGCGGAGCTGATGACCGATGAGCCGTGTCCTCCGCTGCACCGCAGGAAGCGGTGTCCGGAGGAGAGGAACTGTCTTGAGTGCTGGGCAGAGTGGCTGAAGATGGACGCGGAGGAATCCGCAAATATGAAACAGGTGAATTTACCCTACAGAGCGAACGCACGGCTGATCGCCGCGGCGCCGGAGATGTACGACGCGTTGCGGTGGGCTTGCTTTTACAATTGCAAACGCCCCGTGATGACTGCCGATTGTGAAAAATGTAAAATTAATCAGGCGTTGACAATGGCAGGTGGTGAAAAGTGGTACAGAAAGGTGAGAAATGACCATGATTTACGCATCAGTATGCAGCGGCGTTGAAGCCGCAAGTCTTGCATGGATTCCGCTCGGATGGAAAGCCGCATGGTTTTCCGAAATTGAGCCGTTCCCGTGTGCAGTCCTGAAACATCGTTTTCCCGAAGTTCCGAACTTGGGAGATATGACAAAAATCAAAGTGGAGACAATTGAAAATGAAACAGAAAAAATTCAACGGTTTACAAATGAATCTGGAGCAGATGTCGTTGTTCCCGGAGGAGTTGATCTCCTCGTCGGAGGAACCCCGTGCCAGTCGTTCTCTGTCGCAGGCAACCGCTCCGGATTGCGCGGAGTATCGGGACTTGCGCTCACCTATTGCAGACTTCTTGAGGCAATGCGTCCCCGCTGGTTCGTCTGGGAAAATGTTCCTGGCGTTTTCAGCTCTGGGGGGGGGGAAGATTTCGAAACTCTCCTCAAAGCGTTTGATGACGTCGGGTATTCTTGCGCATGGAGAGTGCTGGACGCTCAATACGCCAGAGTGGACGGATACCCTTATGCCGTTCCGCAACGAAGACGGCGTGTGTTCGTTATCGGACATTTTGGTTCCGATTTCCGAGGTCCAGCAGAAGTATTATTTGAGCCCGGATGCGTGTTCAGGAATTCTCCGCCGCGCAGAAGCAAGGGGACGGGCGTTGCCAGAAGCCTTACGGCAAGCACTGGTGGTGCAAGCGGAAAAGAACAACAACACACATTCGTAATCTGCAACGCTGGTGATATGGCAAATTCCGAAATCGGTGTTGATGTCGCCACAACCCAGGTCGCGCGTCAGTATAAATCGCCGCCGTTTATATGCGCAGGATTCATGGGAGGTCAGGGAAGCAAGGCCGGGGGAATCTCTTACTTGGATGAACTATCTCCGACGATGAAAGCAAGTTTCAGCGGGAGCAATTCTGTTCCTGATATTTTGTGCGTTCACGGTTCGCAAGACCCAGTCACTCAACATGAACTTGCAAACACTGTCGGACGCAATAACGGGCTGGAGAATTGCATTTATAGCAACCACGGCAATGATTGTCGGATAACGGAGTCTATAGGAGTTTCCCCGACCATTACAAGTCAAGCCGAAACAGGCGGCAACAACCTTCCGCTTGTTCAATACATACCGATTGACATGCGGAATGCAATCAGAAAGCCGAAATATGACAAAAAAGATCAGCAAGGCGTTGGTTTTGGAGTATCAGGGCGGTTATGGGATGAATCCGGAGTCAATCCAACACTCAACCAGAGCATGTCCGGAGGAATTATCGGAGCCTCCAATCAGGAACTGTTCTCTCAAAACGCAAACGGACTTGTAATGTATGTGGCAATTGCAGAAAATGTAATTGGACGGCAGATTAAAAACGGAGGCAACGGCATTGGAGTACTGGAGGAATTGGCGTATACGCAAAATGCAACTGGTGTTATGGGAGTATGTCACAATGCTTTTGTCCGCCGCCTGCTTCCCGTTGAATGCGAACGCCTGATGGGCTTTCCGGACAACTGGACGCGCATTCCGTGGAGAGGCAAGCCGGAAGAAGAATGTCCCGATTCACACCGATACAAGGCGTGCGGGAACAGCATGTGTGTAAACGTGATGCGCTGGATTGGAATGCGTATCGAATTAACAGAGAGGAAAATGAACCTTGAAGACTTGATACCTTGCTACAGTTTGTGCAATGAGATATGACGCGTCGCGGAAGTCGCGGATTGATAGCCCCGAAAAACGCGGAGAAATGCTGGACACTCAGAGAGCTGCGGATTTCCTCGGAATTTCGAAAGGAGCACTCTCTCAGATGACTTTTAGAAAAGAGGTCCCCTCTTACAAATATTTCAATCGAGTAGTGTTCTTCAGCGAGGAGTTGAAACGGTTTCGGAACTACATCATGGTGCGAAATTGAAAGTCTCCGCGTGCCAGCAACTCAACTTTGAACAGAAAACCTCCGCGCCCAAGCGCGGAGAAAGGAAAACATCATGGATATTGCAGATCAAGCAGACAATCTCGCCGCACGTCTCTCGTCCGGCGCTGAATCTCTCACTCTTTCAACCTTAACCCTTGAACCTTCAACGCCAGCGCCCCACGCAGCCATCCTCGTCGGTCTCCAGCTTTCCCCCGACGGTTGGCAGGAGCTCTATTCCCGCGACAACCGCCTCATCCGCATCCCTTACGTCCCCGTCACACAGAACAAAGGAATCAACAACCATGCCTAAAAAAAACACCCCCTCCGGCACGTCCGCACGCACAGCTATCGGCGCGGCAGCGCCATCTAAGCGGCTCCAGCCACACTCTGCTCCCCCATGCGCCGTCAGGCACTCCGCAGCGCCCGCCGGACGCTCGGCTCTTTCAAGCAAAGCGACACTTTGCCGAGGGCGTCGAAAGCATA
>OQVZ01000393.1_pt1 | contig 16771 bp, 9 predicted proteins | sample 1691571 | NCBI WGS metagenome assembly OQVZ01 (sample SAMN03418261, study PRJEB22391) | human gut metagenome | biome: human-gut; feature: organic feature; material: feces | host: Homo sapiens | place: Tanzania | collected 2013-01
TTCAACGATTAGAGATTGCTTTGCGCACAAAGATTATACAAGAGTTCTCTTTGGCTTATGGACCGTTTTGGTTCTTCGATACAAGTCTTGCTGACGATGAACACAAGTTTATTGAGAATATGAACTCCATAGATAGAGAACTTCAACGTAGCAAGGAGGACTTTATCAAAGAGCATAGGCGCAACTATGACAAGCCGATATTCCCTCCAGCATGGAAAACGCTTGAACTTGCATCTTTCGGCACGCTTTCAAAACTCTATTACAATTTCAGTGACAAGAAATTGAAGAAGCGTGTAGCTCGTCAATTCAATCTTCCACAGCATGAGGTGTTGGAAAGCTGGATGCGTAGTGTAACTGTCCTGAGAAACTGTTGCGCTCACCACTCACGACTTTGGAATCGTTATCTCTCCAACGCTCCACAAATGAATGCCTCTTTACGTGGTGCGTGGGTGAACATTGATGGTGTTGATGCGAACAAAGTATATGCTATAGCTTGTTGTATTGCATATTGGCTTGATTCGATGGGATATGGATTGGACTTCAAGAATGAACTCAAATCCTTACTCGTTTCTTATCCACAGGTAGACCCGGCAGCAATGGGATTCCCTGAAAATTGGATTTCGGAGCCTCTATGGAGATGACTTTATAGACAAAATATAGGAAAGCCTGTCAGTAGTGAAAATTCTTCATTACTTACAGGCTTTCTTTTCGATATATGAACTATTTGACGCAAATGAAAGTTAAATACGTTAAATATCACCCTTTTCGTATCTAAACAGAATCCATAATGTTACTTTTCTACCGTTTAGAACGTATAATACTGATAATCAACTAATAATAGATACTCTCCTTGAAAGCAAATCTGTCAAGAACAGGATTATCCTTGAAGACGTGCCCAGTGGCAGGGAATATCTGGAGCTAATAATAAATGCGATGAAGAAGAATCGCTTCATTCATATAAACTATCTCAACTATTGGAAAGATGACACGCGCGACCATTATGTGATGCCGCTATGCGTAAAGCTATACCGCCAACGCTGGTATTTGGGGGGGCGTAATTGGCCTGCAGGCTATGACTTCGTCTTTTGTCTCGACCGCATACATGACTTCCGCCTTTCGAGCCACACGTTTGAATATCCTGAAGAGTTCAATCCACAGGAATACTTCAATGGTTGTATAGGTGTAATTCCTGGCGATGGCACCGACATTGAGAAGGTAAAAATCAAGGTCAGTACCAGTCAGGCTAACTACCTGCGCGACCTTCCTCTGCATAAGTCGCAACAAGAAACTGAGCAAACAGATGAATACAGTATCTTTGAACTGCATGTCCGCCCGACATTCGACTTCCAACAGGAACTGCTATGGAATGGTGAATACCTTGAAGTGCTCGAACCTCTTTGGCTTCGTAAGGAGATTGCAGGAAAAGTAAATAGAATGTGGAACAAGTATAAGGAAGATAAGTAATGAAGGACTTTGCAGCTATAGATTTTGAAACAGCCAACAACCAACGCAGTTCGGTATGTTATGTTGCAGGAATGGAATTCGCTCAGGAGATGGATTTAGATGACGATAGCGAAACGGAAGCGTATTTAAATTCTTAATTTAAGAATATATCCCTATACTATCAGATTAAATAGTTTAATAACAAGTAATAACAATTATGGCAATACCTATTGACCAAGACCTTCATCAGGAGGTAAAGGATTATATTAGAGACAAATATGGCTCTAAAAAAAAGGTGATATCCTATTTTCGGAAAGGATCATGGCAAACCAGTCGCTACATACAGGTAAGTACCTATTTGAAAGACTCTGATATTCATTATGAATACTATAATGGAGATGTACAGCTCCATTTTGAAGGGAAGTATGCAGACGACGGCTTTAAAGATTTCAAAGAATACTTGGTAGAAAGTTCATCTAACAACCATGAATTGAAATGGAAGAGATGGCAAGGTCGGAATAAGGGTACATGCGTGTTGGAGCGAAATATCAACTCTATAGACGATTTGTTCCAAGCGTTCTCAGATATAATAAACATATTTGATCGTCCAATAGAGGTGTTTGCAAATGAGCATGAAGATTTATTTTCTTCCCTGCATAAGACGGAATCCTTTATAGATAGATCTTATACTCTTCAGGAGGATGTTTCAGGGCAATTACCTCAAGTCGAGATCTGCAGTGTAGGCTCCTTACCCTTCAATGATTTTGTTATACCACCATATCAAAGACCATACAAATGGACTGCAAAGAACGTTAATCAACTTATATCAGATATTCTTGCGTTCAAAGAGCGTAAGCAATACAGACTTGGAACTCTCGTTTTACATAACGACGAGATTGTTGACGGACAGCAACGCATCATCACGCTTGCGCTGCTCATACGTATTATGTACAATGCTTTGAAAGATGAAAAGGTCAAGGAAAGTTATTCTGATATAGATAAAAAGATAAATGCTTTTTCGAATTCCGATAAAGTGTCTTTCAGCAACCGCTATACACTTCATAATGTTATTGAGAATATTCATATGATAGAAAGTCGAAAGGCTGATTTTGATCAACAACTTTTCGATTTCCTATTGACGAAGTGTGAGTTTGTTGTGGTTCGACTGAACAGTATATCAGAAGCATTCCAGTTCTTTGATTCACAAAATGCCCGCGGTAAGGATCTTGCCGCACACGACTTACTGAAAGCGTATCATCTGAGAGAGATTTCCACACTAAGTCAGGAGGATAGCAACAACATTGATGAGTGGCAAAACAAGCCAACCTCATTCTTAAGGGAGGTTTTCCTGACTTTGTTTAGAGCCAAAAGATGGTCTCGTGGGAAATGGGGGAGACGGTTTACCAAAGACCATACGGACTTATTTAAGGGCATCTCGCTGAGTGATGGAAAACGCTATCCGTTCTATCAAATGGAAGTGATAGCCCACATTTTCTCCTCTATGTACAACCAAGATCCTATAAGAGCAATTGACAGGAATCACATAGAATATCCCTTTAATCTTGATGATCAGATAATTAATGGAGGACGTTTCTTTGATATGATTCGCCATTATATGAATTTGTATGAGCATATACGGCTATATAGAAAATCGCTACCGGATGGAAGTAGAGCCAAAGATATTTTAAACTTGATAACATCCTATAATGGTTCAGGAAGAACAGGTGATGGATATATCAGAGATATGTTCTATACTCTACTTCTGTACTATGTCGATCGTTTCGGTGAAGAAGAACTTGACAAGGTTATACCTCAATTCTTCATATGGGCATACAAACTGAGACTACAGCTTTCTGCTGTTCAGTTGGCATCCATTGACAACTATGCAACGGCTTGGGATAGCATGTTTAGGTATGTCTATGATGCCAAAACTCCATATGACATAATCAACATCAATATCGAAGGCGTGCAATCAAAGCAATGTTCTGGTTGTGAGAAGATAAAGAATTTGTTTAAAGAATACAACAAGTATTATGGCAACGATTGATAACAATATAGCCCAGTTGACAGTAAAAGAAATCCTTTCAGAGGGCAAGTATGTCATTCCCATTTATCAACGCAATTATGATTGGGGAGAAAGAGAAACTCTGCAATTGTTGGAAGATATTTCTGACTACGCAAAGAACAATAATAGCCAAAACTATTATATAGGCTCCGCTGTAGTTTTTATAAGAACTGTCAACGGAGAAACATATTTTGAGATTATAGATGGTCAGCAACGTTTGACGACATTGACCATTCTAACAAGCTTATTAAAACACCTAAATGTAGCAAATTGGTTCGAAAAGCCTAATCTTTCTTATGACCATCGAAAAGAGGCAGACGATGCTCTCGTTATGCTTCAGAAAAATCAATATTCTGAACATCAGGCTGCGCAACATATAATTGATGTCTATGGCTTGTTCAGCAAGAATATTCATCAAGTTCTTAAAGCAAAAGGATTGTCTGTCGCTGATTTCGCAGACTACCTTTTTTCAAAGGTTATCATTCTTCGGATTCCAGTTCCGCGAGACACTCAATTGAACCATTACTTTGAGATAATGAACACTCGTGGAGAGCAACTCGAAAAGCATGAAGTTCTCAAGGCTGTATTAATGAACAAACTTTCGCCAAACGAGCATAAGCTTTTCCATCTTATATGGGAAGCTTGCTCTGATATGAGTTCATATGTCCAGATGAATTTTACGGTTGGCCAAAGGACTCTTATCTTCGGTGATAAATGGAAAAATCTGCAATTTGAAGATTTTGATTCCCTGTGTGAAGAGATTGAAATCGATGATAATAGTTCTTTGATTGAAGATAATGAGGACTGTTCTCCTCGTACGCTCAACAATCTTTTTGAGGATGCTAAAAACAATATAAGGTATGAACTGCCTCGCGATGGAAGCCAAGATGAAGGAAAGCAAGACCGTTTTGGGTCCATTATCAACTTTCCAAACTTCCTTCTACAAGTGCTCAAAGTATGCTATCATGACAGCGACTTTTATCGAGAAGATGTAGATGCTGGTATCAGACTTGACGACAAGGTCTTGATACCTACATTCCAAAATGTATTGAAATCTTTACAAGACGAGACAGAAAGAAAACGTTTCGTGAAATTCTTTATCATTGAGCTACTCTTCTTGAGAGTCCAATATGATAGTTATGTGATTAAGCGAGAATACATCAACGGATCTGAAAGTTGGAGTTTGAAGTCTATCCGTAAATATGATAATAATAAAGCTAATTATGTAAATACGTTTTCTGTGGGTAGTTCAGAGGATGAGAATGACCTTGGTAAAGAAATCAGAATGCTGGAGGCGATGTTCCATGTCTCTGCACCTACACAGATATATAAGTATTGGCTGAATGCTTTACTTTACTGTATCCACAAGAAAGAGGCCGTCGACTCATCTTTCTTGCGGAATAGGTTATATCATTTAGCGTGCAGTTATATGTTGGATATCTATATAGGTAAACACAAGTCAGATTTTGAAGATGTTATTTACGGAAGCGATGACTTCTTGCCTTATAATAACACAGATAATATAGACTGGAATCAAATTGATTGTGGTTGCAATGTACACAATTTCGTATTCAACTTCTATGATTTTATTACTTGGAAGGAGAATCCTTTGAAATACTCGAAGTTCGAATTCTCATATAGGACATCGGTAGAGCATTTCTATCCTCAGAATCCTATGCCTGAATATGACAACCTAAAAGGCAGGGGGCTTGATAGCTTCGGTAATTTGTGTCTTATCAGCAGAGGTATGAACTCTAAATTCAGTAATAATATGCCAAAAGCCAAGCTGGACAATTTCGGCCTTGTAGAAGAAGTTCGAAATGGCCTTAGCCTAAAGCTTCTGGAAATGATGGATATAGTGAAGAGTAAAGGAGACTGGGGCGTGACAGAAATTAAGAATTTTGACAAGTTTGCCAAGAATAGGATTTTGGAAGCATTGAAGCAAGTCGGTTAAGATTATCATTCTCCAATGATACAATATATCTCTATTACCGACCACTACAAAGAGGTGCTTTCACGGCCTCATACCGTGAAGCACTCTCTTTGAATTGACCAACAGAGCCATTAAGCCCCTTAACGGATAAATGATTGTTATATTTTCTTATGACCTGTGCCAATATTTTGCATAGTCCATCTATAATTTTGCAGCAAATATAGTTACTAATGCTGAAATTGCAGCTTGTTGTTTGTGGCATACTTCCTTCTATGGTTTTACCAAACGACACATGAAAGAGTTGTCACAAATTGATTATAAGTCGAAAGCCAAGGAGTTAAAGACGATCCCTCGTTATGTTGCCTAAGACTTGAGAATATAAAAAGCCCACCGTTAAGGACGATGGGCGAACCTAATGTTTTCACAACGGAATAATCCTTATTGTGATTTGCTCAAATTTATATGGCAAAGATACAGAAAAGAACATAACCAACCAAACAATTGAAGTGAAAAATTTGCATAATAGCATTTAAATATTTAAATTTGTAATAACCTAAAAGCTATTTGTATATTAAATACCATTTTGATATGAGAAAAATATTAGGACTTGATCTTGGTACCACCAGTATAGGATGGGCATTTGTCACAGAGGCTGAAAACGAAAAAGAAAAGTCTTCGATTATAAAACTCGGTGTTCGTGTAAACCCATTAACAGTAGATGAACAGACAAACTTTGAAAAAGGTAAAGCCATCACTACCAATGCCGACAGAACATTGAAGCGTACAGCACGACGTAATTTGCAACGTTACAAATTACGTCGCGAGAATCTTATATCTTTGTTGAAGAATGAGGGCTTCATAACCGAAAACTCCGTGCTTTGTGAGAAAGGAAACCACACAACATTCGAAACACGTCGTTTACGTGCAAAGGCTGTTACAGAGGAGATATCTGTAGAAGAACTGGCGCGTGTTCTCATCATGCTTAACAAGAAACGTGGCTATAAGAGTAGTAGAAAAGCAAATTCCGGTGAGGAAGGTAATCTGATTGACGGTATGACGGTTGCCCGAAAACTATATGACGAGCATCTCACACCAGGACAATATACCTATCAGCTTTTATGTAAAGGAAAGAAATACATTCCTGACTTCTATCCTTCAGATCTCATTGCGGAGTTTGAAGCCGTATGGAATTGCCAAAAACAATTCTATGCGGATGTGCTTACAGATGAACTCAGAGAAGCATTACGTGACAAGAACGAAAAGCAGACTTGGGCAATATGCGCCGCACCGTTAGGATTGAAAGGCATTAAGCGTAGTGGCACTGTTGCAGACCAACGTGTTGAGAATTATCGTTGGCGTACAGAAGCCCTTACCAAACAGCTTCCTCTTGAACAAGTTGTTATTGTATTGCAGAAAATTAATAGCCAGATACGTGGCACAAGTGGATACCTCGGAGCTATCAGCGACCGAAGCAAAGAGTTGTACTTCAACCATCTGACAGTAGGTCAGTTTCAAATGAAACAACTATCCGAGAATCCAAACATAAGTTTGAAGAATCAGGTTTTCTATCGTCAAGACTATCTTGACGAATTTGAACGTATATGGGAAAAACAGGCTAAATTCCACAAAGAGCTAACTGAAGAATTGAAACATGAGTTGCGTGATATTATTATTTTCTATCAGCGCCCGCTTAAATCCCAGAAAGGTCTAATAAACTATTGTGAGTTTGAAAGCAGTCAGAAAGAAGTTGTGGTGGACGGAAAGAAGAAAACCATAACCATTGGTTTGCGTGTATGCCCCAAGTCTTCGCCTTTATTCCAATGTTTTAAGATTTGGCAAAGCATAAATAATCTGCAAATCACAGGCAATGTCATACCTAAACAACAACTTGACCTCTTTGGTGATACTACAGAGTTTGACCATGGTACCCGCATACTGACTGAAGAAGAAAAGCTCGACCTATATCGTGAACTTAGCATAAAGGAAAGTCTTTCAGAATCAGAAATTATAAAATTGCTTTTTGGAGGGAAAAAAGGATTGAGCCTTAATTTTCATAAGGTAGAAGGCAATCGTACAATGGCAACTTTTATCAAGGCTTGCCATACTATTCTTGTCATTAATGGATACAATGATTATGATTTCTCCAAGATTTCCTACGACAAGACGATTGCTATCATAACACAGGTTTTTGACACATTAGGCTTTAAGTCTGGCTTCTTGAATTTTAACCCGACTCTTGAAGGTAAGGGTTATGAGCGTCAGGACGCTTATCGGTTGTGGCATCTTTTGTATTCGTATTCTGACGATAACTCTGCAACAGGAAATGAAAAGCTTGTTGAACGAATCGGCAATCTCTTGAATATGGATAAAGAATCTGCTGCAGCATTTGCGTCAATCACATATGAATCTGATTATGGTAGCCTTAGTTCTAAAGCTATGCGCCGCATTTTACCACATATGATGGATGGATTAGAGTATAGTGTTGCTTGTGAATATGCTGGTTATTGCCACTCCCGTCGCTCACTTACAAAAGAAGAAATCATGTCGAAACCTTTAGTCGACACAATACCTCTTCTTTCACGCAACAGTCTGCGCAATCCCGTGGTGGAGAAAATTCTTAATCAAATGATAAATGTGGTGAATGCTGTAAGCGAGAGCTATGGAAAACCAGATGAAATACGCATCGAAATGGCACGTGAGCTTAAGAAAAGCGCTACAGAACGTGAACAAATGACACGTGACATTGCACGGGCAAGTGCAGAAAACGATAAATATCGAAAGGTTTTACAGGAAGAATTCAACATACAAAATGTAAGTCGTAATGATATAATACGCTATCGACTTTATCTCGAACTGGAGGCCAATGGCTTCAAGACCCTGTATACACAGACATACATACCACGCGAGAAACTGTTCAGCAAAGAGTTTGACATCGAGCATATAATCCCGCAAGCACGGTTGTTTGACGATTCGTTCTCTAACAAGACTCTTGAGGCGCGTAGTGCCAACATTGAGAAAGGTAGCACAACGGCTTACGACTATGTGCTGGCAAAATACGGCGAGTACGGAAGCAATGGAGCTATTACATATAAAGAACGTATAGACCACCTTTATAAAGATGGCAAAATAAGCAAGACAAAACACGATAAGTTGTTGATGACTACCGACGATATTCCTGACGGATTCATCAACCGCGACTTGCGTGATACACAATATATAGCACGCAAGGCACGTGAAATATTAGAGAGCGCAGTACGTGTTGTGGTGCCTACAACTGGTTCTGTTACAGATCGCTTGCGAGAGGATTGGCAACTTGTGGATGTAATGAAGGAACTTAATTGGGACAAATACGACCAACTCGGGCTTACAGAGATTGTTAAAGATCATGATGGACGACAAATACGACGTATAAAAGATTGGACAAAACGTAATGATCATCGCCACCATGCTATGGATGCTCTGACCATTGCCTTTACAAGACATAGTTACATACAATATCTCAACAACCTCAACGCACGCAGTGACAAGGGTGGCAGCATATATGCTATAGAGAAGAAAGAACTCTACCGTGATAAAAACAATAAGTTGCGGTTTATTCCACCTATGCCGCTTGGCGAATTCAGAGTAGAAGCACGTCGCCATCTGGAGAATGTGCTTATATCGATTAAGGCAAAGAACAAAGTTGTTACACGCAACGTAAACATCACATGTGGTTCTGATGGCAAAACGCATCGTACTGTACAACTAACTCCACGTGGTCAGTTGCATAACGAAACTGTATATGGACATAGACGTCAGTGTATAGTTAAAGAGGAAAAAGTGGGTAGTGCATTTAATAAGGAAAAGATAAATACCGTCAGCAATCCACAATTTCGTGAAGCGCTGTTACGTAGATATGCTGAGTTTGGCGATGCAAAAAAAGCATTTACAGGCAAGAATAGTCTTGATAAAAATCCTATATACCTCAATGACGACCACACAAAACAAGTTCCCCAGAAGGTTAAGACTGTTACATTCGAAGATGTCTTCACTATTCGCAAGCCGATAGACAAAGACCTTAATATAGATAAGGTTGTGGATGCTCGTATACGAGAAATCTTGCAACAACGCCTATCTGAATACGGTGATGACGCAAAGAAGGCTTTTGCCAATCTTGACGAAAACCCAATATGGCTTAATCGAGAACGTGGCATTGCTATAAAACGTGTCACAATATACGGCGTAAGTAATGCTATAGCATTACATGATAGACGCGATATGCAGGGAAAGAAAATACTCAATATCAATGGCGCGCCAACACCAGTTGATTATGTAAGTACAAGCAACAATCATCATGTGGCGATATTCTTGGACGAAAAAGGCAACTTGCAGGAACATGTTGTGTCTTTCTTTGAGGCAACAGAGCGATCACGACAACATCAGCCTATTGTCGACCGCGAATACAACAAGCATCTTGGATGGCAGTTCCTTTTTACAATGAAACGCAACGAATACTTTGTGTTTCCTAACGAAAAGACTGGATTCAATCCCAATGAGATAGATCTACTTGATCCTAATAATGCTGCAGAAATAAGCAAGAACCTGTTTAGAGTACAGAAGTTGACTTCTAAAGATTATTTCTTCAGACTTCATTTGGAAACCAATGTAGATACTCCAAAGGAATTGTCTGGCATTACTTATGCACGTCTTAGTCTTAAAGGTATTGTCGGCATCGTGAAAGTTCGTATCAATCATCTTGGACAAATAGTTGCTGTTGGCGAATATTAATAGATAAACAACAAACACCCTATGATAAAGAAAACTCTATACTTCGGCAATCCGGCGTATCTGTCGCTGCGCATGGGACAAATGGTGATAAAGTTACCTGAAGTGGAAACAGACAGCAATCTGCCTGAACCAATCAAAAAACAGCTAGAAGTGACAAAACCAGTGGAAGACATTGGGGTAGTGGTGCTCGACAATCGACGCATCACCATAACCCAAGGTTTGATAGAGGCTTTGCTTGAAAACAATTGTGCAATCATCACATGCGATTCTCACAGCCTTCCAGTAGGATTAATGCTTCCGCTTTATGGTAACACTACACAGAACGAGCGTTTTCGTGATCAGTTAGCTGCTTCTCTTCCATTAAAGAAACAGCTATGGCAGCAAACTATCAAAACGAAAATCAGCAATCAAGCTGCAGTACTTGCTGCATGTGCCGGCCACAAATCTCCTACTATGCAAAGATGGATTGAAAATGTTCGCAGCGGTGATCCTGACAATATAGAAGGGCGTGCCGCTGCATACTATTGGAAGAACCTGTTTGATGGGATTGATGGCTTGGAGGGTTTTACACGTGGTCGAGATGGAGATGCACCTAACAATCTTCTTAATTACGGCTATGCTATATTGCGTGCAGTTGTGGCGCGTGCCCTTGTGTCGAGCGGAATGTTGCCAACACTTGGCATACACCATCATAATCGTTATAATGCCTATTGTCTTGCGGATGACATAATGGAACCATATCGTCCTTATGTTGACGAACTTGTTCATTCAATAGTAAGAGAATATGGAGTCGATAATCTGGACTTGTCAAGAGATCTCAAGGCACGATTACTTACCATACCTACGTTGGATGTTATGATAGGAGGTAAATGCAGCCCATTGATGGTTGCTGTCACACAAACTACGGCATCGCTATATAAGTGCTTTACAGGAGAGTTGCGACGCATTGCTTACCCCTTACGCTAACTTAAACTCAACTTCATTATGGACCGTTTTAGTGAATATAGAGTTATGTGGATACTTGTACTTTTTGATTTACCCACTGAAACAAAGAAAGATATAAAAGAATACACCTTGTTCAGAAAAAGATTGCAACAAGATGGCTTCACTATGTTTCAGTTTTCTATATATGTACGCCATTGTGCAAGTATGGAAAATGCAGAAGTTCATATGAAGCGAGTCTACTCCTTTCTTCCTGAATTTGGAAAGGTAGGAGTTATGTGTATAACGGATAAACAATTCGGAAATATTAAACTTTTTTATGGAAAGAAACCACAAAAGCCTAATGCTCCAGGACAACAATTGGAACTTTTCTAACTAATTAAAAACTATAAAAGGAAATATTTAGAAAAAGAGGTGTTCTTCAATAACGAAGAATACCTCTTTTATTCACCAACTTTTTATTATTCTAATATATGTGCCATTTTATTGATATTCAAGTAAATACACATACTATATTGGTGATTCTACCACAAAGGTAGTGAAATTTGAGCAAATCACAACAGTAAACTTCATTATGGCAGGGTGGATAAAATTGGTGATTCTACCACAAAGGTAGTGAAATTTGAGCAAATCACAACACCCACGCTGATTTATCAATTCATCATAAATTGGTGATTCTACCACAAAGGTAGTGAAATTTGAGCAAATCACAACTAACAGCTTTTCGGGCGTGTCGTACGTTGTATTGGTGATTCTACCACAAAGGTAGTGAAATTTGAGCAAATCACAACACCGTCGTCAGCGTGAATTAACTCATGATATTGGTGATTCTACCACAAAGGTAGTGAAATTTGAGCAAATCACAACTCTTGATGAAAAAGGTAATGACCGTTCACCATTGGTGATTCTACCACAAAGGTAGTGAAATTTGAGCAAATCACAACTAATCAGTTGTTTAAAGATGCGCATTTTGTATTGGTGATTCTACCACAAAGGTAGTGAAATTTGAGCAAATCACAACTAATCTCCTTGTTGCCCTTGGCTTCGTTTTATTGGTGATTCTACCACAAAGGTAGTGAAATTTGAGCAAATCACAACTTATTCGCTTCTTTTAGGTTTCGATTTACCATTGGTGATTCTACCACAAAGGTAGTGAAATTTGAGCAAATCACAACCACAAGTTACAAAGTCCATAAATTGCGGTATTGGTGATTCTACCACAAAGGTAGTGAAATTTGAGCAAATCACAACAACTTGTGAGCGGAAACTACTCGCCACTCATTGGTGATTCTACCACAAAGGTAGTGAAATTTGAGCAAATCACAACTCTCTCCCTTATCTACATGTATCTTCGACAATTGGTGATTCTACCACAAAGGTAGTGAAATTTGAGCAAATCACAACACTCTGGCTCTAATGATTTCTCAACTGCTATTGGTGATTCTACCACAAAGGTAGTGAAATTTGAGCAAATCACAACGCCCCTCTCAAAGTACCCTCGTTTGCTCGTATTGGTGATTCTACCACAAAGGTAGTGAAATTTGAGCAAATCACAACTTGTCGCTTTAAAAGGTCTTTCTACCTTTAATTGGTGATTCTACCACAAAGGTAGTGAAATTTGAGCAAATCACAACACCTCGTTCATCCTTGCCGTTGTGAACTCGATTGGTGATTCTACCACAAAGGTAGTGAAATTTGAGCAAATCACAACTGTTGAACCTTTCTTCATATATAAAACACCATTGGTGATTCTACCACAAAGGTAGTGAAATTTGAGCAAATCACAACAATCTAACGTTTATACCCTTCAATATTTGCATTGGTGATTCTACCACAAAGGTAGTGAAATTTGAGCAAATCACAACTATGTTTTATTCTGTGTACATGTATTCTAATTGGTGATTCTACCACAAAGGTAGTGAAATTTGAGCAAATCACAACCGTATGCGATAGTCTCCTGCAGATTAAGAATTGGTGATTCTACCACAAAGGTAGTGAAATTTGAGCAAATCACAACTGGTTAGCTTAAACATTGGCTATGGGCTTATTGGTGATTCTACCACAAAGGTAGTGAAATTTGAGCAAATCACAACGCGTCTTAAACTCAAATTCTAAGGTTTTGCATTGGTGATTCTACCACAAAGGTAGTGAAATTTGAGCAAATCACAACATACTCACATTGTGACGCGAAAAAAGGAGAATTGGTGATTCTACCACAAAGGTAGTGAAATTTGAGCAAATCACAACTAGAGGTCGTATTAATACCGTCACTAATCATTGGTGATTCTACCACAAAGGTAGTGAAATTTGAGCAAATCACAACTCGTTATACAGGTTTCAAGACCAAGAAGAATTGGTGATTCTACCACAAAGGTAGTGAAATTTGAGCAAATCACAACTGCCATGCTTTGCGCAATTCTTCCATTTTGATTGGTGATTCTACCACAAAGGTAGTGAAATTTGAGCAAATCACAACTATAAACCTTGTTGATTGATTCAAATTCGGATTGGTGATTCTACCACAAAGGTAGTGAAATTTGAGCAAATCACAACCGCCATGGCTTCGTGCTCTGCTTCTCGTGAATTGGTGATTCTACCGCAAAGGTAGTGAAATTTGAGCAAATCACAACTACGAACAGAGATTATCATTCCGGCTGCTATTGGTGATTCTACCGCAAAGGTAGTGAAATTTGAGCAAATCACAACTACATGGCTCTCGGACACCGCTCTTTCGAATTGGTGATTCTACCGCAAAGGTAGTGAAATTTGAGCAAATCACAACAGACTTCATTAGAAGGTGGGGCTGGTAATATTGGTGATTCTACCGCAAAGGTAGTGAAATTTGAGCAAATCACAACACAATTAAATTAAAAGATTATGTCACAACATTGGTGATTCTACCGCAAAGGTAGTGAAATTTGAGCAAATCACAACGGTTCTCCAAATGACTTCCTCAGAGTATAATTGGTGATTCTACCGCAAAGGTAGTGAAATTTGAGCAAATCACAACACCAGAATTAGTTATGTTTATCCGTAACAATTGGTGATTCTACCGCAAAGGTAGTGAAATTTGAGCAAATCACAACGTGTTTCACTCAGTGCTCTAAGGGCGAGACATTGGTGATTCTACCGCAAAGGTAGTGAAATTTGAGCAAATCACAACGCCTGTGCCTTCTCCTCCTCTGTGAGTTCGATTGGTGATTCTACCGCAAAGGTAGTGAAATTTAAGCAAATCACAACTACCTTCTGCCCATCTGTATAGGATTGCAGATTGGTGATTCTACAGCAAAGGTAGTGAAAATAACAATCAAATAATATTGTTGCGTTTCAAATAAATCAACAATATTGTTTATCTTTGCCTTATTAATAGAACTCAGCCCAGATATTAAAAGTTCGTGTTGTCATTATTTCTTATATCAGGACTACTCGACAATTTCGACATAGCAGAAGCTTCCAATATGGTAGATTGTTTTATGTTGGTCTTGATGTAATGTTCTTGGATAAAATAAGTTTGACATTGACGGACAATATTTACAGGGTATATATTTTAACGCATAGGCTATGGACAAGGAGATGAGAAAGAGACCAATATTCGGTATCAGTAGGCTTCGCATGGGAGTTGACGGAAAAGGGGTGACTACTCTTGTCGCTTTCATGGGCTGTCCGCTTCACTGTAAGTATTGTATAAACGCCCAATGTCATGACTCCATATATGAGAAAGACCACTCTTTGCGAAAAGGCGTACAGATGCTGTCTCCAAAAGAACTGTACGACATCGTTAAAAAGGACAACATATACTTTCAGGCAACTGGAGGAGGAGTCTGTTTTGGTGGGGGTGAGCCGACTATGAATGCAGATTTCATTATTGAATTTGCTAAGCTTATCCCTAAGGGTTGGAAACTGACTCTTGAAACATCTCTAAAATGTTCATGCAAAACCATTGAGTCTTTGGCACCATACGTTGCCGAATGGATTGTGGACATAAAAGATACGAACGTGTCTATTTATGAGAAATACACAGGTGTCTCATCAGAAATCATACAGCAACTGTATTACATAAAGGAGTTCGTCCCGGTTGACAAAGTTATTGTCAAAGTACCGCATATTCCTCATTTTAATACGAATGAAGACGTAAAGCATAGTATCGAGATTTTGAAGGGAATTGGGATTATGCACATTAAGGAAATTACTTATATGAAACATATTACTAAGTAACAAAATAAGATATGGATAAAGGTAAAGAAAAATGCGAAATACTTAAAGCCATCCGTGCTTATGTAGCAGAAAAATATTGCTTGGACTACACTCCTTCAGAGTGTAATCATCGGGGCAAATGCCGTGGCACCTGTCCTAAATGTGATGCTGAATTGGAGTATCTACAAAAGCAACTGGAAAAGAAAGGTATTACTGATATTACCAATGACAGTAAATTGAGCGAAATGGTGGAGAAATACCTGTCAAATTCTGCAAATGATGTTGATAATGAAGAAATGATCATTGGAGTTCTAAAACCCTTAGACGACATTTATGCAACAGAAGGCATGCCAAAGCCATTGGAGGGTGATGTTGTCATAGAAGAAGGGCTTGTTCCAGACCTACCGCTTGAGGGTGACATGCGTCCTGCCCCTATAGAAAATAGAAAACTGTTTATAGAGTGTAGTGTTGCAGGAGCAGCTTTTTACAATATAGATGATATATGGGATGAGTTGTATGAAGGTGCAAAATTGGTTCTTGTCCGTGAAAAAGATAACGTCCACGATGAAGATGCAATAGCAGTTGCCTTGGCTGACGAAAGCAATGACTGGTCTGATGAAAATGAATGTGGCCCCACTCTTGGATATATACCGAGAAAGGTTAACAAGTCATTAGCGACACTACTTGACATGGGATGGCAAGATATGTTTGAAACCGAAATCAGTGAACTTAGGGAGCATGTGCCTTACAGTGATCGTATACATATCTCTATCTATATAAAACATAAAGATGCGGTAGAAGAAAAAGAACCGGAGCAACAAGACAATAGGTTGAGAATGGTGGTCATCACGGAAGAAGCCAAATGGAAACTGCTGTCTGATGAACTGTGGCAAAAAGGATATACGTATTTCCATTGGGGCGGTTTCCCTCCTTGGGAACTTGACTTGCCAAGCAAAGGTGACAAAGTGGTTTTCCTCTATAATGATGGCTTCCAGTCATTCATGTATCTAATGAAAACAATCGCTATTGGCGAACAATCGGTGCCATTCCTTGAAGACATAGACGAACTTCATCAGGTAGATGACTGTACCGTCTATGTCTTGTCGAATATAGTTGGTCCCGTCATTATAGACAATGGTGAGCTGAAATTGCCCAAAGAACTGTTGAAAGGCAAGTATCAGCCAGACGAGCGTGTCTCACAACCATTGTCGGATAAGCTCATGGAAATATTTATCGCTCATCAGTATTATTCCAGCAGATGAGTAACTTCAGCAACGCTCATTCCCGTCATCTGCGAAATCTGATCGTTGCTCAGTCCGCTTGCCGACAAAGCTTTAGCCATATTCTTCAACTGTTCGCTTTGCTGTGAAATCTGTTCGCTTTGCTGTGAAATCTGTTCGCTTTGCTGTGAAATCTGTTCGCTTTGC
>OQVZ01000394.1_pt1 | contig 16729 bp, 10 predicted proteins | sample 1691571 | NCBI WGS metagenome assembly OQVZ01 (sample SAMN03418261, study PRJEB22391) | human gut metagenome | biome: human-gut; feature: organic feature; material: feces | host: Homo sapiens | place: Tanzania | collected 2013-01
AAATTTGTGCTAATTTGTGGCTAAAAATCACACACAAATTAGTGTGAGTAAAGCCAGCCACAAATTAACACAATTTTTTCACAAATTGTTTTTTTGATGAGTGTGTAGTTTGGATTATTTTATGAATTTTAGGGTTTGGACATTGCCGTGGGCATCTACTGCTCTCACAACGTATGTGCCATGAGTGAGTGATTCGGTGTCCAGCGACACGCCATTGGCGGTAGCCACAAGTTTTCCATCGATGCTGTAAACGGCTATTTCTGATGGAACAGATATGGTGATAGTGCCTCTATCGTACTTAATTTTGCTATCAGCGCCTATCACATCATCAATTCCGCCCTCTTCCTCAATTTCGCTAATAAATTTGAAGAGTCTCCAATACTCCGCATTTTTATACTTCGAAACGCATCCTTTAGGGACAAACAAATCTGCATCGTAGGAGGAAAAAGTGTATTCTCTGATTACTGGAGGCACAGGGTTGAGCGAATAAATTTTCTTCAGACCTGTACAACCAGAGAAAGCAGAACCGCCGATTGAGGTGACGGAGTTGGGGATGGTCATAGAGGTCAGGCCTGTGCAACCCAAGAAAGTATCATAGCCGATTGTGGTGACGGAGTTGGGGATGGTGACCGAGGTCATGGCAGTGCAACCCTCGAAAGCTGATGGGCAGATCGACACTGTCCCCTCTTTAATATTGATAGCTGTGCCACTTGCCATTTCTCCTTTGAATTTATACGCCATTTTTCCTATATAGACAACACCGTCGGGTTGATTGTTATACCACGGAGTGCCCTCGAAAGCAAACCTGCCGATTTCGGTGACGGAGTTGGGGATGGTTACCGAGGTCAGGGCTGTGCAACCATAGAAAGCACTTTCGCCGATTGAGGTGACGGAGTTAGGGATGGTAACCGAGGTCAAGCCTGTGCAATCCCTGAAAGCAGAACCGCCGATTGAGGTGACGGAGTTGGGGATGGTCACTGAGGTCAGATCTGTGCAACCCTCGAAAGCATCATAGCCGATTGTGGTAACGGAGTTAGGGATGGTGACTGAGGTCAGGCCTGTGCAACCTTTGAAAGTATCATCGCGGATTTTGGTGATGGAGTTGGAGATGGTAACCGAGGTCAGACCTGTGCAACCATAGAAAGCACTATAGCCGATTTCGGTGACGGAGTTGGGGATGGTGACTGAGGTCAGGCCGGTGCAACCCACGAAAGCATACCAGCCGATTGAGATGACGGAGTTGGGGATGGTGACCGTTGTTAACCTCGTTTGATAGTACGCTAAACAGCTGGGGATTGACTTCACATCGTTGCCAATAACAAGGCTGGTAAGTGGGCAATCTTGAAACCACGCTTCATAGGTTCTGCCTGGTGACTTACAATTTGTTGCATTAAAAGTCACAGAGGTCAGGGCTGTGCAACCCTCGAAAGCAGACCAGCCGATTTCGGTGACGGAGTTGGGGATGGTCACAGAGGTCAGGCCTGCGCAACCCCTGAAAGCAGACCAGCCGATTGTGGTGACGGAGTTGGGGATGGTGACAGAGGTCAGGCCTGTGCAACCACTGAAAGCACTTTTGCCGATTGAGGTGACGGAGGAGGGGATGGTCACTGAGGTCAGACCTGTGCAACCAGAGAAAGCAAACTCACCGATTGAGGTGACGGAGTTGGGGATGGTTATTGAAGTCAGACCTGTGCAACCATAGAAAGCATACCCACTGATCGAAACTGTCCCCTCTTTAATGTTGATAGCTGTGCCACTTGCCATTTCTCCTTTGAATTCATACGCCACTTTTCCTATATAGACAACTCCGTCAGGTTGGTTATTATACCACGGAGTGCCCCCGAAAGCACTATAGCCGATTTCGGTGACGGAGTTGGGGATGGTCACTGAGGTCAGACCGGTACAACCTCTGAAAGCTTCCTCGCCGATTGAGGTAACGGAGGTGGGGATGGTAACTGAGGTCAGACCTGTGCAATCCTTGAAAGCAAACTCACCGATTGAGGTGACGGAGTAAGTAGCTCCATCGTAGGTCACACGCTCAGGAATAGTGACTGGCCCTGTATAATCACCACCGTAGGAAACATACACACTTTTGCCATCACCATTTTTATTATAGGCGATGCCATCCACCTTAAAAGCGTAGGCGGAGGCTGATAGGGCACTTAGTAGCACCGCTAACATGAGAAATATTGTTCGTTTCATAATATGTCGTTTTTTATTGTTTGTATGATTATGCGCTCTCATAATCTCCTTTCCTTTAATTTGGGGATTGGTGATTTTCTATAACAGGACTTGGAGCGAAACGCTTTCAAATTAATATGTCAGTTATGCACACCACAATCCACCATGCAGCCCAAAAGCCACACAAGCCCACCCAAAAAGGCAAGCATCGCCCCAAAAGGCACACGCACAGCCCTTGAAAGGCATAAATGGCTCAAAGGCACACAGTATATACAATATGCACCCCCAAATTTAAAATGATTTTCCCAATTTTCCAAGAAAATCCTTAATAATCCATAAAATTAATGGTTAGGGGTTAGAGGTTAGGGGTTAGCGAGTTAGGGGTTGCCGCATCCGAGTGCTCCGAGTGCTCCCCAAAAGCCCTATCAACGCCTAAAAAATCAAAAAAATCGGTGCAAATAGGATTTTAATGGATTAAATAGGTGTGAAGAAATCCACACAAAAAAAATCGTGTGAAATTTGTGCTAATTTGTGGCTGATTTTTAACCACGATTTTCACAAATCACACGAATAAATATTTTCGATGATTAATCTTGTGTAAGGTCCCCTACCCTCTAATTTCTAACCTCTTACTTCTGACCTTCTAATTTTTCTAACCTCTAATTTCTAATCTCTAATTTCTAATTTCTAACTTTACCAGTTGGGGGTGTCGATGGCGTTGCGGCGGTGTTCTTCTTTGAGGGGGGAATCGGGGTCGATGGCGGCGTATTGCTGCATACGGCGGTAGCGTGGGCGGCAGATGAAGCGTTCGACCATGTAGGCTGCCACGAAGTAGAATGCCACGAGTGCCCAGAGCATGTAGAAGTTGTGCGACACTTGTTCGAGTGTGGCGGCATCGCTCTGAATGGCGATGTAGCCGTTGGCCGCCCATGTCGATGGTATGGCGTTGCCCACGGCTATCCACAGGTTGCTCATCATATAGCGCGGCCATGAAATGCCGGTGAGGAACACGAATATCACGGAGGTGAACGCCACCACAAGGAAGGTGGATTCGCGGTCGTTGACAAACACTTGCAGCGTTTGCCCCAAGAGCGATGCGCTCAACAGGAACGGCAACATCAGCACCACAATGTCGAGGGTGGAGCCATTCTGTGGGAAGTCGAAGAACATTGGCACGAATTGAAGCACATACACAGTGGGCACAATGTAGATGACCCAGTGGCAGAGCATTTTGCCAATGATGGTGGCACCCACGCCGGCATCAATCGCCAGCGGGTCGAAGCCACGGTTACGCAAGCGGCGTTCGCGCCCACCGCCACGGAGCACGCAAATGCCCAGTATCATACTTTGCTGAAGCACCATCACAAGAATGCAGGGAAGCACCGCCGAGGCGATACCCATCGACACATTGCCGAGTGCCACCTGACGGTTCTCGATGATACCACCATCGGATTCAGCCACGGTACCGGACACGATGCCAATTTTCGCATTCTGAAGTTGCGAACACACATTCATCTGCACATTGGTGAGCGCCGAAAGCATCTGCTTGTAGCGCATCAGCACACCCATATCGGCATAGAGCGACACCCTACCCTGTCCGCCGCCGAGTGCCTCACGCGTGAAATTGGCAGGGAAATACACGATGCCGTAGCACTCATGCTCATTCATCAGGCGGCGCGCATCTTGCATATTGCTCACATAATCCATCACGCACACCTCAGGCGTGGCATCGAGCTGACGCACAAAGTCGCGCGTGAGGTGGCTACGGTTGTCGTCAACCACCACCACCTTCATATCGTGCGCCACCTCTGTGTTGTAAATCAAGGAATAAAGCACAGGATAAGTGGCACAAAGCACAAGAAAGAAAATGATGACAGCCTCGTCGTGGAACGCAAGATTGAGTTCGCGCTTCCACACCCGAAACACGTCGATAGTCCAATTGATTATGTTGCGAAAAATTGACATTTTCTGTAATTGATTTCTGAAATTTCGTTAGCCTTTATGGCACATACACCGGGTGCAGACATTCCTTCTTCAATCGCCAAATAAGCGGCCAAGGAAGCAGGATAAATCCAATCAGCACCGCATAATACACGCGGCTGAAGTAGAGGTCGATGCCATTGAGCGCCTGGTCGATGCTGATGAGGAAGAAATACTTCACCGGCATGATAAAGCCGATAGCCTCAATCCAAGCATACATCGACTCCTGTGGCAACGAGAAGCCGCAGAACGAGAACGAGAGCATACCCAGCAGCGTGCAGAGCATGGAGCCGAGGCGGAAGTTAGGCACCACGCACATCACAAACAGTGCCCAGCCTTGGTTGGCAAGCACAAAGAGGAACATGGCCCAAAGCATGTGCGATGGCGCACAATTCAGCGGAAAACCGTAGATGCAGTACATCATCAGCTGAATAAACCACCCCATAGCCGTGAAAATCACTGTTTGAGGCAGGATTTTACCCGTGATAGCCACGATGATGCTGTCGCCAGCCTCTTGCAGCCATTGTCGGCATGTGCCGTATTTGAGTTCGGTGCCAATGCTGAATGCCGTGACAAGCAAAATAATCAACGCAAAGAAGCAAGGCACAAACGAATTGTTGAGATAGTAACTATAGTTGGTCCACGGATTGTTGAGCGCGTGCACATCGGTCAGCACCGGCTGGAGAGTGGCTGAGATAGTGGGTCCAGGCACACCCAGCGTCTGTAACGCCGTGCTCACAATCGCTCCGTTTGCCATCACCGATATGGTTTTGAAGCCCTTAAACATGGTGGAAGCCGGCGTGTAGTAAGCATAGTTGATATAGTAGCTCACCGTGGGTTTATTGCCGCTGAGCGCCTTTTCGGAGAGGTCGGAGGGAATGTAGAAAAATCCCAGCACCAACCCACGCTGCACGGCATCGGTGGCCTCCTGATAGTTACGGAAGTGGTATTTCACGTCCACCGTCTTAAACGCCGACAAATTGCGGGTGAGTGTGCGTGAAAGCGACGTGTTGTCGAGGTCGACGATGCCCACCGGCACACGCTCCACAGCACCCTCGTTCATCAAATCAAAGAAAAACCAACTGCTTGCCAACGGCACGACCACCATCATCCAAAAGTACACCTGCCGCCTCACAAGCGAGACAGCGCCGTGCTTAAGCGATTGTTTGATGTAGTGGAAAAGCATTTTTTTATAATTGATTTTTTATGAGTTATTCAGGAAGCAGAACCGACATGCCTGGGCGGAAGCCCTCGATGTGGTCGAGTGGGCGCATCTTCACGGTGAAGGTCTTGCTGTCGTATTGACCATACGCCTTGGTGGCGTTCCACACGGCATACGAGCCCATATCGTGAATGTAGTACACCTTCATTTTCGCCTCCTTATTGTCGAGAGCAGGGATAGTGACCGTGAGCACGGTGTCCATAGGCAACTTCGAGAGCATTTCCTCACGCACGCTGAAAGCCACCCACATATCCTGAATTTTTGAAATGGTCATGATAGGAGTGCCAAGTGCCACCAGTTCGCCCTCATGTGGGAAAATCTCGCTCACTTCGCCATCGCATGGAGCCACCAAAATTTGGTCTTCGAGCAGCGACTGCACTTCCATCACCGAAGCGCGAGCCACGTCTTCCATACCTTGAGAGGCGGCCTTGTCTTCCTGCTGTGCGCCATTGTGCGCCAACCGGGCTTGCGATTGTGCGGCGGCAACGGCAGCGGTAGCGGCATCGTAGGCAGCCTTTGCTTCGTCGCGCTTCTGCTCGGTCATCACACCCTCTTTATAAAGATTTTCGATACGCTGATACGTTTTGTGAGCGATTTCCTGTGCGGCTTTGGCTTGCTCCACAATGCTGTTGGCGCCACTCTTGATTTCTTCGCGAGTGCCTTTTTCCACCTTTTGCGCAGTGGAAGCAGCCACACGCTGAGCGCTTTGAGCCTTGTAGAGCGCAGCATCTACCGTCTTGCTGCTAATCGACACCAAGGTATCGCCCTTGTGCACATAGTCGCCCTCCTTCACATAGAAGCGCACCACACGCCCAGGCAACTTGCCCGACACACGCACTTGCTCGCAGTCGGCTTGACCTTGGGTGATGTCTTTTGGTGGTTGAATGAGCAGCATACCGAGCGCCGCAATGCCAGCCACCACTATAGTAAACACGAAGAGAGCAGCCAGCAATGCCTTGTCGCGCTTGCGAGCAATGGTGCGTTGCTCCTTCACCTCGGCGCGAGCCGTGGACTGCTCCGAGTTTTTCTTCTTCGATTTCTTTTCTGGCTCATTCGCTTCCTCAACGGCAGCGACAGACTGTGAAACCACTTCCACCTGAGCCTGAACTTTCTGGGTCTGTTCCTTTTTTTCTTGTTCCATATATCGTCGAAAAATTGTTGCTGTGATACAAAAATATATTAATACTTCATCTGCCCCATCACCTTTGAGAGGTAAACGTCGCAGAGTTGAATGTCGATTTGTGCGTCGATGTTTTCGCTATAGGCTTGCAGCCAAGCAGTTTGTGCGCCAATCACGGTGTCGAGGTTGGTCACGCCCTCACGGAATCCGAGTTGTGCGCAACGCAAGTTCTCGTCGGCTTGTGCGAGGTGCGATTTGGTCTTTTCGAAAGTTTTCCAAGCCTCCTCGTAGCGGAAAGCAGCCTGATTCACCTGAAGATTGATTTTCTCGCGCGCATCGTCAATTTGCACCTTGCGCAATCGAGCCTCGGCTTGCGCCTCCTTGTATTTGTTGCTCAATCCACCCCAGTGCCACAACGGAATCTTCACCATTGCGCCCACCGAGAATGCAAAGCCAAACTTGTTCTCAAAGCCGTTGTATGAGTTAGGGTTGGTGCCGTGGTAAGCCGCAAATGCCGCAATCTGTGGCATCATTTCGCTCTTTGCCACTTTGGCTTTCTCGTCGAAAATCTTGGCTGCGATTTCAAGCGAACGAATATCGCTGCGGTTGGCATACACCGAGTCCATCTGCAAATGCGTTGGGCGAAGCGTTCCGCCTATCTCATCGCGGTTTTCATCTGCGAGCGTGAAGCGCACATTGATGGGCTGACCGCAAATTTGGTTCAACGCCATGCGAGAGAGTTCCAAACCGTTCACCACCTTGGTGAGATTCACATTTGCCTCGTTCACCTTCACATCCACGGTGAGTTTGTTGGCCTTGGTAGCCACACCCTCCTTAATCATTTTCTCCACATCGCTGTCGAGGTTCTGAACCAGTTTCAAATAACTCTCCACCAGTTTTTTCTTAGCCACGAGCGACACCACGCGCCAGTATGCCTCATCTACGCTATACACCACGTCTTGCACCTTGGTGTCGTGCATATTGCGCGCTAGTTCTTCGGCATAGTGGGTGATATTGTTCATCGCACGGATTTTGCCGCCCATGTAGATAGGCTGCGTCATGGTCACCGCTGCGGCAAACACATTGTGCACATCGTAGGTGAGTGCGCTTTTAGGGAGCAAAGCCACCTGCGAAGGAATCACCGAGCCTTCGTGAATCACGGGCAGACCAGTGGTGGGGTCCTTCACAAGATTGAAGTCGTAGGATCCGGTTGCGGGATTGAAAGTTTTGGTGGGAAGCAACTGGTCTTTATCCACGAGCGAGAGTTTCTTCTGATTGTAGATATATCCGCCCTCGAAGTCAAAACTTGGCAGATAAGCCGCCTCAGCCTGTTTGCGCTGGTAGCCTGCCTGCTCAATTTTGATTTGCTGTTGCAGAATTTCCTTATTGTTGGCAATAGCCATGCGGCGACATGAATCGAGCGACACTGTGCCCTGCCCCATTACTGGAATCGCCGACAAAATGATGATACCTAATAAAAATTTTCGCATTTTTATTTTGCAATTTCTACGCGAAAAGACACAAGTGCCAATCACGCCTATTAAACACAGGATGCAAATTTAATAATAAAACTCACAAATTGTTACACCTCGTGGCTATATGAACCACAATTATTGGATAATTGAACAAAAAAAGTCCACCACCCCCACAAATTCACACAGATTTTTCTGCCACAAATTAGCACAAAATATGGGGCTTTCTTTAGCCACAAATTAACACAAATTTTCACAAATTATTAATTGTGTGGAGGTGGGTGATAATTAGAGAACCAGGCGTTTATATACGAATGAGGGCTCACCAAAGTTTAGCAAAAGGGCTACTTTGGTGTTAGTTGCTTTCATATAATTTAGGGTTTGGGCAATATGCTCGTTGTTTAACTGGGATTTTGCTTTCAATTCAACTATAATCTTGTCAAAGCAATAAAAATCGGCATAATACTTTTTGTCGAGTTTAATGCCCTTATAAAATATTTCCAACTGCTTTTCGCGCTCAAAAGGAATGCCCTGAAGCCGCATTTCAATAGCTAATGCCTGCTGATATACTTCTTCAAGAAAACCGTTCTTCAGTTCGGAGTGGACAGTCATCGCCGCCCCAATTATTTTATAACATTCCTCTTTTAATAAGAACTCACCCATAATCCAACCTCAAAAAATTAATTTGTGAAAATTTGTGCTAATTTGTGGCCAATTCCCCATATAATTTCTGTGTGAGAGGGTGGGGATTAGGCGTCGAAGATTTCGCCTTTGCGGCGCTTTTCTTGATATTGGCGCTCTTTTTCTTGGCGCTGTTGTTCCTTGAGTTGGTCTTTTGTGGGCTTTGGGTCTTTTTGGTCGCGCTTTTGGATTTTCTGTTTGCGTGTTTCGTGGTTGGGCTTGCGGTCGGGATTTTCGGCAAAACTCTTCACCACTTCCTCCACAGCCTCACGGTTGCCGAACAGATAGTTGACCACGATTTGCACCACCAGTTCACTTTTCTTCGACACCAAATTCACGAGCAGTCCACGCGTGCCGTCGGGCATAATGCCTTCCACAGCGTAGGTGTCGAAGTTCTTCACTTTGATTTTGGTTTTCTTCACCTCATACATATTGAAGTCGGCAGCCTTGCGCTGGAGCGTGGTGAGGTAGATGTCCTTCTTGCTGTCGGTGTCTTTGGTGTAGAGGTGCACGGTGAGCAGCATATCCTCCCACTGACGCTCGTAGCGCACGCTGGTGTTCAACAACTCAAACCCTCCTTCTGGAACAGAGAAGTTCAGATTGTATTTACTCCAAGTGAGGTCGAGAGCCATTGCTGGAAGCACGGCTGCCACCATCAGAAGAACGAATATTGCTTTTTTCATCATCGCGTTTTGCTTGTTCATTTAGATTATAACACAAAAGTAATAAAAATGTTATATCCACCTACCCATTTTATAAAAAATTAAGAGGTGACCGCCGAAAAAGCAGTCACCTCTCATCTATTTCAATCGAGATTGATAGTCGGGAATGAATTAGCGGCGTTTTTTACCACCACCGCGCTTTTGCTGTTCGCGCATAGCGGCTTGCTGCTGGCGTTGCATCTCTTCCATGCGAGCCATCCAACCGCTTTTCTTTTTAGGCTTCTTGCTGTATTCTGCCATTTTTGCACGCACATCTTCTTCCTTCACCGAAGCTCGCACTGCATAAGTGGTGGCGATGGTGATGAGGAGCGATACGAAGTAGTAGTAGCTCAAACCAGATGCGTAGTGGTTGAAGAATACCAGGAAGAACACTGGCATCAGATACATCATCCACTTCATGCCTGGCATACTCTGGTTTTGGCTCTGCGACTGCATCGACACATAAGTGTAGAGAATGTTGGTGGCGGTCATCAACAAGCAGAAGAGGCTAATGTGGTTGCCGAAGTAACTGCTGATGAGTGGAATTTGGGTGGTCCAACTCACAATGGCATCAGGAGCCGAGAGGTCGTGTGCCCAAAGGAACGACTGGCCGCGCAATTCGATACATGATGGGAAGAACGCAAACACGGCGATGAGCACTGGCATCTGGAGCAACATTGGCAAGCAACCGCCAAACATGCTGGCACCGGCAGAGCGGTAGAGTTCCATCGTCTTTTGCTGACGCTTCATGGCATCGGCTTGGTCGGGATATTTTTCGTTAATAGCCTTCACATCTGGTGCGAGAATCTTCATCACAGCCTGTGAGCGGTAACTCTTGATAGTGAGTGGAGTGAGCACCAATTTGATGAGAATGGTGAGAATCAGAATAATAATACCGTAACTGCCAATAAATGAGCCTAACCAGTCGAACACAGGAATCACCACCCATGTGTTGATCCAGCGGAAGAGTGTCCAGCCCAGCGGAATGAGGCGAGTGAGATGGAGGTCCTCAAATTCAGGATTGTCGCCACCAGGATATTGCTTAATCATTTCGTCGATATTGCTCAGCACCTTATAGCGGTTAGGACCGAGATACAGGAAGAATGATGCAGGGTTGGCGTTGTCGGCTTGGTATTCGATTTCTGAGTGCACGGTGAGCATTTTCAGATAATCGTTAAACTCAGGCGATTTCTTGTCGAATGGCACGCTGGTGAGTGTCATGCCGCTGAATTGCTTCTGAGCGATGAACACAGATGAGAAATACTGGTTCTTCGCAGCCACCCACTTCATAGCGTCGGTGAAGTTTTCTTTCTGCTCCGAACTTTCGGAGAGGTAGTCGGCGTCGTTGTCGCCCACAAACTTGTAGTAGAGTGTACTGTTGCGCTCTTCAAACATACCGTCCACTTCGTGGCGACGCATCTTCTGCTTCCAGTCGAAGTACATTGGGTTGCTGCTGTCGAGCACACGGTTCATATTCTTTTGCACCACTTCCATGTGCACCACATAATTGTCGGGGCGGAGGGTGTAGCGAATACCGAATTGAGCACCGTTAGGGAAGTTCAATGCCATCAGCACGCTTGAATCGGTCTTTTCCACAGGTTCGAAATAGAAGTCCTGGGTGTTGTAGCGCTGGGTGCTGGTGTTGAGCATAAAGCCATACTCGTTTTCACCTGGTGAGAACACCTCAACATACTTGCCAAACGCCTTGTTCGAGGTGTTGTGGGTGGATTTGTAGTTAGGAAGGGTGGCGCGAGTAATCATTGCACCCTTGCTTGAAATCACAAGTTGAAGTGAGTCGTTCTTAATCACCACCGAGTCGTTGCGTGGAGTCATCATCGCAGAGAAATCTCCATTGCGGGTATAGGTGTTGTTAAGTTCGCGCAGAGCAGAAGCCATAGCGGGGCTGAGTGCCTCGGTTTCGGCGTCGTTCACGGTCTGCGCCTTGCCGTCGATGTTGAGGGAGGCTTTCACTTTGCCGTCAACGAGAGCCACTTGAAGGTCGGCGGCCTTAATCACGGCAGAGTCGCCACCGTATTTCTTCAAGTTTTCTTTAAGTTTCGCGAAATCGTTGGCTGATAGCGAATCTGTGGCAACTTGTTTGTCACCGCTGTCTTTCTTATCTTGATTGCTGGCAAGCTGTTCCTGCTTTTGCTGTGCAACCTCTTCCTCGCTTGGTGCGAAGAGGATATTGAACCCAAAAATCACAGCCATCATCAAGAGTAAGCCGATAATCGTGTTTTTGTCCATCTTAAATAATTAATCGTTCCGCAGTATGGTAACTGCAAATCAATGTTTATTTGTTAGTTAGTAAATTATTTATTTCTCATTTTTGTTTTTAATCGCCGCACGCACAAATGCCATAAACAGCGGGTGTGGATTCAGCACCGTGCTGCTGTATTCGGGATGGTATTGTGTGCCCACATACCACTTCAGCGATGGAATTTCCACCACTTCCACCAAGTGCGTTTCGGGGTTCTCGCCCACACACTTCATGCCGGCGGCCTCGAATTGAGAGCGGTACTTCTCGTTAAATTCATAACGATGGCGGTGACGCTCCTTGATGTCGGTGCACCCGTATGCTTCTGCAACTTTCGTGCCACTCTGCAAATGGCAGTCGTAGCAGCCCAGTCGCATGGTGCCACCCATATAGGTGATGCTCTTTTGCTCCTCCATGAGGTCGATTACATTATATGGTGTGTCGGGGTCCATTTCGGTGCTGTTGGCAGAATCCAAGCCCAGCACATTGCGGGCAAATTCCACCACCATGCTCTGCATACCCAAGCAAATGCCGAAGGTGGGCATATCGTGCTCACGGCACCATTTCAGCGCCACATATTTGCCCTCGGTGCCTCGCTGTCCGAAGCCTGGTGCCACAATCACACCGTCGAGGTCGGAAAGTTTTTCAGCCACATTGCCGTCGGTGAGTTGCTCTGAGCTGATGTATTTAATGTTCACCTTGTAGTCGTTGTAGGTGGCTGATTGCAAAAGTGCCTCGTCAATCGACTTATACGCATCTTGCAGTGCCACATATTTTCCCACAAGCCCGATTGTGAGTTCATCTTTCGCATTGTTGAGGTGCGCAAGATACTTGTTCCAGGCCGTGAGGTCGGGCTCTCCAGAGTAAGGCGTGCCAGTCTTTTCGAGAATGATGTTATCGAGTTTCTGGTCGTGCATCATCAGCGGCACCTCGTAAATTGAAGGTGCGTCCACGCTTTGCACCACGGCGTTGTCTGCCACATTGCAGAATTGTGCCACCTTGCGAAGCATATCCTCTGGAATATTCTTTTCGGTGCGGAGCACCAGCACATCGGGCTGAATACCCACTTGCTGGAGTTGCTTCACAGAGTGCTGCGTGGGCTTGGTTTTCAATTCCTTGGCCGCACGGATATATGGCACATAGGTGAGGTGCACGCACACGCATTTGCTTCCCAGTTCCCATCGAAGTTGGCGCACCGCCTCCAAAAATGGAAGCGATTCGATATCGCCCACAGTACCGCCAATTTCGGTAATCACAAAGTCAAATTTTCCGGTGCTGCCCAAGTGCTTCACCGAGTTTTTAATCTCATCGGTGATGTGAGGCACCACTTGCACCGTCTTTCCCAGATAATCACCACGACGCTCCTTGTTGATCACCCTTTGGTAGATGCGACCGGTGGTCACATTACTTGCACGCGATGTGCGAATGTTGGTGAAGCGTTCGTAATGCCCCAAGTCAAGGTCGGCTTCGTATCCGTCCTCTGTCACATAGCATTCGCCATGCTCATAAGGATTCAAGGTTCCGGGGTCGATATTGATATAAGGGTCAAATTTTTGGATTGTAACACTAAAGCCTCTTGAGAGAAGCAGACGAGCTAACGACGATGAGATAATTCCTTTACCAAGTGACGATACAACACCGCCAGTTACAAAAATGTACCGAGTATCCATAATTCTGACTATATCTGGAAAATATTTTAATTCAAGCTACAAAATTAGCAATAAATATTGATAGCAGTTATAAAAATTAAGAACATTTTTCACATATCCGAAAAAATTGGCATCTACGGTGTTCTCATAGTATTTAACTTTAGTTTTATATCGTGTGCAATATTATTGCCCACACTTTGAAATACCTTTGCAACGTGAGATTAAAACAAACGATATTCAACATCAAAAAAAACTAAAGATTATGAAACGCGACAACAACATCAAGCAAATGGCTCTCGATTTCGAGCACCCTGAGAACAACTATCTTACCGCGGAGCAAATCCACGAACGTGAGGAAGCAGAAAAGCGCCGCATCGACGAAGCATTCCGCAAAGGCGTGTATGTGGTTTCGCTTCTGGTGATTTTGTCAAATTTCATATTCATTTAATCCCCACACACTTTGAATTATGAAATAACACACCATAAATGTAACAGAGTAAAAAAGCAAAATAAACACACACATTTTTACGAAAAATAGAAAAACACACGCAGGAAAAATTTTTGGAAACACACAATATAGCAAACAGTGGTGGCTGTGTCGTAGAAAGCGAATTTCTACGGCACAGTCTTTTTTTTTGTGCCTATCGGTGGCAAAATTCGCGGCATCATCACAATAATAAAAAAAGAAATGCGTTATTTATAATAATATTTGAACACGAAATTTTAGATATATGAATTTAAACCGACTTCATATCCAAATATCCACCATTGCCTGCGTGGCAATTTTTGCACTTTACAGCAGCGTGAACGCACACGCTTTCTCAACAACTCATTATGCCGACAGCTCGAAGTTGGCTACTGGCAAATGGGTGAAAATCAAGGTCACTAAAAGCGGTATGCACGCCATCACGAGTGCCGACGCACAGAAATGGGGATTTTCCGACATCAGCAAACTCCACATCTTCGGATTCGGTGGCGCACCCATTTCCGAGAAACTCTCTGAAGACCTGCCCGACGACTTGCCACAAATTCCAGTGGTGAGAAGTGGCGGCAAAATCATATTCTATGCACAAGGTCCAACTACATGGAAGAATGTTGACGGCAAGGTGAATTTCACACCTGTGCAGCACCCCTACGCCACAGCGGGCTACTATTTAGTGACCGACGATGCCAAATACTCCGACATCGCCGTGGCTAAAGCCTCGAATGTGGCTACCGGCCCAGCAACCAGCACCTACACCGAACGCATTTTCCACGAGGAGGAATTAGTGAATCCGGGCGAAACCGGACGACTGCTGCTCGGCGAGGACTTCCGCTACAACAAATCGCAAACTTTCAAATTCTCGCTCCCAGGATATATCAGCGGCACCAATGTGAATGTGCTCACCAGTTTCGCCTCTAAAACGATGGGCGGGAACTCGAAGCTCACTTTCCAGCAAAACGGCACCAACATTCCCGGTGATGGCACCGACAACATTGGCGCTGTGCTCGATGTGGCACACACCCACTATGCGTGGGGCAGTTCCGTGAAGAGTTTTGTGCCCACCAATGGCGAGAACCTGTCGTACACGGTGACCTACAACCCTTCTGGCACGGTGTATCTGGCGCGCCTCAACTATATTGCAATCAACTATCAACGCACTCTTGCTCTGCAAAACGGGGTGCTCGCTTGGGGACAATACAAAGGCGAAACTGACACCCAATTCGAGGTGAGTGGCGTGACCGACGAGACTCAAGTGTGGGACGTGACCACCTCACATCTGCCCACCGAGATGAACGTGACAAAGCACGATGGTAAGGCGGTGTTTAGCCCCATCATCAGTGGCAACCGTGAATATGTGGCGTTCAACCCATCAGCATCTTTCCCCTCGCCCACTTTCGACAGCAAGGTGAGCAACCAAAACATTCACGGTGAAGCCACCCCCGACATGGTAATCATTTCGCCAACCGAATTTCTCGACCAAGCCCGACGCATCGCCTCGATGCACGAGTCGGTGGATTCGATGCGTGTGCTGGTGGTGGACCAAAAGCAGGTGTTCAATGAATTTTCAAGTGGCACGCCCGACGCTATGGCATATCGCAAGCTGAATAAAATGTTCTACGACCGTGGTGCCGACAGCAAGGGCCACAAGTTGGGATATATGTTGCTTTTCGGCAACGGCACCTACGACAACCGCCAGCTGAGCAGCACCGTGAAGGCGGCAAGTTACCCCATGCTGCTCTCATGGCAGAGCGAGGCAAGCAACGATGAGAACACATCTTTCACCAGCGACGACCCATTTGCCGTGCTTGCCGACGACTCAGGAACCGATTTCGCCAATTTCGACCTCGACATCAGCGTGGGCCGCTTCCCTGTGAAAAGTGTGAGCGAAGCACGCACAGCCGTTGACAAACTCATCAAATATGTGACCACGCCCAACAATGGCTCTTGGAAAAACAATGTGCTTGATGTGGCTGACGACGAAAACCAAGCCATTCACATGAAGCAATCAGAGGAAACCACTGCCATTTCGAAGGTGAACGGTGGCAACGACTATATTTACAACAAAGTGTATATCGATGCATTCAATGCCGTGAGCCAAGGCTCTGGCCGCACCTACCCCGATGCACGCGCCAAGATGTTCCACTCGCTGAGCGAAGGCGTGGTGTGGTGGAACTACACCGGCCACGCAAGTCCTAACGGCTGGACTGGCGAAGGACTGCTTACCTCTCCCGACGTGAGCAACAATCTTTTCTACAAGCGCCTGCCTATTCTCTACGCAGCCACTTGCGAATTTACCCGATTCGACGCGCTGAACCTTTCGGGCGGCGAGAAGATGTTTCTGAACGGTCAGGGCGGTGCCATTGCGCTGATCTGCCCTCCCCGACTGGTATATATTCCCCAAAATGGCGAACTGCACAAGCGTGTGGCAAAATACACTTTCGCTCGCAATGCCGAGGGTATGCCTCACCGATTGGGCGACATTCTGCGCTGGGGTAAAAACGACTACCGAAAAGCCACTTCCGCAGGCCACGAGGACAACAATATGCGCTATTTCCTCTTTGGCGATCCTGCCATGCGTCCGGCTTTCGCTCCGCTGAAAATCAAGGTTGAGAGCATCAACGGACAGCAGTTGAGCGAGGACAACAAGCCCGAGTTTAAGGCTCGCCAAACCCTCACTTTCGCTGGCAAGGTGACCGACAGTAAGGGTAATAAGGTTGACTTCAACGGTCCTGTGATTGCCACGCTCTACGATTGCGAGCAGTCGGTACTCAGTCACGGCTACGGCAGTGGTGGCGAGGAATATGCCTACCTCGACCGCCCAAACAAACTCGCCGTGAAAGTTGATACGGTGAAAAACGGCGATTTCTCGTTCAAAGTGACCGTGCCATCTGAAATTTTGGCTACGTTCGACAACTATAGCCCCTCGCTCATCAACCTCTACGCCTACGACAATTCACAGACCAGCAACGTGATGTTTAACGG
>OQVZ01000397.1_pt1 | contig 16705 bp, 14 predicted proteins | sample 1691571 | NCBI WGS metagenome assembly OQVZ01 (sample SAMN03418261, study PRJEB22391) | human gut metagenome | biome: human-gut; feature: organic feature; material: feces | host: Homo sapiens | place: Tanzania | collected 2013-01
CCCCCGCGAAGCTCTGATAAAACACCCCCACGCTGCTGACCGGGAGAACGGGCAGGGGCGTTTCGCACTACGACGAAATTGATCTCAGGCGCGCCGCGCTGTCGTCAAAAGGCACGGGGCAGGGCGTTGCGGATATTTGCGAGGTTTATAAGGACATAGTAAGGGACTTGGCCGCGCGCGGCTTTTAGCTGCGGCAAGGCGAAAACCGTCGGGGAGGCGGCGTAAGGCTGCTCCCAGCGAGCGGATCCGACGCTCACGAGACCGTCGTTGTCGCCCTCGATCAGCTTGACGATGAGATTTGCGGTCGAGAGATTTATGTCCGAAAGCGGAGTGCGCATGACCCCCGCGAAGCTCTGATAAAACACCCCCGGCACGTCGGGATTTTGCCTGTTGAAGCTTTCCGCGTACTGCGTGGAGAAGTCGCGGCAGACAGCGTAGAAGTCGGGCTTCGTGTCGCCGATGAGCCCGATCCAGTTGTCAACGGCAAAGGCGGCGATGTTAAACAGCGCGTCCGGCGCCTTGAGCAGCCTGTCTATCGTTTTCGAGCCGCGGTGCGGAGTGCCGATCGTCGTGATGCTTGCGATCTGCGCGCCCATTCCGAGGCGGGACGCCGCCATGCGCGCCTCAAGCCCGCCCTTGGAGTGGGCGATGATGTTGACCTTCTCGACGCCGTTTTCGTCCGTGATCTGCCGTATTCTCGCCTTGAGCGCCTTGGCGTTATCCTCCACGCGGGCCCAGCAGTCCTGCTGCCCGTAGAAAAGCTCCGTGCCGATGCCCTCGAGCGCGCTCGGGATGCGCCCCCAGTACAGCGGCCGCCTCAGATCGCGAAAGCCGACCCCGTGCACCATGAGTACGGGGTATTTCGTTTTTCCGCCTTGTGCCGCCATTTGCATCGCTCCTTTGCTCCGGCGCTCACGAAAATAATAACATATGCGAAAAATGATTACAATAACCCTCCCCGCCTATTATTCCGAGCTTTGTTGACAGCCTTCTATTTCTTTGGTATAATTTGTTTGTGATTTTATGCGTAGAGGTATCCCCTGTTTTGTTTTGAGCTTTGCAGGGAGCCTCTCCGCGCTCGGAACAAAAACAGCTCGCAAAGAAATGAGGAAAAGAAGTGAAAGCCGGAACGAAAAAGGCCGTGTGGCTGATAAGTGTTATATATGGGCTGTGTCTGCTCTACATACTCTTTTTCCGCCGTTTGGGCACGACCGACCCGTTTACATACGCCGAATATCTGAGTGCCATGCACAATTTTATTCCGCTGAAAAGTGTGTATGTTCTATTTACAACGCCTGTTATTTCCGTGCGGCTCGTTGTGCGTTTCTTGGTGAACTTCATCGGGAATATCGCACTGTTCATTCCGTGGGGCGTGCTGTTGCCCATCTGCTTCAAAAAGCTCCGTTCGTTTAAAAATTTTGCCGCACTGACCCTCGCCGTTCTTGTTTTCGTTGAGGCGATTCAGATCTTTTCAAGGCTGGGCAGCTTTGATGTTGAGGACATTCTGCTTAATTTGACCGGTGCCTGTATCGGCTTTGCGTGCAGCAAACTTCTGTTAAAGATAAAAAAATAATGATGATTTATATCCAAACAAAAGCGTCGTAGCAATACGGCGCTTTTTTGCTGCCCTGAAGCGACAGCCCGCTCGCGATGCGCAAGGCGGAAAGTGTACCGAGTGTGTGATATGATGAGGTCAAAGAAACAGATTGTTGCCGCAGACAGTAACCTCGCCATTTTAATCGCTGCGCTTGCGAGAGATGTGGGTTGTGCGCCGGCCTGCCTGTTCAGCCGTGAATGTGATCATATCGGACGATCTCGAAGCTATGCAGAATTCCCGGGACTTCTCGGCTGCACATCACATTACAAATGTGGCCGGCGACACCTATATGCTACCAGATATGTAGGAAACCGCGCAGGTTATGCAGATTTTCCGTAATTGCGAGCTCAAAATGATATCATTTTGGAAGACCGATTTTGAGCAAACAAGGAGGATACAAATATGACAGGCTACCCGTCGATCAATCGGCCGTGGCTTAAATTCTACACCGAAGAGGCAATAAAGACGCCCTTGCCCGAATGTACCATTTATGAGCGCATCACCAATTGCAATGCGGATAATCTGGGCAGAATAGCACTTAACTACTACGGGAACAATTATACATATAAGGTATTCTTTGAAGCCATTGATCAGACAGCAAGCGCCTTGGAGGGCCTTGGCGTAAGGCAGAACGACATTGTTACGGTTTGTATGATAAACACTCCGGAAACGATCGTTCTTATGTTTGCGCTCAACAAGATCGGCGCTATAGCCAATATGGTTTACGGTGCCGATGCACCTGCCGAAATAAAGCGCAACATCAATAACGCAGGCTCTGCATATGTATTTGTGTTGGATATATTTCAGGAAAAGATACTAAGCATACTCGGCGACACCCAAGTAAAAAAGGTCATTGCAGCAAACCTCGTACAGGGAATGTCGTTAGCAAACAGAATCGGTGCCGCAGTTCTGAAAAAAATGAAGCCGCTTCCTGTGCCAAATGACGGGCGTTTTATGAGCTGGAAGCAGTTTTTGAAGCTTGGTAACGGTAAATCCTCAACAAGTCATGACCCCGAGGCTCCCGCATTTATTACATACACCGGCGGAACTACGGGCGGTTCAAAAGGGGTGCTGCTCAGCAACAAGGCGGTTATTGCAGTTGCGCAGCAATACATAATCGGAGAAAGAAACCTGAGCCGCAAAAGCAAGTGGATTCAGGTTCTCCCATTGTTTATAGCCTACGGCGTGACCTGCTCGTTGATGATCCCTTTGACCGTCGGCATGACGTTGATCGTTCGTATTCCAATGGCAGATTCCATCGCACAGCTGTGCAAAAAATTCAAGCCCAATCATGTGATGTACGGTCCGGCTTTTTGGGAAGCGTTTGCCGATGACAACGAGGAGCTTGACTTGTCGTATTTTATCTCGCCGATCTCCGGAGGCGACACGCTTTCCGAAAAAGTCGAAAGAAAAATTAACGCCTATATCGAAAAATGCGGAAGCCCATATAAGCTGATGAACGGATACGGTATGACAGAGGTCGGCGCCGCCGTATCAGTCAATTATCGTCATGCTTATGAGTTCGGCAGTGTTGGTGCACCGTTCGTCAAAGACATCGTATCGGCATTTGACGTCGAGACCGGAGAAGAGCTCCCGATCGGTCAAGAAGGCGAAATCTGCATAAATGCGCCGTCCACAATGATCGGTTATCTGAACGACCCCGAAGAAACGGATAATATTCTGCGCAGGCACAAAGGCGGGCTCTTGTGGGTTCATTCCGGAGATCTGGGCTATATTTCCGAAAACGGGTTTATCCATATCAGCGGACGGCTTAAGCGCTATATGCTTTGCATTGCTAACGGTGTTCAGAAAAAGGTGTTCAGTCTTGACATCGAGAAAGTTCTTTTGAAGCATCCGGAAGTCGAAAAGTGCGCGGTCGTTCCGATCGATGATGAGACAGTAAATCAGGCTCCGGTCGCGTTCATCGTTTTGTCGGATTTAAATGCCGACCAAAGTGCCGCGGAAACTGCGCTGTCGGAATATGCGGAACAGAATCTTGAGCCGATCTGCCGCCCGAGGAAGTACTTTTTTGTTCCCAAATATCCGCTGACGAAGGTAGGCAAGGTAGATTATCGCGCGCTCGAGCGTATGGCAGCCGGGTAACCGTGCCTGCAAAAAAGCAGGCCGGCACACCTGAGTTCTTGCCGAAAATCATGTGCGCCGATGTGACCTTGGGAGAAAAGAAAAAAGCCTGCAATCTTTCCGATCACAGGCTCTTTTTGGCGGATAGGGTGGGATTCGAACCCACGGACCCTTGCGGATCAACTGATTTCGAGTCTTTTATGCAACTGTGACGGGGGTGTCCGTTTTGGGGCCGTTTCTGTAAGCCCCGTACCCGCTGAAAGCCGCTTGAAATCAGGCTTTTTCGCTCGGAAAGCCTTGCGGGACAGGCTTTTTTGAAAGTGGGTTCAAATCGGCATTTTTCCCGATTTTGGAGAGAAATGCGGGAAGATAGGAGAGAAAAATCGGGAGACGGCCATACACCGCAGGATAGAGCTTCCAACCGACGAAAATCTTTTTTTGAGGTGTTACAAATGGATGTATTCCCCATCAACTGGGACAGTGTTCCCGAGGTAATGAACAAAGAGCAATTCTTCCGGATCTGCCATATCAGTAAGTCCACGGCGCTGCATCTGCTCAAAAGCGGCAAGGTGCCCTGCGAGTGGTCGGGTAAGAAAACCCGGTGCTATAAAATCCGAAAAGAGGATGTGAAAGCATACTTGGAGGAGCGGGCGATTTTCCCAGAACTCTATTCTGCGCCGAAGGGCTGGTACGGCACCCACTATGTGGCGAGACTCTCCAAGGAGCTGCCGGAGGACACACTGCGGCAGATGCACGGCTACTATGAAAAGCTGCTGCGCAAATACCCGGATGTGGTCACGGTAAAGGATGTGGTGACCCTGACCGGCTACACCCTGACCACCGTCCACAACTGGTGCAGCCGGGGTTCGTTGAAAGCCTTTCAAAAGGGACTGAAGTTCTGTATTCCAAAGATCTTTCTCGTTGACTTCTTCTGCTCCCTGACCTTCCGCTCCATCACCCGCAAAAGCCTCTGGCATATCCAGACGCTGAACGATTTTAGCCGGAAGATGAAGCATAGAAAATAAAACTTAATATATTTCTGCATCTCCTTTGTGTTTGATAGCTACAAAGGAGATGATTTTTAATAAAATACTTGCATTGTTTTCGCGATTTAGGTATAATGAATATACTTGAGGGCGTAATACATTAAATTTGAAACATTGTATCTTAGTGTTTATTCCTGTTTATGAAAGTGAACCCGAGTAAACAAACGGAAACAAAGAATTAAATTTAATGATATATGTCTGGCATTGTCTTTCCTATTCTCACAGGGAAAGTGTTTTTGTCAGGCTATTATTATGCCTTTTGGTAAAATACATTACCGAAAGGATTTTTTATTATGGAAAAAGAATTAGTATGGAAAATGGTGCAGGGACAAATCGGGTATGATTTTAAAAATCTTGATTTGTTGCAGCAAGCTTTCACTCGTCGCTCATATACTGCAGAGAACGGCGGTGAAAACAATGAGGTGCTCGAGTTCATTGGAGACAAAGCACTTGATTTTATGGTTGTTAAACTGCTTATTCAGAAGTACGGGTATTTAGCAAATGGGGATCCGATTGACGGAACAAAGATTTCTGTTTGGGAACAAGAATTCAAACGTAATCAAGAGGGTTACGAAGCGCCGGCAGTAAATAGTTTCGGCTGTGACTATGACGAAGATGACCTATCTAAAATCAAAAGTCGAATGGTGAATAAAAAAGCGTTGGCTCGCCGAATGGATGAACTTGGTTTTTCCGAACATCTTATTATGGGTAAGGGCGATATACAGAATAATATCAACCAAGAAGATTCTGTGAAAGAGGATTTGTTTGAAGCAATTATCGGAGCTGTTGCAATCGATTCAGGATGGAATCTGAAAGACTTGCAAAAAACGGTTGAAGCAATGCTTGTTCCCGAAGACTTCCTAATTGATGATACCGACACTAATTATGTGCGATTGATTCAGGAATGGGAAATGAACAAAAATGGGTGCATTCCCTGGTACAAATATAAAGAAGCATCTTACACATCGACTTGGTATTTAAAAGAGAGTAACACTATATATCAAAACTTTCCGTTAGGCTACAACTATTCTAAACTAAAATATCATTGTTACCTCAAACTGCTTGATTCTCTACCGGTGTTTTGCGGCTTCGGTGTGTCTATCCGTGAGGCGAGAATGGCTGCTTGCAAATTAGCGTATGAGTATTTAGAGAGAAATGATATGCTTCCATCTATCCGTGACGAAATTGAAAATCCTAACCGTGATGATGCAATTAACCAACTTGAAACATTGGCACGAAGAGGTTATTTTTCCATTCCTACTTATGAGTTTAAGGAGACATATGATAACAATGGTAATCCTATTTGGAATTGCGAATGTCGTATAGCGGAAGAAGATTATTACTTCGATGGGACATCCTCATCAAAAAAAGAAGCAAAGAAAGATTCTGCTTTTAGAATGCTTTTTTATGTACTCGGAATGGAGGATGAATAAAAATGGCCAAGTGGTGTTTTAATTATGAGTCCGGCGAATATGAATACATCGAAAAAGATGGCTTCAGTATTGACCGAGGCGAATATGTTTGCAATTGGGATGATAGCCAATATCGCCGTGAAGAGGAAGAATGCCGTAATTCTTTATTTGATGGTGAAGATGACGACTGACCCCAGATACTAAAACAATACCAATGTGCGATTTGAAAATTCGCACACTCGCACCTGCCTTTCGGTTTTGGTAGACTGTAACCGAAAGGCGGGTGCATTTTGCGTTGCAGACCTGCCGGGGAAATTTTGAATGGGAGGATCACATATGAAATCGCTATTTGAGCAGCTGGGCGGCACTTACACAAGGCAGGGCGACTATTGCCTACCCAATGTTTGCTTACCGCCCGAAGAAGAACGCCCTATCGGTATTTACGGTCAGCGGCGGCGAGCTTATCTGAAGGGGCATCACCGGGTGCTGTATTATAACCTGCTGACCGCCGGGACGCTGGACGGGCACCTCGCAGACATCGAGGAGCAGGCGCAGGAACTCTTTCTTCGGCTGGTAGAACAATACGCAGACACCGAGGGCGTGACGAAGACCTTGAAAGCCGATGACCCGATGGCGTGGGTGCGGAAGATGAACGGCATCCGACAACGGGCGAACGAGGTCGTGATGCAGGAGATTGTATATGGGTAACGAGCAAGCGGGGGTCGATGACCTCCGCTTGTTTTATATACAGCTCCGGTCGAATGAAAAAGAACAATGTTCGGAACAATATCAAAAATTTCCGGAACAATGTCATTGTTCTATCGGAACTATGTCAAACTAAATTTGATATTGTTCCGAACTTTATCAGAGCAAGAGGTCAGAAGCTTTCCGGTACAAGCGCCAGTTTGTTGATTGATTCGTGTGCCCGCACTAGCGCATCATAAACTGCCAAAACATCTTCGGAGTCCCAAGTTCGCAGAGATTTTTCATCAATCACACCGGCACTTTCCTGAATGATCTTCGCAAGCTGTTCTTCATCTGCAACGGCGACAACAGCTTGAACCGCTGCATTGCTCTGTGCCTTTTTCAAATTTAGAATAAGGCTATCGATAGAACCTTTGGACTGCACCTCAAAAACATAAATCGCTTTTCCCATATTGCCGATTTTAGCTTCCCAGACAGCATCCACAACTGCGCCTGTTGCAATCTTTACTTCAGAGCGGCTGTCAAAGCCGAGCAGTTCGCCGATGGCAACCAACTTTTCCTCAATCTCATCGTGGAGAGATTTTGAATCCTTCACGGTAACAGGTTTCTTGACTTCAGGGGTAGCAGGAGATACGGGAGACTTCTTTTCAGCGAGTGGTAAAATTTCATCCCACATAAAGTAATCTACTGCTAAAAGATCATAATCATCTGCACCGGCTTTTTTGAGTTCTGCGGCGATCTTTTTTGCAATAGCACATACTTCCGCATACTTCTTCCCGGTGTACTGATAGTTGTATTTCGGCATATCGGGGATATCAAGATAGCCATAGCAAAGAATAGTTGTCTTATTAAAGATTACATATTCTTGCGGATTAGCGTATGTAAGCAATTCACTGATAGTTGCGGGGCCCATACCCTTAATTGACTTCAAGAACACGTCCCAACGCTTTTCGATAGAGCTTGTACCGTAGAGTAATTCAGCCAACTGCTTTTTGAGTGCAATAAACCCGTTGTCGGCAATGAGTTTGTCGACAACATATTTTTTGTTGCCCCAAATGAGCATAGACCAAAGCTTACTGATATACTCTAAGAACTCTTCCTCAGTCATAGCAATAAGCTTGTCCTTAGTGAATGACTGATAATATTCTTTGCGCTCTTTACGTTCTGTCCAGTTCTCTTCGTAATATGCAGCATTGGATTTCTTTTTCTTTGTAAATTCAGAGATGGCTAATTTTAATTTTTGTGTATTCATTTAGTCCTCCACAGTTTATTCGATCTCAGAATAGTATTTACTCTTTAGGGCTTCTTGAAGATCTGTGCGTCTTTCAATTAGCCTTAATATTCGAGATTGATAGTTGTTAACCACATCATTGAGGAATCTATTAATATTGTGACCAAAATCATATATCCTCACAAGATCTTCAAACCTTCCTTCTCTCAAATACTCATCTAAATATTGTAGTCGTTCATTATAGAGTGCATCCACTTTTGTAATATCGCATACATCTTGTATCCGTTGCTTTATTCTTTCGATGGATCCACCCTCGGGAGAAATACCCGATTTGATTTGGCTGACAATGTTATTTGACGTATATTTCGTTGCTTGATACTCTTTGTTCCTTGTGCAGTCTGCAAAAAGTGATCTTTTAGCCTTCTCCAAACAATCCCCGTCTGAGCAAAATTCATTTTTGGCTGCTTCGAGTAGTACTAAATCCATAAGTACATTTTCAACTTCGACTACTTTTAGTGCATATATTTTCTCGTTTTTCAGCGCAGAAAGTTGGGCTTCCGTTTTGTAATCCCAATCGATTATACCAATAGCATAATGAGTCGTATCTCCAAAAGTCCTGTTGTATGTTTTTGTTAGATAAATAACCTCCTCGTGACCACCGGCAGGAACAATCTTATATTCAGGAAACAGCAACGGATATAGAACAGATTCAACACTCGCTTCTGTTCCTTCGCAATATAGGATAGGTCTTTCAAGAAAGGCATTTATACGACTTCCGGTTAGATTACGAATTGCTTCAAGTTTTTCTTCCTCGTATAACATTGCTTTGCCGCTATCATCTAACTTCAACATCTTTACTTGATCTGGCTCTGCAATATCAATAAAAGTAGGCGAATGTGTAGCTATAACAATCTGACGATTAGGATATTCGCCCATCATTGAATACAATTTTTTCTTTCGTATTTCATGCAAATGAGCATCAGGCTCGTCCATAAGCACCAGAGTTTTCTCGTTTGAAAGAATTTCAAGAACCGTCTTTACAAGAATAAGTTTCTTTTCGCCTTCGCTTAATTGCTCAACGGTAATATCATCATCTATCTGTATAATGATATCTTTTATAATTTTCTCATTCTTGGGCATATACGCTTGCGTTAAATTTTGAAAAACTTCTGTATCTGTTATACCAATTTCAGCAAGAAGTTTATTTCCATTTTCGTCCACACGTATATTACCATTTTCATCTGTGAGCACACTGTAAAAAATACTATTGCGCAAATCTTCTAAATTGCACTCAATTTTACTTTTGTGATCAGGATTGATTCTGTCTACAAAAGTTTTTAGCAGCTCATTGACATCATCAAAAATTTTGAAATTGAATTTTAGTTCTATCTTTGAAATTGAAGTTATGCCAAGATCATTTTCGATAAACGGCTTCAGAGTTTCATTGCCGGATAAAAGCAAAGTTAGTAAAGCAACATTCCAATAATATTTGTTTATAAGCATTAAACGCATACGTTCTTGATGACGGTTGGTTTTTATCCGCTTTATGTATGATTTATAATATGTTTCATAAAACGAAGTCCACAACCTATCCTCTTCACCGCTGTAAAGACCTATTATATTATTGGGGGCGTTTTCCTCAATAAAAACATCTCGCCGTTTGAACTTTTCGCCATAACAGCGAAGAGTTCCTTTTTTTTGTTCAATAATGCAATCGATCTCATTTAAGTTGTATTCCAACTTGTAATCGCACGTAATTTTTCTACCGTCTTTTTCTTTAAATAAATCATGAAAAATACCGCTAATAGCTTCTAACACGTTACTTTTGCCGGAGCCATTATTGCCCACAAGCATAGTGAGCCCATCTCCAGATGTAAAATCGATTGTAAGAGGCGATAAATTTTTATATTTCTCAACATACAAGCTCCTAAGCTTCACCAAAAACCGCCTCCTCGAACATTTTTTGCGCTTCAGCTTTCAACCGATCAGCTTTGATACGTAGAGCTTTTATCTGATTCTTCCGTTTTACAATTTCATTTACAATCGCCGTTTGTGTCACTTCCGACGGATCCTTGGATATAACAGGAGGAATCACTATAGGGTAGTTGTTAATAATTCCTGCATTCAAATTAGGTTGGTTGTTTCCATATGCAAGTGCTCTTAAACGATGATATTCTCCTTGCAAATAATACCACAAATAATCGGGCAAAACCTTGTCCGTATCAATATTATACAATACCAAACAAGCTTGATTGGTTGTTGCATTTGTTCCTAATTTAGCAGTACGACCACGTGTTAATCCTTGGCCGTACATGGCAATAACAATGCTTCCCTTAGGGTATATTTTTGCACTACTATTAGCAATAGCATCCTGAGTGATTTTTTCTTCGGTATCATAGATGATATCGTCAAGAACTTCACCCGTTTTGATCCAAGGAATATTGCCGCCATAGTACGAACCAACACTACGACTTGGAGTTCCACCACTTCCCGAATCACATATACTTCCAATTGGTCTTGTTGGGAATTTTTTGTTATGAACAACTCTTCCAGATGTCAAAAAATCCAATCCCCACTTATCCACCATAGAATATTTAACTGTGGACAGTGAGTTGATTTTTCTGCTTGGAGTTTCAACAATACCTAATGCTTGGGTTAAGTAGTCAAAAATACTCGTTTCAATTTGTGTTGCCTGTTGTTGAACTACAGTGGCATCACAATTTGTGCTATTAAATTTTTCAACAAGTTTTCTTTGTTCGTCAATTGTAGAAGGAACGGGGATTTTTATTGTTGATAAATTATCATATGATAAAGTTTGACGCACAGAGCCAGTAGTGTTCTCTTGTATTATTGTGTTAAAAATACTGCTCTTCAAAATCAGATACAAATACTCAGGCAAAATAGTTTCTTTGCACTTAAAAACCACATAAGCGGGACTGATGTATTCATTTTTTAGCAAAGAGGTCTTTAAACCTATTGAGCCAACATTTACTCTATAAGGATTATACGCCAGGCAACCATCTTCAACATAAATGTAAGGCTGATTGATATTCTTACCAAGTTCGGTATATGCATCAAACATACCAATTTCATTGGAAATACCCAATATTGCATATTCTTTTTCTGGATTTTCGAACAGTTTGCTTTTTTCTGTAATGTGAAATGTATGTTTTCCTATTTCTTCAAGCGAATACTTAGATGATATTGCAGTTCCCAAAAAATATTTCACGTTCCACTGGTGTGTATCTACAAAGCGAACCGTTTTTAGCAGATTACTATTTACCACTTCAATTCAACCTCCTTACCATCACTTCTACGGAAGAGATTGCCTTCCGCATTTATGGTATAGGAAATACAGCTATTGGATTCTTTCCATAGCTTGTTTGAAGTTCTATATTCTTTATATTCATTTTGAAGGGTAGGAAGCTGATTGCCTGCGGAAACAGCACCTGTAGAAGTAATGCCCGCATCCTCAACCATAGCTATAGGAATTTCGTAATCGAAGTATTCTTTGGTGAGCGGTTTAGCTTCTTCGATGATAGCCTTTTCAAGATCTCTGAGTTCTTTTTCTGCTGCTGCAATGAGCGCTTTAACCTTAAGTTTCTTGGATTTTTCTTCGACTATTTTTTCTTGCAAAGCTTTTATTTGGCCGATGTACTTCTGTCTAATTTCTTTTTCTGCCCTTGTTTTTGCACCTAAGTACTGAAGCTCTTCTTCTTCGGTAAAACGCTTGAAGAAAACAAGGCTGGGTTTTACTGTGGCACCGGCAGCGATAAATACATCTTGGGGGATTGAACAAATCAAAATGATTTTAGCCTTACCTTCAAAATACTCACGAATTTTCTGAAGGTTTGATGTGTTAAGCACACCTTCAGGCAAAACCATACCCATACGGCCACCTTTTTTAAGCAGTCTCAGACAACGTTCCATAAAGAGAACTTCGGTAAGACCGGACATGGAACCTACGTCGTACAATGAAAGCAAGGCCTTACCAATGTTGTCATTTACCTGCTTAAGTGCTTTTTCATAAGCTTCGCCGTATTTTTCTTTATATTTTGCGATTAAAGCTTCATCGGTAAATTTATCTGCTTCGGTAATTTTTTGGGATTTATCAATTCTCGCACCAAAAGGAGGATTGGTTAATATAACGTCGAAACGCTCTTCAAAAATACCGTTAACATTCAGCAAGCCATCGTGATGATGAACGCCACCGTGTCCATCGCCGTGCATAATCATATTCATTTTTGATGTTCTTGCCATACGAGGGTTAGCATCTGTCCCGTAAATGCAATTTCGTGACAGATTATACATACGACTACCTTCTACTTGGGTATCAAGTTCTTTGTTAAGTGTGGATTGCATAGCTTCGATGCGTTCGTTGATAACTACCTGTTCTTTTTCGGACAGTGAATCGTAGTTCTCTCCTTCAATAACGGAACGCAATTCGGATTTAGCTTTCTTTACGTCTTCCTCGATTTTTTCACGCATATATTCGAATGCTTTGATTAAGAAGCCGCCACTACCGCAAGTAGGATCGCATACAGTTTCATTCTCTTTGGGATCCAGAATGTGTGTCATAAAATCAACTATAGTACGAGGCGTAAAGTACTGACCTAATTCGCCACGGAAAGTAGTACCCAAGAACTGTTCAAAGGCTATACCCTTAACATCATCCTGTGTGTCGGAAAGGTTATAGGTTTCAAGTTTTTCGAGAATTTGCTCAAAACTGTTTTGCCTAATTTTGATGATTTCGTTTTCCTCAAAAAGTTGGTCATCCTTAAACTCTTCCTTGGTGTTGTAAAACAAGAATTGCATATAAGGAAGGTCTTTGGGAGTTCCTTTCAGGCTTGGACGAATCTCTTTTTCGAACCATTTTTCTTTTTCTACAAACTCATTTTTCGTAAAAACTTTTGCACCACGCTGCTCACGCTCGTATTTGATTTTCATAAAGAGAATTTTGCTGATTTCATCAAATGCAGCTTCGGGAGAAAGCTTATCATTATTACGAATAATGTTATGGCAAGTGCGAAGAATCTTTGTAAAATCATCTCTCGTAAATGTTTTAGTTTTGGAAAGAATATCTTTTACTTTTTTATCATTCAGTGCTTCTTCAGCGGTAGGAATAGCAACAACCTCTACTAACTCCTTGGGAAGATAATCTTTGTCAACGTTAAAGTATTTTGTTTCTTTTTCGTTAGTGGTTACAAAGAAACTTGCACCAGCCCAAGAAGCATAATTGTATCCCTGATAATAATCTTCTTCACGAACACGAACATTTTCCGCTTTACATTCAACAACAATAAAAGCGGCTTTGCTTTCGATTTTATCCTGTTTTGATTTCCAAATAACAATATCTGCACGTGCTTTGCCTTGACCACGTTGAGAGTTATTGACCTTAATTTCTTGTGCCATTTGGTCAAGAGAATATCCATAGTCCTCTACAAGGATTTTTATGTATTCTTGGCGTACTTTCTCTTCGGGAGTTTCAATATGCCAAGAATCAGCTAACGGGCAAAAGATTTTTCCGTTTTCTCTTTCAATCTTTAATGTGCTCATAATAAAGCCTCCGTTTTTTGTTGTCCCTCAAGCATCAACAAATTTCGCATAAAAGATGCCATGAATATGGGCTTGAGGAAAGGAGATATGCGGGATAATAAGATTAAATCGCTCATGTCCTAAGCCAAAACTTCCCATTTGCCGTAGCGTTTGCCGTCAACTCTACGGAGATATTGCTTCTCTTTCAGAGAGTCTATAATGCGCTTTATGCTTCTGACGGACTTTCCTGTTTGTTCTGCAAGCTCGGCCTGCTTAACAGACGGGTTCTTTTTTATTAAATCTAACACGGCAAGTTCATCTAAAGTACACTTCAAAGTGTCAATTTGGCACTTTGGCGTTTCGCTTTTGGCACTTTTGGAAATGTTTTCATCCACAAAATCAACATGCATATAGCGGTTCTTCAGGTCATGATTTGTACCGAGCAGAAGGTTTGAGAAAAACAAGTCCAAAAACTTTGTGGTGGAATGAATACCTTTTTGCAAATCGTTATAGTTTGCTCGAACCAGTGCGTTGCGGAAATACCAAGAGTTTTCACGGAACGCATCGTTATTGACACGGAACCCAAAGGTTTTCATATACTTGATCATAAAGACAGCGGTAGCACGGGTATTTCCCTCGCCGAAGGGATGAATTTGCCAAATATCCGAAGCAAATTTCGCCAGATGCTTCACCGCTGCATCTATGGACAAGCCCACATAAGAGAACTGCTTTTCAGTGGCAAAATCGTAATCCAGCGTATCCTTGATACTGCTCCAATCCGCATAGGTCACGGTATCGCCGTTCAGCACCCACTCTTTCTTGGTGATGTTGTACTGCCGGATTTGTCCGGCGTGACTGAACACACCTTCAAACAGCCTACGGTGGATGGAACGCCACTCGGCAGGCGAGAATTGGAAGGCTTTTTCACCCAGCAACTTTGCAATTCTGGCAGAGACAATGTCTGCTTCTTTGGTTTCGTTCTCTATTTCGGTGCGGGTGGTGCGCTGCTCGTAATAGCTATGAATGCGCTGCTGGGCTTCATCGATGGTGATTTTGCCCTCGATGTGATCCTTGGCCGTATCCAGCAGATAGGCAGAGGTATTCAGCCCATCCACCGCCTGCAAGCCGATGGCGGTCTGCCACGCCTCGCTTCTTTCGGCCCGGTTTGGCTCGCCTTGCTTGATATATTCTTCCAGTTCAAATTGCCAATTCTGATCCGGCATATCTGCACCTCATTCCTTGCTCAAATCTTCCGCCTTGAAGGTCGTGCACCCCTCGTAATAATAGCTCTGGTCGATGCCACTCAAATAGACTTCCTGGCTGTCTATCTCATCGGTCAGCGCCGCCTTCAGAAGCACCTTGATCTCCACATCCTTGATGGGGCTGCGCTCCATGGCAAGGAGATAATCCTCTTTATCCACCTTGCTCCAGTCCATGACCTTACCAATTTCGGTTTTCAGGATATGGTCAAGCCAAATGCGGGTGCTGCGCCCATTGCCCTCCCGGAAGGGGTGGGCAATATTCATTTCCACATATTTTTCGATGATCTCGTCAAAAGTGGACTGTGGCATCTTGTCGATGTTGGCCAGTGCCGCCTCCAGATAGATCAGCGGCGCAAAGCGGAAATTGCCCTTTGCCAGATTCACCGTGCGCAGCTTTCCGGCAAAGTCGTAAATATCTTCAAACAGATATTTGTGAATCGCCTGCAAAGTCGAGAATTTGCCCGCCGGTAGGGTGTCCAGTCCGCCGTTTTCAAACAGTGCTAATGCCTTTTTCTTGCTGATGCGTTCTTCTTCACGGGCAAGCTCGGCGGAGCTTGTCAGCCCCAGTTTATTTTCCAGCGCCATAGTGCACCTCCAAAATAATTACTTATCGGCTGCCACGCCGGACTTCATCCAAGCGTCTACTTCGCTGACCTTGAATTTCCAAAGGCGGCCTATTTTCGCAGCGGGCATATTTCTTTTCTCTATCCAGGCGAGTACCGTATCACGGCTGACGCCGAGGTATTCGCAAATCTCTTTCATTGAGTACCAGCGTTCGATGGTCGGTTCCATTAAAATGTCCTCACTTTCAGGTGGTTTCCGATAGCTATAACTATACAATTTAAGTATATCACAGCAAGGCGGATTTATCAAGGATTATTGCGGATTTACGAGGGATTCAGAAGAAAATCTTATAATTAAAAGTGAAGGGTTTTCCCGCTCAGTTTACTGATTTGAGCGGAGAAACCTTTTTTGCTGAGAATTTCAAATTGTTCCCGAAAACACCCCCACAAACGGCGCCCCTTATTCAGAGTAAGTAGAGGGACCTTTTGAAAAGTTGAGAGAATTTTTCAAATTACTTTGCCAAAATCTCAAAAAATTTCCCGATTGATTAGTGGGGAGGTTCGCAGAAAAATTCTCAAAAGTTTTTTCGTTCAAATCCGAAAAAATTTCCCAGTTGATTAGTGAGGGGGTTAAAAAACAGCCCTTCTCGCTGGCTACCTATTGAAGGGACTCCCTCCCTGTGCACCTTGAAAATTGAATCGCCGCCTCCAAAGGATATGCTTCCGGCAAGTGCCGCCACGACTTCCCGAAAAAGGAACGAGCGCGCCAAAGAAGCGATACGCCGTGGTGAGACTCCGGGGCAGGAACGATACAGATGAGCGGCAGCAAGCAAAAACCGCCGCAGAAATGCGGTTTCAGAACAGACAAAGGAGGTTCAAGCCTATGAAGAAAGGAGAGCTCAGAGAGCTTTATCAGATGATGTTTCCGGAATACCCGGACATTGTGACCGTTAAAGAGCTTCGGGAGATGCTGGGCATCAGCCGCAAGCTGGCGTACAAGCTGATCGACTATGGGTACATCCACGCCGTGAAGATCGGCACGACGCTGAAGATCCCGAAAATCAGCGTCATCAACTATGTGATGGAGAAGGAGGTGAAGAAAGTTGGATGAGATCAAGCGCCTGACGCCCGCCCAAAGGGTACGCTGCAACCGGCTGATCCGGCGGCTGTGCGCCAACTACGACGGTGGCAACTGTCTGCCGCTGGACGATGGCGAAGGCTGCGTGTGCGTGCAGACGATTTCCTATTCGCTGCTGTGCAAGTACTTCCGGC
>OQVZ01000398.1_pt1 | contig 16674 bp, 9 predicted proteins | sample 1691571 | NCBI WGS metagenome assembly OQVZ01 (sample SAMN03418261, study PRJEB22391) | human gut metagenome | biome: human-gut; feature: organic feature; material: feces | host: Homo sapiens | place: Tanzania | collected 2013-01
GTAGGTAACCGCCCCCTACGGAGAGCGACAGAGCAATCTGCCGCTCTCTTTTTTTATGCCCATTCGTGAGAAAATTGCGCTTTGATTAATCGGAGCACTCAGAGCACTCAGAGCACTCAGAGCACTCAGAGCACTCCGAACTTTCGGATAATTTCGATTTTTCGAAAACTCGAATTATCGAGGTTTTCGGGATTTTGGATTGGCTACTTGTTGGCTCGTTGACCTGTTGGCTTGTGGACTTTTTCTTGGGTTTTCGTTGCGAAATTTGGGGTTTTCATTGCGTAAATTGAAAAAAAATACTAATTCTTTAGAATTGTAGAAAATTTTCCATAATAAATTGTGCGTATAGGAAAATATTTGATTAATTTTGCAGTTGAAAAGTTAGGAAATATCAAATACAACTTATTATAACTTTAACTAACAACTTAAATTTCATCTAAACATGGCATTTGACAAGAAAGTTTTAGAGAAATACGGAATCACCGGTTCTACCGAAGTTCTGTATAATCCTTCTTACGAAGTTTTGTTCAACGAAGAAACAAAGCCAGGTCTTGAAGGTTTTGATAAAGGTCAGGAAACTGAGCTTGGTGCAATCAACGTAATGACTGGTGTTTACACCGGCCGTTCTCCAAAAGACAAATTCATCGTTGATGATGCTACTTCACACGACACTGTATGGTGGACAAGCGATGAATACAAGAACGACAACAAACCAGTAAGCGAAGCTACTTGGGCTGCTGTTAAGGAAATCGCTAAGAAAGAACTTTCTAACAAGAAGCTCTATGTTGTAGATGGTTTCTGCGGTACTCACAAGGACACTCGTATGAAAGTTCGCTTCATCATGGAAGTAGCATGGCAAGCACACTTCGTGACCAACATGTTTATCCGTCCTCAGACTGAAGCTGACTTCGAACAAGAACCTGACTTCATCGTTTACAACGCAAGCAAGGCTAAAGTTGAAAACTACAAGGAACTCGGTTTGAACAGCGAAACTGCTGTTGTGTTCAACGTAACCAGCAAGGAACAAGTTATCATCAACACTTGGTATGGTGGTGAAATGAAGAAGGGTATGTTCTCTATGATGAACTACTTCCTCCCATTGAAGGGTATCGCTGCTATGCACTGCTCTGCTAACACCGACCTCAACGGCGAAAACACCGCTATCTTCTTCGGTCTTTCTGGTACTGGTAAGACTACTCTTTCAACCGATCCTAAGCGTCGCCTTATCGGTGATGACGAACACGGTTGGGACGACAAAGGTGTGTTCAACTTCGAAGGTGGCTGCTACGCTAAGGTTATCAACCTCGACCCTGAAGCAGAACCAGACATCTACGGTGCTATCACTCGCGACGCACTTCTCGAAAACGTTACAGTTGACGAAAACGGTAAGATCGACTTCGCTGACAAGAGCGTGACTGAAAACACTCGCGTAAGCTACCCAATCTACCACATCAAGAATATCCAACGTCCAGCTTCTCAAGGTCCTGCTGCTAAGCAAGTGATCTTCCTCAGCGCTGACGCATTCGGTGTTCTTCCTCCAGTGTCTATCCTCAGCTCAGAACAAACTAAGTACTACTTCCTCTCTGGCTTCACCGCTAAGTTGGCAGGTACTGAACGTGGTATCACTGAACCTACTCCAACCTTCTCTGCTTGCTTCGGTCAGGCGTTCCTCGAACTCCACCCAACCAAGTATGCTGAAGAATTGGTTAAGCGTATGGAAATGAGCGGTGCTAAGGCATACCTCGTGAACACTGGCTGGAACGGTACTGGCAAGCGTATTTCTATCCGCGACACTCGTGGTATCATCGACGCTATCCTCAACGGCGCTATCGACAAGGCTCCAACTAAGGTTATCCCATTCTTCGATTTCGTTGTTCCTACCGAACTCGAAGGTGTTGCTACCAACATTCTCGACCCACGCGACACTTACGCAGACGCTGCACAATGGGAAGAAAAGGCTAAAGACCTCGCTGCTCGCTTCATCAAGAACTTCGCTAAGTACGAAAGCAATGAAGCTGGTAAGGCTCTCGTAGCTGCTGGTCCAAAGCTCTAATCAATTTGATATAACACATATCAATAGAATATGACCATCCAGGTCGGGCACTCGTTAGGGTGCCCGACCTTTTTTGTGTGTTCCTCCCCTGGGGGGGGGAGGAAGTCAACGAGTCAACAGGTCAACGAGTTGGCAAGTTTGCAAGTTGGCGAGTCAATGGGTTGGTGTCTGATAGGTCGGATAAGTCCGATTCGTCCGATGCCCCTTTCTTCATTTTTCGCCAAAAATTTGCGCCATTTGTGGCATATATCAATCACAATATCAGTTAGATACAATTCCACAGACCGAAAGAACCGTCCCTTTGGTTTGTTTTTGTGGGTTATGGGTGGGGTTATAATAAAAAGAGGGGTGGGAGTTGCGTATTTTAAGAAATTGAGTTACTTTTGTGATAGTTTTTTACATGGTTCAATGTTGTTTGGATTGTTGATGAACAGCTAATTGGGGGTATAACATTTGTGTAACAGCATTTTCGGCGCGTATGCTTCCTCTATTTTTTAATCAAAATTCATTTTTACAATTAACCTATTGACTAATTGAATGAGCGCTGAGTTCGGTTTCTTGATAGGAAATTTTTGCTTATGAGAAAATTTCTACTCCTTTGTGTGGCTTTCACAATGTCGCTTGGTATTCAATCGCAAGCGTTGAAAAAAGCTGTTGAAGTAACTACTCCTGGCACTTTGCTTGAACTTCTCGGTGATGATGCCGCCTCAGTTACCGACCTCACCATCTCTGGTAAAATCAACTCTACCGACTTAAACGCATTTATGAAAACTCCGCTTATCGAAGTAATCGATATGCTAAATGCTGAAATCGTGGGCAGCGACGGTGTGGCTACCAACACCATTCCAAGCTACTCAATGTCGTACACCAGCACTTTGAAAAAGTTTGTGCTTCCTAAGGGCACTACCACTATCGGCAACAACGGCTTCTACAAGTGTGAAAAGCTCGAAGAAGTGGTGGCTAACGAAGGTCTGTTGAAAATCAATTCAAGAGCGTTTATGAGTTGCTACGCGTTGAGCAAATTCAACTTCCCTTCAACTCTCCAATCTATCGGCACATCAGCATTCTACAAGTCGGCTCTTAGCGAATTTGTTGCGCCTGCAGGTCTTACCACACTTGGCGACGATGTGTTCTACGCTTCAAAGCTCTCCAAGGTGTCGCTTAACGCTGCGCTCGCCACTATGGGTAAAGGTATGTTTGCTGGTTGCACAGCGCTCCAGACCATCGCTGTTGCTCCTGAAAACAAGGCATTCACAGTGCAAGACGGCGTGCTTTTCAGTGCCGACATCACCACTCTTTACGCTTATCCACAAGCCGACACCCGCAAAAGCTACGCTACTCCTTCTAAAGTGACCGTGATCAAGGGTTCTGCTTTCGACTGCGCTGAAAAGCTTGAGGAACTCCGCATCAACGAGGGCGTGGAAGCTATCACCAACAGCATGTGCTATGGCGACAAGGGCCTCTTGAAGCTCTATCTCCCTTCAACTGTTAAGACTATCGACGTGGGTGCGTTCGACGCTTGCTCTAACCTCGCCGAGTTCCACATCCGTGCCGTGACACCTCCAGTGGCTGAAACTGGCGCATTCGGTGTGATGTTCCCTAACTACAAGATGAACCTTTACGTGCCAGTTGGCTCACTCGATGCCTACAAAAACGCAGCAGAATGGGACGACGCATTCCTTACCTACAACGAGGAAGGCGAACAAACAGGCGTTGAAGATGTGGCAGCAAGCAAACAAGTGGCTTCTGTAGAATACTATTCAGTGTCAGGCATCAGAAATGCCGAGCCAGTAGATGGCGTGAACATCAAGGTGGTACGCTACACCGACGGCTCTCTCCAAACCTCAAAATTCGTAAAATAATCCACCAATTCATACTTATAATTCAGGTCGGGCACCCTCACAAGTGCCCGACCTTTTTTGTGCTCATCCCCAGGGGAAGTCAACAAGTCAACAGGTCAACAAGTCAACAAGTTGGTGTCTGATAGGTCGGATAAGTCCGATTCGTCCGATGCTCAAAATGCGAAGTCCCCTTTCTCCATTTTTTTGCCAAAAATATGCGCCATTTGCGGCACATATCAATCATAATATCAGTTAGATACAATCCAACAGACCGAAAGAACCGTCCCTTTGGTTTGCTAAAAACGAATGCCTAAAACAGGCTATAACCACTTTGGTGAACAACGAGTGAACCTTGCGCAAGGTTGTTAATACGCAGTATATCAAACATTCGGGACAATACCACACCAAAGGAACCGTCCCTTTGGTGTGGTATGTGTTTAATTAAAAATGAGAATTATGGAGACGAGAGGTGAAAAAATACAAAGTGTATTGAATAGATTAAATGGAACTAAAACTCAAGATTTATACTTTAAGAATGCCTATGTTCCATATATATCGTATTGGTATGATGAGCCCACAGATTTACTTATGACTCAATATGTTGCTGTCAAAATAACCCATAAGACAGAAGATATTGATATTGCCGTCATTGATGATTACTTGTCGCAATTAGAAGACAAATTGATGGATTACTTTAAAAAGAATTATAATATTGAATTACTCTCATACGATTGTGATGATTAAATGGGGGGCTGGGGAATCGGGGGGCGGACCTATCTATCGGACGAATCGGACCTATCGGACTTATCGAACACCTACTTGTTGACTCGTTGGCTTGTTGACTCGTTGGCTTTTTCAGGGTGTGGTTTTGTTAATAATTGGTGGGGAAATGGTGTTTTTTTGCGTGGTTTTTTCGTTTTTATTATGAATTTTGTTAAATTTGCATTTGATAGTATGACTTTTGTGAACAAATCGTTAAAGTTAGTTACATTAAATATTTATCAAAATGAGAAAACTCTACATTATGATGATTTCATTGCTTTGCTCGATGTCGGCGACTGTGAATGCGCAGACGCTGCTCGACGAAGACTTTGAACACACTCAGTCAGATGTGGCGACCACGCAGATGCCCGACGGTTGGACTGCGGTGACCAGCTACACAGGCTCACACAAGGGCTACAGATGGACCATTTCGAAAAACAGTACTGCCAACAGTACGATGAGTGGTTACTATTACGCCTACTGCGATGCGCCTACTTACGATAAAGGTGACAACGATGGTATCGGTCCTCGCAAGGACTATCTCATCACACCTGAGTTGAAACTTGACAACACCTACCAGTTGGCATTCGACTGGGAAGCTGCTGCTGCGGCTTGCTTGCACGACAAGTCGATGACGCTGCAGGTGGCGGTGATTGATATGGCGAATCCTGCCGACACGACGGTGATTTTCGACATTCAAAACGAGGAAGATGTGCGCAATAGCGGTGTGCCATCCGACCCTTACGGCTCTTATATGTGGCAAAACTGGGCTATCCACAACTCCAAAATCGACCTCGACGCCTATCAAGGCAAGACCATCAAGATTGCGTTTATCTACAACATGCTCAAGAAGGTAGCCAATGTGGTGTATCTCGACAATGTGAGCGTGAAATATCACCAAGCACTCACCGGCCCTATCGCTGAACTCGACCAGACACGCTACGAAATGCCCGAAATGTTTATCGGCGAAAAGCGTTACAGCGAAGCCATTCAGCTTAAAAACGTGGGCAAGAAGGGCTTGAAGGTGACAGGTTACGATGCACCCGACTGTATCACCATTCCTGGCGACTTCAGCAAGGTGGACCTCGGCATCAACGAAACCACCACTTTCCAAGTGGCATACAAGGCGAGTTTGACCTCACCTGCAGAATGTGACGTGGTGCTCCACACCAATGGCGGCGACGTTACGCTCCATGTGGTAGCCAACAAGCAGGCAGTGCCCGACGGCTACACCCTCGAACTCTTTGAAGGCGAGCAGTTCCCACCAGCAGGCTGGAAATCCACCGACTTCTCCACCAGCGTTTACGCCATTGAAGGCGACAAGAGCGCATACAGCGGTGCAAGTCTCACCGACTGCTATCTCGAAACTCCACGCCTCGACTTGAGCAAAGCCGACGGCCCCAAGAAGTTTATGTTCACCTACTACAGCATGTTCACTGGTGAAGAAGTGCCTTACAACGACCTCTCGGTGTGGGCATCGACCGATGGTGGCGAAACGTACACCGACAGCCTATGGATGGGCGACTACTCCAAGACTGACACCCTCATCAATGTGGAAATCGACCTCTCGAAGTACAACACCGACAACTTGCGCTTGCGCTTCAAAAACTCGGCTGTGACCTATTCTTCGGAAACTGGCGTTGACGAATGGACCACCTATCTCGTCGACCGCGTGTTGCTTCCCAACCTGTATGGCAGCGAAAGCGTGCCCACCAGTTGCGAAGTGGAGGCTCCAAAGCAAGGCGAGACCGATGTGTTTATCAAAAATGTGCAATTCAAATGGCGTGAGGCTCAATTTGCCGAAGGCTACAAGATTTACATAGGCAAGAAGAAAGGCGAGTTCAACGTGGTGAACGGCGCGGATTGCGGCACAGCCACTTCCTACAAGCTCGCACAAGCCGAATACGGCACCACCTACTACTGGAAAGTGGTACCTTACAACAGCGTGGGCGATGCCACCGACTGTCCAGTGTGGTCGTTCAGCACCCAAGCCGACCATTCGGTAAGCACATTCCCATGGATTGAAACCTTCGACGACGAGAAATTCGCTCCACTTGGCTGGAGCGTGGAAAATGCCTCGCTCACCACTTGGAGCCGTACCGACTACCACACATTCGCTGGCGAAGGTAGCGTGGTGGCATACTCCAACAAGGTGGAACAAACAGCCTACCTCACCTCACCCGACATCAGCGTGCCTGCCACAGGCAAGTATCAACTCAGTTTCTGGTGGGGCAATCAACGCCCAGTGAGTTTGATCAACGACAAGAGCACACTCCACGTCAACAACACCACCGCTGAAGACGGCATCGACGCAGCCTTTATGGACGTGTATGCCGATGGCGAATGGCAACAGGTGAAACTGATCAGCAACAATGTGGAAGCCGACGGCAACTGCTATTGGGCTTACGAAACCATCGACCTCAGCCCATACGCAGGCAAGGTGATAGCACTGCGCTGGCGCTACATTGCTCACGACTACAACAAGAGCCGTGGCGCCGCCCTCGACAATGTGAAGATTGAGGCAGCCACCGCCAACGTATCGTTCAGCGCCGACGGTTGGGACGCTTACAAGGTGAACTATGGTGAAAAAGAAGTGTCGCCTACATTTGCCATCACCAACCTCGGCAGCGAGAGCGTGAGCATCAGCAGCGTGAACTTCGGCACCGAATACTTCACCACCACACTTGCCAACGGCGATGAACTCAAGCCAGCTTCTTCAAAGCAATTCACCATCACAGCGCAAGCAAGTTTGGCAGCCGAATCCACCGACCTTAGCGACAACATGACCGTAACATTCAGCGACGGCACCGCAGCCACATTCCCAGTATCGGCAGTGGCATTGGGCAGCGATATTCACTACTTCGGCTTCGAACGCGACGCTACAGGCGAAGTGCCATCAGGATTCACCGGCATCAACGCCGACGGCACCGCCAGCCTCAAGATTTCGTTCTGGACATTCCCTAACAATGGCGGTATGCTCTCATTCTTCGTGCTCAACGACAGCGAATGTTACAACTCACTCAAAGAACCTCACGGCAGTCAATCGCTGATGACACGCTGCAACAGCAACGGCGCATTCGACGACTGGTTGGTAAGCCCGCTCTACACAGCCACCGATAAGTCGAAACTCGAATTCGACGCCCGCACTTGGGAATCGGTCAACAGCGTGATGCCTGCAAAGGGACCAAAGGTGAATGTGTATGTGAGCGAAACCAGCGCCACCGACCGCAGCACCTTCAAGCAAGTGGGCACCACCACCGAACTTGGTCTGTTTAACCCTGCAGAGGGCTGGACACACCTCACCTACGACCTCTCGGCATACGCAGGAAAGAAAGTGTATGTGGCCATTCAATCGGTTGCCACCGAGAGTCTTGGCGGCTTCTACGACAATGTGGAATTTAAGCACTTCGGCAAGGGCTTGAAGGGCGACATCAACGGTGATGGCGTGCTGAATACAACCGATGTTACCGCTCTGATTGCACACCTCTTGGGTTTGGGCTCGTATAGCAACTCGCTGTGCGACGTGAACGGCGATGGCCGCGTCAACAACTCTGATGTGACAGCACTCATCAACCTCGTGCTCGCTCAATAAGCATCACAATATCCTCGGTGTGGGGGAGTGTCAAAATCACCAAAAACGGAATCGCGTTTTTGACACACCCCCATACTTGTTATTTTTCTTTTTTCAGTGACACTAATAACTCATTATATTAACAAAAAAACCAGTAGCTTATGAAACTATTTAAACACTTCGTTTTGGCAGCGGCATTGGCTTGTGGACTGGTGGCATCGGCTCAAGACGCTACTCATACCATCAGCCCCTACTCGGTGGACTTTGAAACCAAGGTTTCGACATCGGGCGACTTCGCTGCGGCAAAAGGTTGGGGACGCACTGGCACCAGCAGCTCCCAGTTCTCTTATCGCACTTCGCAAGGCGTGGATGGCTCAACGGCTCTTTACAGCGGCTATCAGAGTTCATCATCGCCTAATTATCTGGTTACCACTCGCCTCACTGGATCCGCCAGCGTGATGGTGAAGAACTACAACGACAAGACCGTGGTGAAGTTCTTCAAAGCCACCAAAAGCGCGGCAGGAGAATACGTTATTGGTGAAGAAATCACCTCTACCGTAACTGGTGAGCCAAGCACCACTGCTTACTGCACCTATTCTATTTCGGGATTGGCCAACGAGATGGTGGCAATTTACGCCCACTATGCCTACCTCGACAATTTCGCCGCCACCAGCGCCGAAGTTGACCTCTATAAGAGTCTGAAGGTGGTATCGTGCAAACTCGTCTCCAGTTCTGAACCCGACTGCGATGCTGAAGGCAACTTCCAAGTGGCATTGACTGGTAAGATTACCAACGATGGCGACCTGCCATTCAAGCCAGGCGACGAAGGTTTCTCCTACAGCATTGGTAAGTTTAATTCCACCTCCACCCCTCACGTGATTTTGGCTACCAAGCCATTCGACAAGGTGCTTGCAGTGGGCGAAACCGCTGATGTGGAAATCTCGACAACGCTCAACGTGGCAAACTACGCTACCCGCTCACGTTACGACCTGGTGGAAAACTACAAGAACACCAGCGCTTACGGCTCATGGATTGAACCAGTGAAGTATGAACCAAAACTCGTGCTTCGCGACAACAATAACTACAATATGGGCACCGATGCCAGCACCGCAAAGGAGTTTGGCACATTCGGCATGATTTCCGCCAACACCGAAAAGAAATTTACGGTGGAAAATGCAGGTGCAGCACCTATGTCGGTTGAAATTACCGTGCCAGAAGGCTTCTCCGTGTCCGCCGCTGCTTTGAATGTGGCTGCTCACGAAAAGAAGGAAGTCACCCTCACCGCTCTTGCCGCCACTCCAGGCATCTTCTCTGGCAACCTCACAGTGAAAGTGGTGGGCTACAACACCATCGACATTCCACTCTCGGCAATTGTGCTCGATCCCAACAAGTTCTTCGCCAACTTCGAGGACGACAAAGACTCGAAGGCTGTGCCAACAGGCTGGTACGACTGTGGCAATGGTGGCGACTGGACCAAGACCAACTACACCAACGGCTCAAACAACTTTATGAAGAATGGTACATCGACGTATCCATCAATCCTCGCCACTCCAAAGTTGAAAGTGGAAGCAGGCGAGAAGATGACCTTCGACGCTGCTCGCAACTCGAAATACGGCACCAGCACAGTGGATGTGTACTATTCTGCCGACCGCAAGAATTGGACCAAGGTGCTCGCATCTGAGAATATCGACCTCACAGGCACCAACGCTGGTACCAGCGCTACTGCTACACAAACTTGGGCCAACTTCGTGGTTGAGGGCGTGCCTGCCGGTGAATACTACATCGGCTTCAAATCGGGCTACGCAAGCATCGACAATGTGTATGGCTTCAAGAAACTTGACGTGGCTCACGATGTGGTGGCTACCGAAACTGATATGCCAGTCGCAGCCACTGTGAACGATGAATATGTGGCTACGATGAAGGTGCGCAACATCAACACCGTGGCAGAAACAGAGGCTTACACCGCTATTCTCTACTTCAATGGCAAAGCCGTGGCAACTGACGGAACCTCTGAAATCGTTTCAGCAGGTGAAGCCAACTTTAAATTTGCATTCACTCCTCACGCCGCTGGCACCTATCCAGCCTACATGAAACTCGCTTGGACTGATGGCTACGAAATGGTAAGCGACACCGCACAAGTGGTGGTGAGCGAAGAAAAGGCTACCGCATCAGTGGTAGTGGGCGTGGGCAATGGCACCGCAAGTTCTCCATTGTTCCTCAACTACAAGAACAGCGTGTCGGAAACACTCTACACCGCTGAAATGCTTGCCGAAGCCGGTTTGAAGGCTGGCGACAAGATTGGCTCGCTCACTTATAAAGGCTACAACACAGCCGGCGATGTGACCACCAACGTGAAGGCATTTGTGATGAACTGCGCCGACACCGAATTTGGCGATGCCGACTATACCGCCGATGCCGATATGACTAAGGTGTTTGACGGTGAATACACCTTCAAGAAGCAAGGTAAGAGCACCGAACAGGTGGATATGCTGGTGATCACTTTCGCCGAACCATTCATCTACAATGGTGGCGCAATCAGAGTGAAAATGCAGTCGGAAGCCACCGCTTACAAGAACGTGTACTTCGCTACCGATGGCACCGTGGCTAAGATGTGCTATGGCAATAAAAACGACAATAAGCCAGTGAGCGAACTTACCCAACTTGCCGCTTCGGAATGGAAATTCCCAGTGACCAACTTTGGCGTGATTCTCACTCCAAAAGTGCTCAAGGGCAAAGTGGTGGACAAGAGCAATGCTGCTATCGAAGGTGTGAGCATCGAACTCGTGGCTATTCCAGTTCCTGTCATCAACGGTGAAGCAGCGCGTGTGGCTGATGTGCGCTACTACGGTGTGACTGGTGCAGAGGGCTTGTTCGAGATTCCAGTCATCAAGGCCGACAGAAATTATTTAGCCATATTCAGCAAGCCAGGTTACATTTCTGCCCACAAAACCATCACCGAAATCACCGAGATTCCTGATGTGGTGCTTGAAAAGGAAGTGCCTACCGCAGTTACCGACGTGGTGACAAGTAAGGCTGTGAACAGCAATGTTTACACCATCGACGGCCGCATCGTCAGAACCAACGCCACCAGTCTCGAAGGTCTCGACAAGGGCATCTACATCTTCCAAGGCAAGAAGCAAATCGTAAGATAACCCTTCCAAGGCAAGAAACAAATATAATTAATTCAAAAGGTCGGACACACGCCCGGCCTTTTGAACTCTAAAAAGAAGTTAGAAGTTAGAAATTAGAAGTTAGAAATTAGAAGTTAGAAATTAGAGCCTCCGAGTGCTCCGAGTGCTCTGAGTTCTCCAAAAATCACCGATTAAACCCAATTAAAATCCATTGATTTTAAAAAATAGGTGCTAATCGGATAAAATGGATAAAATAGGTGTTTTGAAACCAGTAAATTACCAGAGCCGAAACATTCGTCTTAACTTCTTTAACTTCTTAACTTCTGAACTTCTGAAAAATTCCCCATAATCACTCAAGAATATGCGTATAATTAAGTTATTTAGTGTGGTTCTGCTGCTGTGGGCTATGGTGGTGCCTGTGGCGGCGCAGAAACGCAATATCAATCTTACAATCACGGTCACTGGACCGAGCGGCGCGCCTGTGCCCACGGCATCGGTGCTACTCAAGCAAACCGACTTCTCCCTTTCGTATGGCACCATCACGCTCAATGAGCAAGGCACAGCCAAACTGAAGGTGTATGCTGGCAACCACTCGCTCACGGCGTCGGCGACTGGCTATTCGTCGGTGGCGACCACCTTTGCCGTAACCGCCGATACCACCGTCACCATCGCTCTTGCCGAGCAGATGCAACGGCCGTATTCGCTGGGCGCAACGGTGAGCCACGACACGCAGTCGGGCTTGAACAGCCTCACCTTCACTTGGAATACCGAGAAACCGGCGTTTTTCGACGATTTTGAGTCGTATGACGCTTTCGCCGTGAATTTCGGCGACTGGATAGGCATCGATGGCGACCAAGCCAACGCCGCCACCCTTGCCGGCACTTATCTCAATCAAGGCGTGCGCGAATATGCCCAAATCATCAATCCGCTGAAGGTGTCGCCACCATGGTGGTACGACTACCCCGTGCTTCGCCCCTACAGCGGCAAGCAGTATGCTGGCTTTATCCGCACCGCCACCGGTGTGCCAAACGACGATTGGCTGATTACGCCCGTTATCACCCCCGGCAACCAGAATGTGTTTTCATTTATGGCGAAAGCCGCCGATGTGTATAAAGAGAAATTCCAGGTGTATGTGACAGAGGTGGTTGATAATCCCACAAAGGCGGATTTCAAACTTTTGAACACGGGCAACTACGAAACCGTGGACTACAAGGCGTGGAGCAGCCGCACCTACGACGTGTCGAAATACGCTGGCAAGCAAGTGCGCTTCGCCATTCGCTACATCAGTGCGGCGAATAGCGGTGGCGCGTTTATGCTGATGGTAGATGATGTGTATGTGGGTCAAGCCACATCCAACCCCAATGCCGCACCCACTGCGCCAAAGGCACGCCGTGTGGCAGCCAAATCGCCAGCCAACCCCAACGAGCGTTTCCGCGTGTATCTCAACGATGCCGAAGTGGGCATGTGCGACGGCTACGAATGGACGTTTACCGACTTAGCGGCAGGCTCGTATAAACTTGGCGTGCAAGCCGTGTATCCATCGTCGCAAACCGAGGTGGTGGATACCGTGGTAGTTGTCTCCGACCGCACGGCACGCTTCGTGGTGGAAGTGACCACCAACAATGCCAAGGCGGTGGAAGGCGAGATGGTGAGCCTGATGAATGAGGAAACTGGCGATCAGAGCGAAGCCGCCATCACCGATGGCAAGGCGGTGTTCCCATCGCTGCTCATGGGCAAATACCTGTTGGGCGTTACTGCCAAGAATTACGAGGTGTTCAGCCAGTCGGTGGAAGTGACTGCCGACCAAACACTCCCCATCACCCTCTTGGAGAAGATTGTGAAGCCTTACAACCTCACCACCGATGTTACGCCAACTGGTGCCAACAAGAATGATGTGTTGCTGAAGTGGAATCAGAATATCTCGTTTACCGACGATTTTGAGTCGTACAGCGATTTCGCAACAGGCAACTTCGGCTCGTGGAGCACCTACGACCTCGACAACCACATCTGCTATCCCATCGGTTTGGGTTCGCAGTCGAATATCGTCACATTCCCAGGCGCAAGCACGCCCTCCAACCCTTGCGCAGTGCCTCCTATGGTGTTCAACCCATGGAAGACGCAACCGGCGATGATGCCTACCGACAAGGCTGTGATGGCACCGTCGGGCGACAAGACCGTGATCTTCTTCTCGCCACAGGGCAATGGCGCCAACAAGTGGCTTGTGTCGCCCGAAATCCTCATTCGTGAAGATTTCGTGTGCCGATTCACCGCAAAGGCATACTCCGAGTATAAGGAGTCGATGTCGGTGTGCGCATTCCTCGACGGCAAGAGCGACCCCGCCAACGATGCGTATGAGGAAGTGAGCCACATTGATGCGCTCTCCTACGGCTCGTGGACCATCTACGAAACCGACCTGAAGAAGTATGTGGGGCAGAAGATTCGCATTGGCGTGCATTACACCTCGTTTGACGCGTTCTTTGCCCAACTCGACGACTTCTATGTGGGCAACTTGGCAGGTGAGGGCACCACCCTCGATGTGGGTGAGGTGAAACGCTATAAAGTCACACTCGATGGCAAAGCCGCTGGCGAAGTGACCGAACCGCAAATCACGCTGCACAACGTATCGGCTGGCGACCACGTTGCCACCGTGCAGGCTGAATATGCCAGCGGACTGAGCGAGATTGCCACACGCAACTTCACCGTGGCGCTTGCTGGCGACATCAATGGCGATGGAAGTGTGGACACATCCGACGTTACCGCCCTCATCAACAAAATCCTCGGCACCGTCAATTTCAGCAGCACCTTGTGCGACGTGAATGCCGATGGCGAGGTAAATGTAACCGACGTCACCACCCTCATCAATATGATCCTCGAATAACCTACTCCCCACTAAGGTGGGGAAGTCAACGAGCCAACGAGTCAACAGGTCAACGAGTTGGCTGTCCGACAAGTCCGACAAGTCGGATAGGTCGGATAAGTCTGATAGGTCGGAAACAAAACACCTATTTAATCCATTTAAATCCAATTAACACCAATTTTTTAGGTGTGAAAATCGGGTTTAATGGATTTAATAGGTGTTCCTTTTTTCCTATCAGAGCAGAGCACTCGGAGCACTCAGAGCACTCGGAGGCTCTAACCTCTAATTTTTTGTTGAATCGGTTGAATCTGTGTGCGCCTTTGGAGCAAACCAGCGGAGAGCATCTGTGAGATTTATCACCCACAAAGCAATACCGTGGGATCTGTGAGATCTGTGTGAGCAAAAAAGTGGAATCTGTGTGAGGCTAAGTGGGGTTGGTGAGGATGCCGGTGAAGGTGCGGCCGGAGTTGATGCCCAGGCGGCGCGCGGAGAAGTATTTGTGGGGGTGGCAGCGGCTACATTCGCCATTCCAAGTGATGTTTTCGGGTTGCAGCCCCGCTTCGAGCAGCACCAGTCTGTTAGCTTCTTGCAGGTGGATATGCGCCTTACCAGTGGTGGCGTTGCGGCGGCTGATGGCGTTGGCGGAGAACCCTTGCGCTATGAATTGCTCCAGCACCTCGTCGCCCACCTCAAAGCAGTCTTGGCAGATGCTTGCGCCCATCACCGCCACGATGCGAGAGCGGTCGGCACCCAATCGTTCCATCGCCCCCACCGTGCGAGCGGCGATTTTGCCCACCGTGCCACGCCAACCTGCGTGTGCCACGCCCAAAACGCCAGCCTCGGCATCGGCAAGCGAAATGTTCACGCAGTCGGCAGTATTCACCCCAATGCACACCCCTTTGAGGCGTGTGACCAGCGCATCTACGGCGTACAGACGCTCCATGCGCTCGGAGTGGGGCAGAGCCATCAGCGCATCATCCACCACAGCCACGTTGCAGGTGTGTGTTTGGCGAGGCATCACCAAGCGGTCGGGACTGATACCGAGAGCGGCACACAGCGCATTGCGGCAAGCCTCCACATGGGCGAGGTCGTCGGCGGTGTAGTCGCAGAGATTCACTTCGCTGTAAGGGTCATCGTCGTGGGCGCAGCCACGGAGCGTGTTCAATGCAATGATGCCCGGCATTTCGTGGGGCCATTGCAGCATATTGAATAATTTGTTGCTTGCAGTAGGATTCATACCTCAAAATTACGAAAAAATCGTCCTTCGCTCAATATTAGAGCCGCATTTGGGCAAAAAATGCAGTTTTTTTTGAAAAATTCTTTGAAAAACTTGCACAATTACGAAAATAGCACTACTTTTGCAACGCAATTGCGACGATGAGTCCAGTTGTTAGGATTGTCTTATGGTGTAATGGTAGCACTGCAGTTTTTGGTTCTGCCTGTCTAGGTTCGAATCCTGGTAAGACAACCAATTTCAAAAGGGCTTTTTTTAAGCCCTTTTTTTAGCCCAGATGGCGGAATCGGTAGACGCGCTGGTCTCAAACACCAGTGGGGCAACCCGTGCCGGTTCGACCCCGGCTCTGGGTACTGAGGCGGGGAAAGTCGAAAGACTCTCCCCGCTAATTTTTTTTGGCTCTCGTAACTCCTTGGTTTGCTGATGATAGATTAAGTCAAGGCTCAGTGGAAAAATACTGGTGGGAACAAAAACAAAAAACATAAAAAAACCGCCTTTTACCGATGCCACCAGTGTATGTATTGTTGATGCCCTTTGTAATTTCAACAACTCCACGCACAATACAATTTTTAATCTTCACTGCAGAATCAATCGTCTTTCCGACAACACCTCCTTCATTGAAAAAAGCACCAACTCCCAAGTATTTTCCTTTTAGTATCACAACTTTTCTTACATTTCTGGCTTTTCCTCCAAATAAATTTGCAAATGAACAGCTTTCTGCATCTTCTACTGTCCCTACAAACGGAACCGTAATCTCCTCGATCGTATCTGCACCTTTTAATGCATTGATTCCCAGATACTCTATACTTTCCGGCATAGTCATCACCGTCATATCTACCAGTCCGCAGTTTGCAAAAGCATAATCTCCAATGCTTGTCACAACATCATTAAACACAATATTTCTCAGTTTAGCCCCATTGAACGCATATTCCCCAATCTCGTCCAGATCTGACGGCATGGTAAATGCTGTAACACCAGCATATTCAAACGCATGCTCTGACACTCTCTTAAGATCACTGTTCTGGCTTAACTGTACACTTTCCATTGCGGTACAGCCATAAAACGCATAATCCCCAATTTCCAGCACACCAGATGGCACCACCAAAGTATCCAGCTTTTCATTCTTATAAAATGCACCTTTATAAATACCACTCAGCTGACTGTTTTCACTGATATTTACTTTCTGCAGATTATCACAATAAGCAAAAGCATAATTATCAATACT
>OQVZ01000400.1_pt1 | contig 16644 bp, 9 predicted proteins | sample 1691571 | NCBI WGS metagenome assembly OQVZ01 (sample SAMN03418261, study PRJEB22391) | human gut metagenome | biome: human-gut; feature: organic feature; material: feces | host: Homo sapiens | place: Tanzania | collected 2013-01
AGTAGGTGAAAACGAATTTGTAGAACGTGGCGAAGATGCTGAAATCATCTCACGCTTGGGATTCTCCAAATGCAGACTTTCACTGGCCATTCCTAAAGACATCAATTATCAGGGGTTGGCATGGTTCAACGGCAAGAAAATTGCCACATCCTATCCTAATATCCTGCAACATTTCATGGAGCAGCACAACATCAACGCCGAAATCCACGTCATCACAGGTTCTGTAGAAATCAGTCCGGGCATCGGTTTGGCTGATGGTATCTTCGACATCGTCAGCAGCGGATCCACATTGGTCAGCAACAACCTGAGTGAGGTGGAAGTGGTCATGCAGAGCGAGGCATTACTCATCGGCAACAAGAATATGAGTCAGAAGAAGCGCGAAATACTCGAACAGATGCTCTTCCGCTTTAAGGCCGTCAAAGACGCAGAAGACAAGAAGTACGTGCGCATGAATGCCCCCAAGGCAAGACTACAGGAAATCATCAGCGTATTGCCAGGACTGAAGAGTCCTACTATCATTCCATTGGCCGACGACGACTGGTGCTCCGTACATACCGTACTCGACCAAAAGCGTTTCTGGGAGATTATCGGCAAACTGAAAGAAATGGGTGCACAGGGCATTCTCGTGACTCCTATTGAAAAAATGATACTTTAAGCGAAAGACAAACGCTTCTTTATCACTTATCCTGTCAATTACAGGTTAACCCCACAAGAGTAGAGCAAGGTAATTGCTCTACTCTATGCTATTAAAAAAGGAAATAACATAACGGAAGGAATTTAAGCTATGAGAACTTATCGATACCCGCAACAAAACGAATGGAAAGAAATTATCCAGCGTCCACATCTGGACCTCTCCAAACTACATGCCACGGTGACTGGGGTGCTCAACGACATCAAAGAGCATGGCGATGAGGCTGTCAAGAAGTACGAGGCGCAGTTTGACCACGTAACACTCCATTCTTTGGCTGTTTCAGCACAGGAGATGGACGAGGCAGAACATCTGTTGGATGATAAACTGAAAGCTGCCATCATTTTGGCACACGAAAACATTCATGCCTTTCATGCAGCACAAAAGTTTGAAGGGAAACCCATTGAAACGCGTCAAGGCGTGACATGCTGGCAAAAAAGTGTGGCGATCGAAAAAGTCGGATTGTATATTCCTGGGGGTACTGCCCCACTCTTCTCCACAGTTCTCATGCTGGCTACTCCTGCAAAAATTGCAGGATGCAGCGAAATCGTACTCTGCACCCCGCCAAACAGCGAAGGCAAGGTGAATCCTGCCATTCTCTATGCCGCACAGGTGGCTGGCGTCAACAGAATCTTCAAGGCTGGAGGCGTACAGGCCATAGGTGCCATGGCATACGGAACGGAAAGCGTACCGAAAGTCTATAAGATTTTTGGACCGGGAAACCAATACGTCATGGCTGCCAAACAACAGGTTAGTCTCGACGAGGTGGCTATCGACATGCCCGCTGGACCGTCGGAAGTATGCGTCATTGCCGACCACCAGGCCAATGCAACATTCGTAGCAGCAGACCTGCTGTCTCAGGCAGAACACGGAATCGACTCACAGGTGTTGCTCATCACCACCTCTGAGGAGAAACTCCATGAAATACAAGAGGAGGTTAATAGCCAACTGCAAGCATTGCCACGCAAGGAAATGGCAGCAAAAGCGTTGGAAAACAGCAACTATGTCTTGGTAAGCGATCTCGATGAGGCCATGAAACTGTCTAATGCCTATGCACCGGAACACCTCATTTTGCAGGTTGAGGACTATGAGGCCTTGGCAGAAAAGGTCATCAATGCAGGAAGTGTCTTCCTCGGGAAATATGCCTGCGAGAGTGCAGGGTCGCCTACCTTACGCTCGCCGTCCTTTACGAATCCAACGATTGAAGGAGTTGTACGCTTGCCTTCGCTGTTGGCGATTACTACAGGTTCGTTGCCTTCAAATACGGCAACACAAGAGTTTGTAGTACCTAAGTCGATTCCAATAATCTTTCCCATAATATTTCGTTTTTTTTATTTTTTACTTTAATTGGTTGATGTTTTCGCTTACTGATATACAAATGGCGTGCCAAATGGGGTTGCGCAGTTTTTTTGCTGACAAACGGCGCTGTGCCGTGTCTGACAGAATGACACTCGGAGCTGTTTTAGTGACAGTTTTTACACTATCAGTGTTCGACTTGGTGCTGCGGAGGCCGGAGACCTCCGCTACGTTTTTGCCCATACTCCTTAAGATATTCTCATCGGACAGCGAACGGAATCTGATCGGGCGGCGGACGGAATCCGATCGGACGGCGAACGGAATCTGATCGGGCGGCGAACGGAATCCGATCGGGCGGCGGACGGAATCCGATCGGACGGCGGACGCTGCCCGACGCAAAGCGCAAGAAAAAAGGCTCCGATTACGGCGTATTTTGAATTATTTCTGTAACTTTGCAGAGTTGTATATATATTAATGTATATCGCAACGTGAACGTTTACATTGTATAATCAAAAAAAACAAGAATATCAATGAAGACTTTGAAACGCTTTCTACCAGACTTGCTGGTAGTGTTGTTGTTTGCGGTCATCGCGTTTGCCTACTTCTTCCCGGCAGACACCGAGGGGCGCATTCTCTATCGTCACGACTCGTCGGCCGGACGCGGCGCGGGCGAGGAGCTTACTGAGTATTATCAGCGCACGGGCGAGCGCACCCGCTGGACCAACGCCTTGTTCAGCGGCATGCCTACCTATCAGATGGCGCCGTCGTACGACTCGCAGGAGGTGCTTAACGGCGTGGGCAAGTTCTACCATCTGTGGCTGCCCGAGAACGTGTGGTACGTGTTCGCCTACCTGCTGGGCTTCTACATCCTGCTGCGTGCGTTCGACTTCCGCCGCGAGCTGGCTGTGCTGGGCTCCCTGCTGTGGGCTTTCAGCAGCTACTTCTTCATCATCATCGCCGCCGGACACATCTGGAAGGTGATTGCGCTGGCTTATCTGCCGCCGATGATTGCGGGCATCGTGCTCGCCTACCGCGGCAAGTACGTGTGGGGCTTCGTGCTCACGGGTCTGTTCACGGCGCTCGAGATTCAGGCGAACCACGTGCAGATGACTTACTACTATCTGTTCATCGTGCTGTTCATGGTCGTAGCCTATCTCGTAGAGGCTCTGCGCCAGAAGCAGATGACGCGTTTCGCCAAGGCTACGGCGGTGTGCGCGGTGGCTGCGGTGCTGGGCGTGGTGATCAACCTCTCCAACCTCTACCATACGTGGCAGTACACGCAGGAGTCGATGCGCGGCAAGAGCGAACTGGTGAAGAAGAACTCTGCCAACCAGACTTCGAGCGGCCTCGACCGCGACTATATCACGCAGTGGAGCTACGGCATTGACGAGACTTGGACGCTGCTCGTGCCTAACACCAAGGGCGGCGCTTCGGTGCCGCTGGCGCAGAACGAGAAGGCTATGGAGAAAGCCAACCCCGAGTTCTACCAGATATATCAGCAGTTGGGTCAGTATTGGGGCGACCAGCCGGGCACAAGCGGTCCGGTGTACGTCGGAGCGTTCGTGATGATGCTCTTCGTGCTGGGTCTGTTCATCGTGAAAGGCCCTATGAAGTGGGCGCTGCTCGCTGCGACGGTGCTCTCCGTGCTGCTCTCGTGGGGCAGAAACTTCATGTGGTTCACCGACCTTTTCCTCGACTATGTGCCGATGTACGCCAAGTTCCGCACCGTGGCGTCGATACTTGTCATCGCCGAGTTCACCATTCCGCTGCTGGCTATGCTGGCTCTGAAGAAGGTGTTGGAGACAGAGAACTTCCTCAAGGGCACAACGCCATTGCTCGTCGGCACGGCTTCGCACCGACTGGTGTACCGCGAGGTGAAGAATCGCTCGTGGCTCGTGCTCAGCTTCGTGCTCACGGCGGGCATGTGCGTGGCGTTCGCCATCATGCCTTCGGTGTTCTTCCCCGACTTCGTGTCTAACGCTGAGCTGCGCGCGCTCGCCTCTATTCCGAGCGAGTATCTCACGCCGCTCATCAGCAATCTGCGCGAGATTCGCATCTCTATATTCACAGCCGACTGCTGGCGCTCGTTCTTCGTGATACTCGCCGGAACGGTCATTCTCGTGCTCGCTCTGCTGAAGAAACTGCAGCCGAAGTACGCCGTGGCGCTCATCTTCGCGCTCTGCCTTGTGGATATGTGGCAGGTGAACAAGCGCTACCTCAACGACGGAATGTTCGTGGAGCGCAGCGTGCGCGAGACTCCGCAGCAGGAGACCGCCACCGACCGCCAGATTCTGCAGGACACAGCGCCCGACTATCGTGTGCTCAACCTCGCGTCGAACACGTTCAACGAGAACGAGACGTCTTACTATCATAAGTCTATCGGCGGCTACCACGCAGCCAAGCTGCGCCGCTATCAGGAGCTTATCGACGAGTACATCGCGCCCGAGATGCAGCAGGCGATGTCTGCCATCGCCAAGGCTCAGGGCGATATGACGAGCGTGCCGGGCGACTCGGTTTATCCGGTGCTCAATATGCTCAACACGAAGTATATCATCATGCCGCTGCAGGGCGGACAGACCGTTCCGCTGCAGAACCCGTACGCTTACGGCAATGCGTGGTTCGTCGACCGCCTCGAGTATGTCGACAACGCCAACCAGGAGCTCGACGCCATCAAGCGTCTCGACCTGCATCACGAGGCTGTAGCCGACAGCAAGTTCAAGACAGCGCTGGGCGACGCCGTAAAGCAGGAGGGCACAGCGTTCGTGCGTCTCGACAAGTACGAGCCTAACGAACTGCGCTACACCGTGCAGTCGCCGAAGGGCGGCGTGATCGTGTTCTCGGAGATTTACTATCCGGGCTGGACCGCTACGGTCGACGGCAAGGACGTAGAGGTGGGTCGCGTCAACTACGTGCTGCGCGCCATCAACGTGAAGCCGGGCAAGCACAACGTGGTGCTCACGTTCAAGCCGGCGTCGGTGAAGAACACCGAGACAGCGGCTTACGCAGCCTATCTGCTGCTGGCTCTCGCTATCATCGGCGGAGTGCTGTTTGAAGTTAAAAGGAAAAAAGAGTAAGAGGTTTCTCAGTTGAGAATTGAGAATTGAGAGCTGAGAGTTGAAGGTTGAGAATTGAGAGTAGTTTCAGTTGAGAGTTGAGAGTTGAAAGTCGAGAGTTATGATATGTTCTATAGCTTATGCCTTCTTGAAGCTCTCAAAGTAATCATAACTCTCAATTCTCAACTCTCAATCCTCAACTGAATAAAGACAGATTGTAATGGAATTTCGCACGCCAGTCACCATAGACAAGTCGCCGTTCGCTATAGACCCATGCGAGCGCATGCTCTTCGTAGGCTCCTGCTTCGCCGACAACATCGGTAGCAGGTTCGTCGACGACAAGTTTCGCGCTACGGTCAATCCCTTCGGCGTCATGTACAACCCGGCGAGCATTCTGCACACCGTAGAGCGCTACCTCGCAGCCGAGACTGCAGAGGTGGCGCGCACGGCAGTATTCACGCTCGGCACCAACCGCGTGTACATACTCAACGAGACGGGCGAGATTGTGGACAACTGCCAGAAGCGACCACAGCGACTCTTCACCGAGCGCAGCCTCAGCGTAGACGAGTGCGCCGATTATCTCCGAGAAGCCATCGCCCAGCTGCGCAACCGCCGACCGGACATGCGCGTCATACTCACCGTCAGCCCCATACGCTACGCCAAGTACGGCTTTCACGGCAGCGCCGTATCGAAAGCTACGCTGCTGCTGGCGGCAGACGAAGTGGCTCGGCAGACAGACGCCTGCGTCTACTTCCCGGCGTACGAGATTGTGTGCGACGAGCTTCGCGACTATCGCTTCTACGCCCCCGACATGCTGCACCCGTCGCAGCAAGCCGTCGACTATATCTGGGAACGTTTCGCCGACACGTTCTTCAGCTCTAAAACCAAGGCGTTCATGAGCGAGTGGCTGCCCATAAAAGCTGCACTCAACCACCGCCCGTTCAACCCCGAGTCGGCAGAACACCGCGTCTTCGTTGAGAAGACGCAGCAGAAAGTGGCTGTCCTGAAGGCACGCTACCCCGAATTAGAGATATAAAGAAAAGAGAGTTATAAAACTAAAGCCTATGAATTTTCGCAAAGAGCACACCATCTACACCGCCATCTGGGCAATGCTCTACGCTTCGCCCGTGGTAAATATCTACACGCGAATGGCGGGTAACCCTAAGATTACGTTCTCGTGGAACGAGATACTGCAAGCTTGGGAGTACACAAGCACGTGGCTTGTGATGTTTGCAATACACAATTTCCTCTTGCTGCCAATACTTCTGAAGAAGCGCAAGACCGGTACGTACATGTGTCTGTCGTTCGCCATTTTGCTTACGGGCATGTTCATCACATACCTCAACCGACCTAACCATGACTGGCAGAGAGAAGCACGCATGGAGCAGGAGTGGAAAGCCGACTCGCTGGCTTACGAGCGCGTAGCAGCCGTGCGCTTGGGCGACGGACGCTACTGCAGTCCGCAGAACCCGATGCGCCGAAAGCCTTTGGAGCTGCAACCTATCGACCCGCTGCCAATGCTCGGACCAGGAGAGCTGGTAGCTTTCTTCGGCGGACTGCTGCTTATGGGCATGAACCTCGGCGTGAAGCTCTACTTCATGTCGCAGCGCGACCGAGAGCGCCAGAAGATTATCGACCAGCGCAACCTCGAGCAGCAGATGGAGTATCTGAAATATCAGGTTAATCCGCACTTCTTCATGAATACGCTCAACAACATTCATGCTCTGGTGGACATCGACCCCGAACGTGCAAAGACTACCATCGTAGAACTGTCGAAGATGATGCGCCACATTCTGTACGAAGGCAGCAAGAAGCTCATTCCGCTGACACGCGAGGTGGAGTTTCTCAACCTCTACGTTCAGCTCATGCGCCTTAGATATACCAGAAAGGTGCACATCAACGTGGATGTTCCGCCACAGTTGCCCGAGCTGAAGCTGCCTCCGCTGATGCTGATCATCTTTGTGGAGAACGCATTCAAGCACGGCATAAGCTACCGCGAGGAGTCGTTCATCGACATCAAACTTCGCGTGGAGAACAAGCGACTTCTCTTCAGCTGCTGCAACAGCAAACCAACGCAGGTGCAACGCACGAACGAGAAAGGCGGCATGGGTCTGCAGAACGTGCGCCAACGTCTCGAACTGCTCTACGACGACGACTACACGCTCGACATCAACGACGGCGAAAAGACGTACGAAGTGAAGCTCGACATACCGATGCAGACGCGCCTGCCAGACGCAGAAGTCGAGACAGCGGATGTATCGAAACAATAAAGCGCAGCAGATATAACGAACAAGATTAAGAACAGCCCCCAACATATAAATCCTACACTATGATAAAGACTCTTATCATCGACGACGAGCCGTTGGCTCTCCAGCAACTTGCAGTCTACGTGTCGAAGGTTCCGTTCCTTACGCTCGTGGGCGAGTGTCAAAGTGCTCTCGAAGCGCGCGACATCATCAACAACGAACGCGTTGACGTCATCTTCATCGACATCAACATGCCCGACCTTAACGGCATGGACTTTGTGCGCTCGCTCGTGGCGCCGCCGCTCGTGGTCTTTACCACAGCCTATTCGGAATATGCTATCGACGGATTCAAGGTTGACGCCGTAGACTATCTGCTCAAACCGTTCAGTTTGGACGACTTCCGTCGTGCCGCCCTGCGCGTAAAGGAACGCTACGAGCACAACAATGCGCCGCTGCCTCTCACCGCTGAGCCTGAGCCTGAGCTGACAGACGAGAACATCTTCCTGAAGACGGAGCATAAGGTGGTGCGTGTGAAGATAGCCGACATACGCTACATCGAGGGCATGTCCGAGTATCTGAAGGTGCATGTAGACGGACAGTCGCGCCCTATCATCATGCTGCTTGCGATGAAGCGCATGGAAGAGCGTCTGCCGTCAAACTTCCTGCGTATTCATCGTTCGTACATCGTGAACATGAATCATGTGCAGGAGGTGACTAAGAACCGCATCGTGATGGATACTGACACGTATCTGCCAATCGGAGATATGTATAAGGATGCGCTGAGCGAATACTTGGCAGACAAGTATCTGGGAAGGTAGAACGAATTTTCAATTCGTTCAGTTGAGAATTGAGAATTTAGAGTTGAGAGTTATGATTACTCTTAGAAGTTATAAATGGCGAGCAAAAACTCAAACAACAAAGCATATCATAACTCTCAACTTTCAATTATAAATTACAAATTACAAATTACAAATTACAAAAACTCCTCTCTACAAAGCTCAATCGAGCTTTGTAGAGAGGAGGTTTTGTATTACCACGGTCTACCGCCGCTGTTTCCGCCGGTAGTTGCCGTAACTGTTGACGACGAAGTGCCGCTTGTCATGGTATAGCTGCTGCCCGAAGTGAGTCCGGGACAAGTGATGCTTATCTTTATATTCGTGCACGGTAATAATGAAACGATGTAGCAACGAGTCGAAGTAGAGCGATGTTTCAGTTTCGATACGGTCGGGGTGTATTAGTATAGAGTCGCCAAGTTGACAGAAATGTCCGTCGCGTAATGAAAAACGGTATAGGTGAATGTACGAGTTTGACTTAAACTCAGAATAACCAATGGTGTAGAAACTGTCGCGTGTAAGCACCATCGATTTTGAGAACACGATATCGCGGTAGTGTTTCCAGTCAATGTTCCACACTTTTTCTACACGATTTGTACGCGTGTCGTATCGATGAAGATCGTAAAAGAAGCGGCGTCCCACCGTTTGGTCGCCCGACTCGTTTCCCATGCCGCCAAAGATGTAGGCATAGCGTTTGCCATCATAGCCCATCGATACAAAATAGCGTGGGAAGCGTTCGCCCTGCACCTCGTTTAGCATGTGCCAATGGTGGTCAGAAACATTGTAACTGTAAAAGCGTGAGCTGTATTGCATGTTGGCAAAACCGCCATAAATGATGAATTGCTGCGTGTCGGGGCGATAGAAAGATCCGTGGTGGTGCATCTGCCCCTCGTTTATCTGTACGGTGCTCTCAGCGTTCCACTGGTAGGTGTCGAGGTTGAGGCTGGCCACTGAAGGTTCTGCCTCGGTTTTCTTCTCTCTAAAAGTCTCGTAACTGTATAGCTTGTGGTGAGAGGGATCGATAAAGTTGGTGCCAAGGTACAATTTTACTGGGCAAGGTTGTGCAAACGGTTGTCGCTGCGTAGCACCTGTTACCACATTATAAATATATAAGGAATCGTTGTTATAGTAAAGCAGTTGATGGTTAGGGGCAAAAAAGTTATGACCAGCAGGAGTGTCTGACTTCCATGATAATAGTGGCGTCCAGTGGTAATGATCGTTCAAGAGCCAATAGGGCGAGTTGACAATGCCTACGGTGTGGTGTTGTTCATCAAGCACAGTTGTGCCAGACGTTTGTTTTAAAGGAAAGCGCCAGCGACTATCGGCATCACTCACCACTAGGTCGCGCATGGCAAACGAAGGTACATCGATGAGATAATCGCTTCGTCCAAACACAATGCTGGCTAGCATGTTATGGGGTAAGCTGTTCATGCCCATAGGCAATTTGATGCTCTTTTGTTCACCATCAATGCTCATGCTGATGGTTTGCTGCTTCATGTTGAAGGAAATGTGCACATTAAACCACTGTTTCAGCATGAGTTTCTGTCTGTTAAACCGTATTTTGATGAGACCTTTATAGCCTTCACGGTTTAGCTCAAAATAGTCGTTTCCGCGACCATCGTAAAACACATTGAAAATCTTATTTTCGGTTTTATCTATTACGCGCACAATATATCCCACTTCTTCGCGATAAGGTAGACGCATATCGAATGAGATGTCGAGGCGTTCAATAAATTTTTCTTCCTTGTCTCCAAACACACTGTATGAGGTGCGCTTTTCTATTGAGTTGGCAGGATTTAGAAAGGCAAGACCGCCCACCTTGGCATGAATAGGTGTTGGTAAAAGTATGAACAAGGTGGCGATGAGTATCAAAAAGCGTGTGTAGGCTTGATGGAATAGTATGTGTGCGTATGATTTTATGTGCATAGGTATGGTGTTGTTTTAGTTGTTGCAAAGATATAAAAAAATGTTGTATAATGTAAGTAATGGCCCCTTTTAATTACAATAATATGATTAAAATTCCCTTTTTATAGGGTTAATTAGGGATAAGAATAGCTTAAATTTACTTTTTATGGGTTATTTTACAGGCAGATTAATGTTTTTTTTCTGAAAATAACCGCTAATTAACCCAATTGTTAATATGTGGAAATGTACTTTTGCGCTTGTAAATGTGGAAACGGATCAAACTACTTCGGTTTCTTGCATCCGTAATTTAATGTAATAATAACAAACCTAACAAAATATAATAAAACTATGATGACAAAAAAACTATTTAATCTGCTTACAACTGTTTTCCTTTTCGGTTGTTTAGCATGGGTGGCTACGTCATGTAGCGACGATGATGATCAGGGTGGCTTGGGAACAGGCACCGTATCGGGTATTATTACAGACGATTATGATGCCCCACTTGAGGGCGTAGTCGTAAAGATTGAGGGTGGCACTGCCACTGCCACGACCAATGCCAATGGAGAGTTTACATTAAATGAGGTGGCGAAGGACAAAGCCATTCTTACTTTTTCAAAGCAAAACTACCAAACCATCAGTGTTACCATTACTCCGAAAAGTTTTAGCAATGGTGTGGCACTGGTTAACGCATCGATGGTTTATGCCGCAGCTAAAATTTCTGGTACGGTGCTTGATGGTAAACATGGTAATGCACCATTAGCTGGCGTACAAGTTAGCATTAGCGAAACACAGACGGTAACCACCGGCGCTGATGGCACTTTTACCATTGACAATCTGCCTCTTGATGCTTATACTGTAACCTTTACTTACGATGGTTACGAAACTGTTACTCGTACGTTAGGTATTGATGGCTTTATTGATGGTATTGCAACTGTTGATGTTACGATGGGTGGTCGACAGATATTGCCACACAAAACTCTTGACGATCTATTGAACGCTGACCACTGGTTCTTTAGTGAGTATCGTGGTGGCCGTAATGGGCAGGATTATCCTCACTTTGATTGGTCGACCGACTTTATGGCTATGCTCGATTTCCAGGGCGCTTGGGAAGAACAAAACGAGGGTACTACCTTGCAGATACAAAACAATCCTGGTGACGATCAAGCCCATCCTGCCGATTTGAACAACTTCGACTCGTATGTATATGGCCTCAAACATATTACCGAAGATAATAAAATACTGACTATACAGTGTCGTACACACTCGGCATCAAACGACGACCCTGTTGTTTGGGGCGTGCAAGTGGTAGATATGAGTCAGACATCGCCTTCAGCAGTGAAGTTGGGCGAGAACCGAACTTTAAACAGTGGAAATTATAAGAGTGAGGTGTTCGACTTAAGCGACTATGTAGGTAAAGATGTTATTATTGCCATAGGCATTTACCGCGCTCGTACGGGCGACTACTGGAAACAGTTTGTTCTGCGTCGTTTGGCTTTCAACAAAACAGCCATCGATGAAGGCTTCTGGGGGTGGCTGCCTGGAACAGCTATTAATGACGAATTGTCATCGTGGGGCCTTACACAAGAAATGGTGCGTTCGGCCATGCCACAAACAGTTTATAGCTTCTCGGGTGTATCGCCAATGAATGGCAGCCGCGACAACTATGGCAACGCTTACCACTCATGGCGTGATGTGAACCATATGTTTGCCCTGTGGTCGTTTGTACCTCTGCATAAAGATACTGAGCCGTTTACTGGCGAAGGCTTTGTTATGAAGACCAATGGCGGTGGCACACCTGTAAGTGATACCGAACCTCAGGCTTATGTATATGCCAAATTCTCGATAGGTGCTGGCCATGACCATTTTACCTTGCGCTGTCGCAACTTTAGTAGTGCTAATCCTACAGTGTTTAAGCTTACAGCCATCACCAATGATATGGCAGTGAAGCATATTCTGCCCACTACCGTATCGGCTAACCAATGGGGCGAGGCCTCTAACGGTTGCGTAAGCTTTGTGCATGAAGATGGTGGTAAGGGCAACCCCGAGGGATACGCAACCTTTACTTACGATCTGACCGAGTTTGATGGTAAGGACGTAACGCTGTGTCTGGGCGTGTATAAGGGTACTGATAATGGCGATGAAAATAAGTTATGTATCTATAGTGCCAATCTTAACTAATACACGCTAATATGGTAATTTCCTTAGTAGAAATTCTTCAACCAATATTCTTTGTCTACTTTTTGAAAAAAAAGACGGATTGTCTATATACTATATAATAAAATATGAAGTCGGCTGGCGGGGCAATCAACCCCAATTACTCCGCACGGCGGCTTCTTGAAACGCTAAACAATACAACAAAATGATGCAAAAAACATTATTACTTATAGGTGCTGCGCTATGCTGCGTGGCCACACTCTCGAGCTGCGAGAAAGAAAAGATGGATAGCATGCACTATGACCTTGAGGGTCAACCCTTGCCCACACAGCAAGGGGCCGAACTGGCTACCCTCAACCTCTCGCGCGCCATCACACTGGCCGACTCGGCCTTTGTGCACAACTTTTCGGGTAACACAATGAAGCTGTTGCGCTACTATAATCCTATTACCAAAAGTACTGATAACGAGGTGGGCAGCGTGTGGATGTACACCAGCGCCATTGAGGCAGTAAACGGTATACTCGAGTCGTTGAAGGATATGCAGAAGCAAGTGCCCGACTTGTATGCTCAAAACTATGAGCGCTATGTGGATAGACTGACCAATTTGTACGATGGACTAGAATACTATGCTGGCACCTATACTCTTACCTCATACACCCAAACTAAGAAATGGACGGTGTATAGCGTGAACCGTGCCGACGATAAAGGGGGCGCTAACGTTACTGGCGTACTGAACGTGTATGACGACCAGCAGTGGATTATCCGTGAGTTGCTGCGTTCGTATAAAATCACTGGCAACACCGAGTATCTGGCCAAAGCAGAATATCTTACCGACTATGTGCTGGATGGATGGGACTGTACCCTGAACGCTAATGGCGAAGAGAATGGAGGCATAACCTGGGGCCCAGGCTATGTGTCGAAACATTCGTGCAGCAATGGCCCTATGGTCAGTCCGTTGGTATGGTTGTATGAGATATATCGTGGCAAGGCCGATGAGATAACCTATCGCAAGGTTGACTTAAACGGACGCCGCTATGAAGTGACAGAAAAAAAGGCCGACTATTATCTCAACTTTGCTAAGAAAGTGTATGCTTGGCAGAAGAAGTATCTTATGAACGCTGATGGTGTTTACTACGACCTTATTGGTGCCGAGGCAGATGCTCCGCAATATGAATGGGTTGATGGAAAACAGTATCGTAAGGGATTGGCATTGACCCATCCCTCGGGCCGAAGCTATAGTTATAACAGTGGCACCATGTTATCAGGCAGTGCCGACCTGTATCGCGTAACGCGTACTGCACAGTATCTTAACGATGTGAAGGCGCTGTCATTGGCTACTTTCAAAGTGTTTGCTTCGAAAGACCCTGTACGTGAAGGCTATTATGCTTACGCCGTAGATGGTTTTAGCCCTTGGTTCAATGATGTGCTGATGGGCGGCTATGCCGAGGCCTATGGCTATGATGAAATATCGCGCAACAGTCTTAACTATTATCAGGCTAATCTTAATTATGCATGGGCTAAGTATATGAAGAACGGTACGCTACCAGTAAATTTATTGGTGGGCTGGAGCCAAACGGCTGTAAACAATAAAGTTGAGGCCATGTTCTCATTTGCCTATGCTTCAGAGTATGCTGTGCTGGCTAACTGCCAACGCAAAATAACCGAATAACGTTTTCAAAGCCAATTTTTTATGAATATAAAGTCATTATTATTTGTATCGGCTCTGGTCATGAACTCGGCAGCAGTACAAGCGCAGGGTATCATGGTAAAGGGCAAGGTCGTTGACCAACACAACGAGCCCGTTATTGGCGCTACCGTAGGCGTGGATAAGGGCAAGGCCAAGACCGTGACCGACATTGACGGCAACTATACCCTTCAGGTGCCTGCCAATGCACAAATTGTTGTTAACTATATCGGCATGAAACCCGCCACACAAAGTGTGGGGGGACGACGCGAGCTCAACTTTATATTGCAAGATGATGTAAACCAGCTGGCCGATGTGGTGGTTGTGGGCTATGGCACACAAAAGCGTGGTTCTATCACGGGTTCGGTGGCTGCCGTAAAGGGCGACGAGATGGTACGTACCAAGAACGAGAACCCACAAAACATGCTTACAGGCCGTGTGGCTGGTGTGCGTGTGTGGCAAAAGAGTTCTGAACCAGGCTCGTATAACAACAATTTTGACGTGCGTGGCATGGGAACACCGCTGGTTATTATCGACGGTGTGCCCCGTGAGATGAGCGACTTTCAGCGTATGAACGCCGACGATATTCAAGATATCTCGGTGCTGAAAGATGCCTCGGCATCAATCTACGGATTGCGCTCAGCCAACGGCGTGGTGCTGGTAACCACTAAGAAAGGTCAGGCGGGCCACACCAAGTTTTCGTATAATGGCTCGTACACCATACAGTCGCCTAAGAGTATGCCCAAGCTGCTCGACGCTTATAAGACGATGACGCTGTATAACGAGCGTAACCTGAATAACGTAAACGGTGGCTCGAAGATTTATACCGACGAGATGTTTGACGAGTTTAGAAACGGTACGCGCCGCGAGACCGACTGGAACAACCTTATCTTTGCCAAGACATCGCCACAGAGCAACCATAACATTACGGTGTCGGGCGGCAATGATAAGACGCAGTTCTTCGTGAGCTTTGGCGCCTTCTATCAAGAAGGCTTCTTCAAGTCGGGCGACCTCAACTATCAGAAGTATAACCTCACCTCAAACCTTACCACTGAGGTGTATCGCGGACTGAAGCTGTCGCTCAACATCAACGCTATGAGCGACAAGCAGAACAACCCCTATTGCACATCAACCGACATTATACGTAACTATTGGCGACAGGGTGTGCTCTTTCCTGCCTATGCCGATGAGGCGGGCACCATGCTCAACTATGACGGCCTTGACCTGGAAGAGAATACGGTAGCTAAAATGACGGCCGACATTTCGGGCTACCGTCGTTATAAGCAGAGCCAAGTGCTTACTTCGGGCATTTTTGAGTATGACTTTGGAACGTTGACCAATGTGCTAAAAGGCTTGAAGGCAAAGATTATGTTTAGCTACGACTATCATTTGAATAACAACACTATTTATCGCAAGCAATATTATCAGTATGCTTACGACCCGGCCACACAAACTTACAAACAAAAGTTGTATGCATCGAGCGCGCCCAGCAATCTGCGACGTGAGCATTACGACACGCAACAATTCTTGTCGCAATATACCTTAAGCTACAATCGCGACTTCGGCCCACACAGTGTAGCTGCCGTTGTGGGTATGGAAACGCAACGTCGCACAGGCGACAACTTCTATGCCATGCGCAATTTGGCCTTCTCATCGCCATATCTCTTTAATGGTGTAGAAGAGGGACAAGTAGCAAATAGTGCTACGGGAGGTATCTACTCGGCCAACTATAACGCCTTTATCGGACGTTTAAACTACAGCTTTGCGCAACGTTATCTTATAGAAGGACAGTTTCGTTATGATGGTAGCTCAAAGTTTGCGAAAGGACATCGTTGGGGCTTCTTCCCATCTGTATCATTGGGCTGGGTAGTGTCTGAAGAGCCGTGGTTTAAGAATATTGAATTCTTGAAGGGCGTCGAACAGTTGAAGTTGCGTGCAAGCTATGGTGAGATGGGTGACGACTCGGGAGCCAACTACGATTGGGTGGCTGGATACACTTATCCATCGACGAGCGGAAACTCGGAGAAAGGCTATTATAACCAGTATGCTCCAGGCTTCATCTTCGGATCACAGTTTGTGTATGCTGCCACGCCGATGGCTATTCCTAACGAACTGATATCATGGTATAAGGCTAAAACCTTTAACGTTGGTGTGGATTTCAATACCAATAACCAGCTATTCGGCTTCTCGCTCGACTACTTCAGCCGCAAGATGACGGGCCTGTATGAGTATCGCACCTCTGAGTTCCCCACCGTTATTGGTGCAAACCCACCACGCGAAAACGCCAATAGCAGTCGTAATTTTGGTATGGAACTTGAGCTTCGTCATCATAATCGCATTGGTCGCAATTTTGTGTATAACGTGAAAGGTATCGTTACTATCACTCGACAAAAATATCTTACCGCCATACAAAACGGACCGTATGCTAACGCCTACGATCAGTGGCGAAATGATCACCTCAACAATCGTTATCAAGGTGTACAGTTTGGCTATGAAGGTAACGGACGTTACCAAAACTGGGACGAGATATGGAACGAAACACTATATCACGAGAAAGGCTTGCTGCCTGGCGATTATAAGTATCTCGACTGGAATGGTGATGGCGAGATAAATAGTCAAGATGAGCACCCGTATGCTTTTGATCAAACGCCGTGGATGAACTATTCGCTTAGCGTTGACTGTGCTTATAAGGGTTTCGATTTCAGTATGCTGTGGCAAGGTTCGGCTTTGGGATCAATGTCGTATGAAGAGCCGCTCTACTCAATATGGGGACAGAACGGTGGTG
>OQVZ01000405.1_pt1 | contig 16599 bp, 14 predicted proteins | sample 1691571 | NCBI WGS metagenome assembly OQVZ01 (sample SAMN03418261, study PRJEB22391) | human gut metagenome | biome: human-gut; feature: organic feature; material: feces | host: Homo sapiens | place: Tanzania | collected 2013-01
CCAGCACCATCAAGACCGACCTCTCCGCCATCCGCTTTTTCCACGATAAGATGTCCCATCCACGCTACACGCTGCCGGGCAATGAAGAGTTGGGCGTTGCCTTGGAACGCCGCCGCTTTGGGCAGCGGGATCGCACATGGACGAACTCGGAGTTCGGCAAGCTGATTGGCCGCGCCATGGCAGAGGAACGGCAGGACTACATCCTCGCCCTGTATCTGGCTCGTTACGCCGGGCTGCGTATCCACGAGTGCTTTCGCATGGACACCGCTATGGCGGAGCGTGCGCTGCGCGAAAACGCCCTCACCGTGAAGGGCAAGGGTGGTAAGGTGCGTATCGTTCCCATCGAGGATGACCGTATCACGATGATGCTGGAACGGCTGCTGGACAAAACGGAACGCGGTCAAAAGCTGCTGGTGGCGGACGGCGTTCCTACTGACCGGGCCATCAACGGCATGCAGCAGTTTATCCTCCGTAACCGCGACGCCATCTGTGACCCTACCGTACCGGGCAGGCGCATTACCTTCCATGGACTGCGGCATACCTACGCCGCTGAAAAGTACACATCCCTCGTCGATGGCGGCATGACACCGTTGGATGCCCATTTTACCGTGTCCCGTTTGTTGGGACATGAGCGGCCCGACGTGACAAACATCTATCTGGCGTCCGTGAAGGGAGGCTCTGCCCATGGAGAATAAATATCGTGATCTGCACGACCTTCCCATGATCCTGCGGGTAGAAGACTTGATGCCCATCCTCGGCATCGGCCGCAACACCGCCTACGAGCTGATCCGCAGCGGACAGATACGAAGCGTCCGTATCGGTAGGCAGATTCGTATTCCAAGAGACGCTCTGCTGGAGTTTTTGGACGGGAGGAAGTTCTAAATGACAATACCGCAAAGAAAAAATTTGCAGGATGACCTCCAGCTGTCGTATAATAATATTATGATCTTCCCTGCGCGGCAAAAGGAGGGAATCATTCATGCCGCGTAAACCAAGTAAGCCCAAAACCACACGCCGCGGAAAGAACGAAGGCAGCGTCTATCGCCGCAAGGACGGCAAATGGGTCGGTCAGGTGACAGTGGGCTATCACCCCGATACCGGCAAGACCATCCGCAAATACACCTACGCCAACACCCGTGAGGAAGCGGCACACTGGATCGCCCTGACGCTGGTTTCCGAAACATCCAAGGCCGCCCCTTCACTGGCATCTGAATTGCTGTTGAAGGACTTTCTGCATCGCTGGCTCACCACGTTCAAAACCTATGAGGTTTGCAGCCGCACCATGGAGCTGTATTATTCCTGCGAGCGGTTACATATCGTTCCCGCATTAGGAGACATCCCCGTGGCGGCGCTGACAGCCTCCCGCATCCAGACGTTCCTCTATTACCTGCAAGCGGAAAAGCAGCTCTCCCGCCGCACCATTTCACTGGTGCGCAGTATCCTGATCCAGCTGTACGACTACGCCGTGGAGATGTCTCTGGCTCCGATCAATCCCGCCCGCAGCACAAAGCTGCCCCGGCAGCCGCAGCGCCCGGAATCAGAGGAAAAAGTTATTCCCATCGCTCAACGAGAAGCGGTGCTGGCCGCGGCGCAGAAAGACCCCATCATGTGCCCCATTATCACCACGCTGCTGTTCACCGGCATGCGCATCGGCGAGTTGCTGGCGCTCCAATGGAAGCATATTGACTTTGCGGCCCACACCATCACCATCGCGCAGTCTGTGACACGGGAGCTGACCTTCGACGAAAACGGGAAAACAGTAGATATGACCGATGCGCTGGGCTCTACCAAGACCCGCACTTCCCATCGAATTATTCAGGCTCCAGAGCTGGTGCTGACACGACTGCGGGAATGGATGCGCTATGTGGCGACTCTGCCAAAAGGGTTGGAGGTGCTGACACCGGAGGGCTTTGTTTTCATCAGCACACGCACCATGTCCATGCGGACATACAGCGGCTTCCGCGCCAGCTATCGTCACTTCCTGGATCGCAACGGCTTTTCCGACGAGGGCTTGAATCTCCATCGGTATCGCCACACCTACGCTTCCATGCTTTTGGAGCAGGAAATCAACCCCAAGATCGTCCAGAAGCTGCTGGGTCATCGGGACGTGTCCACCACGCTGGGCATCTATACCCATGTGGTGCCGGAGGTATTCGCCGGCGTCGCCGCCGCTGTGGATACTGCCTCGCAGCAGTTGATGGACGGCACTTACACACCCAAGCGCAGCGCAGAAGCCGTCAGGGCGCAGCTACAGCAGATCGACCCGATGTTATCGGAGGACATGACCGTAAATCTCAAGTATTTGTAAGGTTCTCAGGGCGCAAAAGCCGTACAGCTTAATACAGCTTGAGACCTAAAACAAGGCAATATTTGAAAACATAGGGCGGCAAAGCGTCCATCACTCGCAGACACAGAAAAATTCATCAAAAACGAGAAAACCTTGGAAACACAAGGTTTCCAAGGTTTTCTCTTGGTGGAGACTGCTGGACTCGAACCAGTGACCTCCTGCGTGTGAAGATATGATGAGTGCCGGAAAGCGTTGCGCCGCAACGCTTTCCGGCACTTTTGCGCGCTTTCGGCTCGGTGGGCGATCCACTGTGTCCACCCCATACTCCCCTGTCGTTTCCTCGTTTGGGTCACGGTTTGGGTCAAAAGATGTAACTCGCCTTAAAGATCCAATTGTTCCTCGCAAAAAGCCTTTAACGCGGGAATATCCGTCGTCACTGTCTCCCAAATAATCCGGCGATCCATTTTGCCATAGCCGTGGGCAACCATATTTCGCATGGCTTTCATCGGCCCCCATTGCACACGATTGGCCGTCTCACGGCGATACTCCTCAGACAAACCACCGCCCAGCTCTCCGATCTGCAGCAAGCAGAATGACAGGGAATGTTGGAAATCTTCATCACAATCAAACGACTGGAAATCGCTTCCGAATCGCTGAATGGCCTTCTCAATAGAAACACAATATTCGTAAATGTGAGTCAGGCGCTGTCTGTCAGCTTGCTGCATCATAAATTCGTACCCTTTCTGTCTGGACAGTATTGCGAAATAGTTCGTCAGACGCGCTCTTACTGGTTTGTTCTAATGAGCTTACAGGAATAAGATCGATACTTTTTCCCAGTGCGGATTCCAAGTCGCAGTATACACTTCCAAGCGCAAACAGCGACCGGATATTCGTGCCGGTCAAATCAACCAGCAGGTCAATGTCACTGTCGGCATTGGCTTCACCGCGGGCGTAGGAACCAAAGACATACACGGCCCGCAATCCGTATTGCTCTGCGATAGGCGCAATAATACGCCGCAGGTCATCTATCGTATAGACCATATACATTCCTCCCCGCTAAGTATTACTCTACTCTTATTATACCCATTATTGCGTAAAATGCAAGTTCTGCGGTGCCTGAGCATGGCAGCGCAAAAATGACCACGCTGTAATCAAAGAGTACTCGCGTCAGGTTAACGGTGCTGCACCAGTAAGCGCCATATACAATCGCTGGTAGTCAAGGATATTAACAACTCCGTCATTATTGATATCTGATACAAGTCTTACGTATTCTTCATCCCGAATTTGTCCCACATAGTTTTTCGTAGACAGTAATGTGTATAGACATTCCATATCCGTGGCATCCACGCTACTTCCTGCAGATGCTACGCCATTGATATTGCCACGGGCGACAAGTTCAATGTTGAGGGTATTTACTATCTGACCGTCCTTGATAGTAACAGTATACCTATGCGTAACACAGCCGATTTTGCTGGCTTCCAACATGTAGGTACCATTGGCCAGGCCAAGCAACCGGTAGGTTCCATCAGCAGAAGTTGCTGATTCGACAATACTATCACCTTGCTTCAGGATAAGCGTCACAATATCATTACCATCACCTTCCGCTATGATGGTTCCCGCCACGGCGCCACCGGCAACTCTTGTCACCTTAAATCCCCATGTGTTACCAGATTCGTCACTGACCAATTTGATTTGTACGGTGTCACCATGCACAGTTATCGTCTTTCCCGCCAGCTCTATGCCTGTATATTTACCCACCAGTTTTCCGTCCATGTCATACATATAGAGGTAATCAAAGTCATCCTCGATATTTGTCTGTTCATCAAAAGTCACAAAGAGTTCTTCCGCCCCAGACAAGGTATACACCCAAACGTCCTTACAATTATCCGGGTAATTGTGAGGACTCTCTATTTCCTCTACTGTAGTGCAAATGTAGGCAGTGTTGCTGACCGCCACGGTGCAGGTCTTGGTGACGCCGCTGCCGTCTATCGCGGATGCCGTAATAGCAGCAGTTCCTTTCTTATGCGCAGTAACTAAGCCATTTTCGTCCACCGACGCGATATCAGGGGCTGAACTGCTCCAACTGATTCGGCGATCGACTGCTGTGCTAGGGTTGGCGGTTGCCGTCAGTTGGTAAGTTGCCAGAGCTTCCAAAGTCAACGATGTTTTGTTAAGTGAGATGGATGTAACTGGCTGCTGCACAGTAACTTTACAACTGGCACTCTTGCTGCCTACTATGACCTTGATAGTCGCAGTGCCTACACCCACACCTTTGACAACACCAGTATCGCTGATGGTAGCCACGCTTGTATTACTGCTCTTCCAACTTACCGCATCGGTATAATCTTCAGGTTCAATAATCAGGTTCAGCGTGGCAGAAGTCCCCTTGTTAATGACCAACTCAGAAGCACCCAGTGTAACCACATCGGCATTTACCTGCTTGTCCACAAACTTTATGCTGTTCTCGTCAGCAAAGGTTTCCGCATAGGTTCCGGTTACACCGTAAATGGTCATTCTGGCCGGATAGCTGAATGCGGTACCATCAATACTGGTCACGCTGCGGGGAATGGTGATGGAGGTGAACTTGACGCAATTTTTGAAAGCGTTATTGCCGATGGTTGTCACCCGGCGGGGGATAACGATGCTCTCCAGCGCGTCGCAGTGCTCAAAGGTGGATTCCGGGAGCGTAGTGATGCCGCTGCCCAGCTTCACGGATGTCAGCGCGTCGCAGTCGTAGAATACATTTGTGCCCAGCTTCGTCACGCTGTCAGAGAGGATCACAGTCGTCAGACTGTCACAGTTGGAAAAAGCGCTGGAATCTATCGAAGTCAGGTTTTTGCCCCATGTGACATTTTTCAGAGAAGAGCAGTTCGAAAATGCCGATCCCTGGATGGAAGTCAGCGAATCCGGGAAAGCGATCGTCTCCAGTGCGGTACAGCCGCTAAAAGCATTCATTTGAATCGTCGTCACCGTATCCGGAAGGGTAATAGTTTTCAGGGAAGTACAATCTTGGAACATGGACTGCATGATGTTCTGTCGCGTATTGGGCAGCCTCACATCAGATAATTTCTTACAACTATAAAATATATAGGATTCCATACTTGTTACCGAGTCCGGAATGACAATTTCCTCGAGGTTTGCGCATTCCCGGAATGCCTCGGTTTTTATCTCGGTGACGGAATCCGGAATCTCAACATTTTTCAGAGAATCACAGTTACGGAAAGCATCGTTTCCAATTGAAGTTACCGTGTCAGGAATCTTAATGCTGACAATGCCGGAACAATTATAGAACAAATTTGGGGCAACTGCTGTCATTCCTTGTTCCAGCGTTACATTTGTTAAAGCCGAGCAGCCACTAAAAGGCCCAAACGCGTAAGCTGTTTTCAGTGTTTTGGGAATCTCAATTCCCTTCAAACTCGTGCAATTTCCGAAACTCCTATCTCCCAAGCTTACGAGATTTGCTGAAAGTGATACATCAGATAATTTTTTGCAAGCGTAAAAAGCATAGCCGCCAATACTCGTTACCGTGTCCGGAATTGTTACCGCCCTCAGATTATTGTTATTCTGAAATACCCCGTATCCAACCGCCACCACGGTATATCCGTCCAGCTTTGACGGGATCACAATCGCCGTGGCGTTGCCCTTATAAGCGGTGATGGTGGCGTTATCATCATCGTCCAGCGTATAGGTATAGAGCGTCACCGGATTTCCCGATTTGTCGTAGGCCTTACTTCCAAAGCCGGACGACCAGCCGCTTGAGGTATAGCGGGAGGTTCCCGGCGTCCGCCAACGGCCTAAATCTCCCTCAAATTCATCAGCGCGGGTGCAGGACGATACCAACACATTATCTTCGTAATGGTGAATGATACGAAGCGGACTGTTCCTTTCGTTGAATATTTCATAACGCCGATCAAATGACTCCTTGTATTGGAACGCCGGAAAGCTTATGCTGGCTGCAACGCCGCAATTGCCATATAGATATGCGCCAAAGTGGATACAGGTCTTCGGGGTGCGGTCATCCTTATAAGTAGTGCCTTTCAGCCGCGCGGCGATGCCAAACTTCGCGTAAAAGTAGCCGCTGACAGCAGGAAGCTCCGTAACGCCCAGCCGTGCTACAAACCCGATCTGCATGGTAGCCTCGATCGAAATCGAGAAGGATTTTGTCTCAAATTCTCGCGGGAAGCTGATGCCGTTCTTGACAGAAGCCTGAATGCCCAAAGACACATGACTTTCATGAACGCCCGAAATCTCTCCTGCCAGCTTTACATCGTATGTGATCGTGAATCCTCCGACACCCGGTATTTTCCAATAAAAAAGCTCAATATCGTTTATATCACTGATACAAGTTGCAGGCAAAAAGTCACCCTTGATTTTAAAAGTCGTGGTAACATCACAGGATAAACCAACATACGCCGTGCCCTGTCTCAAGTTGATATTATAAGACACTTTCAGGTTCTTGACCTTTATGTCGAGAGCCAGTGATACATTATTGCCCAGAGAAAGATCTTTTTTAAAGCTCAAGGCATATTTGTATTCTTTTGTCCCGCCAATATGTGCCACGGCTGCCTGCGCCATGGCATAGGTCTGGAATTCCTGCTCCAGATCCTCCACATAGTAGGACAGCTCCGTGCCGTCCAGCGCCTCCACCAGGGTCAGATCGGCGTCCACCACGCCCTGCGCGTCAAACACCTCAAACGCGTCCGCGTCTTCGGCTCTTGTGGCGGTCACGACCGTCACGTTGCCTTCCGTAGCCACCGATGTGGCAATATAAGGCACAGGGATCTCATTGACATAGACCACGAAGATGCACCCGTTGGTCAGGACTTTCGGACAGTTGGTGATTCGGACAACACCGTCCTCCACCTGTACCTCAGTTCCGGCGGGTATTTCAATCACATCAGTCTTGAAAGTATAGGTGCTGTTGTAGTTTTCGGATACGACAGTGCCCTCAAGAATCTTCTTCGCGTCCGCCAACATAGCCGCGGCCTCGGCGGAGGTCATAGCCTGCTGCGGCAGAAATTTCTCGTTCACCAGCGCAAACCAGCTGCGGTTCACCGCCACCTGAACGTCATCCTTATAGGTGACATTCGCCGTGTCAGTATAGGTATATGTACTGCTGCCCAGTTGGAAGCCAAGGCAGTAGTTTAGCGTGTGCGCCGCAAACTCACGGGTAGCAGGCTCGTCCGGCTCAAAGGGCAAACCAGCGTTCAGATCGATCACACCGAACTCCACCGCTATCATCAAATCTCGATAGTAATCAGCAGTGCTGTCAATGTCTGTGTAGTAATTATCAGGGTAGTTATCCTCTTCCACGGTCATATCAAAAGCCGCTACCAGCCCCTGTATCCAGGCAATGCGTGTCACAGTATCAGTACTAGTCTCATTTGCAAATAGTTTTATGTCTTGGTCGTTATCTAACATTTCTTCCGCTGACTGTTCTGGTTTTTGCGGAACTGTGGACTGTCCCGGAACTTCAAGATCTTCAACTGTCTCAGATTCCTCCGGCGGTTCTGTTTTTTTAGAATTCCCTTGTTCAGCAGTCTCTTTTTGTGCTGCTTCATTGGAAGCAGCTTCCGCATTCGAAGTGCTGTCTCCAGTTAACGCCTCCGCCACAGCCGTCATTGGCAGCATGGTTATTACCATCAATACTGCCAACAGCATACTTATAATCCTCTGCTTCATACACTCTCCTCCTGTGAAAACATTCTGTATTTTGGGCGACAGGAGATACCCCAAGAGTATCTCGATCATAAAAGAATATTAAACTCCAAAATGAAATGGAAACGTGCTTTGAAAGGCTGTGTTAACGCAACGGTGCTGCACCAGTCAGCGCCATGTACAACCGTTGATAGTCGAGAATATTGACTACTCCGTCCCCGTTGACATCCGCCATACTGAGAAACAGGTCAAGGTCGTCCTGATATGCTCCCACTGCCTCACGCTTGGACAGGTAAGTATAGAGACACTGCAGATCGCTGGCGTCAGGTTCCGCTCCACTTCCGTTTATGTCTCCAGCCACAAGAAAGTACAGTTTTGCAGCCAGTAAGCTATCATTATTCGCGCCAATAGCAATGGCGTTCCAGTCGTTTCTCCCGCCGTTATAATAAGCAGACCTCAAACCGGAGCAGCCATAGAACGCATAATTCCCTATCTTCTTCACTGTACTTGGCAGCGTCACAGATGAGACGTTGCTACAGTATTTCAGAGCGTTACGGGGAATCGCAGAGATACCTTCTTCATAAATTACTAACGTTAACGCCTCTCTCGCAGCATCCGGCAATGTGTACCCATAAATATCTTCTTCAGGATCAAATATACTACCATCGCCTACTGTATAAGTAATCTTTTGCACATTCTTGCAGGTATAAAAGCTACCACCATTACTTGCACCTCCGATGTTATACTCTGCACTGATGGGTAGCGTTACTTCTGTCAACCCACTGCAATCGACAAACGCATAATCGCCAATTTTCTTCACTGTATCCGGTATCACTACACTGGTCAAGCTACTGCAACCGTAAAATGTGCAGGATGCGATCTCTGTCAAGCTATCCGGAATTACTATGTCAGTCAGACTGTTGCAATTGTAAAACGCCCCATACGCGATCGTCCGTGTGTCGGGAATAGTAACGGACGTCGCGGATGTATTGCCATACCACCCCTTATAGCCGCCGAACATGGAGTTGATCCAGTAAATATACGTCTCCGTCTGGTGGCCGTGGGTAATGGCAGACAAGATATTGCCATTGGAGTCCATCAGCAGCGCAGTGACCGCTGCAACAACGTCCGTTATCTTCTCACACTCCGTGATCCGGCTCTGCACGATCTGCCGGGCAGTGGAAAACATGTCCATACTGTTGATGGCGATCGACGCAGCTTTCTCCAGTGCGGAGATGTCGCTATCGTGGTCGGTCCGGAACTGGGCAAACTGTTCCTCCGTCATTGCCTGCACCGTCTGCCAATACTCGTTGGCAAAGGCGATAACACCCGTGTCAACACCAGCAAGCTCAGCGAGCTTGCTGGACAGGCCGGGAATACTAGTAGCCGCCTGTATGATGTCAGTTAGCTCAGAGCTTGCTACGGTATAGCCGGAATAGGCAACAAGATCCCAGATAGAAGTCTCTGTCCTGCCGCCCAGTGCATATCCGGCCAAAAGCAGCATCAGCTTTTTTGCCGGCTCTTGGGCGCTGTCCTCCGTGGGAATGGCACTTGAGAGGATCGTTACATAGTCCGTCGTAGATGTGGCAGAACAGCATTCTTCCCCTTCCTCCGCGCGGAAACGCTGCCGCAGATTATCTATTTGTGACAACGGCAGTTCTACCGTAATACCGTTGCGGTCATAACCCCATTCTTCCAAAGGTACAGCCGTGATCATATCACCGGGGTTGTTGAAGTTGTAGATATTTTCATAGGCCACTGAATTCTTGCTGACAGACGGGCAGGCAAAGGTATACGCAAAAATGTGTTCCGGCAAGCAGCAGGTAGCGGCTTCATTCAGCATTCCCGCGACAATGTTGGAAACAGCTGCTCCGCGGCTATGGCCGGTCAGCCAGACGATGCTGTGTTCAGGGTCATAAGAATCATTTATCAGTTCAAAAGTGATCTTTCCATATACTTCCGTCGCCGCTTTGTAGAAACCCTCGTGATCACCACTTGCCCCAATATTGAAGTTGCTGTACCACTCACTATTTGCTCCTGTACCCCTGATGGGTACACAGTACAGGCGATATGCTTCGCCCTGATAGGTCACATCACAATAGGCAACGGTAAAAGCCACCACATCGTTGAAGTATATACTGGTCTCGCGCTCATAGGATGAGCTGTTATCCAGAGGTGTATATCCCATTTCTTCTACGAGTTTGGTGATGCTGTTGTTTCCACCGTATTTATATGCCGCGTCTGCAATAATAACAGAGGCCTTGGCTAAATCAGAGGACATTTGCCGTGCATCGTCAAAAAGCATTCCGTGGTTGTACATAAACGGCATTTGTCCCGTTGAAATGTTCAGCCATTCGAAACTATCACACGGGTCGACCGGCAGGTTGCTTTCCGCAGAAGCCGACAATGCCGTGCTGACCAACGTCAGGATAACAGCAAGTGCAAATACAAAAGAAATCCAAAATCTCTCTTTCATCTCGTGTGACTCCTCTACTACTATCTTTTACCACCCATCGGCAAATTCAAATATATGTCTATTCTACCACGCGCGGATTCGTCCGACAACGATATGCATTGCGGCAATTTGCACGGAATTTCGCGCCCGATTTTGGTGAAATTCACATCTTACCAAGCGGCGTATGTAATATCTGATCCGCGCCTAAGATTAAAACCGCAAAAACCGTATTATCAGTCAAAAAGAGCAGGCGCAGGGACGTTTCAATAAACGCCCCTGTGCCTGCTTACACGCTGGTTATACCTCGTATTCCTTTAACCACTCAATAAACTCCACTCGCGGCAGCTTCCCAGTCTCGCAAGCCTCCTTTTTCTCTCTTGCCTGCTCACTCCATGCGTAAAACTGTTCCTTCGTGATGCGGCCTGTGCGGATACGGGCAAACCGTTTCTTGTACTCGCGGCGGTACTCCCGAAACAGCTCATCCTCGTTCTGCTTGATCGTCCACACTCGCGTCGCACCGATCTCCTTGCAGGTGCGCCCGCCCTTGAACACACGGTCACAATACTCCGCACCGCCGTGACCCGACACCACAAAGTAGCGCCCACAGTTCTTGCACTTCCGCAGCTTCACACCGCGCCGCATACACTCCTTCAGGTGGTAATCAATGAGGTCGTAAATGCTGTCAGGATACAGTACTTCCGCAAATATATCGTGGTCAAAGGGTTCGTAGTATAGCTTCTGCGGCTGGAACTGATAAACCTTCGCGCAACATCCCGAAGCAACCGCATAGTACGCCGCCAATCGCTGTTCCGGTGTTTGCTTGCCCAGATCAGTGTTTAGCACATAGTCAAAAAGTTCCAGAGCCTGCCGCTGAAGCCGCACTAATTTCTTCGGCATCGCCTCTAACTGCCGCGCCCACTGCCCGCCGCTTTCGCACGGACGGCGGTGCTGCCAACTCCACAACAAAAAACCAAAGTAAGCGTTTTGCTCTGTCAAGCAGGAAAGCATCGTTTCGACGGCCGCACATTCCTGCTGTGCCATCGCAGCAGTACGCTGAAGATTTATCATCAGCGTTTCCATATCCCAGTAGAGGAAGTCCAATAGGCTTTCTGGAAAAGCTATGCTTCTTTCGTTTCCATCCCGGTATAGTTCCCTGCCATTTGAAATGCAGGTCTTGAATGTTTCTTTCATTTTCACCCTCTGAATAGACATATGAAATGCGAATATATGATGTGACTTGACAAGGCTGACAAGATTTGCTATGCTTATGTCGGAGACACATGATATTTTTCGTCACAATTAGTCTACATCATTCGCCCGGCCATGTCAACAAAAATCGGAGGTATGTATTGAACTTACAAAACAGCAAACTGAAAAACTTCACACCGCTGCTCAACGAGATATTCTCGCTGCACTTAAGCACCGGCGAACTGGCCACCTACGCTGTACTGATGCGGCTGGAAGACCCGCGCACCTACGAGTGCTGGCCCAGCTACGAAACCATCGGTAAAGCCATCGGCAAAAGCAAGAGCTCCGTCAAGCGTTATGTGGCGGGGCTGGTAGAAAAAGGGCTCATCACCGTAGAGCCGACATCGGTCATCATGCGGAACGGCCTGAAGAAAAACGGCAACCTGCGTTATCACATTCGCCCCATCCGCGAAGCGGTGGAGTGGCACACCCAGCACCAGCTGGACATCGCCGAAGCCGCCGCCGCGCGACATCGGGTACAGCGGAAACTGTCGGCGCAAGCCGCAGAACCGCCGCATTCGCCCCTATGAGCCGCTGTGTGGCCTCGCAGGGCGGAACAAGTGTCACAGGACGCTGGGAGTCGGGGAAAGCGGAGCATCGCGCCTTCTGCGCGATGGTAAGTTTCGCGTTTGTGGTACGGTTTTCGGCCCCTGGCCGAAACCGCTCCCCAAACGCTGCATGCGGGCTAAGCCCACACCCCTTTTCATGGAGGAGCAACGTATGAAGAAAGAAGAATTTATCCGCATCCGCGTAGCGGGGTGGCAGAAGAAATACATCTCGCTCCAGGCGGAGAAGACGCATAAGTCTCTCAGCCAGTATGTGCGGGACGCGGCCATGGACAAGGATGTGACGGTCATCGACGGCGTGGATGACCTCATCCGCGAGCTGCGTCGGCAGGGCAATAACCTGAATCAGCTGGTCGTCATGGCGCGGCAGGGTCATGTCGAGCTGGTCAACATGGAGCCGTTCATGGAGGTGTATGAAAACACATGGCAAACGTTAAATTCATTGCTGTCTCGCGTGGGCTGAGGGGCATCGTTGACTATGTCACCAACCGGGAAAAGACGGTGGAGCAGCTTATCAGCGGCGTCAACTGTGTAGCGCGGACGGCGGTGCCGGAATTTGAGGCGGTGAAAAAGCAGTTCCGCAAAACGGAGGGCCGCGGCTACTACCACATCGTGCAGGCGTTCGCGCCGGATGATCCGCTGGACTTCACAACGGCGCACGAGCTGGGCGTGAAGCTGGCGGAGCATTTTGAGGGCTACCAGTGCATCGTGGTCACCCACATGAACACCGCCCACATCCATAACCACATTATCATGAACTCCGTCAATTTCGAGACGGGCATGAAATTCCATCAGTCCGCGCGGGAGATGCAGCAGGTCAAGGACTACTGCAGCCAGCTCTGTCAGGAATACGGCTTATCCGTCACGGAGTCCAAGGCTGACCCGTTCCGCATCCCGACGTGGAAGAGGCGGCTGACGGATCATATCAAAGAGGCTATGGAGCAGAGCCGCACGCAGCAGGAGTTCGTTGCGTATATGAATGCCTATGGCTACGATGTGAAATGGGAGCCGCATCAGAAATACATCACCTACACCACGCCGGAGAACATCCGCTGCCGGGACAGCAAGCTGTTCGACCAGACGTTGAAACGCGAGAATATGGAGTTGTACTTCCGGCTGGGCGGCGCGGATTATCTGCAAGCCTGCCGGGAAATTGCCTATGACCATCGTGAGCCGACACCTACGCTGGAGGATGCCGTCTGCGGCATGGCGGGTACGGTGGCCGCCATCTGCGCCCTCTACGAGGACGAGAACAGCGAGGTCAGCGACCTTGCCCGTGAGCTGTATTACAGCAGCCTCTTGCTGCAGGAGCTGGTGGAATGGTATCAGTCCCGCCGTCAGGAGCAGGAAAACTACGAGGAAGAATATGAGCAGTATCACGGTTTCGACATGACCATGATGTAAGGAGGATTGAATGAACGAGTGTACCTATAAGAATTTTGACGAGCTGCCTTTGATGCTGAACGTTGTACAGGTGGCGGCGGTGCTGGGCATCTCCCGCGCCGGAGCGTATGAATTGGTTCACAGCGAGGGTTTCCCTGCACTGAAGATCGGCAGTCGCATCGTAGTGCCGAAGGACAAACTGCGGGAGTGGATCGACGCCAACACGGCTCAAAAATGACCACGCTGTAATCAAAGAATGCCCCCGCTGCGCAATTGATAACTTTCTCTTAACTCTGCCTATCTCCGATAGCTATTAAGGTCGGCTTGTGGTATGTGTATTGGCTACCAAGAAAAGGAGTTGATACCATGCCGAAAAAACGTGCAAACGGTGAGGGTAGCATCCGCAAGCGTAAGGATGGCCGCTGGGAGGGACGCTACACCGCAGGCAATGATCCTGCCACCGGCAAACCTATTCACAAAAGCGTCCTCGCTAAAACCCAATCCGAAGCCAAGGAAAAGCTCAAGCAGGCCATTGCGGAGGCTGAAAAGCTGGACATGAGCCGCGCCAAATCCTACACGCTGGGCGCGTGGATCAAGCTGTGGTATGAGGTCTACGCCGAGCCGCGCCTGAGAGAGAAAACCAAGCACTACTACCTCAACTACATCGACAACCACATTGTCCCTGAATTGGGCGGTACGCCGCTGGAAAAGCTGACCACCATCCAGATTCAAAAGTTCTACAACGACCTGCAAAAGTCCGGACGTATCCAGCGGTATACCCACATCAAACTGAAGGACAAGGGCCTCAGCACACGCGTGGTGCGGGGTATCCACACGCTGCTGAACAACTGCCTGGAGCAGGCGGTAGCGGAGCGGCTGATCCTCTCCAACCCCGCCAAGGGCTGCCGCCTGCCAAAGCTGGAAAAGCGCGAGATGAAGATACTGCCGGAGGACAAGATCGGCCCGTATCTGGCTGAAGCAGAACGGCGCGGACTGTTGGCGGCATTCTATCTGGAGCTGACCACCGGCCTGCGCCGGGGCGAGCTCCTCGCCCTGCTGTGGACGGACTTGGACGTGGAAAATATGACCATCTCCGTCAGCAAGCAGGTAAACCGCATCAACGGCGAGCTGGTGGTCAGCCAACCCAAGACGCCCAACTCCATCCGCAAGCTGGCCATCCCGCAGCGGGCGGTGGAGCTGCTGGTGGAGGAACATGGCAAGCATCCCCACAGCCCTTACCTGTTTGTGTCGCCCAAGACCGGCACCATGTTCGACCCGGATTCCTTCCGCCACACCCATGAGAAAATCCTGAAGGCCATCGGCACGGAGCACATCAGGTTTCACGACCTCAGACACACCTTCGCCACGCTGTCCCTCAAGTACGGCGTGGACGTCAAGACGCTGTCCGGTGCGCTGGGCCACTACGACGCGGGCTTTACCCTCAGCACCTACACCCACGCCACGGAGGAGATGAAGCGCTCCGCCGCCGACACCATCGGCAGCGTCGTCAGCCAGACCATGTAGCCCGCAAAATAGTCGGAGAGGGACGGATGATGCCATCCGCCCCTCTTTGGTGCTTTCCTGACCTCTCGGCTTTTGGGTCACGGTTTGGGTCATGCGAAAAACGCAAAAATGCCGCGTCACTATTTGAGGATATAAACAGAAAAAGTTCCTGATTTCGCAAGAAATCAGGAACTTTTTGGTGGAGACTGCTGGACTCGAACCAGTGACCTCCTGCGTGTGAAGCAGGCGCTCTAACCAGCTGAGCTAAGCCTCCGAATTGTCGGCGACCCTTAGGGTGCCGACATGGTGACCCGTACGGGAATCGAACCCATGTTACAGCCGTGAAAGGGCCGTGTCTTAACCGCTTGACCAACGGGCCTTATAAATACAGAGCTTCGCTAAAACCTCCGACATCCATCGCCCACTACTGCGGACGACCGTCCCCCTAACCTTAGCGAAACTCTGTAAAAGTGGTAGCGGTAACTGGATTTGAACCGGTGACACTTCGGGTATGAACCGAATGCTCTAGCCAACTGAGCTATACCGCCACATATTGTTTGTGCACTTGAACAGTGCTCTATTATTATATCCATAGATGGGCCTTTTGTCAACACATATTTTCAAAAAATTTTGCGTTTTTTCAACATCTCGATTTTATTCGCGCAGCTTCGTTGAAACATTGCATTTCCCGTCATTTTTGCAGGGGGTTTGCGGCAAAAAAGCACCGCTTCCCTCACGGAAAACGGTGCTTTTTTCAACCTTTTTCTGTCCGGATGTGGAAAACCCGGTGCAGTTTTAGTTCTTCTTGTGGGTGGGGACCATGACCTTCAGGCCGCCCATATACGGCTGCAGCACTTCGGGGATGGTCACGGTGCCATCGGCCTGCAGATGGTTCTCCAGGAAGGCGATCAGCATACGCGGAGGTGCCACGCAGGTGTTGTTCAGGGTGTGGGCCAGATAGGTCTTGCCGTCCTTGCCCTTGACGCGGATGTGCAGGCGGCGGGCCTGTGCATCGCCCAGGTTGGAGCAGGAGCAGACCTCAAAGTATTTCTGCTGACGAGGAGACCAGGCCTCAATGTCGCAGGACTTCACCTTCAGGTCGGCCAGGTCGCCGGAGCAGCAGTTCAGCTGACGGACGGGGATCTCCATGCTGCGGAACAGCCGGATTCCCGCAAAAACCGCCAAAATCCGAGAAAAAACCTGAAAAAGCCCTTGCGCTTTTCGGGAAGACTATGCTATAATCAGTTCACCTGAGCAGCCCGAGCTGCTTCCCGGAGCCGAAGCTCGCGGACTGTCCCCGGCACGAAGATAGGAAACGAAAAGCATGTATGCACAGGAAGGCATACGGCTCTTTCAAGAAGGGCCGCATGCCTTTTTTGTTTCATAGGAAATTGCGTCCTATGAAACAAAAAACGCTCCGCGGGATGCGCACTCGCGCGAAGAAGAAACATGTCGCAAGCGACCGCACTCGGCGCGAAAATGTGCCAAGGCACATTCTT
>OQVZ01000407.1_pt1 | contig 16548 bp, 14 predicted proteins | sample 1691571 | NCBI WGS metagenome assembly OQVZ01 (sample SAMN03418261, study PRJEB22391) | human gut metagenome | biome: human-gut; feature: organic feature; material: feces | host: Homo sapiens | place: Tanzania | collected 2013-01
TTATTTGAGCTTTGACGCCAGCACGATAACCTCGGCATCGGCAGCAGCGCCGCTGGCACCCAGCATTTCTACACCGGCCTGTTCAAATTCGCATTGGCGTCCTGCCTGAATTTCTTCATAACGGTAAAGATTTGCCAGATAGCAAAGACGTTTAATCTTTTCGCCGCCCTGCAAGCGTGTTGCTGTCAAGCGGGCAATCGGTGCCGTCATATCATTGCGCAGTGCCAACAGATTATTGCTGCGGTCAAAGAAACGAAAGTCACCTTTGGAACCGGCAGCGCCGAAGGTCTCAACATATTCAAAATCGGGTGTTTTTACCTCATCATAGCCCCATTTGTCAAAAACGTTGATAATTGCATTTTCAATTCCGCGGCGTGTCTTCATCTCTCCCGGCAGAATATCCTTGGTTCCGTAGGGAACCTGGTATACCTTATTAGTCATCTTCTTTCTTCCCCTCTTTTATAACTTGCATAACAGAATTATAACCATCAGCGCCGTAAACAAGACAACGCTTAACGCGTGAAATGGTTGCGGTGCTGGCACCGGTCTTCTCTACGATAGTTTCATAGATACAGCCCTCATCCAGCATGCGCGCCACCTCCAGGCGCTGTGCCATAGCCTTCAGCTCGCTGATAGTACAGATATCCTCAAAAAATTTATAGCATTGCTCCTCATCCTTTAGGCTGAGAATAGCTTTGAATAATTGGTCTGTTAAATGATCATGAATATTTGCTGCCATTTTTTAGTTTCCTCCTGTGCGTTACGTGCATATAACGATAGTACTTTAACTCACTAACTCGTAAAAATACTTTAATACTTTATCTTACGAAAGTCAAGAAAAATTTACAAAAAATCTTTTTTCCGCAAGTTTTGTAAAAAATTTCGCATTTCGCTTTACAATTACCTAGTATTTTGATATAATTTGAGAAATTCCCGAATTCCATTGGACGCAGCTTTACAGCTTTACAGTTTTTTCGTAAATTTTACACAAAACTGTTGACAACAACTTAAAATAGATGTATGATTATCTCATTCCAACTTAACAGAGATTTCATCAAGAGTAGCTGAGGGACTGGCCCGATGAAGCTACGGCAACCACACATCAGTGAACGGTGCCAATTCCAACGGATAATTCCGGCAGATGAAGATTACAGATGCAACGTATCCTTCGCCGTGCCGGTGAAGGATTTTTTTTACGCCGGCCGTCGATTCCGACAGCAGACGTACACCGGAGAATGCGACTCTCAAGCAGCATCCGCTGACTTCTATTGGAAAATAATCTCTCACACTCAAATAAGGACCGGTCATAAAATCCGGTCGCATTAGAAAGGAACACAAGAATGATAGAACTAGTTAATGTAGAAAAAACCTACTACAGCAAGGCTGGCGACATCCATGCTCTGCACAAAACAAGCCTGAGCATCAAGGCCGGCGAAATTTTCGGTATCATCGGTCTTTCCGGTGCCGGCAAATCCACATTGGTGCGCTGCATCAATATGCTGGAAAAACCGACCGCAGGCCAGGTATTCGTTGACGGCCAGGAGCTGACCGCCATGAGCGAAGCACAGCTGCGTAAAGCACGTCAAAGCATCGGCATGATTTTCCAGCACTTCAACCTGCTGGCAAGTCGTACTGTTTATGATAACATCGCTTTTCCACTGGAAATCCAAGGTCTGAGCAAGAGCGAAATTGATAAGCGCGTTCGCCCGTTGCTGGAGCTGGTCCAGCTGGAAAGCCGTGCCAACTACTATCCCAGTCAGTTATCCGGCGGCCAAAAGCAGCGTGTAGGCATTGCCCGCGCCCTGGCAAGCAATCCTAAGGTACTGCTGTGCGACGAGGCAACCAGCGCCCTCGACCCGCAGACTACCAAATCTATTCTGCATCTGCTGCAGGACATCAACAAAAAGATGAATCTGACCATCGTGCTGATTACGCACCAGATGGAGGTTGTAAAAACTATCTGTGACCGCGTTGCTGTTATCGAAAGCGGCGACATCATTGAAGAAGGCCCGATGATTGATGTTTTCACCAATCCGCAGCACCCCACTACCAAGGAATTTACCAAGAGCGTTATCAATGCCGAGCTGCCTGATATCGTTAAACAGATGAAATTAAGCGATACCTATACCGATGGCAGCAAGCTGCTGGTACGTATCTCCTTCATCGGTGACAGTGCCAGCGAGCCTATTATTTCCGGCATGGTAAAACATTTTGATGTTGACGTAAGCATTATTTCCGGTAATACCGACCAGCTGAAGGACGTTCTCTTCGGCACCCTGCTGATTGAGATTTCCGGCGACCGCGACCGCATCAAAAAGGCATTGGAATATCTGCATCAGCAGCATCTGAAAACGGAGGTAATTGGCTATGAGTCCTGATATGATTGACCTTTTAATAAAATCCTTTTGGGAAACCTGCTACATGGTTTTCGCTTCTACCGCACTTTCCACTTTAATCGGCATTCCGCTGGGCGTAATTCTTACCGTAACCCGCAAGGACCACATTCTGCCGAACCAACCGCTTAACACTATTCTGGGCGCGATTGTCAACGCAACGCGTTCCACTCCTTTCATTATATTAATGGTAGCAATTATTCCGCTGACACGTATGATTGTCGGCTCTTCCATCGGTACCACCGCAGCCATCGTGCCGCTGACCATTTCTGCAGCACCGTTCATTGCGCGTATCATTGAATCTTCTCTGCTGGAAATCAACCCCGGCATTATCGAAGCAGCTCAGGCTATGGGTGCAAGCCCGATGCAGATTATCACTAAGGTACTGCTTCCCGAAGCAATGCATTCCATCGTACTAGGCGTAACGCTTGCTATCATCAGCTTAATCGGCTACTCCGCAATGGCCGGCACCTTAGGCGGCGGCGGTCTTGGTGACCTGGCAATCCGCTACGGCTACCAGCGCTTCCAGATGGATGTTATGATTGCCACCGTTGTCGTGCTCATCGTCATGGTACAGGCAATGCAGTCCTTAGGCGACTACGCATCCAAAAAGCTTAACAAAAACAAACTGTAATCTACAGGCCAAATGAGGGTTTACAACGATGAAGCGAGTTTCATCGACGTAATAAAGAAAAAAGCCGCTGCTGTCTGACAGCAGACCACCATTATTTTAGGGAGGAATAACTTATGAAGAAGATTACCAAACTTTTACTCACCGTTGCGCTCTGCGCACTGACCATCATCGCCGCAGGCTGCGGTGGCGACAACAAAGCAGCCGATAAAAAGGCTGACCCGAACGCACCTGTTAAAATCGGCGTAACCGCAGGTCCGCACGCTGAAATCATGGACAACGTAAAAAAGCTGGCTGAAAAACAAGGCCTGAAAATCGAAGTTGTCGAATTCTCCGACTATGTAACCCCGAACGTATCCCTGGCACAGGGCGAGCTGTTTGCCAACTCTATGCAACATGCTCCGTATCTGGCAGCAACTCTGAAAAAAGAGCCTAAATTCGAGCTGGTTGAAGCTTTCAAAACCGTAAACTTCCCGATGGCTATCTATTCCACCAAATACAAAAAAGTTGAGGATATCCCGGCAGGCGCAACCATCGGCATTCCTAACGATCCGTCCAACGGTGCTCGCGCACTTCTGGTTCTGGCTGACAAAGGCTTCATCGAAGTTAAGGATAAAAACGATGTTTCCACCTCTGTAGCAAGCATCACCAAAAATCCGAAAAACTACAAGATTCAGGAGCTGGACGCTGCTTCTATTCCTAAAGCAATGGGCGACCTTGATATTGCCGTAATCAATGCCAACTATGCACTGGTTGCCAAGCTAAACCCGTCTAAGGACAGCCTGCTGGTTGAACGCGCTGACAACCCGTTTGTCAACATCTTCGTAACCACCAAGGCTAACGAAAAGGATCCGCGCATTGAACAGCTGAAGAAGATTTACACCTCCGCTGAAAACAAAAAATTCATTGAGGATCACTTCAAAGGCTCCATTACTCCGGCATTCTGATTTACCGAAGCATAGCACAAAAGCTCCCGCAGACTTCTGTGGGAGCTTTTCTTACACTAATAGAATTTCTAAAAAAATTTTGCGTTTAGCACTTTACAATTTTAGCATACTAAAGTATAATGGGTACATAGTTAAATGCTAATTAACAAATGAGGTGTGAAAAATGAAAAAAATAGTTGCTTTAGTAATGGGCCTGATGATGATGCTTATGATGGTTGCCGGCTGCGGCAGCGACGGCCCGAAAAAAATGGTAATCGGTCTGGACGATAACTTCGCTCCTATGGGTTACCGCAATGAAAAGAATGAAATCGTCGGCATGGATATCGACCTTGCACGCGAAGCCTGCAAGCGTGCCGGCATGGAAGTAGAATTCAAGCCTATCGACTGGGGTGCAAAAGAAGCAGAGCTCAAATCCAAACGCATTGATGCTATCTGGAACTGCTTCACCGTTAACCCGGACCGTGAAAAGGTATATAGCATGTCCAAGCCTTACATCACCAACTCCCAGCTGATTGTTGTTCCTAAGGATTCTCCGATTAAAACTATTGCAGATTTAAAAGGTAAAGTCGTAGCAGTGCAGGATGACAGCACCGGCTCTTACCTGCTCGAGCAGCCTGCACACAAAGAGCTGGCAGCTTCCATGAAGGAAGTTCGCAAATATCCCGACTTCGCAGCTATTTACATGGAAATAGACAACAAACGTGTTGATGCTGCTATCGTAGACGCAGTTCTTGCTCGCGGCTATTATGACAAAAAGAAACCCGGTGCCTACAGAATTCTTGAGCAGAACATGGGTGATGAGGTTGTAGCAATCGCCTTCCGTAAGGACGACAAAGACTTCAAAGACCGCATCGACAAAGCTATGGATGAAATGAAAAAAGACGGTACCTGCAAAAAGATTTCCGAAAAATGGATGGGCGCAGATATCACAAAATATTAATTTGTTATCACTTGAGGGCTGTCGCATTTAGCGGCAGCCCATATTATAATTATATGGAGAGAAATAATTTATGGATTACGTTTTAAATATCATTCCTCAGATGATTGATGGTTGCCTGGTATCATTTCAAGTTTTTATTATCACCATCGTCCTGAGCATTCCTTTGGGCATTCTGCTCAGCCTTGGCCGTGTTTCCGGCATTAAACCCCTGCAGGCCCTCATCGGCGGCTACGTTTGGATTCTGCGCGGCTCCCCGCTGATGCTGCAGATTTTCTTCGTTTACTTCGTACTGCCGTCCGTAGGCATTCGCCTGCCGGACTTTGAATCTGCCATCGTAGCCTTTGTATTAAACTACGCTGCCTACTTCTGCGAAATCTTCCGCGCCGGCATCCAGGCAATTCCTGCAGGCCAATACGAAGCAGCGCACACTCTGGGCATGAACTATGTGCAGACCATGCGCCGCATTATCCTGCCGCAGGTTATCCGCATCATTCTGCCGCCTATCAGCAACGAAACCATTACTCTGGTAAAGGATACCTCCCTGGTATACGTTCTGGCGATGAACGACCTGATGCGTACTGCGCGCAACCTGGTACAGCGTGACTTTTCTATCACCCCCTTCATCGTTGCAGCTGTTTTCTACCTGCTGGCAACTCTGATTTTAACCGTTGTTTTTGAACGTCTGGAAAAACGCTTCTCCAGATACGACCAATAGGAGGAGTAAACACTATGGCTACTAAAATCAAAGCAACCAATATCTGGAAAAAATTTAATAACCTGGAAGTTCTCAAGGGCATTGACCTTGAAGTAAATGAAGGTGAAGTTGTTGCCGTAATCGGCCCTTCCGGCGGCGGCAAGAGCACTCTGCTGCGCTGCCTCAACAAACTAGAAACAATTGATAAAGGCAGCATTACCATTGACGGTGAAGAGCTATGCCGTGAAACCTCCGGCGGTACGGAATATGTCAAGAACAACGATGTCCGCCGCATTGCCTGCAAAATGGGCATGGTATTCCAGCAGTTCAACCTTTTTCCGCATATGACTGTTCTGGAAAACCTGATTGAAGCACCTGTCAACGTGCAAAAGCGCGATAAAGCAGAAGTTATCAAGGAAGCAGAGGTTCTGCTGGCAAAGGTCGGCCTTTCCGAAAAGCGTGATGTTTATCCGCGCAAGCTCAGCGGCGGCCAGCAGCAGCGTGTAGCTATCGCCCGCGCTCTGGCAATGAAGCCTGCTATCATGCTCTTTGACGAGCCTACCTCTTCTCTGGATCCGGAGCTGACTGGTGAGGTTTTGCGTACCATGCGCGAGCTGGCAGACGAAAAAATGACCATGGTAGTCGTAACGCATGAAATGGGCTTTGCCCGTGAGGTTGCTACCAAGGTTGTTTTCATGGCTGACGGTCATGTACAGGAGCAGGGCAGTCCGGAAGAAATTTTTGTTAACCCCAAAAACGAACGTCTGAAATCCTTCTTAAAAGTAATTTTAAAGTAATCAGATAAAGGTTTCTAAATTAATTCACAGATTACACCTACCTTTGTCATATATGTTTGTTACAATAATACTCGAGGATGAAAGGAACCTATTGAACAAGGCAAGCAAAGAAAGGTGATTTCAATGCACGTTAAAATTCTTGGCCCCATGACAAAGCAGGCAGAGCTGCTGCTGCAGAATACTGCTATTGCTTTAAAGAAGCTCAAGGTTAAGGCTGAGTTTGAAAAAGTTTCCGAATTCCAAAAGGTAGTAGCCTATGGAGTTATGGCCTTCCCCGCTTTAGTCATCGACGAAAAGTTAGTTGCTGTCGGCAGCACGCTTTCGGTAGATGAAGCCATGACTCTTATAAAGCAACTCTCCTAAACATATCTTTTCATCATACACCTCTCCTTAAATACACCGCACTGTCCGAAATGTGCGGTGTATTTTTTTATTTTGAAAGCATTTTGATTAATGTAAAATTTATGTAAAGTTCCTTACGCACTTTTAACATCATAAAATTTCGAGTATAATAAGTATAGGTATATGCTGTTTTTACAGCAATCATGGATGCATACAAATTAAAAAAGGGGACTTATTTTTTATGCTTGCTTATTTCTTGGCATTTTTAGGCGGTATCGCCTTATTTATGTATGGTATGCAGCTGATGGGTGACGGTCTGCAAAAGGCTGCCGGCGCCAAGCTGCAAAAGATTTTAGAGGCCATGACCGGTGTGCTCGCCATGGGCATTCTGTTAGGCGCAGTTGTTACTGCTGTGCTGCAGGCCAGCGGTGCTACCACCGTTATGACCGTAGGCCTGGTAAATGCGGGCCTGCTCACGCTGAAGCAGGGCTTCGGCATTATCATGGGCGCCAACATCGGTACCACTATGACGGCACAGCTCATTGCCTTCAAGCTTTCCGATTATATCACGATCTTAATCTTCATCGGCTTTTTGATGCAGCTGCTGGCGAGAAAAAGCCGCACAAAATATCTTGGCCAGGTTATGCTGGGCTTCGGTATTTTGATGCTGGGCATGGATATGATGGGCAAGGCGGTTATGCCTCTGCGTAACTATCCTGGCTTTGTGCATTTCATCGAGGTTTTCTCCAGCAATCCGTTGCTTGGCATCGGTATCGGTATGATTATGACTGTGCTGATTCAGTCCAGCAGTGCTACCATCGGTATTCTTATCGCTATGGCCGGTCAGGGACTTATTCCGCTGGAGGGTGCGATTCCTGTACTGCTCGGCGACAATATCGGTACCTGTATTACTGCCGTGCTCGCTTCGCTGCGTGCCAACCTTACAGCTAAGCGTGTAGCTGCAGCCCACGTAATGTTCAACGTCATCGGCAGTATAATTTTCGTAATCTTGATGCCGTTCTTCATTAAGTTCGTGCTGCTCGTATCGCCTGACGGCGACATAGCGCGTCAGATTGCGAATGCGCACTCGGCGTTCAACATTTTGAACACGCTGCTCTTTATGCCCTTTGTCAACCCTTTCATCAAGCTGGTAGAAAAGATTGTGCCCGGCAAGGCAGAAATCATCTCCATGCGCCCTGTTTATCTTGACAAAAACATGCTGAACACTCCCTCTATCGCTATCAGCCTTGCTGTCAAAGAGGTTGTGCGTATGGGCGAGCTGGCACGCAAGGACGTGCGTCTTGGCATGGAGGCTATTCAAAGCTTTGATGCTGATAAAGTAAAATACGTTTTGGAGCACGAGCCTGTTGTCGATGCGCTGGAGCGCGATATTACCGACTATCTGACGCAGATGAGCTCCACAGAAATGAGTGAAAGCCTGACAACACGCCACACCGGTCTTTTGCACGCCTGCACGGATATCGAACGTATCGGTGACCACGGTGAAACATTGGCTAAACGCGCACGCAAGCTTGTTGAAGAGGACGTGGTTTTCTCTGATGAGGCTAAGGCCGAGCTGCTGCAGCTCAGCGAAATGGTACTGCGTGCCTCCGGACGTTCATTAGAAGCACTGGAGAAAAATGATAAGGTTATTGCAGAGGACGCTGTGCGTCTGTGCCGTGAGGTTAAGCAATACCAGAAGGAAATACGCAAAAATCATATTACGCGCCTTAACGAGCACATCTGCAATCCGACTGCCGGCTTTGTTATGATGGAGCTGCTGATTAATATGAAGCGTGTATCCGATCATTCCAAGAACATTGCCCAGCTGGTGCAGGGAACCTTCTAAAAACTATAAAATCATTGCAAGCATACAGACTACCACTAAACATAGTCTGTATGCTTTTCTTTTGCGTAAAAGCATTGCTAAGCTAACAGAGTACGTACATAATTAATCCGCACTTTCTCATATGCGCTTATGAATTTACTCAAGTATACTTTAGTAAATCGTACTTGAGTAAATTTACTCGAGGTACTGCAAACCCTGCTCGCGTAAAACAATAATATAATTACAACAGCCTTATCATTACAAGCCTATATTGATACACTTATAAAATCACAACTTTTTCACAAAATCTTTGCTATAATTTAGATAAGCAAGGACTGCGCTTCCGACTGCTACAGTCTTAGCGCAGTCCTTTTGTTATGCGTAGAGCCACATATGGCTTTACGGTTTTTTATTATATTTATTACTAAAAAGTTTTTTATCATGTACATGCTTAGCAAATATATGCTACATATTGAACACAATAAAAGTAAACCACAAGGTTTCACACTTTTTTTACTTTAAATATTGTTGGCACCTTTTACTAATTACAGCTAAAGTATTACAATATAAACTGAGGAATTTTCAGCCTAGATTATAAAAAAGAATGTGAACAGGCATCAGGCACCAGTCTGAAAGTCATATTCGCAGGAGGTTACTATGCAGATAGGATTAGATGTTGGCAGTACTACCATTAAAATCGCCGTACTCGACGATGCGGGCAATCTGCTATTCCATAAATACGAAAGACATTACAGCCAGATAGCAGAAAAAATTCTGGCCTTACATAAAGAATTGATGACTAAATTCCCTACCTTGCATAGCGCACGTCTAGCCATCAGCGGCAGCGGCGGTATCGGTGTAGCGGACAGCTGCGGACTGCAGTTTGTGCAGGAGGTTTTTGCGGAAAAAATCTGCGCCGAAAAGCTCAACCCCGGAACTGACGCCATCATTGAGCTTGGTGGCGAGGACGCCAAAATTCTCTTTTTAGGCCGCCATTTTGATGCGCGCATGAACGACAGCTGCGCCGGCGGCACTGGTGCCTTCATCGATCAGATGGCTTCCCTGCTGAATGTAGAAACACCCCAGATGAACGAGTTGGCACAGCAGGCACAGAATACCTACACCATTGCCAGCCGTTGCGGCGTTTTTGCCAAGAGCGATATTCAACCGCTACTAAATCAGGGAGCAGAAAAAAGCGACCTGGCAGCCAGCATCTTTCACGCTGTAGCCAGCCAGGCCATCACAGGTCTTGCCAAAGGCCGTCCCATCAGCGGCAATGTGCTGTATCTTGGCGGACCGCTCACCTTTCTGAGCTGTCTGCGTGATGCCTTTGACAGTATTCTGAATATCAAAGGCGTCTGCCCGGAAAATAGCCTGCTTTATGTAGCAATGGGTGCAGCCTTCTGCGCCGAGCACGAGGTAGATCTTACCACGCTGCCAGAAAAGCTGCGCACGGCAGCAGCACAGCACAGCTTTGAGCATCTGCCGCCGCTTTTTAAAAACGAAGGCGAATATACTGTTTTCAAGAAGCGTCACTCTAAAGAAAGTGTCGCTATCGGCACGCCTGCGGAAGCAAGCGAGGCCTTTATCGGTATCGATTCCGGCAGCACGACTATTAAAATCGCTGTTATGAGTTCTGACGGCAAGTTGCTCGATTCCTTCTACCAAAGCAACAAAGGTAATCCTGTTGTTGCCGTCCGTAATTATCTTACCGATTTCTATACAAAATATCCGAACTGTCGCCTGCTGGCAGGCGCAGTCACCGGCTACGGCGAAGACTTAATCCGCCATGGCTTTGGTGTTGACTATGGCATTGTTGAAACCATGGCGCACTTTTATGCTGCCCAATACCTGGAGCCGGAGGTAGATTTCATTCTCGATATCGGCGGTCAGGATATGAAGTGCCTTAAAATACACAACGGCGCTATCGACAACATCTTTCTGAACGAAGCCTGCTCCAGCGGCTGCGGCAGCTTTCTGCAGACCTTTGCCGAAATCCTGGGCTACACAGCCGAGCAGTTCGCACAAATCGGTCTTAAAGCAGATATGCCGGTAGATTTAGGCAGCCGCTGCACCGTGTTTATGAACAGCAGCGTCAAGCAGGCCCAGAAGGACGGTGCCTCCGTTGCCAACATCAGCGCCGGTCTGTCCATTAGCATCGTAAAAAACGCTTTATATAAGGTTATCCGCCCGGCCAGCAAGGAAGCCATCGGCAAGCACATCGTAGTTCAGGGAGGCACCTTCCTCAATGACTGCGTGCTGCGCGCCTTTGAGCAGGAAATGGATTCGAACGTTATCCGCCCCAACATTGCCGGCCTTATGGGAGCCTACGGTGCCGCCCTGTACGCACAACGCCGATACAAGGACGCACCGCATCAGACAACGCTGCTCAACCTGCAGCAGCTGGGTGAATTTGTTCATACCGTCAAGGGTATGACCTGCGGCCTATGCAATAATCATTGCCACCTCACCGTCAACACCTTTGCCGGCGGCAAACGCTTTATCAGTGGCAACCGCTGCGAGCGCCCCATCACCCACATGGCACCCAAGGATGAGCTGAACCTGTACCGTCAGAAGCTGCAGCTGCTCAAGGAATTGCCGGTTAACGAAACACCTAAACGCGGCATTATGGGTATACCTATGGGCCTGAATATGTATGAGCTGCTCCCCTTCTGGAACGCCTTACTCTCCAGCCTGGGCTTCAAGGTTGTCCATAGTCCGATTGAAGATAAAACTATTTACCGACTTGGTCAGGGAACCATCCCCAGCGACACCGTCTGCTATCCGGCCAAGCTGATGCACGGCCATATCAAATGGCTCCTGCAGCAGGGAATCACCAATATCTTCTATCCCTGCATGACCTACAATATAGATGAACAGGGCACGGAAAACTGCTATAATTGCCCTGTTGTAGCCTACTATCCCGAGGTGCTGCACGCTAACATCCGTGAGCTGAATAAGCCTGAGATACATTTCTTCTATGATTATCTTGGCCTGCTGCACAAAAAGAAGTTAGTCAAGAAGCTGCAGGAAATGTTTGCCAAGGCCTACCCGGATATCACCAAGGAGGAAATCCGCAAGGCCGTTGATGCTGCCTTCACTGCCTTCTATGAATATGAAGCGCAGGTCAAGGCTAAGGGACAGCAAATCATCAGCAAGGCACGCGAAGAGCATAAGCCTATCGTTGTACTGGCAGGCCGTCCCTATCACATCGACCCCAAGGTCAACCACAGCATCGACCGCCTGATTACCAACATGGGCGCTGCCCTCGTCAGCGAGGATGCGGTAAGCAGTCATATTAAGACCAAGGAGCTCAACCGCGATTTGCAGGTGCTTAATCAATGGACCTATCACGGCCGCCTGTATGCGGCAGCCGAATATGTTGCCCAAAATCCTGATATGCATCTGATTCAGCTCGTCAGCTTCGGCTGCGGCTGCGATGCGATTACGGCCGATGAATGCCGCCGCCTCCTTGAAGAACGAGGACGCATCTATACACAAATAAAAATAGACGATATCGACAACCTTGGTGCTGCCAAAATCCGCATCCGCAGTCTGTTCTCCGCAGCCCAGCTTTTCGATATAGATAAATAATTAAAGGAGATCTGCATATGCTACCAGCAGCTAACGTTAAGTTTACCCCCTTCACGGAGGATATGAAAAAAACGCATACTATACTTGTACCCGGCATGCTGCCTATGCATTTTTCACTGCTGCAGGCAGCACTCGTAAGCTGCGGCTACAAAGCCGAGGTTCTGCACAACACCGGGCGCGAGGTAATCGAAACCGGTCTGAAATACGTCAATAATGATATCTGCTATCCGGCACTGCTTGTTATCGGCCAGCTGATAAATGCTTTGGAAAGCGGCAAATATGATTTGGAGCATACCGCGCTGATTATCACGCAGACAGGCGGTGGCTGCCGTGCTTCCAACTACATCTACCTGCTGCGCAAGGCTTTGGAAAAGGCAGGACTTACCCATATTCCTGTCATCAGCCTCAACGTCAACGGTCTGGAGCAGCAGCCCGGCTTCCATCTGGATGCATCCATGGTGCATAAGTTTTTGGCTGCCGTTGTTTACGGCGATACCCTGATGTACCTGACGAATAAAACACGTCCCTACGAAGTTGTACACGGCGCTGCCGACAGACTGGCGCAAAAATGGCTGGCACGCTTGAGCGAAGCCTTCAAAAGCGGTAAGGCGCAGGCCTTAAGTACTATCAAGCAGCTTACTAAGGCTATTGCGCACGAATTTGCGGATTTGCCTATCACCAACAAGGAAAAAATCAAGGTTGGTATTGTCGGTGAAATCTACATCAAATATGCCGCTTTGGGCAACAACAATCTGGAAGCCTTCCTGCAGCGTCAGAACTGCGAATATATGCTGCCCGGTCTGATGAATTTCATCATGTACTGTGTTGATACTTATCTTACGGACTATAAGCTCTACGGCGGCAGCCTGCTCAAATACAGCGTCAACAAGGGCGCTATGTGGTATTTGAAATATATGGAAGGCATTCTGCATCAGGCGCTCAGCATTGCGCCCTTCAGCGCCCCCGCCACCTATGAGGAAACCAAGGCTATGGCCAAGGGCGTTATCGGCTACGGCAATAATATGGGCGAAGGCTGGCTGCTGACTGCCGAAATGCTGGAGCTGGTGCACAGCGGCTACACCAATATCATCTGCGCTCAGCCCTTCGGCTGCCTGCCTAATCACATCGCCGGTCGCGGTATGATTAACAAAATCAAGGAGATTGCCGAGGAGGCCAATATCTTGGCACTGGACTACGATGCCAGTGCTGCCCGCGTTAATCAGGAAAACCGCATTAAGCTGATGCTGGCGACAGCGAAGTAAAAAATTTTTTAATGCTAAAGTCGCGAACTGCCTGCTGTATTTTATTAATTACAGTATATTCTTGTTTCAGCAGGCGAGTTTCTTTATGAAATATCTTAACTTTTTGTTTTTCATTTTCGCTTAAAATATTGTGTTATTTTTCATAAGTATAGCAGGATTTATATAGCTTCATCTAGAATTATAAAAATATATTTTATTTTGAGATTTACAATTTGAGGCAGACGTGTTATACTTAAATCAATCCTTATACCATACCAAGGATTATCGGGTTACTATGATAAGGTAACACACCGAAAAGCTCTAACGCCCTGCCATCCGGCAGGGCGTTATCTTTTTATACACCCAAATAAGAAAGGATGTTGAGAATGAAATATGCAATAGGTCTTGATATCGGAATTGCATCTGTCGGCTATGCCGTTTTAGCGTTAGATCACGAAGAAAATCCTTGGGGAATTATTCGTCTTGGTTCACGTATCTTTGACGTAGCAGAAAATCCCAAGGATGGTGCCTCCTTAGCCTTGCCACGTCGTGAAGCCCGTAGCGTCCGCGGATTTAAAACCACGTCTTTGCGCGAGATGTAATAAGATGATTTATTCTCAAAATACAAACGCAATAAAGGCGGCACCTACCTTACTACAGTGCATAGAGATATGATTGCTGCAGAAGCCAGAACTATTCTTGAAAAGCAATTTGCTCTAGGCAACGATATCTGTACTCAAAATTTTATAGACAAATATTTATCTATTCTCTTAAGCCAAAGGCAATTTGATGAAGGTCCCGGCGAACCAAGTCCCTATGCAGGCAACCAGATAGCCAATATGATCGGCAAATGTACCTTTGAACCGAATGAATATAGAGCAGCCAAAGCAAGCTATTCTTTTGAACGCTTCAACTTGCTGCAAAAAGTTAATCATTTACGCCTATTACTTGAAGGAAAATCCATTGCTCTTGATAACGAACAGCGCAAAAAAATAATAGCATTAGCGCACGACAAGGCAGATTTAAGATATTCTCATATCCGCAAAGCTTTAGGCTTAGATGAAAAGGTATTGTTCAATACCATAACATACAATGATGATGTAAACGTAATAGAAAAGAAAACAAAATTTAATTTTCTCCAAGCCTATCATCAAATCAAAAAAGTCTTGGCAGAAGATATGCAGAAACTTACAACAGAACAACTAGACAATATAGGTCAGATACTTTCTACATATAAAAGCGACAACAAACGTATAGAAGAACTTTCTGCACTAGGCTTAGAAAAGAAAATTATTGATGCCTTACTTGGCATTAACGGCTTATCAAAATTTGCCCATCTTTCTCTCAAAGCCTTACGCAAAATAAATCCTTATCTTGAAGAAGGTAAAATTTACAACGAAGCATGTGCTGCTGCCGGTTATGATTTTAAAGGTCATGCCAACACACAAAAAACGGAGCTTTTACCTGCATACAAGGAAGAAATGGACGATATAACTAGTCCGGTAGCAAGACGAGCTATTGCTCAAAGCATCAAGGTCATTAACGCTATTATCAGAGAGCAAAAATGTTCTCCGCTTTATATTAATATCGAATTAGCACGCGAAATGTCCAAAGGATTTGATGAACGTACTCAGATTGATAAAGCAAATAAAGAAAACCAGGCTAAAAACGAGCGCATTATGGAACGTATCCGCACTGAATTCCATAAGTCAAATCCAACCGGTATGGATTTAATTAAGCTAAAGCTTTGGGAAGAACAGGATGGCAGAAGTCCCTATAGCCAGAAAGCAATAAGTATCAACCGTCTTTTTGAGCCGGGTTATGTAGATATCGACCACATCGTTCCCTACAGCATAAGCTTTGATGACAGTTTCAAAAATAAGGTTCTCGTTTTTTCTGATGAAAACCGCGACAAAGGCAACAAACTGCCTATTGCCTACCTCCAAAGTAAATTTGGTGCAAAAGCAGCTGAGAATTTTATGATTTGGGTGCAAAGCAATATAAAAGATTATAAAAAACGTCAGAAGTTATTGAAACGTGAAATTACGGAAGAAGATATTAATAAATTTAAAGAACGTAATCTGCAGGATACCAAAACTATCTCTCGTTTTCTTTATAATTACATTAATGATTATCTTCTGTTCGCTCCTTCAGATACAGGCAAGAAAAAGCGAGTTACAGCCGTCAATGGTACTATTACAGCTTATTTGCGAAAAAGATGGGGCATAAATAAAAACAGAGCAAACGGTGATAAACATCACGCTGTCGATGCGGTTGTAATTGCCTGCACTACAGACAAGATGATTAAAGATCTCTCTTCTTTTTCCCAATACCATGAATTGGAATATAAGCATACAGACACTGAAAGCCTTTTGGTTAATTCTTTAACCGGCGAAATCTTAAAACGTTTCCCCTACCCCTGGGAAGATTTTCGCCTCGGTTTTGCAGATTACAATACCATTAAGCCGATTTTCGTATCACGCATGCCACGTCACAAGGTTACCGGTGCTGCGCACAAGGCAACCATCAAAAGCGCACGCTGCCTAAATAATGGTATTGTAATCTGCAAAACAAGCCTGCAAAATCTGAAGCTTGATAAAGAAGGCGAAATCGCCAACTATTACGCACCTGAAAGCGATACCATTCTGTACAATGCTTTAAAGGAACGCTTACGCGCCTACGATAACAAGCCGGCAAAAGCTTTTGCCGAACCGTTTTACAAGCCAAAAGCAGACGGTACACCGGGTCCTTTGGTAAAAAAGGTCAAGGTATACGAAAAATCTACCTTAAATGTTCCCGTACAGCAAAACACCGCTGTTGCCGATAATGACAGCATGGTGCGTGTAGATGTATTCCATGTTAAGGACGATGGTTATTATCTTGTGCCTATTTACATAGCAGATACTCTGAAAAAAGAGTTGCCAAACAAAGCAATTGTTGCTTACAAACCCTATACTGATTGGCCTGTAATGGATGACAACAACTTTATTTTCTCGTTGTATCCTAATGATTTAATAAAATTTGAACACAAAAACAGCGTTAAGTTTGCCAAAGTAAATAAAGAGAGCAGTCTTGCTGAAATATATTCTTCAAACAGCGAATTTGTTTATTATAAGACGAGCAATATAACTACCGGCGCTA
>OQVZ01000409.1_pt1 | contig 16508 bp, 15 predicted proteins | sample 1691571 | NCBI WGS metagenome assembly OQVZ01 (sample SAMN03418261, study PRJEB22391) | human gut metagenome | biome: human-gut; feature: organic feature; material: feces | host: Homo sapiens | place: Tanzania | collected 2013-01
AGAACTGCGTGGTTCATGCAGCCGATGAAAGCAAGGTGGTAGTTCAAGGCTTGGATGGCTATATCGTAGCCGAGAAGAATGGACAACTGCTTGTTTGCTCATTGAAAGAGGAGCAAAGAATTAAAGAATTTGGAAAATAAAAAATGTCAAATCAAACTTCAGATAAAAATAAACGAATAGCAAAAAATACGCTTCTCCTATATCTGCGTCTCGTTCTTACAATGGGTGTTGGGCTATTTACGAGTAGAGTTGTGCTTAATACATTAGGTGTAGAAGATTATGGAGTATATAATGTCGTAGGTGGAGTTGTGGCAATGTTCGCCCTTTTCACGGGGTCGTTGTCGGCAGCGATAAGCAGATTCCTCACTTATGAATTGGGTAAGGGTAATGTAGATAAACTCAATGTGGTGTTTTCCACAAGTGTCACTATACAGTTGGTATTGGCTGTTGTGGTAAGTCTCCTTGCAGAAATAGGAGGCGTGTGGTTTCTGAATACACACATGAACATTCCTCTTGAAAGAATGAATGCTGCCAACTGGGTACTTCAATTTTCTATCCTCACTTTTGCGATAAACCTTATAAGTGTGCCTTATAATGCAGCAATCATTGCACATGAGAAGATGTCGGCATTTGCTTATATCAGTATATTGGAAGTAATATTGAAATTGGGTGTGGCTTATACGCTTTACATATCACCAATAGATAAGTTGAAGACTTATGCGATATTACTTGCATTGGTAGCCTTAATTATACGTTTCGTATATAGTATTTACTGTAATCGCCAGTTTGCAGAATGTCATTACAAGTTTGTCTTTGACAAATCTCTTCTGAAACAGATGACCGGATTTGCTGGGTGGAATCTCTTAGGGTCAGGTGCTTACCTGTTTAATACACAAGGTGTTAATATTGTTACAAACCTGTATTTTGGAGTTGCAGTAAATGCAGCCCGTGGTGTAGCAAGTCAAGCTGAAGGTATCATTCGGCAATTCGTTACCAACTTCACCACTGCCATCAACCCGCAGATCACCAAATCTTATGCTGCAGGTGATATGAACTATATGTATAGTTTGGTTTGCCGTGGTGCTAAGTTCTCCTACTTTTTGATGTTTTTCTTTGCCGTTCCGTTTATGTTTGAAACCGAGACAATCATGCGCTTATGGTTGAAGAATTATCCGCCAGAAGCTCCTCTCTTCTTGCGGTTGTCGATGATAGGAACGCTTTTCGACATCCTTGGCAATGCCACTGCAAATGCGGCATGGGCAACTGGTAATGTAAAGAAGTATTATATCATTGTTGGTGGTGTGGGATGCTTGGTCTTCCCTCTGTCTTGGTTTGCCTTTGCGATGGGCGTAGATGCATACGCTTCTTATATCGCTTTTGCCGCTATTTATTTGGTCTTGGTGTTTTTGAAGTTGTATATCATCAAGGGATTGATAGGTTTTCCTGTTATGGATTTCTACAAGAGTGTATTCGGTAGGATAATTCCTGTTTCTTTTCTTTCTCTCATATTGCCATCTGTTGTGTATTTTAATATGGATAAATCCTTATTACGCACATTTGCTGTGATGATAGTAAGTGGAATATCAACATTGGCTATAACTTATTTTATAGGTATGTCAAAAGCGGAAAGGGATAAAGTCGTGCGGATAGTAAAACAAAAACTTAATAAAAACAATTTAAAATGAGTTTAAAACAATACATAAAGCGAGGTGTAAGGTATATCATGCATGGTGTGCCTGAGCATAAAGTCTATGTGCAAGTTTCTAGTATTGCTCCAAATGAATTGTTAAAGGGCAGGACTGCTCTTATAACAGGGGGAACAAGTGGTATAGGTTTTGCGATAGCTACAGCTTATCTAAAATCAGGATGTAATGTTGTAATTACTGGTAGAAGTCAAGAAAGATTAGATGAGGCAAAGAATAAACTTTCAGTTGTAAATAATAAGCTAAAAATTATTAGTGTTAGACTTGATAATATGGAAGTTTGCACTTTTGAAAAAACTTTCATGGAGATTTTGGAAAAGATCAATGCAAATGGTATTTCTCATATTGATATTTTGGTTAATAATGCTGGAGTCAACTCCAAGGGAATGCCTAATGAAATAGAGGAAGAGTATGATAAAGTATTAGATACCAATTTGAAAGGTGTGTTTTTCTTGTCTCAGATGTTTGGAAAATATCTTGTTACAAATAAGATTCAAGGTAATATACTTAATATTGCATCTGCTTCAAGTCTTCGTCCAGCAGATTCTGCTTATACTGTAAGCAAATGGGGGCTGAGAGGTCTGACGTTAGGATTGGCAAAATCTTTAGCAAAATATGGTATAACTGTTAATGGAATTGCACCTGGTCCAACTGCTACTCCAATGATGATTCATGAAAAAACGGATGATATGAAGTTAGATCGACTTCCGTTAGGAAGATATATTATGTCAGAGGAAATTAGTAATATGGCTGTAATTTTAGTTTCCAATATGGGGAAAGCTATAATGGGTGATATTGTTTATATGACAGGAGGAGCAGGTGTATTAACATATGATGATGTACCTTATTCGTTTTAATCAATTAATTTTAATATAATGTATACAATTCAAGAAAATGTTCGCATAGTAGTAGCTTTATTAAAGCAGTATAATATTCGACATATAGTTATTAGTCCTGGTGGTACAAATATACCAATTTCTCAGGCAGTTCAAGATGATTCTTTTTTTCATTGTTATTCGGTTCCTGATGAGAGAAGTGCCATGTATTTTGCTATTGGTATCTATCTACAGACTGGAGAAATTGTTGCAACTTCATGTACAAGTGCGCAAGCTACAAGAAATTATGTACCTGGCTTGACAGAGGCGTTTTATAAACATGCACCTATATTGGCTATTACTACCTCTAAGCTGGAGCGTTATTCGTATCAAGATTATATGCAGGCACCAGACCAATGTTCTTTGCCGATAGATTCCGTAAAGAAAACATATGATTTGCCGCCTGTAACTGATACAAATACTCGTATTCAATGTATTAATAGTGCCCAAGCTGCAATATTGGAATTAATGCATCATATTTCGGGTCCTATTCAATTGAATCTTCGTATTAATGATGTGCTTCAAAGTAATTTTAGTGAAGAAGTTTTGCCACAGATAAAGAAAGTAAATCGTTATCTTGCTTGGGAGGATTGGGATGTTAGTCTTAAGTCAAAGAGAATACTTGTTGTTATAGGCGAACATCGTCCTTTTACGGAGCGTCAACAGTTAGCTTTGGATACTTTTTGTAATGTGACAAATACTGTTGTATATGTAAATCATCTTTCTAATTATAGTGGTAGTTATGCTATTCAGGCTAATTTAATGTTATCGTGTGGAGCTATTTCGCAATTGCAACCAGATATTCTTATAACAATAGGTGGTCAAACTGGTGACTATTCTGTATTTGGGGCTTTGAATGGAAATGAAAACATTGAGCATTGGAGAGTTAGTTCTGATGGTGATTATGTTAATACTTATAATCGTTTAACAAAAATATTCGAATGCCCTGATTGGTTATTCTTCGAAAAAATGGCAACTATTGAAAAAACTTCCAACCATTTGTATTTTGATGCATGGAATAATTTAAATTCTAAATTGAATTATCATGTGGAATTGCCTTTTTCGAATTTATATGTTGCACAGCAATTATACAAAGATATACCAGCTAATAGCATTATGAATTTTGCAATTTTAAATAGCCTAAGATGCTGGAATTATTTTCCTTTAGATAAGAGTATTCATGGATATGGTAATGTTGCAGCTTTTGGTATAGATGGTTGTAACTCCATGTTGATAGGTGAGAGTATGAACTCCGATGCTCTTTGTTTTATAGTGACGGGAGATTTGGCTTTCTTTTATGATATGAATTCTCTAGGAATTAGACATATTAAGAATAATGTACGTGTGTTATTGATTAATAATAATAGTGGAGCAGAATTTGATATTATGACAGAAAATTGGAAAATGAAGCCTACTTTAGAGCGCTATATTTCAGCTTCTGGTCACAATGGTAATGCTAAAGGATGGTCTGAAAATTGCGGTTTTGAGTATCTGTCAGCTAAAAGCAAAGAGGAATTTCTTAAAGTGAAGTCTTCTTTTTTATCGAAGAACGAAAAGCCTGTTATTTTAGAATGCTTTACTCATGCCGGGGATGAGACTTTAGCTAATAACATTCTTTTATCAGAGAATTCTTTGAAAGCTAAGCAAGGATTTCTGAAAGATGCAATGAAAAAAATTGTAGGTGATAGAGGTATAGACATGATAAAGAAAATAACACGTAAATGATAATAACTTAGGATGATTATGGATATATTAAATAAAATTACGAGAAAATATCGATATCTCTGTGAGCAATTCTATATTAAAAAATGTCAAAAAAGATTGGCGCAGAAAATATCAGAGACACATTCACTTCCTAGAATTTATTTCTTTTGTACCCCAACACATAGTAATTTAGGTGATCAAGCCCAATTATATTGTTGGCTTCGTTTGATGAAAGAATGGTATCCTACTTATGAAATTGTTTGTGTTCCTAGTCGTTATCGTAGATTTGATACAATACGAACTATATATGCAAACTTGCAAGTAAATGATATTATTTATGTTCATAGTGGATATTTAATTTTTGATCCACATCCAGAACTGCCTTTTATACTTGATGTTATAAGAGGGTTTTATGATAAAAAAATTGTGATTCTTCCGCAGACAGTGAATCTCGTTGGAGAATGGTATCAGCATATTGTGGCACAAGTTTTCAATGCCCATCCAAATTTAACCTTATTCTGCAGAGATGAGGTGTCATTGGGTAAGGCAAGAGACTTATTTCCGAAAGTTGAAATAAAACTTATGCCGGATGTTGTGACTTCTTTGATTGGTAATGTTGATTTTCAATTTAACAATTTTGATAGAAAAGGAGTGATGCTCTGCGTTCGTAATGATGGAGAAAAACTTTATTCTGATGATCAAATCGTCGAGTTGCGTAATAAATTCAAGAATATAAAGGTTGATATTTGTGACACAACTATTAAAGCACCTATTTGGAAATGGAATAAAGATAGAGAAGGACTTATTCGTTCAATATTAAGTCTATTTTCTCATTATCAGGTAATTATTACGGATAGATATCATGGTACTATCTTTTCGCAAATAGTTAATACTCCTGTGATAGTAATCTCTTCCACAGACCACAAGTTGAGTAGTGGTGTAAAATGGTTTCCTAGAGATAAGTTTGGTGAAAATATTACTTTTGTCAACAATTTAGAAGAGGCTTATATAAAAGCTTCAGAGGTACTTGCTAGAAATGGAAAAGTTATAAAAAATCCATCTTGGTTTAAAGATACATATTATAACAGTGCTTTATAATTATTATAGTAAAGATAGATATAATTAGTGAATAAAAAATATATTTATGAAAGTCCTTTGGTTTGAGGTGACTACACCAAGTAAATATGAAAATCAAAATGTGGTTATAGGTGGCTGGCAAGATTCTTTGGAAGCTATTGTTAGAGAAATACCTGATATCGAACTTTCTGTCGCATTTCCAAGTAAAACAAGAAATGATATTGTGAAGAATGTTGATGGGGTTACTTATATTCCTATATATTTAGAATATACTTTATGGGAAAGATTTATGAGTAAGTGGACATGGGATATTTATGCTAATAAAGTGAGTGAGGCTGCTCTAAATGTTGTTAAACAAATATCTCCTGATGTTATTCAATGTTTTGGTAGTGAATGGCTTTGGGGGTTAGTTGCTTTAAAAACAAAAGTTCCTTGTGTTATTCATATACAAGGAAGTATAGTCCCTTATATGAATGCGCAATTTCCACCAGGATATAATGAATATACAATTGCTGAAGCCCTCGGGTTAAAGAAATTGTTGACAATAAGAAAACAAAGAAAGTTGATTCAATCTTGGGTTAAGCAAGAGTCAAAAGTGTGGAAGGCTGTTAATTTTTATATGGGACGCACAGAATGGGATCGCTCTTTGACAAATATGATGAATCCAAAAGCCTGTTATTTTCATGTTGATGAGGCACTAAGAGAAATTTTTCTTTCTGAAAATAAACAATGGAAATACACAAATAGGAATAAAATAATTCTTTTCTCAACAGGATGCACAACATTTTGGAAAGGTCCGGATATGATGCTGAAAACTGCAAGAATTTTAAAGTCTATTGGAATTGATTTTGAATGGATTATTGCAGGAAAAATGGATTTAAATTTGAAGAAAGTTGTTGAGCATCATGAAAAATGTAGATTTGAAGATGTTAATTTAAAACTAATCGGTTTTACAACTCCTGATAAGTTAATAAATTATTTGTGTAATAGTACAATGTATGTTCATACGGCATATATTGAAAACTCACCAAATTCCATTTGTGAAGCTCAAATTTTAGGAGTTCCTATAGTAAGTACAAATGTTGGCGGCATTTCAACTCTCTTAGATGGGAATGGTGATTTAGTTCCTGCAAATGATCCATGGCAAATGGCAAATGCTATCATTGATTTGGCTAATAATAAAGATAAAATGATTAGATATTCAAAAAATGGTAGAAAAATTGCTTCTTTACGTCATTCTCCAGAAGTGATTAAAGAACAGTTGTTGAATTGCTATGAGGTTTTGTTAGGATAGTCTTTGTAAAAAATAAGAAAATGATAAATATATATGAGGTTATAACGTTAGTTGTTTTTTTGCTTATGTTATATGTATGGCATACAGGAAAAAACAATTCTAGATTTTTCCTTATGGGGGCTTTTCTTATCTTCTTTATGGAGGCTCTGCGAGCAATCCATGTTGGTGGAGATACGTTTAATTATACGGCTTTTTTCATGGGAGAGTTTAATGGATATGGTTATTTATATGATGATTTAAATAATTTAGCTATTGAACCAGGTTATGTATTAATAAATAGGCTCTTTGCTTACATTTTACAGCAAGAATGGTGGTTTATTTTCATTTCTTCCTGCATAATAATGTTACCTATTTTATATAGAATATACAAATATAATTTAGGAAATAAGCTTATGTCTCTTTGTATGTTTATGACTATGTGGGGGCTTTTGGCTTGTTCTGTAACATCACTGCGCCAAAATTTTGGAATCACTTTTCTGTTAGTTGGGATTTCTTTAATTTCTAATCGCCCAAAGCAGAAAAATTATTTGTGGTATTTTGCCATCTTAGTTTGCGGTGTTGCGGCTTTGTCTTGTCATTCTTCCATTTATCTTACGATGCCTTTATTGGTCGCCATATATTTTATTCCGATGAACAGAAAAATCGCCTTAATCAGTTTGGTTTTTTGTATGGTAGTTCCTGTTTTTGTAGATAATTTTTTTGGTACAGTAGTTAATTCTTTAGCAACTTTTACTAGAGGATTTGAATTTCTAGACCGCTCAATGAATTACAGTGGCGATATGTTAACTAGTGGAGAGTTTGGTTTGAAAAAAGTATCTATATTTGCAGTTGCTCCGTATGCAATCTTTGTAGCTAGTTTTGTGATGTTGTATACTAAGAAAGAATTAGAAAAATATGAGTCTAAATGTTTAATAGTTGGTCAATGTCTTTATATGTTAGGTCTTTCGTTTCCTATGGTAGTACGAGCTGTTCTTGGTGTGACTATAGTTGGAATAGTTGCAGTACCTGTTGCTTTCAGTAATAAAAGTTCTAAAGGAATATATAATATTTTACCTATTATTATGATGATATATTATATATATGTTATGTTTTGTACATTTAACTCATGGGATTATAGAACTGGTGGTGGTGGAAGTAAATTACTTCCTTATGAATTTATATGGGAATAATGGTGGTGTACGTTTATAAAATGTTTAAGCGCATTAATAGATTCTTGAATTTGATTTATTCAAAGTGTATTCATAATGTATTTTTGCAATGTGGTAAGGATGTTTTTATCGAACGATTGGGTCTTTTAGTTGGTGCAAAATATATAAAAATAGGAGCATCTACATCAATTCAAAAAAATACTTATTTAACCGCATGGGATACATATCGAGAGCAAAAGTTTCAGCCTCAAATAGAAATTGGTAAAGGTTGTCACATAGGTGCTTATAACCATCTAACATGTATAAATAAGATTATAATAGAAGATGGTTTCGTGTCAGGAAAATGGGTTACAATTACAGATAATAATCATGGTACTACATCTCTTGATATGATGAAATTACCAGTTTCTTATCGTCCATTACTATCGAAAGGTCCTGTGATAATCGGGAAAAATGTTTGGATTGGAGACAAGGCTACTATTTTAGCTGGTGTAACCATTGGTGAAGGAGCAATTATTGCTGCAAATAGTGTTGTTTGTAAAGATGTTCCTGCATATACTGTAGTGGCAGGAAATCCTGCAAAAATTATAAAACAAAATTATTTTAATTAATATGTTAAAAACAAAAATTATTGCAATGTATCTACCTCAATATCATTGCATTCCTGAGAATGATGAGTTTTGGGGTAAAGGTTTTACAGATTGGGTGACGGTAAAAAAAGCTTCATCTTTGTTTGAGTGGCATAATCAGCCAAGAGTTCCTTTGAATGATAACTACTATGATTTGTCGCAGAAAAAGCACATCAAATGGCAAGTAGATTTAGCGAAGGAAGCTGGTGTTTATGGTTTCGGAGTGTATCATTATTGGTTTAATAATGATAAGAATATACTTACAAAACCTGCGGAAATAATTAGAGATAACAAGGATATTAATATCAATTATTTCTTAGCTTGGGATAATTGTAGTTGGGTAAGAAGTTGGAGTAATGTCGCAGGAAATGCTTGGTCACCACTAGCTGATAAAAAACCAGAAAATAGAGGCCCCCAAGTTTTAATTCCTTACATTCTTGGTGGTGAAAAAGATTGGGAAAATCATTATAATTCTTTGCGAGACCATTTCAAGGAAGATCGATATATAAAGATAAATGGTAAGCCTTTGTTCTTTATATTGGGTTATAGTCCGGAAATTGCAAAAATGGCAGATTATTGGAATATGCTAGCAAAGAAAGATGGATTTGAAGGTGTTCAAATAGTTTATAGAAATTTGGAGTTTAAAAATATTCCAAACAACTATGTTAAATTTAATTACGAACCTTGTTTTTCTGGTTGGACAAAGAATGACATTTTTTCAAGAGTAGAAAGTAAATTTAAATTATGGTTTAGAATACCGAAGAAACTTCGTGTTTATGATTATGATGTAGTTTGGGGAAAAATCCTAGGAAATGTTAAACGACAGCAGAATGAAGCAATTTTTGCAGGATGTTTTGTTCGTTATGATGATACTCCTAGAAGAGGAAAACAAGGTATTATTGTTAAGGGTGAGTCTCCAGAAAAATTTAAAAAATACATGGAAGAGTTATTGAATCTTTGCCAAGCATATAATAAAGAATATGTTTTTCTGACAGCTTGGAATGAATGGGGTGAAGGTGCTTATTTGGAACCCGACACAACAGATGGTTTTGCTTATATAAAAGCGTTACGTGCAGCTATTGATTCTTTGTCAAAATAAGTATATGAAGGTTTTATTTGTATATAGAAATCCTCTAATGGGCTTTTCTATTGGAAAGGTATTCAAGCCCATTGAGGATTTTTTAGGCAATTATGCAGAGGTTGACTCCATTGTCTTACCTATTGCTAATTATAGTTTGAAAGGCTTGCTGATAAATATCTTGCACTTGCGTAAGCAACTTAAAAGGGTATCATATGATGTTGTGCTTATTACAGGTACTGAAAATTATTTGCTTCCTTTTATACCTTTTGCAAAGAAAGTTGTTGTTGTTCATGATTTGGAATCTTTTATTAAAAATTCTTCTGGAATGCAAAAAGCCTTGAAGAAATTAATGTTTATTAAGGTGTTGAGACAAGCAGACAAGATAGTTTCAATATCTGAACATACGCATCAAGAGCTTTTAGCATATGATTTTCATTCAGATATTATTTATGACCCTGTATCTCCCAAATATATTCATATTAAAAAAGTTATTAATAAAGTTTGTCCGATTATTTTGCATATTGGTACAAAACCAAATAAAAACTTAAAGAATACTATCATAGCATTGAGAGGTACAAAATGTCATCTGCGTATTGTAGGTAAACTTTCTGAAGATGATTTAAAAATGCTCCAAGAGAATAATATTGATTATTCGTCTTGTGCCAACATAAGTGACGAAGAATTATTGAAAGAATACAATAAATGTGATATTGTTAACTTCCCATCTTTGTATGAAGGATTTGGTATGCCAATTATAGAGGGGCAAGCTATAGGTCGAGTTGTGGTAACAAGTAATCTCTCTCCGATGAAAGATGTTGCTGGAGGTTGTGCTGTTTTAGTCGATCCTAATGATATACAATCACTACGCCAAGGTTATTTTGAAGCTATCAATCATGGTGAATGTTATATCGATAAGGGATTGGAGAATGTTAAAAGATTCTCAGTTGAAACAATTGCTAGACAATATTTCTATCTTTTAAAAAGTCTATTATAATGAAAGTACTATATACAGGAAATCTGGATGTGAACAATGGAGGTCCAGCATTCAGTACCTATAACATGATGCGAGGTTTAAATGCTATTGGCGTTGAAACTCATGTATTGATGTATGAAATGGAAAAGAATGGCAAGTTGATTGGAAATGATGTACCTATTCATTTTGCCAAGAAGCCAGTTGAGCATATCTTTAGTTATTCCCTTTCCTACAAGAAGGAGATAAAGGCTTGTGGTGATTTTGACATCTATCAGGCACAAGGTGTGTGGCTGTATAATACATACGCATTGGTAGATGTGGCTCGAAAGATGGGGAAGCCCTATGTAATTACTCCAAGAGGTATGCTTTATCCTCAGGATATAGCCAAGTCTAAGGCTTGGTTTAAGAATATGTCTTTGAAAATTAGATTGCTTGATGATTTGAATCGTGCAGCTTGTGTTCATGTCACTTGCGAAGATGAGATGAATCATTGCCGTAATCTAGGTGTAATATCCCCTATTGCCGTCGTACCTAATCCGGTGGAAATCAAATGTTATCCTAAAACAAAGAAGGATAAAGTATTCCGCCTTGGATATTTAGGACGCATCTCTCGGCGCAAGAATGTAGAAGGTTTGATTTATGCCTGGAGTGAATTGGGAGATAAGGTAAAGGAAAATGCTGAACTCTTGATTATTGGTGGAGGTGATGAGGAGTATATGGCTTTCTTGAAGAAAGAGGTGGCACGATTGAATCTTTCTAATGTCCGATTCACTGGCTTTATCTCAGGACAAGAGAAAGAGGATGCTTTGTCTTCTCTTTCTGTTCTTGCAATGCCTAGCGAGTTTGAGAACTTCGGCAATGTTATTGTGGAAGGTTTGGTTCGAGGCATTCCTTGCATAGCTACCACAGGTGCACCATGGAAAGATTTGGAGGATTTCAAATGTGGATGGTGGGTTAAATATACTCAAACAGCCATTACGAATGCAGTTAAATCAGCTTTGGAATGTTCTATTGAAGAATTGGATGCAATGGGCGAGAGAGGTAAGCTGTTGATGAAGGATAAGTATTCTATCGAAGCTGTTGCATCGCAAATGAAGGCGGTATATGAATGGATTTTAGGTAACTTTACAAGACCTAATTTCGTTTTTATAAAATAGATTGATGCAGGCTTGTTTGAATATTTTATCAATGAATAAATTCAATACCACTTTGGGGTATTATATGTCATTTTTATGATGTAAGTAGAATTTCTTCTACTAAGGTTTTATTGCTTTGTGTAAGAAGAACTATTTCAAAATAGAAGAAAATAATCATCCGTTGAATAAAGATGATAATCATGATGGTATTTATATCAATGAAAAGGAATATAGAACTGTGGTAAATGAAATGGAAAATTGTTTTTAATTATGGAAGATTATAATCCAATATATCAGAATCTTGCTTTACATAAAGTTCCTAAACATTTTAGGGGAAGAAGCAGGATTGTTGTTCAATTATGGTGGATTGTCCAATCGACATTTTTCGCTTGGTCGCCACAGATTTTTTATGGTTGGAGAAGGTTTCTCTTACGTTTATTCGGAGCAAATATAGGGAAAAATGTATTGATTCGTCCGTCTGCCAAATTCACTTATCCATGGAAAGTTTCTATAGGAGAAAATAGTTGGGTCGGTGATGAATGTGTTTTCTATAGCTTAGGTGAAATTCATGTAGGTAGAAATGTTTCGATAGCTCATAGAGATTATTTTTGCACAGGATTGCATGATATACATTCCTTATCATTTGATATAGCTCAGAAACCAATCATTATAGAGGATGAATGTTGGATACCAAATGATATATTTGTTGGTCCTGGTGTTACAATTGGAAGAGGAACTGTAGTTGGTGCAAGAAGTACAGTCTTAAAGGATTTACCCGGAGGTATGATTTGCTATGGTAATCCTGCTAAGCCAATTAAAGAACGTGGAATTTCTAAATAATTTGTTTAATGAAAAAGATATTAGTTACAGGAGGCTCTGGTTTCATTGGAACTAACCTCATTGGGCATTTATCAAAAGATGCTCAGTACGAAATTCAGAATATTGATATTGTGAAGCCAAAGATTTCGGCTCAGGATAAGTATTGGGTGCAAGTTGATTTGCGTAAACATGATGCTGTTGTTGCAGCAGTAGAGGCATTTGCTCCAGACTATGTTATTCATCTTGGCGCAAGAACTGACCTCAATGGCAAAACGTTGCAAGACTATGATGCCAATATGAGTGGTGTAAGCAATCTGCTTGATGCAATAGAAACTGCAGGTACGGTGAAACGTGCAATCTTTGCTTCTTCTATGTATGTATGTGAGCCTGGCTATATGCCGAAGGACTTCGAGGATTATGCTCCTCACACATTGTATGGTGAAAGTAAGGTGGAAACTGAGAAGCGTATCAAAAAGGCTAATCCTTCTTATACTTGGAGTATTATTCGCCCAACTTCTATATGGGGACCTTGGTTTGGTGAGCCTTATGATAAGTTCTTCCATATCGTTTTGAATCATATGTATTTCCATATGGGTAAGCGTGCATGTCGAAAGACATACGGATATGTGGATAATGCCATCTATCAGATTATGTCTATCTTGCAGGCTGCACCAGAGAAAGTAAATAGAAATGTTTATTATCTCGGAGATTATGAGGCTTATCCTATTACAGATTGGGCTAATGAGATAGCTAAGATAGAAGGTATTCATATCCCTCATGTTCCTTACTGGTGTTTCAAGGTTGTAGGATGGGTTGGCGACTTCTTAAAGAAGTTTGGTATAGCTTTCCCAATGACTAGCTTCCGTCTCCATAATATGACAACTGATAATGTTCATAATCTGGAGCCAATCAAGTCTATAGCTCCTAATTTGCCAGTATCAAGAATTGAAGGTACGAAGGTAACGTTGGAGTGGATTCATAAATATGAATAGTTGATATGTTGCAACTCTCTGATAATGTTTACATAGATATTCTCCAAGCAGGATATGGCGACAGCATCTTCATATCCATCAACAAGGAAAACTCGTCTTTCAACATTTTAGTAGATGGAGGCTTAGCTTCCACCTACTATAATGTGAAAGAACGAAGAAATCCGATGGGGCCTCTCAGAGCATTATTGTCTCATCTTAAAGATAAAGGTCATTATATCGACTTGCTGATATGTACGCATGTGGATGATGATCATATTGGTGGCATTAGAAAATGGTTTGAAATGGATTTCCCTACCGATGAATTCGTTCGAGAAATCTGGATAAATGATGATGTCCTGATAGCAGACCGACATGATTTGAATAACACTTCTGCTCATGCTGCTTCTATCATTGATAAATTGAAAGAACAGCATATTCAATATCTAAACGGCATAGTGACGGGCTTTTCCAAGAAGTATGAATTTTGCAGTATCAATGTGTTAGCACCTTCAACAGCCCATCATAATGTCATAGCCCATGATATTCATAAGTCATTAGACAACGCTTCTTCGGAAAAGGAAAATAACAAAAAAACATTCATGGAATTGGTCCATGAGGACTGGAATATGCAAGATAACACGCCGGAAAATGAAGCTTCTATCGCTTTTGAGCTAGAATGTTGGGATGGAGTTAAGCTCCTATTATTAGGTGATGCCAACTATCAAGACTATATGGAAGGCTTGAAGTTATTTCATCCTGATAAAGAAGAAAATATAGAATACAATATCGTAAAGTTGTCTCATCATGGAAGCAGAAATAACTTTCACCCAGACTTCTTAAAGCGAGTACATACATCTTATTATATTGTGTCAACTAATGGTGGTAAATTCAAGCATCCCGACAAAGATGTGTTAGCCCAAATCATTTGTAATACGGATTCTGTAATTTTGTTCAATTACAAGAAACGGATGCAGGAACTTATACAGGAGCAAGACAGATTAGATTTTCCTAATTTAAATACTCGCATTAAGGCATTAAACTGATGGATATAAACACAATTCGCCAATGCCATACTGTTCATGTGGAGGATGGAAGTGGCGTGATAGTAAAAACTTATACTGATGAATACTGGTATGTGTTGACTGATTATCACGTTGTAAAGAATGTTGCCAATGACAAGATTACGTGTTGCTTTTCATCACAAAGTCCATTGAAAGACAAAAGCATTGTTATATTGGACGACTTGCGTGATAAAGAACTTGACGTTGCCATCTTTAAAATATCTCCACTATGTCTTGGGGAGTTTGATTATCTCCCAATTTGTGGAAGCAGCAAAGAGTTCCCGTATCGTCATATAGGCTTTCCTAAACAACGTCAAAATGGAGCTGCAATTTGTGATAGTGTAGTATTGGACATTACTCATATTGATGGCTTAGTAAAAGGGCATTTGATGGAATATGGATATGCGCAAGCTCCTAAGAAAGACGAAATAGAAGGAATGTCTGGAGGTGGTATCTTTGATGATTTACTCAGACTGGTAGGACTTCATAAACGTTCTTCCTGTTATGATGAAAATGAATTATTAGGCAAAGCTGCCTATATACCAATAGCTGCCTTTAAGAAAGTATTGAGTTGCCATGAAGGTTGGTGCCCAATCCAAGAGTTTGATTTAACCACATTTGAGACGTTTACGAGTGGGGTGTTTGCCTTTAATGACGATGCTTGTGTTAGGAATGCTGCCGCCTCCATTTTGATGAAATTAGATGAATACGAGGAGCAGATTGAACGCCTCTCTCCGATGGATGTCATAACCACTCTGAAAAATCGTCACTATTTGTCGGAAGAAATGGTTATCGAAGAGCAGAGCCGTGATTTTTGGATTGCCTTTTCTGAGTTTGTCATAGGTATCATGGTACTGCTGGATTTCAAGATAGATCAAGAAAACTTGATAACAGCTATTTATGATAAATTTCACTTTGTCTATTCCAAAGAGCCATTTGATGTATTTGATGCAAGAGACAAATTGGACATGTCATTGTTGGTAGGCGTAAGGAAAAATGCCAAATTGGTAGTTGGTGGCTTACTTCCAAGCGGTACTTTGAGAGGGTGCGTATTGAGCAGTACAATACCAACTATTACATGTGCAGAGCAGTACAATGAAAAGGATATCAAACGCTCTGACAGACGGCTTTTGCAGAGAATCACAATAGCCAACAGCTGTATATTTCAAAAGGCGGTTGAGAAAAGCGTGGATGACGAGGATGCCACTTTTGAACATTTCAAAGCACTATTAAAATCTAAATTGCAATGAAAGATGCTATAGTTAAATCGTTTGACTCGTTTGATGTTCGTTCTAAAATTTTAGTTTGTGTCACAAAATGCTTGACAGAAGATAAACTGAGAGAAAACTGGCGCAATTATCGAAATGATTTTGCGGTAGAGTATCAAACAGATGACATAGATGAGTTTGAAAGATGGAATTTCTATTTGTTCTATGTTGTTGATGACAAGAATGCAATTGACCGTGATTTAAAATACGAGATAGAGCATGATACCATTTCGTCACGTAAGATAGTTGTCAGCAAAGACGAGCTAGAAGATGAAAATGGAGAAAGTTTGGTGACGAGATATATAAAATATGATATAGGACAAGTTAAGGCTTGTGCTGAGTCACCATTGTTTAAGTGTGATAAAAATGTAGAAAAACTGATAAAATGAAGATAAAACACGTTTTTATTCAAGCTTTCAGACAGTTTGGAAGGGTTCCTGTGAATTTGACTTCGACATTAGATCCTAATAGGGCATCTAATTTTGTTGCCATTTTTATAGCTTCTCTTATAGCTTCTGTTCTATCAACAACAACTTTATAATTTCCTTTTGTTTTCTTAATTCCTTCTTCTATTTCTTTTACAATTTCTTCTGGATCATCATATGGTTGATGTCCTGTTTCTGTAATTGTTGTTCCATTTTTGTCTGTCACTATTGCTTGTGTTACCCATTTTCTTAATGCTAAATCAAATGTTTTTACTATTACCTTTTCAAAGTCATCATCATCTTGTTGTCCTGGTACATAGTCACCTTTTTCATTATCTTTATAT
>OQVZ01000413.1_pt1 | contig 16445 bp, 14 predicted proteins | sample 1691571 | NCBI WGS metagenome assembly OQVZ01 (sample SAMN03418261, study PRJEB22391) | human gut metagenome | biome: human-gut; feature: organic feature; material: feces | host: Homo sapiens | place: Tanzania | collected 2013-01
CCCTCGTCCAGCGGAACGGCGGGAAATCGTACGGAGCGCCCTCAACCGCGATTCCGGCGGAACTCACATGCCAGTCCAGATGCAGAATGTTGACGCGTCCCGCATGGCGTGCATGCGGCATTCCGTAGTTGGTGACGCTCCCGTTTCCGCCGTTGGATTTGGTGTTCGGGTGCCAGCGCCACATGCCGTAACCCTGTTTCGGAGTGTTGGCGTCAACGGTCGCCGTGGTATCGGTCATGAAGATTTTGCGCGACGGATTTTTCGCCTTCGCAACTTTGCCTGAACCGTGATACGCCTCCGGGTACGCGACGGAAACTCCGGTGCTTCCCGTGACAATCGCCTCGTTTACGCCATAATGCGGATTGAATTCCAGCCAGCCCCAGTTGACATTTGTGCCGAGATTGTATTCGTGCCCCGGCATGGCGACTGAGGGACAGATCAGCGACCGCATCGGAAGATAGCCTTTGGAATTCGCTCCGGCAAGATCGGTGTTTCCCGAACCCGACGCCTCCTGCCAGCCCAGAATGACATCGGTCCACAGAGGCGGCTTCCACGAGTTCCCGAACATCGGAATCAGATAATCGTCACTGTCGCCAAGATACTGCGCATAGGCGAGTCCGAGCTGTTTCTGATTGCTCACGCAGGAAACCGCTCTCGACTTTTCCCGCGCCTTGTTCAGAGCCGGCAAAAGCATGCTCGCCAGGATTGCAATTATCGCAATTACCACAAGGAGCTCTACAAGCGTAAACCATCCGGATTTGCGCTTGAAATAAGAAAACGGGGAATAAGAAGCGGGGTAAGTGCCTGTTTTTGTTTTCATGGTGCTGCCTTCCTTTCATCTGTTTTTCCGTTTCAGCAAAATTTCCGAAACGGGGAATTGTTATTTTGTATTTCTGCTGTCCAGCCATTCCAGATAACGCCTGCGCAGGTTCCCGGCGGCAAGATAACAGGAATTCGGACTCATGAAGTGCGAGAACTCAAAGGTCATGGCGTGCTCGATCCCCGCCTGTTCCGCGGCAAGAAGCTTCAGACGCATCTTCTCCCATTTGATCGGCAGGAAACGGATCGGCATGTCGCGGTCGAAGCTCTCCGTATTCGTCCAGAGCTCAATTCCATACTTGTCGGCAAGACGTTTGTTGATGCGGAGCGCTTCCGGAAGCTCTTCGTATGTGACGTGTCCATCCTGAAATGCGATAATATCCACAAGCCCGGCGATTTCGCTCATGATTTCATCCCACATCTGCTCGTGTGCGCGGAAATTGAGATCGCGGGCGTTCGGGTCGTTCGGATCCCACGCTTTCCGTCCCCACATGGCGGGAGAAATCAGAATCGGCAGATTCCCGGAGATTTTTTTGCAATGCTCTCCGTAGCGGCGGAATTCCGCAATCACTGCGGGTTCGCGGTAGAGAATTTCTTTCGCGAGATACCAGCCGGCGAACGCCTTGCGGTGGCCATAGCGCTCCCACGCTTCATCAATCAGCCGGCGCTCCTGATCCCAGCTGCGCTCAATCTCCTCCGCAGTGTTCTCACCGTTTTTCCGGCGCGTGTACGTCCCGAAAAAATAGCGCATCCCGTACTTTTCCGCGAGGGTGAGAAACATGTCGACCAAGTCGACCGGCGGCTCGTGGCAGCCCTCCTCCTCCATCAGAATCTTTGAGGGATAAGCGATGAATTTCCGGGCGCCGCAGCGGATCATGACCACTGTATCGATTCCCGTTTCCTTCATCGCGGCGAAATCGCGGTCCCACTCTTCCACTCCCCAGTTCTGATGCGGAATGTCATCGCTGATTTCATCCAGAAATGTTGCCGTCAGACGGATTCCCATGCGTCATACTCCTTTCATTTGTATTTTTTTCATCTGTTCAAGAGAAAGCAGGAGACAGCGCGGAACATGGAAGAACGTTTTCCACTTTCCGCCTTTCAGCGAGTGAGTTGGCACGCCGGCGCGGTTCAGATATCCGTACCACTCACCGTATTCAGGATCCCGGAAATGCGAGAAACTGTATTCATCCATCTGCAGAAACGCATCAAGAAACTTCTTCTCTCCGGTCAGCCGCCATGCATGAAGCATTGCAAGAACAGCCTCGTTATGCGGCCACCAGAGCTTCATGTCGTACTGCAATTCCATATGCGGCCTGCCGAGAACATCCATGAAGTAGAAGAGTCCGCCGTACTGACGATCCAGCCCGAATTCGTACTGCTCGTATGCATATTCCGCCGCGCGGGCAATCAGCGCTTCATCCCCGGCGGCCTCGCCGCAGCGCATCATGAACCACATGGATTCCAGCCCGTGCCCGGGATTGATGAAACGTCCCTCGCAGCTCTCCAGATCAAATGAACCGTCCGGACGGACATTTTCAAAAATCACCTTGAATTCCGGGTTGTGGAATTTCTCCATGACATTGCGGATTGCGGAGCGGGTATCCTCCTCAAACAGGTCAGTTCCGAGACAGTCCCGCATGACGCAGCCGAGATTGGCAAGAATCATATAGCTTCCATGCGAAAGATAATGTTCCTTCCCGGGCAGCTCCTTCGCATACTTTCCTTTCGGATTCGGAATGCGGCGCAGATAACTTGCCATTGCCGATTCCGCCTCCGCGCGGTACTCTGTCTTCCCCGTCGCCTTGTAAAGAGCGGCGGCCCCCATCGCGGCGAAACAGTCGGAGAAGATGCTGAACGGAGCCATTGCGGGCTCGCCCTTGCGGTTCAGTTCAAAATAGTAACTGCCATCGGGGAGCCGCCCGTGCGCGTAAAGGAAATCGAACCCGCGCTCCGCAATGTTCAGCCAGTTGGAATGTCCTTTTCCGTATTCGCTTGCATAAAGTGTGGCGAACATGTAGACAATCCGCCACTGCATCCACATATATTTATTGTAATCGTAAACGGAACCGTCGCGGTCGAGACAGGTAAAGAACCCTCCGTATTCACGATCCTGCGCATGATTCTGCCAAAACGGAATGACGTTTTCCAGCAGTTCTTTTTCGTAGCGTTCGATATAAGGTTTCCAGTTCATTTTCTTTTCTCTCCGGCGGTTGAAGCTGTGGTGCTCCGGGCGATCAGCGGAGCCTGAAGCACGCGCGATTCAGGCTTGCCTCCGCCGAGAATGCTGAACAGCATTTCCGCCGCAAGCTCTCCGATCTGCTCCTTCGGCTGCGCCATCGTGCTCAGCGGATAGACCAGCTGATACGCCGCAACATCCAGATCATCGAAGCCGAGAACCGAAAGATCCTCCGGAATGCGGCGTTTCAGTTCCAAAGCCGCCTGAACCACTCCCAGCGCGGCAAGGTCCGAGGCGGAAAACACCGCGGTAAGCTCCGGGTGCTCCCGCAGCAGGCGCCGTCCGGCGGAACGCCCGCCTTCCAGCGAAATCGGAGCATTCCGGCGAAAACAGACCGCACCATCCGGCAGAGCATGCTCGAAACCTTCGCGGCGGGCGACAAGCTCCGGCCCCTCGTCATCGTGAGAAATCAGGCCGAAATGACGGTGTCCAAGTCCGGAAAGATACTTCGCCGCTTCCGCGCCCGCCTGGCGGTTGTCGACCGAAACCGCATATTCGCCGAATTCGGAAAAACTGGACATTACCTGCACAACAGGGATCCGGTGTTCGCGGAACCACTCCGCCACCGGAAGCAGACAGCGATCCGGATAAAGGATCACTCCATCCACATTATGCTGGGAAAGACGCGAAAGCATTTTCTCCATCCGCGCTTCATCGAACGGCGGATGTTCCAGCAGAAGCGTGAAGTTGCGTTCCTCCGCAACTTTTTCAATACCGGCGATGATGTTGCTGAAAAAGCTGTTCTGCAGGAACGGCAGGAGCACTCCGACAAACGAGCTGCTTCGCGTGACCAGCGACCGCGCCGCCGCATTCGGGGGGTATCCCATCCGGCGCGCCGTCTCGCAAATCCGCTTCCGCATCTCCGGCGAAAGCCGTCCACGGTTGTTCAACGCCGTCGAAACCGCCATCGTGGAAACGCCGAGCGCCGCTGCAATATCTTTCAACGTCACTGTTCTTCTGCTGCTCATTCAAAAATCTCCAACACCGGATTAATCTTCTGCTTTATCGTTAAAGCATCAACAAAGATTATAATAATGCCGATTTCCGGAAATGCAAGAGGGAAAAACAAAAAAAGTGAAATTTTATTTTTCCCGGCGGGAACGTTTCCGGTAGTCGCGCGGGGAGAGACCGGAAAACTTGCGGAAGCGCGCGGAAAAATAATAGGGATCCGGCATGCCGGTCATGGCGGCAATCTCCGAAATCGAAAAATCAGCGCGCTCTAGGAGATTCGCCGCGCGGCGCAGCTGCGCACACTCGCGATACTGACGCGGCGAAACACCTGTTTCCCGCTTGAACTTCGCATACAAAGCGGCACGCGACATTCCGCAGCGGACAGCCAGGGCGTCCATGCTTTCCGAGGTATCCAGCAGCAGACGTTTCGCCAGTTCAATTCCCGGCTCAGGCTCAGGCGCACTCCTCCGCTGATGATTGAACCCGCGGACAAGAACACTTTCCAGAAGAAGCATCGAGAGATCAAACCATCCGGCGGGACGGTGCAGTTCCAGTTCCCGGATCTCCTCCAAAGCCTCCCGCACCCGCCGTGACGCCTCCGAAAAGTCTTAAAAAGACGCCCTGGCTGTCCGCTGCGGAATGTCCGCCGTGACGCCTCCGCCGAAAGCACGGTACGGCCGAGACCGGAAATCTCATCTTTCCACTTCAACGCCCCGGTCACATGCGCACGGGGAACAAAATGACACCAGAAATAAATCCATCGCTCCGGAACTGAAAACGTATGGCGGAACTGCGGTTTCAGCAGAACCAGTTCATTTTCCCCAATCCGGACCTGCTCCTTTCCGATTCCGATCACACCCGCCCCCTCAAGTGAAAAGAGCAGTCCGCAGGAATCCGTCAGACGCTGTTCCCAGCGCCGTCCCGGAGTTCCACCGGAACCGCAAAAACCGACAATGAAGTCGTCCTCTTCCATTGCTTTCCGATTTCGCATTTCAGACAATCTCACATCTTTTTAAGACTTTTTACCATTTACAAAAATGCTGTTTTGTGCTATAATATAGACAGGACAGAACAAAAAGCAAATACAGAAACGAAGGAAATAAAGATGAATCGCTTCACCCCCCTGGATCATGTCAAGCTCAAAGGAAGCATCGCCGAACACATGGAACGCTTTTTCCATGAACGAATCCACTCGGAAGAGGCGCACAAGGTTGTCTACGCCGAAGCAGAAAACGCATTCCGCTCAAAACTCGACGACGCCTCCGGCGTCTACGGCATCTGGCAGGGCGAATTCTGGGGAAAATGGATCATCTCCGCCGTCCGCTGCGCCGAATACTCCGGCGATCAGGAAACACGCGAATTCATCCGCAAGGGAGTTGAACATCTGATTGCGCTTCAGGAACCGTCCGGCTACCTAGGGACCTACCGCGACCCGATGAACGTTTTCGCCGCGGACGTTGCAAAAACCGAACCGCTGCTCGGATGGAAATGCGACTGGAACTGGAATATCTGGTGCCGCAAATACACGCTCTGGGGAATGCTCGAAGCATATCGTCTGCTCGGCGATCCGCGCATCCTTGAAAGCGCGGAAAAACAGGCGGAATTTCTCATTCATTCCCTGCATGAACACAACATCGCTCTGCGCGAAACCGGCACCTTCTTCGGAATGCCGAGCGGCTCCATCCTCAAACCGATGGTTCTGCTTTATGAATACACTCAAAAAAGTATTTTCCTTGATTTTGCGAAAGAGATCGCGGCAGACTGGGACCGCGCGGACAATACACCGCCGAATCTCATCGCGAACGCACTCAGCGGCAAGCCGCCGTATCAATGGTATCCGGAACCGCAGAAATGGGCGAAAGTCTACGAAATGCTCTCCTGCTGGGACGGCATTCTGCGGCTCTTCCGTCACACCGGGGAAAAACGTCTGCTCGATGCCGCAATCCAGTTCCGCCGGACACTGATGCGGGGAGATTCCAACGCGCTTTTCAGCGTGGGTTTCAACGACATGCTCAATCACGCCGCCGCACGCGTCAACGCGCTCACAGAACCGTGCGACGTCATCCACTGGCTTCGTTTCCTCAGCGAACTCTTCCTGCTGACCGACGACAAAAGCTGTCTGGACGATATGGAGCTCGCCTTTTACAACGCCTTCCTCGCCTCGGTCTACCGCGACGGACGCTGGGGAGCGCGTGCGGTGCGCAGCCACGGACACCATTTCAGCGCGCCTCCGCAAGCGGGACTTCATCACAATCACTGCTGCGTCAACAACATCCCGCGCGGCGCATTCAATTTCGCACAGAGTGTACTCACGACGAACGGGAACGAACTTTCGCTCAATTTCTTTACCGACGCCGAAGTTTCCGCGCAAACTCCGGACGGCGGATCAATCCGCCTGAACATCACCGGGAATTACCTGCAGACGGGGTCAGCTGATGTGGAATGCAATGCGGAACTTTCCGCCCCAGTCACTCTCCGCATCCGGATTCCCCGCTGGGCAACCGCCGCGCAGATCGACGGCAGCACCGTTTCCGGCGACTGGTTCCGCACGGAACTGAAATCCGGTCTCCGCAAAATTCACCTTCAGTTCGAACGTCAGCCGGAAATCCGTTTTCACGAGGAACTCGAAGAACCTGTCAATTCCCGCGCAAAATGGGAATCCGGCGAAGGCGCGGCAATGCAGGCGATTTTCCGCACCAAACCGGCATGGACCATTGTCTATGGACCGGTTCTGCTTGCGCGCAGCAAGTTCATCGGCAATACGGAAGACGAAATGTTTGCTTCCGCCCTCCCTGCGGGATTTCAGGTGAAACTTTCGCCGGAACCTCACCCGAAGACCCGGTGCGCGTGGCGCGCGGAAATCAGCGCAGACGGACGCCATTTTACAACGCACGTCTGCGATTACGCCTCCGCCGGAGATGCGAAGATCGAGGATCCGAAATTCTTCTCGGTTTTCTTCTGATGAAATCTTAATTTTTCCCGATGAACTCCAGAACAAACCGCCAGTCGGCTTCGGTCACATCGTGAATTCCAGTCCGCAGGTAATATCCCACACGGTCGCCGAAAACGGGACAATCGGGTGCAGGGAATCCTGCGGAACCGATGCCGGCTGCTCCGAACAGGTTCCATACCTCTCCGACCGCACGGGCGCAGCGGTACTCGTTATACGGATCCGACCAGGTATCCTCCGTTGCGCTCGCAATCAGAAGCGGACGCGGAGCGGTCAGCGCGGCAAGCCAGTTCTGGTCAAACGGCATCTCAGCCTCGCGGTCGATATACTCGTCCAGCGCAGGGACGAACCAGTGCGGAAAAGTTTTGATGATGTAGGCGAGATTCTCCGACGACGGGTTCTTTTCGCGTGAAATCGAAGCGCCGCAGCAGCCGGAATCGTTGCTCACGACTCCAGCGAAACGGGGATCGTGTGCGGAAGCCCAGAGCGCAGTCTTGCCCAGACGCGAATGTCCGTGCGCCCAGATGCGCTGCGGATCAATCGCCGGTTCCGTCTGCGCCAGATCGAACAGAAGCGAATAGCCGAACGCCCACGCGCTGATCGCGGTCAGGGAACGGTTCCCCTCCGTCAGCTCCGATGCGGGATGAAACAGACGGAAAACGCTTCCGGCGCGTCCGGCACCGCTGTCCTCGAAGAAACTATTGCGCGGAGCGGTGATGACGGAATATCCGACTTTGAGGAGCATCGGGAACTGCCAGCGGTGCGCCTGCTCGCCGGGCTTGAACTCGGTCGAATCGGCGGGAATGTCCGTTTCGGTGCTCGCGGCGGCATTGCCCTTGAAGTTGAGTCCGACGATTGCGGGAATGCGTCCCGTGCGGTGATTCGGCAGATACCACAGGGCCTCCGCAGTGTGTTCGACTCCGTTGTTTTCCAGATGAATCACCACTTCGCGGCGCGTGGCGAGACCGTCGAAGGAATCGTGCTTTTCGCGCTTGATTTCAAAACGGACCGACGCGGGGCGCGGCGGAATTTCTCCGAACAGTTTTTCCTCCAGAAGACGGAGAATCGCCGGGCGGCGGACGTTATACCAGTCCGCCGCGTTTTTGCATCCGGCAAGCGGAGAAGGAAGACCGGCGACGGTTTCCGGACGGTTGAGCATCATATCCATAAAAAAACTCCTCAGGGTTGAACCGGACGCGGGAAACGGATAGTAAACGTCGTTCCTCCGCCGGGGGTATCGGTTACTGTGATGGAAGCGTCGTGCGCAATGACAATCGCGTGAACCATGGAGAGTCCGAGTCCATTGCCCGGACGGGTCCGGCTGGCGTCAGCACGGAAGAATCGCTCGAAAATATGCTTTTTATCCTCATCGGAAATTCCGGTTCCCGAATCGGCGATCCGGAAAACGGCGGCGTCTTTTTCATCGAACAGAGCCAGCTCCACACGCCCGTGCGCCGGCGTGCGCACGATCTCCGCACGCCGCTGACCCGCATCCGCACGATTGCGGAAATCACGATCAGCGGTCCGCGCGACCTCGCCAGCTATCGCGACGCCATCGCCAATATCGCGGAGGATTGTTCCGACATGATTTCCATGATCAACTCCATGCTCGAAATCACCCGGATTGAAAACCGCTTTGAACATCTGAAAAAAGAGAATTTCTCGCTCTCCGAACAGCTTCGCCAGGCGTATGATCTCTACTCCATGCAGGCGGAGGAGAACGGGCAGATGCTGAGAAGAGTGATACAGGCGATACCACTACCACATACAAAGGTAAGAAGTATCTCAAGACAGAACTCGTCAACGCATTAAAGTCTGTCGGCGCAAGTGTGAAGGTGAACTCTACGGACGAAACTCTTATAAAAGCACTCAATGCACTGAGCGACGAAGATGAAGCAAGGGTTCTCGCCGGATTGACAGAACAGTAGAACAAATAAGTGATTTTATATGAAGACAATATTGCAAGCGTTAATAGACGAAATCCATTATCCGATACCAGTCGGTTTTGTTGAAAACAAATTGATAGAACGGCAACTCGATGGAGGAGACTTTTTCACTTTTGAAACTGCACAATCGAAAGAGTGGAAAGGGGCGCTTGCAGATTGTCTTTTTTCTCTCGTACAGGCTGTCAGCTTGTCTGAGTCAGACAAGAGCATTGGAACACTATCTGATAAAGACAAGGAATTACTGTTAGCCCGTATCAAAGCTTTATACAAAGCTATCGGCGAAAACCCCAAGTTGGGTCAGCCGATGGTCTACATAGGAGGTTAAGATATGGCTGTATTGGATCTAGCTGCACATACCCTAGATTACCTACATATAATCGATGGGCATGAGGACAAAAACGGAGATTATGTCCAAGGACTTGAAGAATGGGTGGAAGACTATTGCAAGTGTGATATAGTTCCTGCTGGCAAGGCAAACGTAATCACTATTCCAGATGGTTCAGTAAAAAACTATTCATACACCATTTACAACTTACCTAGAACATGCCGAGACTTCGAGTACGGAGACAAAATTCGTGTAAAGTTTTTTGGAAATAATTCAAAGGAATTTATCGTGCTCGGATTCCAGCGTTACCAACTGCAATGTAAAATATGGGTATAAAACTCGCAACCTCTCAGTCTGAGCTTAATAGCTTCTTCGAGTCCGCTACGGCGATAATAAAGCAAGAGATCCTTACAGCTTTTGCCAAGCTAGGAGAAGAATGCAACGCAAGGGTAAGAGACCGCTCAGCAGAGGAAAGTTGGATAGACCACACAGGAAACCTACGAAGTTCCATTGGTTATGGCATCTTTGATTACGGAAGAAAGCAATTAGAATCAGCCTTTGATTCAATAGGCGAAGGTTCTAATGGCTCACAAGAAGGAAGACAAATGATAGCTAACCTAGCCAAGGAATACTCACAGGTTTACGCGCTGGTTGTAGTCGCGGCTATGAACTATGCAGACTTTGTAGAAGCTAAAGAAAATAAGGATGTGCTTGCGTCCACAGAATTGTGGGCACGTTCAGTCGTAGATGGAAAACTAAAGTTAGCTGTAGAAAGAGCAGTAAGTAGAATCAATCAGATTAAGCTATGAAATCAGATATTGACATCAAAGATGATGTTTACAACATTATCTCTTCCTCCAAACTAAAGACCGCCGTAAATGGCAGTCTTTGCAAGCGAGAAAGACCATTTTATGGAACAGGTACGATTGGAATGGAAGATATTTGTATTTCAGTGTTAGCTAACCAAACCTCGCAAATTCAATCAGCTTTCGTTAATGTTAACATCTACGTCCAAGACAAAGCTGTCACAAAGAATGGCAATACTCAAAAGGAAGAAAATACGGCAAGACTCCGCGAGTTATGCCAATTATCTTTCTCCACCTTTGAAGCTGTCCATGGGTCAGATTTTCGCTTGTCTATGAGCGAACAAAGGATAATTGCTTGCGAAGACACATGTGAGCACATCATTAATAACAAATTGCTATACCAAACTTTAAACGATTAGAATTATGTCAGTAACATCTTGGGGCAAATGCTCTATTTTCATTCAGCCTGTCGGCTCATCAAAAAACGAGTGGGACAAGCTTGACACTCCAAAGGAGGATACTACGCAAGTAAATCCTACCAAAGGAGACACAATGACACAGACAGAGGAAGGTGGCGGCACAGTAGACCGTAAGACCAAAAAGTCCACCTACGAAGCTGTATATCAGTTATTCATCAAGAAGAATGTAGCACAGCCGTACCCAACCATCGACGGCGTGGTTGAAGGAAACTACAGACTTGCCATTCAGCCAGAAGATCCAGAGTTGCCAGGTGTTTATATGGGAAACACCACCGTAGGCGCTGAGGAGGCCTATACAACTGCCGATGGAGCGTTGATAACCTACACTCACTCAGCTCTCATTCCTGACGGAGATGTGGTAGCTAAGACCACAAATCAAAAGAACGAGGACGTTTACTGCGCATACCGTTGGCGAGTCATCACGGCAACCAAGACGGGAACATCAGGAAAGTACGCGCTCACCTTCAGACACCCAGCAGGTGCAAAGGAAACTGGAGACATCACGGAGACGTACCCCAGCAAAGAATTATAGTCCGGAACAAATTAGGACGGCAACCCAAGTAGCTTAGTTGGAAAAGCGTGCGACAAAAAAGCCGTTGCAAGTCGTAGGTCCGAATCCTACCTTGGGTACATGAAAGATTTAGGAAGTACCATAGTGAATGTTTTAGCTGACATGCCAGTCTATTTTACGATTGGCAATAAGCGTTTCTGCATCTATCCTCCAACGTTAGGAAAGATGTACTTATTGTCGCAATTGTCAGAATCACTCGGTATAAGTAAAGAAAATCTTACCATCAATCCTTTCTTAGAGATAATGCGAGTAGTAAAAGAGAAAAGAAAGGAATGTTGCAAACTACTCGCATACCACTTACTCAATAAGCGAGAAGACCTCTTCGATATAGAGTTGATAGAGCAGATCAGTGCGAAACTTGACAGAATTTGTGACGATGAAGACATAACAACGCTTCTTGTCGTAGTCTTGAAAAACAATGATATTGAAGACATCGTTAAAGGAACAGGTATAGATAAAGAGCAAGAAAGAATATCCAAAGTAAGTGAAGCCAAGGACTCAAAGAACCAATACATATTTGGAGGAAAAACAGTATGGGGGACGATGATAGATACAGCTTGTGAACGTTACGGGTGGTCTTTCGACTATGTAGTATGGGGAATATCTTATAACAACCTCACCCTTATGCTAAAGGATAAGATAACATCCATATACCTGTCTGACGAAGAAGCAAAGAGATGTAGAATACCACAGAAAAGTGGAGACTACATAGACGGAAACAATAGGGAGGCTGTCATGAAGGCCGTAATGGAAAGCGAACTCAATCCATAGCAGACATATCCTCCCTACCCGAAGGATAGGTATCAAAGTTACAAATTTGACACATAAAAAAACGCGCACGCGCACACGAGACATAAACAGGAAATTATGGGAAGCATTAAATTCGATGTAACAGGAAACAACAAAAACGTGCTCGCTGCATTCCGCGGTGTGCAAGACGGGGTCAAGCAGATGGCTCAGATTGTAGAGCAGCAGGGTCAAAGCATTGAAAACGTTTTCAGTCGCATTAGATCAATTGCTTCAGTGGCGTTTGCAGGTTTCACGACTAAAGAGATTGTAAGCACTCTTGCGAATGTAAGAGGAGACTTTCAGCAATTTGAGATAGCCTTTGAAACAATGCTCCACAGTGGGGAGAAGGCAAAGGCCATGATAACGGATTTAGCAAAATTGGCTGCTACTACCCCATTCGACATGAAGGGAGTTGTGGCAGGAGCTAAACAACTACTTGCATACGGATTTGCTGCCGATCAGATAACAGACACGATGAGAAGGCTCGGTGACATATCCGCTGGTTTAGGACTAAATCTTCAAGACCTCACATGGTTATACGGAACGACGATGGTTCAAGGTCGATTGTTCACAAGAGACCTCATGCAATTCACTGGTCGCGGTATACCTATGACAGAGGCTTTAGCCAAACAGTTTGGTGTTACCAAAGACAAGGTCAGCGAGTTGGTTACAGCTGGAAAGATTGGCTTTCCTGAGGTAGAAAAGGCCATTAAGAGCATGACTGATGAAGGTGGACAATTTGGTGGATTGATGGAAAAGCAATCACATTCTATCACAGGTCAGATTAGTAATATCCAAGATACCATAGAAATGGCCATCAACGACCTCGGCACACAGACAGAAGGTCTTATGAATGATGCTCTTGATATTACCTCCAAAGTCATAGACCATTGGAAAGAAATAGGAGAAGTTGTCCTTGCGGCAGCATCTGCTATTGGTCTGTACAAAGCGATGGCAGTGAGCATAGCATCATTCAACACGGCAACAGCAAATGTAGGATATGCTTCTGAGCTTTCAGCACTCGATGCTTTGTTACCCAAAAAAGAAGAAGCTAAGAAGACGGACTTAGAAGAGGCCGTAGCTAAGGGCCAGTTGTCAGCTGCTCAGGCAGAGCTTGTTGCAACCAAAAGAGAAGAGGCCGCTGCTTATGTAGCAGAACTACAGGCGCAAGCAAAAGTAAAAGCAGATGCAGCCGCAGCAGCCGCAGAAGAGGTAAAAGCATTGGAAAACAGACTTGCTATGCAAGATAACGAAGTAGAGTCTTTGCAAGACGCCTATGACGCGCTACAATCTTACACAGACGGTTCAAAGGTTGAAACAGCAGAAATAAATCTTAACACGGCAGCAAACGAAAGGAACAACATAGCAAAGCAGCTCCAAGCGGCCAGAGAAACAGCTGCTACAGCTGCTACAGAAGCAAACACGGCAGCAAATACTGCCAATACAGCGGCACAAGGATTAAACACAGCCGCTACAGCAAGAGATACAGCTGCAAAAGGAATTTGGGCACAGATAACAATACTTTGCCAAAGGGCACAGGAAGCATGGAACGCTTCAATGTTCGCAAGCCCACTGTTTTGGATTGCTGCAACAATCGCAGCAGTAACATACGCTGTTTATAAGTTGGCAACGGCAGAGTCAGCACATGAGGAAGCTGTACGAAAATCCAACGAGGCATGGGATGAATTTGATAACAAGGTTAAAGAGCGTCAGCAGAACATAGAAAACCTTATCAGAACCATACAGTCTGAGACAGCAACAGAATATCAGAAAGCCGAAGCTTACCAAAAGCTATCATACCTTGCACCTCAGCTTACTGAAAAATATGATCAAGCGACATTAGCTTCTATGGAATTTGCAAAAGTACAGAAAGAGACAGCAGAAGCAATTGATAATCTTAAGTACGAAAAAGCAATAGAAGACGTAGAAAAATATCGTAAGACAATAGAAAGCATAAATCAGCAAATAGAGCAAGATGCAAAATACAACGGATCGAAAGGTTCATCCTTTTTAGTGGGACAGTTAGACAGGGCACAAGAGGCCCTAAACCAAGCCGAAGACAAGCTTGCTAACATCATCCAACTCCGTGACCAAGCTGCTGAGAATGCAATACCAATAGAGATACGTCTTCAAGAAGCTAAGGATAATGAAAGCGTTCGTCAAGAAATCTTTGAGTTCTATGACAAAGCTATAACCCTTGCTAATGACTGGCAAGCGGCTAACGAGACTATCAACTACGCTACAGGCGAGAGTAGATTGGACGCATTCATCAATAAAGCACAGAAAGAGATAGCAGGACTCCGTGAAGACATCAAGAAGAATCCTGCTGATGTTAATTTACGTTTGAAGGAAGAGGAAAAGACAAATGTATTGAACAATCTCTTGGCGATGAAGAGAAATTGGGCTGTGACAGGAGCTACATCAATTCCTTTGATTTTCAAGGCTCAATGGAACACGGCCAAACAATCCCTCAACCAAGCCAAACAAAAGGCACAAGCGTTGGTTAATGCAGGTTCTACGGAAACTTATATACATGCCAAGAATAAAGCCAAAAGAGAATACTTTGAAGCAGTCCAGGCAGAGAAAGATGCAAGAAATGGTTCTAACGCGGCATGGGAGGAGGCAAGAGAAGATCTTGAAACCAAGAAAAAAACATACGAGAAGTATTGGGGGAGCATATCAAGTGCCAACAAAAAAGCATCAACAGATGCGAAAAAAAACGCAGACATACAGCGAAAAGCACAAGAGGAGCTAAACAACCGCTTGAAGGCTTTGCAGCAGAAAAATACAGACGAGACTATCTCCCTCATGCAGGAAGGCACGGAGAAGAAGCTTGCTGAAATCAAGAATGACTATGCCAAGCGCAAAGCCGAGATTGACAAGCAGGAAGCCGAGTTCAAGAAGAAAAACAAGGAAGCGGGCAAGAAAGAAGCTCTTACTTCTGCTCAGTCCGATGCTCTCACAAAGGCAAGAGACCTCGCCACCCAAGAGTACAACAAGAAGCTTGATGAGGTCAACAGGGAAGCCCTCACCTCTATGCGCGACTACTTGAAGGAGTATGGTTCTCTCTATCAGCAGAAGCAAGCCATTGCCGAGGAATACGATGAGAAGATTGCCAAGGCTCAGACGGAAGGCGAGAAGAAGACGCTCCAGCAGGAGAAGAAGAAGGCACTCGCTAACTTCGACTACGAAAGTATCTCTATGGGCATCGATTGGAAGGGTCTGATGAGTGGTGTGGGCAACATGAGCAAGGAAATGCTCAAACCTATGCTCGAAAAGCTAGACGCTTACACCAATACAGACAAGTTTCAGCAAGCAGACACTCAGACACAGCAGAAGGTTGTTGACCTCATGCAGGAGATTCGTACCTATCTCGGAACTGATCAGAATGCAACGTGGCAGAACCTTGCAGCATCCATCACCAGTTTCAATCAGTCTATTCTCGATTATCAGACAGCAGTCAAGAATGAAGAACTATGGAATGCTAAGCTAGCCAATGCCAAGAATGATTTGAAGAGCGGAAAGATAACGCAAGAGGCTTTCGACAAAATCAAGAAGTCTTCTGACGATGCAAGTCAAGCGGTTGTTGATGCGAAGAACAAAATGAACACCTTCGGCATCAAGCTCAACTCCGCTACGGAAGCCGTTACGAACTACACTTCTGGTCTCACCGCTGCGCTCAACAAGCTCGGAACATGGAAAGGTAATGAAGGTTTCTCGGAGATTCAATCTTCTGTAGGAAACATTGATGCTTTGAAAGGCGCCCTTGATGAATCACTATCTACAATGGCAGATGGGGCAGCTAAGGACATCGGTAATTCTATATCGAAGGGACTAGGAGACACCTTAGGTTCTTTGGGAAGCGGCATTACAGATATGTTGGGTAGTGCTCTCGGCTCTATAGTAGGAGTTGTGGCACAGATACCGAAACTCATCCTCAATCTCGCTAGCTCCATCAAGAGCTTCGTGACAGGTATTTTGGATTCATTCACTCAGTTGCTACAACTTGAATGGCTATCAGATTTGGTTGACAGCATACTTGGAGCAGTTGGTAATCTCATTGACGCCATCTTCGATTTACCAGAAAACCTCTTCAAGGCTATCGAAAGCATCGTTGTCAATGGCATTGGTGGTCTTCTTGATACGGTGTTAGGTCGTGTAGGCAACATTCTCTCCCTCGGAGCACTCTCATCTAAAGGTCCATCTTCGTGGTTTACCAACTCGAATGCCGAGAAGGTTCAGAAGACCATTGATAGACTGACAGACAGGAACACCCTCTTGCAGCAATCCATCGAGGATTTGACTGACGCAATGGAAAACTCCTATGGCTCTAAGGCAACCTCATACTATGATCAAGCCTACAAGAATCAGAAAGAGACAAATCAGAACTACCTTGACATCGCCAAGGCACAGGCAAGCTATCACGCTTCTCACGGCTCATGGAACCACTACTGGAGTGGCTTCGACAAGGAAGAGATGGATTGGATCAAGAAGAACGTCAAATCAGATTTCAACGGTGACAAAGAACATCAAAAATGAAAGTGTTCCAGATGCCATCATGAACTTGATA
>OQVZ01000414.1_pt1 | contig 16444 bp, 8 predicted proteins | sample 1691571 | NCBI WGS metagenome assembly OQVZ01 (sample SAMN03418261, study PRJEB22391) | human gut metagenome | biome: human-gut; feature: organic feature; material: feces | host: Homo sapiens | place: Tanzania | collected 2013-01
ATGTCGCCCCGTATGGCGTGATGTCCTTCAGGTAGCCGATGTTATGACGCCCCCTGTCAGCCACCAGCGACCCTTCGCGCAGGTGCATCTCCGGCGTGCGGTGGTAGGCACGCGGCGAAAGGTCCACGACTTCTTCCTTCGGCTTCTCCGCTTCGATGTCGGGGAAAAGGGAGGTCGCCACCGCTTCCGGTGGGGTATCTGTAACGGCAGGTGCGGTGACTGCTTCCGGCTGTGTTTCCTCCTGCCGTGGTTGCTCACGGGGAGTGTCCGGCACGGCTTTCACTTCCATCTTTTCCGCCGCCGCTTGTTTCTCGTTATGCTGCCTTGCCAGTTCCCGAAGTTCCTTCCTGCGTTCCGGCGTCAAATCCATCATCATCTCGTAGAAGCCGTTGATGGGAGGATTGGTATCCCAGTCCAACGTGGCATAGATGTCGTCCGGGTCGGCAGGCTTGGCGGTGTTCTCCGTTTTAGCCTCCTTGTTCTCTGTTACAGTCTTAGGGGTGGTAGCCGTCGGCACAGCCGTAACATTTTGTGTGACATGCACCTGTGGCTTGGGTAGAACGCGCCTTGCCGAGCTTTCCTTTTTCGCCTCCTTTTTCTTTTTGGCGGTTTTCGGTTGTTGGCTGACTTCTTCCGTCATCCCCCAGAGATCGAGCAAGGATAGCTGCACACCGTCAGAATATTTCGGACGTGGCTCTATCTCCGGCTTTTCATCTGCGGGTTGCGGCTTTTCTGTCGGAGTTTCCACCGTCTGCGCCGAGGATACTGTTTCCAATTTTATGGCAGGACGCTCTACTTTATTTTGAACGGCAACTTTTTCTTCCGTTCCTGCCTGCCGGATTGAACCCGAATACAAGCGCATGGCAAGCCTGTAATGGAAATCCTCGTCGAGCATACGGCGCAAATCCCCGGCGATGCCTGCTGCCTTGCCCTCGTGCAGATAAACCATAGCGGGCTTCCCGTAGGGGTCTGTGTCAAGTTTCGCCATCGTATGCACGATGCGTTCCGGGTGGTGGATGAAATAGGCGTTGTCGGTCAGGGCGGTTTTCGTGTCCGTCTGTATCACGGTCATCAGCCGCTCGTCCTGCGACATTTCCTTCTTGCTGAGGTTCTTTTGCAGGACAATCAGGTCACTGCCCACCTCCGTGCCCGCGTTGTCCGTGAACAGGTTGTTGGGCAGGCGTATCGCGGATACCAGATTGGCCTGACTGAACAGCTCGTTACGCACGGAGGTCTTGGTGCTATTCAATACCCCTTGCGAGGTGATGAACGCCACGATACCGCCGTCACGCACGGCATCCAGTCCTTTGAGAAAGAAATAGTTGTGGATGGTTTTCTGGGCGGAGCGTCTGCCGAAAGAGTCGCTCCGCTGAAACTCCGCGTCGAACACGGCAATGTCACCGAACGGAATGTTGGACACCGCCAAGTCGAAATAATTGTTGAACGGTCTTTCGATTTTCTCAAAACCGCAGGTGCGCATTTTCTGGTCGGGATAGAGATGCCTCAAGATTGTACCCGTGAGCAGATCCTTCTCGAAAGCCATCACATCCGCATTGGGGCTGTGCCGCAGCATGGAATCCACGAACACGCCGACACCTGCCGACGGTTCGAGCATACGGGCGGGGCGGACGCTGTAATCTGCCAGCACGTCCGCGATGGTGTCGGTTATCTCTTTGGGGGTGTAGAAAGCGGTCAGCACGGACGCTTTCAGCGAATCCACAAACCGCTTGTACTCCGTTTCGTCATTGCTGTTCTCACGGATAAGCCTGTGCAGCTCCACCGTCGGGGCGAACAGTTCGAGGTCGGATTTCGCCCACCGGACGGCATCCGTCAGTTCCTTTGCAGGGTTGAGGATACATTTCAGACCGCCGAAACCGCAGTACCTTTGGAGTATGGCACGCTCTTCGGTTGTCGCCGTTCTCTGTTCCCTGTCAAGGATGAATGCCGTCCGTATCGCCTCGATGTTGTCCCGCAGTTTCTGTTTGCGGTTAAACGCCATATTCGTCTAAGTAAAGGACGGTTGCTCCCGTCAGCTCCGTGTAGAGCAGGTCGTAATCGGAAGACAGGGCGAAATTGTCATCCGAGAGGTCATAGACGGAGAACACGTTGCCGACAAGCGGCAGCAGTTTCAGGACAAAGGCTTCACGCTTCTCTTCCGGCACTTCATCGGCAAACTCGTTTTCCACGACTTCGCGGAGGATGGCGTAACGGGAATAATGCAGCCCGCGCAGCAGCGTGTCCATCGCCAGTTCCTGCGCACCATCGGCGGGATAGCCTTCAAGCCGTGCCCTCTCATACGTTTCGGCGGCACGGTCGGCCCGTTCCCGTATGAAAGCGGTGTCGTCAGCCTGTTCAAACTTGTTCGTGCGGAGATAGTCCAGCAGGTACAGACCGTAATAGGAAAAGTCGGTCTGACCCTCGTTTTTCTTCTTGTTGTTCATTACTTTGGATTTAGCGGATTGATAATTAACGGGATAATCGGTTGGAAAAAGGAAGAAAAAGGCACTCGGTATCCCTCCGAGTGCCACCACTAAATCCAAAGTATGAGTGTAATCCGGTATCGAAGAACAATTCATTACTCTGAACAAGTGGCAAAGTTAATACTATTTCTTCCGTCCTGAAAATTTCTTGTCCTTTTTAGCCTCCGGGAACACAAAAGTCGTGTTATATTCCCCGTCAAAGGCGACAACAGCATCGAAACTCTTGCCCTGTTTGCTCTTGAACCCTTTGAGCAGCTTGGTATGCCCTTCGGTGAGCAGGTCTTTGATTTCATCGTCGGACAGGGTGCGTCCCGCTTTCAGCCGGAACACGGGCAGTCCGCACTCCGTGTTGTCGCAGCGTACCACCTTGCCGTAGAACCGCATCCTGCCCGTGCCACACTTGGGACACGCGCAGCCGGAGTCACGGCTGCCGAAGAGCTTGTCGCACGAGATCAGTTCGGAGGTTATCTCACGTGTGTACGCCTCTATCTCCTTGCGGAAGGTGTCGTCGGACAGTTCCCCGCGCTCGATACGCGCCAGCTCCTTTTCCCATTCGCCCGTCATGGCAACATCGGCGATGCGCATCGTCTTGACGACGGAATTGAGGGCAAGTCCTTTTTCGGTGGGAACAAGCGACTTCTTGCAGCGTTCCATGTAACCGCGCTTGAAAAGCGTTTCGATGATGGAGGCGCGTGTGGCGGGAGTACCGATGCCACAGTCCTTCATCGCCTGCCGCAGTGCGTCGTCCTCAATTTCCTTGCCCGCCGTTTCCATTGCCGAGAGCAGGGTGGCTTCGGTATGCAGCGGCTTGGGTTTGGTCTTTCCTTCGGTAATGGACGAGCCTTTCGGTGTCAGCGTGTCGCCTTCCTGCCAGCCGGGGATGGTAATTTCCTCTTTTTCCTCGCCATAGACGGCACGCCATCCGGTTTGCTTCACGACGCTGCCTTTTACGGTAAACTCCACTCCGGCACATTCCGCCGTGACAGTGGTCACATCCTTGACGCATTTCTCAGAGAATGCCTCGACCATGCGCCCGGCAATCATCTGATAGATGGTATTGTCCTCTTTGGAGAGGAAGAGCGGTTTCTCACCCGTGACGAGCAGGGCATGGTGGTCTGTCACCTTGCCGTCGTCCACGCTGCGGCGTGTCGGGGCGGCTTTTGCCCGCACCTTGTCTTTCCATTCGGGCTGTGTGCCGATGAAAGCGAGCAGTTTGGGAATTTCGGCAAACACGTCTTCGGGGATGTAGCGGCTTCCCGTTCTCGGATAGGTTATCAACTTCTTTTCGTAGAGTTTCTGCGCGATTTCAAGCGTCTGTTCCGCCGTGAAGCCGTGCTTGGCGTTGGCTTCTTTCTGGAGCGTGGTCAGGTCGTAGAGCAAGGGAGTTTCCTCCGTCTTCTCCTTGCGCTCGGCTTTCGTGACAGTGGCGCAACCTGCCGCCTTTACCTTATTATATAGTTCCATCGCCGGTTCTTTCTCTTTCCATTTCTCGGAGGATGAGAATTTCACGACTTCGCCGTCGCAACCGTCCGTTGCGATATGGAGCTGCCAGAATGCTTCGGACGTAAAGCGGCGGTTCTCCCAGTAGCGTTCACATACCATAGCCAACGTTGGTGTCTGCACCCGCCCCACGGAATACGTGCCGTGTCCGGCGGCGATGGATAACGCCTGTGTGCCGTTGATGCCCACGAGCCAGTCGGATTCGCTCCGCGCTTTGGCGGCGAGGTAGAGGTTGTCGTATTTGCTGCCGTCTTCGAGTTTCCGCAGTCCCTCGCGGATAGCTTTGTCGGTGAGAGAGCTGATCCACAGGCGCACGAAAGGAGTGGTGCAACCCGTATAGTGGTAGAGGTAGCGGAAGATAAGCTCTCCCTCGCGTCCGGCATCGGTCGCCACGATGATATGTTCGCTTGTGTCGAACAGTCTTTTGATGACTTTTATCTGCGACACCACGCCGCTGTCGGGCTTGTAACCTTTCTCCGTCCTGACCTGACGGGGGACGAGCGTGAATGTGTCGGGAATAATCGGGAGGTTGTCACGGACAAATCCGCGCACGCCGTAGCCGTCGGGCATGGCAAGCTGAACGAGGTGTCCGAATGCCCATGTCACGGCATAGCCGCCTCCTTCGAAATATCCTTCCTCTCTTTTTGTCGCGCCCACGATGCGGGCGATTTCACGTGCCACGGAGGGCTTTTCTGCAATGATTGTCTTCATGTCTTCTTCTTTTTTGTTGATACTTTGGATTTTATTTTGGATTCAGTGGCGGACACGGGATTACATTTTCATGCCCTTGCCCGTTTTCTTCGGTTTGTCCTGCTGCTGTTGCTGGCGGGCGGTCTTCGGGGCTGTCTGACCTTTCTGCAAAGGCTCTTTCAGGTTCTTTGTCGCCTCGTTGGTCTTGCCCTCGTTGTTCACCGCCACCTGCGTGCGGCTCTCGTTGGACGGGGCGACCTGCTGCCCGACATCGGGGTTCGTGTCGTAGCGGTACGGGCGTCCCTTCTCCGGGTTGAACTTGATATACATCGTGGCATGGAAGCCCTGCTTGTCGGTCACGTTCTCCAGCTTCACGGCTTTACCCGCCACATAGTCGGCTTTCTGCTGTTCGGTGAAGTTCACGCCGCTCCATTTGCTGATGGGGCGGATGCTGCCGTCCTCGTTCGTCCACGTGTTGCGGCGTTGCTCCTTCTTGGTCTGTGCGGCATTTTCCCCGCCTTGCGCCTGACTTTTCGACGTGTCGCCTTTGGTTTCCTGCGTCTGTGCGGTACGGGGCGACTTGCCGGTTCCCGGCACGAACTCCACGCCGCGCTGCTCCACGTTCACTTGCAGGGTGGTGACGAACTTCCTGCCATCGTTGCGCTCGATGAGCTTGTCGCGCACGGGCAGTCCGGCGCGGAGCATGTCCCGCTCCTGCGTGGTGATTTCCGTCTTGCCGATGCGCTCCGGGATGCGCACCCTGCTTGCCGGAATGTCCGTGATTTCATTCGTCTTGCGGTCGATGCTGATGTAGGAGGGGATGATTTCGCCCGTTTCCCTGTCCACAATGTCCACGACCCTGCCGAGGTTGCCCGTTTCGCGGAGGTTCTTCCGGTCATTGTCGGAGAATTTGTGTTCCTTGTACTCATCCAGCTTCTGCTCCTTGCGGATGAAGTGCGGCACGAGGCTGATGTTTCCCTCACCGTCCTTCTTGAAGGAGAGGCGGGCGTCCAGCTCGAATGATTCGCCGCCGAAGGTCGGTTTGACCTTTACCAAGTCGGACTTGCCGTAGTGGAGCATCTTCGTAAGGTCTCCGGACTTTTCAAGGTCGTCACGCTTCACGCCCCATCTGTCCTCCAGTTCCTGCCAGTTGATTTTACTCTCGTCGATGGGCCGGTAGCCCCGTTTGCCCTGCGTCTGTTCGGAATTGTCCTGTTGCTGTTCTTTCTGTTGTTCCATGTTCTCCTGTTTTTGAGGTTCTTGTTTCTCTGTCTGTTGCGCAGCTTGCTCTTCCATCACCTGCTGTTGATAGGGGAAGGTGTCGATTTTGTGCGGTGCGAGGATTTGTTTGTTCTGGTACGGATGCTGGAGCAGGTCTTTCATCACGCCCAGCATGGAATCCACTTGGTCCGCCGCGATGCGGTAGAAACCGAAGCGGCTGGGTTCCTTGCACTGCCGGAAGAAGTTCTTGAAGAAGTTGTCCAGCACGTCGCCGTGTCGGCGTTCCCGCCCAGCAGCGTCATGCCGCTCTGTGCCAGCGCCATCATGGTGTTGGCCGTCTCCTGCTGCAGATACAGCTCACGCCGCAGCCGCAGATGGGTAAATCCCATAGCCTGTACCTGCTCCAGCGGCAGCGCCTGCTGGGCGGGAACGCCGACAGCGCCGACGTGATGGACTGGCTGACCGCCTGCGGTGTGGCCGCCATGAGCGGCCCTATGACCGGCGTGCCGGTGGACGAAGATGAAATGATCCGCGACTGTTTGGTGCGGGAGCGCTGAGACAGCGGAGTGAAGGGAGGGCGGACAGGCCTTGGCTGCGCCATTTGACCACATACCTGAGGAGATAAAACGGGCGGCGGCCGAGGATGCCGCCGTGGAGAGCTCCGGACGGACGAAAACCATGGAGCGCCCGCCGGAGGACAAGCCGCCCACGGGCGGCGAACGGAAACAGAAACGGCTTATCAAGTACAGACGAGCCAACGTTGTCCTGACCGAGGATGAGGTGCAGGAGATCAAGGCGGGGCGCAAGAAGCTCCGCCGGGAGATGAAGCAGCAGCACATCTACTCCAAAAAGGAGTTTGAGCTGACCGCCTCCAGCTTGGGACTGTATTTTGACAAACGTAATCCTCTCGCCTTTTTGGGCTGGCTGTTCCACGGAAAGGGACTGCTGGCGCTGCTGGGCGCGCTGGCGCTGCTGCTGTTCGCGCTGGCGGTTCTGTCATGGGCGGTACAGATGCGGGGACACTTCACCATCAATCTCTCCGATGACATGATGCGCGAGGGCTTCGTGCTCAGCGAAACGGAGGACTTCAAGAACCCGACGACGCACCTGTTCAGCGAACCGGCAACGGACGTGCCCTGCGTGTCCATCGCCGATCTGCCGGAGAATGTGGACGAGATCGACGGCAGCCACAACGAGGACTATTTCGCCTATACCTACTACATCAGAAACGAGGGCGAGAACATCGTGTCCTACAAGTGGCAGGTGACGCTGAACTCCGAGAGCAAAAATCTGGGCGTGGCCGCGTGGGTGATGGTCTTCGAGGACGGGGAAATGAGCTTTTACGCCCGCCCCGGCAAGGACGGCGCGCCGGAGGCTCTGCCGGGCTTTGACGATAACCGGCACGGCTACGTCAATCCGTCGCTGATGAAATATCTGGCCGACCCCGACCAGTTCCGGCTGGTGAAATCGGTGGGTAGCGTGTCCTATTACCGTGCGGTGCCGAAAAACTACGTGTCCGACATGGTGATCGCCGAGGGCGAGCGGAAAAACATCCAGCCCATGGGTGTACACAAATACACCGTTGTCATCTGGCTGGAGGGCGACGACCCGGACTGCACCGACGAGCTGATCGGCGGGCATCTGGGACTGGAAATGGGGTTCCGCCTGACCGACGACAAGAGCGAGGAGACAAGCGTGACATGGTGGCAGGAGTTCATGGGCAAGCTGCTGTTCTGGAAGGACGGAACGCCTGACACCCCGTGAAAGAATATTTGTGACCGTATGAAGCGGCAGCCATCTCTGCCGTTTACATACCTCCGGCGGGAGGTGAAACACGCAGGAGCGGCTTTTGCTTTTCAAATTCCCCGGCGCAGGCAAAGGGGGAGCGGCCAACGGCGACACATCGTAGGGAATGGGCGTGCCCGTTCCAGACGGGTCGCCGGCACCGAAAACGGTGCGGGTAGGTCTGTTCTCTATGATCGGCAAACACAATACCTGCTGATGGCCGGCTGACCGTTGCCGGCGGCAGGGAGAGGGAAAGCAAGCTGTATCAAGCTCCGGCGGGAGACAAAACACGCAATCGACCGAAAGGAGATAAAGAAATGACACAAGCACAGAGCAAGTCCTACGGCGGCGTGAAAAAGAAGCTGATGGGCGCGATCTGCATGCTGCTGGTGGCATCCATCATGGTGGTGTCCTCCACCTACGCATGGTTCACGCTGTCTACAGCGCCTGAGATCACCGGCATCAGCACCAGCGTCGGCGCCAACGGCAACCTGGAAATGGCGCTGCTGAACTCGGAAAGCTTTGCAAACCCCGATACTGTTATCAAGTCTGAAGTGGGCGATTCCACCAAGGATGTGAAGCTCAAGAACCTCACCTGGGGTAACTTGGTGGATCTGAGCACGGGCTACGGCCTCGATAAGATCAAGCTGATGCCCGCGGCCTTGAATATCAACGGAGCAGCCGGCGCCTTTACCGTAACACAGGACAACCTGCTGGCAACGCCCACCTACGGTACGGACGGCCGGGTGGCGGACCTGAGCGGCAAGACCTATACGGCAAAGTATGATGGAACCAATTGGGCCTATAGTGAAAGCGATTTCGGCTACGGTGTCCGCGCCATCGGCAGCAACAACAACCTCACGCCCCAGCAGGCGGGGCTGCTGGGGGCAAAATCTGAATACAATCAGGCCCTGAGCACCGCCAAGACCACCATCCAAAACGCCCTGAGCACCAACGGCAAGGGCCTGTCCAATGCGGTGATGGCCCTTGCCTTGGATGGCGGTGCGGAGCAACTGAAGGAAGATCAGCAGGCCGCCATCAACGCCATGGTGGAAGCGGCGGAGAAGGCGCTGACTGAGATCGACAAGGCGTATGTGGCGCTGCTGAAGGCCAGCGTGACATCGCTGGATGCCGCCAAATACAGTGCGGCCAGCGGCGCTCTCGCCGATAAGGCTACCCTGGCGGAGGCAATCAGCGCGCTGAACGCGCTGACCGATTTGCAGGGCGAATCCGTTGTTTCCACGCAACTCACCGCCCTCCAGAATACTCTGAAAACGAACAAGGACGCTGTGTCCACGGCGAAGAGCAAGTGTACGGCTGGGGACTACCAGGCCGCGCTGAACGCCCTGGTCGATGCCACCAAGGTCAAGGTCAACGGTTTTGCTAAAAAAGATATGATCACAGATGGCGAGGCCAATTCTGATTTCGTGAATGCGGTGGTCAAGGCCGGCGGCGCCGTGGTGGAGATGCCCGACGGCAGCGGTGTGTTCGCCTACATCGGCAGCGTGGCGGGCAACTACGCGGCTCCCACTAAGGTGGACATTAACTATAAGGGCCTAAAGCTGACTGATTTCCCGGCCACCATGAAGACCACGGCCACGCCGGAGGCAACGGCGGGTGCTCTGCTGGCTGGCATTAAGCCCAGCGGTGATGCCGGCGCGAATGTGAGCCTCTCTGACACCTACGGCTACGCGCTGGATATGGCCTTCCGTACCAACGCCGCCAGCTCCTATCTGAAGCTGCAGACCGAGGCGAAGCAGCGCGTATACAGTGACAGTGAAAACACAGACACCCAGGGCGGCGGCAGCTACATGGCCTTCAAATCCACCCTGAATATCGCCGGCGCACCCAATCTGGACGACGCGACGATCACAAAGCTGATGAAGGCCATCCATGTGGCCTTCATCGACCCGGATACCGGTGCCATTTACAGCATTGCCACCCTGGACAATATCAAGCGTGACGGCGACTTCATGAAGGGCGATCTGAAGCTGAATGATCTGACAGCCACGGAGGACGCAAAACCCACCTTCAGCTTGACGGCGAGAACGGACACTGACGGCACGGAAGCGAAGCTGATGGATCTTGAGCAGAACAAGGCCAAGAAGCTGACGGTGATCGTCTATCTGGATGGCCCCACCGTTACCAACGCGGATGTGGCCAACGCCGAGACCTCCCTGGAGGGCACCCTGAACCTGCAGTTCTCCAGCAGCGCCGAACTCAAGCCCATGGAGAATACCGCCCTGAAGAACGGTACCGGTACCACCGGCGGCGGCACCGTTGTCGGTCCCTGAGCGACCCTGAGCAACAAAACACCGCTCTCCCCGCGGCGAGATGGCGCCGCGGGGGGAGCCCCCGCAAAAATCCCGCAGCCCCGTCAGGAGCTGTTCCTGACCGCTTTCCCCGGCGGTGAGCGGCCAGGAGCGTCCCCTGGTAAGTCAGCGGTCTATCCACACCGATACACCGATACCATAAACCGGATCGTAGGAGGAAGAGAACATGAAAAAGAACACACTCAAGGGTATGAGCTTCGGCTCCCTGCGGGCCAAGCTGATGTCCACTGTGGCCATGCTGCTGGTGGCCTCCACGCTGCTGGTGACCTCGTCCTATGCGTGGTTCGTGATGTCCACCGCCCCGGAGGTCACCGGCATCGACACCCAGGTGGGTGCCAACGGCGCCCTGGAGATCGCCCTGCGGGGCGGCGAAGCCGGGGATGTGTATGATGACTTTGATGAAAACGCCCCGGAGGGCAGCGGCATCGACATCAACAATACCTGGGGCAACCTGGTGAATCTGGGCGATGTACGGTACGGCCTGAAGCAGATCACGCTGCTGCCTTCCCGCCTGTATATTCAGGAGCAGGGAACCGATGACGGCGCAAAGACCTACAAAGTGAATCCGCTTTTGCTGAAAACCCCTATCTATGGCGAGGACGGCCGGGTAAAGGGTCTGGATAAGGAAAAAACGGCAAACTATGTATATAATGCCCAGAAGGCGGCCTTTGACACAAAGGGCATCGGCGTTCGGGCCGTGGGCACCGCAGCGAATATGAGCGTGTTCCAGCTGGGCATGAACTCCGCCAAGGCGCAGCTGTCCACCTATACCTCCGCCGCCCGGACCGCCGCCAGCAACACGCTGAACCGGAACGGCAACGGCGTGGCCAACATCGTGCTGGGCAAGGCGCTGGAGAAAAAGGAAAGCGGCTTTGCGGAAAAGGATCTCCAGGCGCTGCTGGAGCTGGCCCAGGGCCTGCAGACCTCCCTGGGGAATATTGAAATGGCCCTGCGCTATGTGTTTGCGGGCTATCTGATGTCCGCGGCCTGCGACAAGGTCGAGGTAACGGCGGATAACTATCAGGCTCTGGTGGAGAGCATACAGACGGCGCCGCTCGATACCCTTCTCACTACATACACCGGCATCACCGGCATCGTGCCGGATATGGGGAACTATATCGCCACCATGACCACCGACAAGGCGAAGGTCGATAAGGCCGTGACAGACTGCGGGGCTCTGGTGCAAAAGGGCGAAAGCGCAACTTGGGGCGAGATAAACAGCGCCATGATGCCCCTGGTGGATTATAGCAAGATGACTCTGGCCGGTAAAAGCGTAGCGGAGCTGGAGGAGATGGTCCGTAAGGGCGACTATGACGGCATCTTCAAGCTGATATCCGCAGGCGGCCTGACGCTGACGGTGCCCTCCGGCAGCGGCGTGCTTTCTGACATCGCGGACTATGCCGGCAACTATACGGCCAAGGTGACCGTGGACAAGGTCGCCGCAACCGTAGGCGGGAATACGATCAGCTTGGAAAATGTGGAGGTGACCATGCGGACGGCCACCACCGCGCAGCCGGTTTACCTGACCAACTGCAGCAATATTCTGAACCGGACGGCGGTCCGTGAAGCGGCGGGCAGCACGGCGCTTACGGACTTCTACGGCTATGCCATCGACCTGGCCTTCCGGACCAACGCCGCCAAGGACGGCGAAGCCGTCAGCCATCTGCAGCTGCAGACGGAGCCGGAGAACCGCGTCTATGAGGGCGATGGTGAGAACGCAGCCCTCCAGGGCGGCGGCAGCTACATGCTCTTCCGCAACACCTCCGGCCTCTCGGCCACCAAGATGCTGCGGCTGATGAGCGGTATCCGGGTGGTATTCCTGGATGGGGAGCAAAACCTTCTGGGCATCGCCGCCCTGGATACCACGGTGAGCAATGCACAGTACAAGGAGCTTACGAATGACCAAAAGACCGAGACATCGATGTTTGCCTATCTGAACGGCTGGGGTGACGACAGCTACCAGATCTCCGACCTGGTGGACGCCACGGCCTACAACGGCCTTCCCGGCGAATCCTCCCTGGAATTCGGCAAGGAGGGAGACGGTACAAAGACCATCAAGGCCAAGCTGTACATGTACGGCTTTTCGATGGACACCCGGGGTGAAGGGGAGGCTCAGCACCAGACCGGCGGCATCACCCTTGCGAATACCCACCGGGAGGACAGCGTGATCACCGCGCTGACACCGGATCAGCAGAAGAATGTCACCGTGTTGGTGTATCTGGACGGCAAGGTGGTGGACAACTCCAGCGTGGCGGCCAATGCGGCCCAGTCCATGACCGGAACGCTGAACCTGCAGTTCAGCTCGGATGCCATCCTGAAGCCGGCGGAGATCACCTCCCTGCGGCAGGGACAGAAGACGAACACCGGTGCAGACGGCAATTAAGAACTGGAGAGCATTGCGGGACGAAAATCCGGAAGCGGATGACCTCCGCGCAGACAGGCGGCAGGAGTGTAACAAATGAGAAACGACACCCAAAAGAGAATTGACTTATATACGAGGAGAATTCCTCATATGAGGGAGAAGCTCAGCGCCGCCGGCCTGGGCTTGCTGGTGGCGGCCATTGTGGCGGTATCGGCTACCTTTGCGTGGATCACCCTGTCCCGGGCTCCGGAGGTGACCGGCATCGCCACCACCCTGTCCGGAAACGGCGCTCTGGAGATCGCCCTGAGCAAGCCGGACGGCTCGCAGCCGGATAACTTTGATATTGACGAGGGCGCACCCGCCAAGACGGATGTGGTGAGTTCCAACCTGCAGTGGGGCAACCTGGTGAACCTGTCGGACGCCAGCTACGGCATTGATAATCTGGCGCTGCGCCCGGCCCAGCTGAACACCTCCAACCTGCTGAACAGCCCCCTGTGGGGCGCGTCCTACGGTGGGGACGGGCGTATTACCCAGCTGGACTCCAATTACGCCTATGCAAAGTATAAGGACGGCACCTTTATCACCTCCAAGGATCTGGGCGTGCGCGCCATCGCCACCTATACAACGACGATCAGCGATGCCTCCCAGCGGGAGTATATCGAGGTCAGAGATGCGGTGACCGCGGCGCACCAGGCGGTGAACGAGGCATACGGAAACGACCGGGACGGCGTGCCGACAAAGTTCGGCGCACTGGGTACCATGATCAGCAAGTATGCACAGGATAAGCTGGATAAAGCAAATCCTGGCACTAACTTGGCGCCCTATCTGAGAGACATGATCCCGCTCTATGAGGCCGTGCAGGAGGTAATGGAGAAGCAGAAGGACGCCTATGTGGCCCTGGCCAATCTGCAGAGCTACCTGCATGCCAACAACACAGGCGGCGAGTACAAGCCCATGACCTGGAAAGAGCTGGTAGATAATCAGCTGGACTATACCGCGCAGGACAGCAAAACGGACTCCAAAAACGGCGTGGTGTCCCTGGTGGGCCTGAAGGACTTTATAAAGGACCTCGGTATCATAGAAGGCGATGTAAATCTGCTTCATCAGTATAAGGCGGATTATGAGGGAAACGGCACGGCCTATTACTGGGGCACCTGGAGCAAAACGGAGGAGCTCGAGCAGCCGCTGAACAAAATTGTGGCCCGCCTGATCGACCACGGCACTATGACCATCGACCTGAACGATGACGGCCAGGAAAGAAAAGTCACCGGACTGGGGAAAAACGATGCCTCGGCTCTGCTGAGTGCAAACGGCAAAAACAGAAAGGTCTATGTGTACAACGGGGTGCTCAAGCGCTTGGAGCAGCTGGCCATTGACGAGAGCTACCGCCTCAACGGGCGAGGGGAATGCACGATCAGAGTATCGTTTCTTGCGACCATCACCGTCAACGGCAAGGCCTATACCAAGGCCAGCGGTGCCAGCGACTTTGCCCTGAACTACAGCCGCTCCACGGAGGGGAAGGAGCTGGTGCCCTCGGATCAGGTGGCGGAGGATACCTACGGCATGGTGGTGGACTTCTGGGTCCGCACCAACCACGAGACCACGAAGCTGACCCTGGAGGGCGCCACGGTGACCGATGAGGAAGGCGAGGTTCTGCGCTATGACGGCGTGAACCGCATCTGGGGCGCCACAGGCGCCGCGGAAAGCGGAACGCTGACCCGGGAGAGCACCACCCAGGGCGGCGGCAGCTGCTATGTCTACTATGCCGACACCCCGGAGGATCAGAGCCGCTCCCTGCGCCTGCTGGAGGCCATGAAGGTGGCCTTTGTCAGCGCAAGCGGCGAGCTGCTGGCCCAGGGCGAGATGGACACCCAGAACTACTGGGCGCAGAATGGCCGTATCACCGTGCCCCTGGTGCTGAACAGCGAAACAAAGACTACCTATACCTACAAGGATAAGCAGAACAACGAGCTGGTGGGCCGCGCCATCACCACCCTGCAAATGGATGACGCCCAGCGCATCACGGCCATTGTGTACCTGGATGGTACGCAGCTGACCAACGACATGGTTCTGGCCGCCTCTGAGATACAGGGGCAGCTGAACCTGCAGTTCGGCTCCTCTGAAAACCTCACGACGGCAGGCGACAAGAACCTGGTGGATAAGGTGCGCCGGGTGACGGCCACCGCGGATAAGCTGGAGCTGGATTACGATACGGCCACCTCCGCCGAGGAGCTGACAACGGAGGTCACTCTGACGGTGGAGGGCGCAGAGCCCACGGAGATCACGGCGCAATTCGTTCGCGCCATCAACTCCACCCAGGGCAGCCGCGAGACCGAGATGAGCTTTACCAAGCAGGCCGACGGGAGCTGGACCGGCAAATACAGATTTGTCGCCCCCGGCACCTACTATCTGCGGCATGTGCGGCTCAACGGCGTGGACTATGCCCTGGATGAGCCGGTCACCATCCAGGTCAAGGGCTTCGACTTGAAGTCCGTGGGCTGGAGCAAGATGACCAGTGAGGCAACAATCCGCACCTCTGACGGCACTTACAGCGAGAAGGTGTGGGTGGAATTCGCCACGGATGACGAGACCAAGATGCCAAGCACGGTGGAGGCCCGCTTCGTCCGGACGGACGGCAACACGGTGAATATTCCCCTTACCCGGGGCACGGGCGGCGTGTGGACGGGCACAGGCACCTTCACCACCTCCGGCGTGTACAAGTGGGAGTATCTGGTCTATAAGACCGCCAGCAGCACCAACGGCAGCTATAAGGATCTGGGCGACAGCAAGAAGACCCTGGATCTGGCTCTGGGCCTGTATGTGAGCGTGCTGGATAAGTCCGGTACGCAAACGCAGCCCTATGAGACGGGCAGGACCTATCCCAAGGATGTGGCCGTTAGCATTTACGACAATGCCGGCAACGCCCTGGAGGGTCTGGAGGGTGCAAGACTGTACTATTCCAATGGCGGCTCGGCAACCAACACCATCAACACCGACCTGGCCTGGGAAGAGCTGGACGGCTGCTACAACGGTACGCTGCCCATCGCAAAGGCGGGGCGCTATCAATTCGCCTATGTATCCATGCAGGGCGGTCAGGCCCTGACCAAGGCCACCGACAGCCCAATCTATACCATCATCAGCCCGGATCCCCCCATCTATGATGAAACCTCCCGGGCCACCTACCATGGCGACACGCTCCAGTTCGTGCCGCTGACCAATGACGCCCAAATCGACGGGGTCAAGATCAAGAATTCCGCCTCGGCCACGGTGGCTGCGGTGGTGCACAACAGTGAGACGAACGAATACTACTCTGTTCCCGCCGAGGATGTGCGGTATGCCGGCGAAAGCTGGATCGTAAAGCTGCCCACCTATACGCGCCAGCTGGGCGAGGATAGGCAGGAGCAGACCCAGGACGGCACCTGGACGCTGGTGGCGCTGCTGCTTACGGACTGCTACGATACAAACAGCGTGTTCCGGGATGAGGCCAATCCCATCATCTGGGTAGGCAGCGACGATGTGTCCAAGGCATATGCGGCGAAGCAGCTGGTGGATGAAAGCGGCAACGCCCGCCCCTATGAAAGCAAGGACTTCTCCCTGCTGTCCACCACCGTGTCCTGCTCCGTAAGCGTGACCATGGAGCCCGGGCAGACCGACCTGGGCAGCAAGAGCGGCACGGAGTTCATGCACCGCTTCGCCGTGAAGGATCTGGGCATGAAGGTCACCATCCGGGACGACGCCGGCCATGTGATCCCGGCGGATAAGGTGGAAAGCGTGCTGCTGGCGGTGAACTACGCCGCTCCCCAGGACGACGCCTATGGCTATAGGGTGCAAAGCGGCGCCGGCAGGGGCTACGAGGTGAGCTTTACCTGGGATGGCGAGCAGCGCCTGTGGACGGCGGCCTCCTCCCCGGATATCTGGCAGTATGTGGGTCAGTATACCGTCCAGAAGCTGACCGTTACGGTAAAGGGCGGCAAGTCGCTGACATTCGAGGCCGGCACCGCCGGCGTTCCGGCGGCCTACACCCTCATGACCAAGGGCCCCCTGGTTTCCGCCCAAGTATAGCCGCCGTTGGG
>OQVZ01000415.1_pt1 | contig 16443 bp, 15 predicted proteins | sample 1691571 | NCBI WGS metagenome assembly OQVZ01 (sample SAMN03418261, study PRJEB22391) | human gut metagenome | biome: human-gut; feature: organic feature; material: feces | host: Homo sapiens | place: Tanzania | collected 2013-01
AATAAAATAGTTGTTGAGTTCGCCTTGCATAAGGAAAGGCACATTATTGCCGACCATCTTGGTCAAGAATTTGCCGGGGTTATCGACTTGCACCTTATAGGAACCGCGGGCCTGCACACTGGTAGCAATCCGCATGACGGGGTCACGCACTTGGATAGGAGAATCTGTTCCCCAGAATATCTCCATACTGTGTGCTTTGCGAACAAAGTAAACGACACAGTTAAAGGTGCTGATACCACCGGTAAAGGCATTGCGCAGTCGGCTGATAAACGGATAATTCTCAGTAGATAATTTGTATGTACCGCTGTCAAAAGTTTGCTCAATGTTTCCGCCCTTGATAAAGATGGCTTCCTCACCAGGCATGACAATAAGAGTACAGTTGGTGTTGAAATCTTCTTCCGGTTGACGCCAAATCAGCAAGTCACCGGGGCCTGAGTTCTTAATGACATCCGCAAAATGTTTTTTACCACCAACATAGGCACTCTCGTTAGGATTGCGGTCAAATAATCCCATAGCAGTTACCTCCTGTTAAATATCAATCAGTGTTGCATTTTTTAGGATTTCAAAGTTTGTACGAGAAGGAAGAATGAATCGACTGATTTCGCCTGTTTCTTTATCAATGGCAATACCAGCATTGCCGAATTTAGGCTGGTCTTTCTTTCCGGCATATACAATCCAAATCTTTTCTGCATCGTATACTTTGGTCAGTTCCTGTTGGCCTTTTTCGGCATAATACTTTCTCGCAATCTCTACTGCAATATGAAAATCAATCATCTGTTACCCCCCTTACAACAATCCAATATACGATTTGTCGGCATCAGTTGGTCTGTTCGACAGAACGAGGTACTTCCTGGATGGACCTCATTGAAATACCAGCTTACATCAGTATCACCGGTCTGTGGATCAAAAAAGTAAGTTTTTCCGTTTCTTTGTTCAGCCATGAATGTATGACCACCATCGCCGTACTCCCACTGCACACACACCTGCGCCCTTGATCCGTCGCCCCAATTACTCATTGCAGACTGAATGTCAGACAAGCCATTGCCAGATGCGCTCATAACATCAGGATTTTCCCAAACATCATACGGATTGTAGGAAAGATAGTCATTGTCATCGACGCACGGTTTGGCCGTAACATCATAACCACGAGCCCGCATTTCGTATGTAGGTACGCACCGTTGGCAATTCACTTGCCATTCGTCGCCAAGCTCATAATTAGGATTCGCTGCGTCCAAGTTATCCTTAAATGAGGTGTCTGGGGGAATTTCACTCCAGTGGCCAATATTGTCTGCCTTATTAAGAGGTGGCAGTTCATAGTCAGGAAATGCCTGCCGTTGTAAATCGCGCCATTCAGGATCCTGAGAGTATGTAGCAAAATCAGCAGGACCATAATTATGAGCATTCATATAGTCAGAAAGCTGATTAAATGCATTTTCCTGTGTTAAAGGAGGCAAATCGTAATCGGGATATGCCTGCTTTTGCAAATCACGCCACACAGGGTCTTGTGAATAGGTGGCGAAATCATCAGGACCATAATTATGAGCATTCATATAGTCAGTGAGGGAATTAAACGAGTCAGACGATGCGTCGGAGTTGTTTGAATTGACTGGAATATCTCCATGATATTCAGCTTCTGGAATTCCGCCCTGAGCATCGACAACATCGTCAGCCGGAGCTTCGCCCTGATCATCAGCGGTGTCATCGACGGGAGCTGCACCCTGGTCATCGGCGGCATCGTCAGCCGGAGCTTCGTCCTGATCATCGGTGGTGTCATCCACAGGAGCCGCACTCAAGTCGTCGAAAGCGTCTACATCCTCAGGAATCTCTTCCGGAACATCATCTGTGTCTTTAGCATCATCTCCGTTAAGGTCTTCGGGCAAATCTTCCGGAATATCATCCGGAATATCGTCTGAGGCAGCATCGTTCAAATCGTCCGCGTCATCCGAAGCATTGTCCTCTGGGATGTCATCTGGAACATCGTCTTCTGAGAAATCATCGGTGAAATTGTCAGCAGATTCATCCTCAGGGATATCTTCTGGGATATCTTCGGGAATATCTTCAGGAACATCCTCTGGGGCATCATCTTCTGGAATGTCTTCAGGAACGTCCTCAGGTATATCCTCAGGGAGATCTTCTTCGGGCAAATCTTCCGGAATATCATCTGGAACATCGTCCGGAATGTCTTCAGGTATATCCTCAGGGACATCGTCTGGAATATCAGACGGAACATCGTCTGGAATATCTACATCGACATCGGCGGTATCCATGCTTTCGCCCATATCTTCATCCATTTATTTCACCTACACTTTCTCCAGAGAAGATTTGATTAGTTGGTCTGTAATAGGAATCTTGGTACCGTATTTGATACGTCGCCATAACTGCGCTTTTACGCAAGCAAGTAGTTGCTTATCAAACGGTTCGTCATTTAATTCAGCAACTATAAGTTTTGAAATTTGGCCAAACACTTGCTTAACGACGCTGAAATCCTTCATATCCGCCTTGAAATGCCGCACAAAAATACGTCGAGCGATTTCTTTTGCAAGAATTCTACGATTGTAATCGCAAGTATGAGCACAGTAAGGGACGATAGCACATTCTGGATAGGGACGAAGCAGTTCTTCTCTGCCTTTCCAATATGTAGACAAAGACCGAATGCCTTCATCAGACAGCGTGATGCTAATATTGTTTTCTAAACGATAGTTTGGGGTAATGATTTCCTCAGGTGCCTCCAATTTGTTAAAGAAGAAGAACGCTTCACCGGGCTTTAGCTTTGTCAAGCGCGAAACTTGTGTTTCCTCCATGTCAATACTTTCAGCCAAAATCTGTTTATCGCTCGCTTCTACCAGACGGAAAGCCACCTTAATATCGGTGAGGGCAACGACATCGGTTGTAACCTTTCTGGGAGACTGATCTGCAATGATAAGGCCAACACCATAAGAACGAATTTCTGCAAGCATACGCTTAACCAGTCCTTGTGCAATTGCGCTTGGATTTGCATCGCCTTGGCCAGCATTTGTATCTGCATCCAGTAGTACGTGTGCTTCCTCCAGCAGGATTACATTTTTCAAATTACCTTCGCCGACATAGTTGCTATTGACATAGGCGAGGATAGAAAGAAGAAGTAATGCAATGATAAGAGCCTTTTGGTCACTGTTTTCAATGGCTGCAAGTTCAATAATCGTAGGCTTGGTCAGAATATCTTCAATGGGAATGGAGTGGTAATTATCAAAGAGATTTACCAAGCTGTTCAATCGGACAACACCTGCTCGCCCAATATTCTTGGCGTCTCCGGTATACCCAATACTTTCAAATGTTTCTTGGAAGCATTTAACGAAATCGGTTATGTTGAATGTCCTGCCCTTGTCATCAACCGTATAGGTATCCAGCCATCTGAAGTCGGAATAGCAGTTGTTGATACTCTCTTCAAAAATCTTATCTAAGGGTGTGGACATGGATACTGCTGCTGCGAAAGCCGTTTTTAGTGTAGATTTATATGTTTCCAGTTTTACATTTTTAGGCGGGACAAAGGGATTAAATACGAATGGAGAAATGAAGTTTTTACCTGGAGTGAATACCTGCAAGTCTGGAATACTTTGAACCAGCGCCCGATACTCATTCTTGGCAGGCTCTATTACCAGGAAAGGAATATGATGTTCCTTCCACAGGCGATCCAGCAATCCCACAGAAAATGTGGTTTTACCAGATCCAGGAGTACCAACGACCAACATGTGTTTTGCTAAGTCTTTAAGCGATATCCCCAAAGTATCTCCTTTGGCAGATGATTTGAGCTTTCCGATGGTTATATCGCCGCTATTAATCAGGTTATCTGTATATGTACGGCTGCTTTTTGCAGATTCATTAACATTCAAACCTGCTTTGATGCTTTCACCACCGATAGGCAAGCGAAAGAACTCTGAAGCTTCGTCTGCAGTGATAATGAAGGGCATGCGATACAGCGGAGCAAATTGAGAATTGGGATTGCCCCAGATGTAAGGATTTCGCTCACTTCCTGACAATACTTCATGAATTGCCCAAGGTAATGGGTAAAAATTGTTATTGAAATCCGCTTCTTCTTCGTAGAGCGGAAGAAACTTCATGTTTATCTGGTGTTCAGGACTTGAGTTCAACTGCCCGTATAAACTGGAAGCTAAACTGTCAACCGCTTGTCCTGCCCCATAAATGATAAGGTTAAACTGGAAAAGTGCATTGTTCTTGTTATCTTCGTAGAACTTGTAGTTTTCCGCATGCTTTTCTGCCAGTGAAAAACTTATATTACCAACGCCCTGATCCATTACGCCTCTTGTTAATGTATCGAGCATTTGACGCACTCTTCCCAAGGAATCTGCTTCGTTAGCAGACAGTTTTGTGGGGATGAGCTGCATCGAGATTGCGCAATGCGGATAGTCAATTAGAGAATTGACAAGCTTACCTAAACCACAATCGCTTTGTGGGATTCTGTCAAAGCTAAGGCACTGGGGTAATAATTGGTTTTGAAGATTTTCAAGTTTTTCTTCTTTGACCAGAGCTTTAATTTTACTTTTGCTTACTTTACTCAACAACGATGAGAACTCAGCATATTCAATATCAACAAATTCATATTTTTGCAGCGTAAATACTGATTTGCAGATTTTAATTAACTGAGTAATTGAGTTCTGAATCTCGCTGCGCTCATTTCCGATTGCTCTTGCAATTAGGAACAAGCGTATTTGAGCATTATAGGGCTGATTTTTGATTGGCTCAGTAACCCACAACAGTTCCAGGGATAAGTCAGGAGCTACTCCGGTATACATTTCTGTAGTTCTGTAGCTTTGGTATGCTTCAGCCAGCATGCTGGACATGCCCTTCTTGTAATCCATGTCAGCTTCCAGAGCAGAAGTATATTTTGAATTCAAAATGGTAATGTCGGGAATTGTTGTAATTTCAACCATTGAAGCACCAACAAGCTCTCCACTATTGAGGCTTTCAAATGATACGAAACTTGATTCTTTCATACAGTCCTCCTATCAGGAATGGCTCAAGACATTAAAGCTACACCGCACTTATGGTTCATCAATTCGATAGATTCGACCTTTGCACTTTTTGAATAAGCGAACATAAGTTTTCATCATTCCTTTGATCACTCCATATTTTTGAACCGCGAGTATAGCGTATTCCGAGCAGGTTGGCTTAAATAAACATCTGCGCCGGATATCTTCTGGAGCATACCGTTGATATAGGCGTATTGCTCCAATGATTGCTGGCTTTAGCGCAATGATGCTCCCAATCATAAATTGAAGTAATGCTAACAAAACAATGAATGCAGTGTGGTGAACTGTATAAAATCTATAGATGGCCGCAGGAAAAAAAGAAAAAATGCCGAGCCACCTGAACAGACAATACAGTAGAATGGTCATCACCACGTTGGCTGATAGAAAAAGCGATATACAAAGAGCCGCCTTTTTATAGCTCGTGTTAGGACGAACAAGTGGTCGTTTTAACACATACCAGACTACTGCATCCTGTTCTTCTTGACTCGGCATTTCTCTTTTCATGGTTTTCCTATAAAAAACCTCCGTTGGCAAAAGAAACTTAGCGATTCTTCATCTCTCTCAGTTTGTTGCGCATACCGCGAATAGCAGCATCCGTGCTGTCGGTCGGAGTCATAGAGCAACGAAGCGTGTCGCCAGGAACGACGATCTTGAACTCATCTGCATCAGCGGAAACCTGACGGTACTCATTGCCACCAGAGCAACCGCCCTTGGGTTCAGACACCCACTTCTGGTGTGTGTCAGAGGCTGCAGCAAAGTTGGTGACATCCTGATAGAAATACTGCATGGTATTCTCACGCTTGCTATCACTCGTCATGCTGAAGGAGTACTGGTAGATGAACAGCTCCTTCTCGCCAAAGAACAGCCATGTAATCTGATAGTCAGAACTGACCCAAGTGTTAGTGGAAGCACGAGCAACCAGGTTGTCAGACTTGTCCGTGAAAACATAACCCTCAAAAGAGACCGGTTCAATTTCCCGAACTTCGTCCTCGTCGATACCCAGCTTCTTCAGAGCCATTTGCTTGGTGTTCAGAGTTCTCAGCCGTGCATTGACCTTCTCCTGATACTGCTGGACGGTCATGCCGGAAGACATACAACCGCCCTTTGTACCGTAGAAAAACTTAATGATGGCCTGTTGCTCGCTGTTTTTGCCACGCATCAGGTCGTTCATTTCCTTCTGCCGTGCAGCAGCATCGGCGGCTGCGTTTGCTGCCATGTTACCAAATCCCATAGTTTCTTCCTCCTTGAATGATTTATGAATGTGCGAGTATTTTTTAACAGTGCGTGCGCATGGGACGCACGTCTATTAAAGACAATCCGGACGTTGTACACCTAAGATGGCATACAGTTGCTCGATATCGTAATTTGAAAGTCCAATTTGTTGAGCTGTAGCTAATGCCTCCTGATATGTAGGAGAGGTTTTATAGCTTTTTCGAGCGAAATAGTCTTGCTTAATATAGGCCCAAAAATAATAGTAAATGCCTTTGGGCTCTATCATCAGCGCTGCTTGAATGTACTCTTCAATTTTGTCGATGTCGGTTCGAGAGGCAAGAAACGCCTTTTTTCCTTTGAGTCGGCAAATTGCTGCGTAGAAAAATGTTTCAGAATTATCGAAATTGTCTTCCATTGCTCTTTCAAAGGCGTCTGCCGCTTTATCATAGAGCTTAAGCTTTAGATAACACATAGCGACTGAATTGTTCAGTTCTGTGTTATCAGGATTCTCGGAAAGTGCTTTTCTATATGCACCCGCGTATTTATTCACCTCGGGCAAGGGCATACTATAAACACTATTGAATGTTGAGATAATTACCGGGCGATGGCAGTATTTGCAGGTAGTCTCACCAGTTGATGTTGGCGCTCCACAGCCGGGGCACTTCATGTCAATGACTTGGTGTGCCATTATTCAACCTCCTCATTTTGATCGTGTAAGATTTTTTCGATGCCTTCCAGTAAGCCTTCGTTTTGCTTTAACATAGGAAGTGTCTGCTCGTTGTTCTGAAAGAACGCAACCAATGCCAAGAATGTTGTCCACGCCATCTCACGTTTACCGGTTTCAATGCTACTATATGTTTGCCTTGATATCCCAATCTTGTCGGCAAGTACTTCTTGAGAGAGTCCGACTCTCGCACGTAAGACCGGCAAATCATTTTTCAGAGCGTTAATCAAACGTCTTTTCAAATCATTCTGGCTTTCGGTTTTCACACCATTGACCCCTCCTTATCTCGTTATGTGCTTCAAACAAACAGGCCAATGTGCAGAAGCGCATCTTTCGTGAAGTATCTAACTTCATGACAAAAGCCGCCGGATGCCTGCTATGCAAGCATCCGGCGGCTTTTTGACGGTTTTTTTGACGGCTATAATGTGAGCCGCTGCATGTTGGTTTTCTTGGTGTCCATTGAAGAATGAACGTACCTGTTCAGGGTGATGCTTACGCTGGAATGGCCCAAAAGCTCACTGAGGGTCTTAACATCAAATCCCAGTTCAATGCAGCGAGTTGCAAAGGTGTGCCGTAACGCATGATAATTTACATCGGTCAGGCCACATTCTTTGGTGTACTTCTTGAAAGTGTACTGCAACGAACGCGGCTCGATATATCTGTCGCTGCATCCGGTCAGTATATATGCTTTAGGATTGTGTTTCAGCGACGCAGCGTATTCAAGGACAAAACCAGGCAACGGAATATCCCGAATGGCTTTTTTGCTTTTGGGTTCAGTTATAACAATCTTCGTTTTCTTACAGGCTCCTACATCCGTGGCTTGAATGCGCTGCAGAGTTTCCCGAATAGACAAAATGCCTTCCGAGAAATCTATGCTCTCCCATTTCAAAGCGCAGACTTCTCCGATACGGATCCCAGTATACATGCAGAGCAGCACACCGAATTTGGTCAGATTCATATCCCGCATAAGGATATTACAGAGTCTGTGTTGCTCGTCGACACTCAGGACGCGCATATCAAGCTGCGTTTTTTTAACAGTCAACCGGTCGAGATAGCAATTAACTGAGTACCCAGAACAATTTGCATAATCGATCGACCCCTTGATAAGAGTTAAAATATCCGAAACAGTCTTGGGGGCCAAACCACCTTTTTTGTCGACACGCCCCTCGTTCAAAAGAAAAGAGATGTGCTTTTCGACTGTCTGGGGAGTCAGCTTGTCCGTCGGCAGTTCTCCTAAGTAAGGTAGAATGTGGGCATTTGCAAGATGGACATATCGGGAATAGGTCGACTCTTTTATATGGACACGGGACATGGCAATCCAGTTGCGAAGAATATCCCCGTACTTTGTATGGCTGGGAGAGCAGTCGATGTTTTGCGCTTGGGCAATCCGCCTGTCCAGCAGCTTTTGCTTCGCATCGGCATAGCTTTTCCCATAAACATATGCGTATCTCGCCTTCCCGTCAGCAGAACGCTCCTTGATGTATCGGCCTTCCCAACGACCATCTTTTCGCTTGTAAATATTCTCTCCTCTTTTGGACACAGAAAACACTCCTCTCATTGATCCTTGCTGACGGCTACTATGACGGCTTTGAGAGTAGACATCGCAACGAATACACGGATTCAGGAGCGTCTGACCTCCTTCTGCCAAAATAATGGGAGTTTTTCTGGCAATCAGAGCGCGGCATATTGACAAATCCGACAACATTTTGTAGAATAATATTAATCGAATCTTGCCGGATTTTGTGTCCTCAAGTTAGATACTTCACGAAAAGAAGCGACGCCTGAACGAGTGCCTATGGCACTCGTTTTTTTGTTGCAATGCAATGCGGGCTAAAACATTTCTGATACGCTATAAACAAGTACAATTCGATAAATGGCTTGAATCGCAGAGCAAAAAACATAATTTTCTGTATTATAACATAAACTCCTGTATGTTTTCAAGGTAAACAGCGTAAAATCGTGGGTTATTTTTCTTCGGCCATCACCTAAAATATGCATAAGATAGGTGGTGAGTATCATATGGACACACAATTCGTGCGTGACCGAATTACCCAGCTGAGATTAAAAAAGGGTGTCTCTGAATATCAAATGAGTTATGATCTCGGGCATAGCAGAAGCTATGTTTATAACATATCCTCCGGCAAATCGTTGCCACCTATGGCAGAGTTCCTTCAAATCTGTAACTATTTTGATATTACACCAAGCCAATTCTTCGATGAGTCCGAGGAAAACCCTGCGCTCCTGCAAACGGCCATTGAAGAACTGAGAAAGCTGAATGATGATGACCTAATGCTCATCATCGGCAATATCCGTCGGCTGACCCGTGAATGACTTTTTTTCTGAAATGACATAGTATTTGCAAGTACAGAGAAACCGCAAGGCATCGGTGCATAGTCCATGCCTTGCGGGATTTTGCTTTATAGAGGTGATTTGCATTGAAGCCTGAGAGGAAAACAATTTGCAGTTCTAACTCTGAGTAATACGCCGGAATTGCATAGTATATCACCACAAAATACGCATCATTTGATTACCATATACCATACCGATGAGTTCTACAAGGATAATCAAATGAGGTGTAAACTAATGACATAGTAGGTGGTATATATGTTCAATGCACAAAACCGAATCCGGCAGTTGATGAACGAACGCGGATGGACTATTTATCGATTAGCACAGGAATCCGGCCTGTCGCAGACAACAATCAGCAATATCTTCAAGAGAAATAATCAGCCGTCCCTGCCGACGGTAAATGCGATTTGTGATGCTTGTGGAATCACGCTGGCGCAGTTCTTTACGGAGAACGATCCGGCAAATTCACCTAACGCCAAGAATGAATTAGACAATAGTGTTGCGGCTCTCAAGGAGGATCAGCGTGAGGCTCTTGCCGCATTCATCAAGACAATTGTATAGTACATAACCGCTCAGCCCTGCTGTGCGGTTCACAGCAGAGGCTGCCCGAGTTACATTGGACAGTCTCTGCGCTTTTTTACAAATCAAAGGAGGCGTATTCATGAGCAACGAAATCATGCAGGAAACTACCCCACTTGTTGAATGCAGTGCGTTTCATCGGGGAATGAGCGTGTTGGAGGCCAGTCTGCGAAACACCGAGGATTCGGAAGCCATCATCAATGGCCTTCTGAAAGGTGCGGCTGAGTTTTATGGCGCATCGAGGGTCTCCGTGGTGGAAGCTGACTGGGAGCTTGGGATTGGTGTCATTACCTATGAGTGGTGCAAAGATGGTGTCCAAGCGCAGAGGGATATGCTCCAATGCCTGCCCATGGAGAAGTTCCCGAGATGGAGGAAAGCACTTCGAGCCAATAAACCGGTCGTGATTTCTGACTTGCAGAGATTGGAGAAAGTCTATCCGGATGAAGCAGCTTTCTTTCGGGAGTATGGGGTGACTACATTGCTGGCGGCACCATTCTCCAAGCGGATCAACCAGGGATTCATTGCCGTGGACGATCCGACCCGTTACACGGATGACCCGGTTTTCCTGTTCATCGCCTCCTATGCAGTGGTACTGGAACTCAACGAAATCAAACAGCAGCAGTCCTTATTGGCTGCAACAAAAGCCTCCAAGTACAATCCGGAGGACATCCATATCAATTTCTTTGGCGGCATGGAGATTATCAGCTCCAAAGGGACATTGACCGGAGAAGATATTAAAGCGGACCAATGCTACCTACTCCTGGCATATCTCATTCTGAACCACAAAAAGAATTTCTCTGTTGACACACTGGCAGAGATCATCTGTCCATACGATGAACTCGATTCGCCATATAAGGTCGTCAACAATATCGTTTACCGTCTGCGGCGTACTCTTTCCGTCATCGGACTCGACAAGCTGGTCATCGGAAAGAATGGTACATTCCAGATCAATCCCGACTTTAATATCCATACGGATTTTGACCGCTTTGAGAATGCCTGCATTCAACTGAAAACAGAAGAAAACCCGGATATGCGGCATTCCCTCTACCACAGCGCAGTCGATATGTATAAGGGACAGTTGCTCCCAAGATGCGAACATGAGCTGTGGCTGATGCAGCTGTCCATGTACTATCAGTCGTTGTATCTGCAGATCACCAAGGGATATGTCCGGCTGAAGATGGAGTGCAAGGACTATATTCTGGCGCAAAAGACGGCCATTGATGCTTTGCGCTTCGACCCGAAGGACAGCGAACTGAACATGTATGCGATCCTCGCCATGGGATTTCAGGGAAATCTCTCTATGGCGCAGACATACTACACGGCGGCGAAGCCCTATTTGGCGTTAGAGCATGCCGAGGTCATCAAGAAGTATTTGAACATAAAATGAGAGCAACTTGAGGTTGTTCCAGAGGTTGCAGCTGAGGTTGTAGCGGAGGTTACGCAGTAGGTTGCACCAGAGGTTGCGGAGGAGGTCGTACAGGAGGCTGCGCAGCAGGTCGCAGCTGAGGTCATAGAAAAGTCATACAGGAGGTTGTCCAGCAGGTCACGGCTGAGGTTGCCCGCCCGTTATCATTGGTTATCGGATGCGTCCGATAGATGATGCGGGCGGGTGATTTTTTTGCTGTACAGGAGACGATATTACGCCGTTGGTCACCACAAGGCCGGTTTGCGCCCCTTGTGTACAGATCTGTACGGTCCTCCTGCGCCGCAGACAGCCTATCATTCTAATATTGCGTCCTGCTCCCGGAGCCATTGCGCTCCGGGAGCTTTTTTGCATTTTGGGGCGCTTTTGCCACGCTGCCGTGGCCCTCCGTTTTCGAGATTTGCTTCACCACCAAATCTTGAAAACGGAGGACAGAAAATGTCGTATCACAATGACCCATATCGGGTCGATTATTTGAAGATATATCCCTGCTTAAAAGAGCGCCCGGATGTGTTGGAAGTCTTGAAGAAAAGTGACCGCAAGATGAAATACATGGAGGTGGATCTGAAAAGCGAACAGCGCAGAAAAAATGCCGAGAATGGTGTGGAGAGTTACGTTCCCAGCAAAGAGGATTCGCTGGAGCGGCTTATATATTCTGCGAAGTGCCAGTTTGCGGACGATGCCGAGGGCGTCGAGGAGGCAGTGATCAGGAAAGATGATTTATGCCGTTTACGGGCCGCACTGGATCAGTTGAGCGAAGAAGAAAAATCCCTGATCCGTGCGCTGTTTTTCGACGAGCGCTCAGAGCGTGAGCTGGAAGAAATGATGGGTGTCCATCGAATGACGATCCATAATCGGAAGATCCGTATCTTGCAGAAATTGAAAAAGATGCTGAGATGACAAAAAAGTTTGGTGCAAACGGTGTTTTCAACGGCTAATAGAGTGAGAGGGCTTTGAACCTCGCTCCGCTGCTGATAAATCAGCGGCTTTGTTCCTTGAAAAATACCGCTCAGGTCATATCCGGCAACTTGAATACATTAGCCGACGGAGCCAGCGTCAGGCCGAGTGCGCGAAGACCACCTGTGCGGAGAAACTCCGCATCAAAGGACGGCCAAGTAAGGTGCAGAGCGATACCCACTCAGGCCAAGACAGCTTTGGCAAGCTGTCCCCGCCATGATCCCGTCAGCCCATAATGATACTCCTGTACGCAGCTTCGAGAGATCCTCGGAGGGGTGAAACTCCCGTGATGTGCGCCAGCACAGTTCAAGTTGCCGCCCTGCCTGGGGAAGTAGTGTCGAATACAGGCAAACAAAACCGTAAAGTTCTGGCCGCTCCGGTGATGGAATCATTTGCTTCCATCACCGGAGTGACCACACTCTTGCGGCAGAAGCATGGGAACTGTCCACCCCCCTCCTATATTTTTGCATTCGATTCCTTTCTCCTTTGTTCGCCGGTCCAACCATTACCTCCTATTGATTCCTTCCTCGGACGGTTCCCATGCTTGTGCCGCAGAGATGGTCAGATACAGGGAGGAGCGCAACTATGAACCCTAATATCAATTTCTATGGAATCGTGATACTGCTCAGGAAACTCCGGGAATGCGGCATTTTCACCGAAAAAGAACTGAGAAAAATTGCTGCACGGATCGCTGCAGATAATGGTGTTGAAGTCATGTTTTTTCTCTGATTTTCTTCATCTTTCAGTAGCTATTCGGACGCTGTTGTGGTAGTGTTTGTGTTGCAAAAAAGGAGGTGAGCGGACATGGATAAAAAGCGGCTGGTAGACGGAACAACGGCACTGGCAGAAAAGCAACCCCGTGTTATAAAAATTGAGCCTGCGGAGCGGCCTCAAAATGTGCGGCTGCGGGTCGCTGCCTACACTCGTGTCAGCTCAGACTCCGAGGATCAACTCAATTCCTTCGCAGCTCAGAACCGCTACTACACTGAATTAATCTCAAGTAAGGCCGAATGGCGCATGGTTGATATCTATGCGGACGAGGGAATCACCGGAACTTCGGTGGCTAAGCGGGATGACTTCCAGCGGATGATGGCGGATTGCCGTCGGGGCCTGATCGATCAGATCCTTGTCAAATCCATCTCCCGCTTTGCCCGCAACACCAAGGACTGCCTTCAAAATATCCGTGAACTAAAAGAGTTGGGTGTCAACGTCCGATTCGAGCGTGAAGGTATCGATACGGTCAATGTGAGCAGTGAGCTCATCACCGCCATCTACGCTGCCTTCGCCCAAAAAGAGAGCGAATCCATCTCTGGTAATATGCGATGGAGTTATCAGCGCAGGATGGAGAGCGGAACATTTCTCCCCTCCTCCATGGCATATGGATACAGGCTTGACGGCAAGAAAATAGTGATTGACCCCGAAGCCGCACTGGTAGTCAGCCGAATATTTCAGTGGTACTTGAGTGGGGTGAACAAGACCGAAATTGCAAAGAGGCTTAATGAGGAAGGCGTTCCCAGTGGCCAGCAAAAGCGATGGTACGCGGCAGCCGTTCGATACATTCTCACAAATGAGAAATACACCGGCGACTCATTGTGGCAGAAAACATATACCAGCCACACGCTTCCCGTGACCAGGCATAAAAATCTTGGGGAGTACGAACAGTTTTACGCGATTGGGACCCACCCTCCAATTATCTCGAAAGAAGCCTTTGAGCAGGTGCAGCAATTGGCGCAGAAGCGACAATCTACTTACGGGAAGAAACTCCGGCGTGAACCATATCCACTATCCCAGAAAATATCATGCGGTTACTGCGGCAGTTCTTATCGTAGAAAAGAACAAGTATCATCAGCGTATTGGTGCTGTAGAAAACATGATTCATCCGTGAAGGATTGCCCGATTGCACCCATCGCAGAGGAAAGCCTCTATGGAGCTTTCTGCCGCCTATACTACAAGCTGAAGCATCAGAGCATCCCCATCCTGGAACAGATGCTTACAAACCTCCAGACGATCCGCAATCGCAGGATGCTCTGGAGTCCTGACATTGTTGCCCTGAATAAAAGAATATCAGATCTAACCAGTCAGAATCAGACATTGGCCTTCCTCAAGCAGCAGGGCCTTGTTGATCCTGACATTTTTATAGCCAAAACCAATGAGCTGACCAAGCAGCTCCGGCAGGCCAAGCAGGAAAAAGAAAAGCTGATGGATGCCGAGAGCGATATGACCGCCCTGCAAACACGAGACTTGATAGACCTCTTGAAAGGTGGGCCGGAATTCCTCGACAGCTTTGACGCGGAACTGTTTGGTGAACTCGTTGAGAAAATTATCATAGAGAGCAACGACTCCGTCCGCTTCTGCCTGAAAAATGGGCTGGAGCTGCGGGAGTCCATAGAGAGGACGATGCGGTGATGGGAAACCGGAAGCAGCCCTTTGGCTACAAGATGGCTCTGGGTGAGATCGTCATACAGGAAGCAGAGGCGAAGCTTGTACAGGAGATCTTCCGCCGATATATCGCGGGAGAATCCTTGAATGAGTTGACAGAGGCACTTCGCCATCAGGATATCCCATACGACGAGGGGCGGCTCTGGAACAAAAATATGGTCGCCCGTATTCTGGCGGACGTGCGCTACACAGGGGAAAAAGGATATCCCAAGCTCATAGATGAGGCGCAGCTCATCGCAGCAAATGAAAAACGCTCAAACAAGCCCCAGCTTCCGAAAAAGACGGAAGCGCAAAAGGTGCTGCGCAGGCTCTGCGGCACACCGCCATCTGAGCGGGTGGAACAAAGTGTTGCCGACCTGCTCAACGGCCTCGCAAATTACCCGGAACGCATACAGCATCAGCGCAGTCCTACGCCAGCCACACATTCCAAAACGCAGGAGGCGCTGGATAATGCTCTGGAACAGCAGCCCATCGACGAGGATAACGCCAAGGCACTGATCCTCCGGCTTGCGTCAGAACAATATGCCGCTCTGGGAAATGAAGAATATGAAACGAATCGTCTTCGGCGTCTCTTCTCCGCCTTCGAATGTGTGGCGGAACTGAACGCTGATCTTCTGAAAAGCACCGTATCTGAGGTGCTGGTGACCCGCCAAAATGTCAAACTGCGATTAAAAAATGGGCAAGTCATAGAAAGGAGTGACCTGCAATGAAAGATGATGCCCCGAGAGTAATCAAAATCCCTGCCAAACCGGAAGCTACCCACCAGGCAGAAGCCCGCAGACAGCTCCGAGTGGCAGCTTACTGCCGAGTCTCCACCAAAGAGGAGGACCAGGCAAACAGCTATGAGGTGCAGAAAGAGTACTATACCGATAAAATCATGTCCAACACCGCCTGGACGATGGCCGGTATCTTTGCGGACAAGGGCATCACCGGAACCTCGGCCAAGAAGCGTGAGGACTTCATGCGGATGATCCGCCACTGCCGCCAGAAGAAGATCGATGTGATCCTGACCAAGTCGGTCTCCCGCTTCTCCCGTAACACGGTGGACTGCCTCTACTATATCCGGGCGCTCAAGCAGCTTGGCATCGCAGTCATCTTCGAGAAGGAAAACATCAATTCGCTGGAGGAGGACAGTGAGCTGCGGATCACCCTCTCCGGGGCCTTCGCCCAGTCTGAAAGTGAATCCATCTCCGCCAATGTCACATGGGGTAAACGCCGTGCAATGGAAGCCGGGAAAGTCAGCATCCAATATAAAAAGCTGTACGGCTACCGCAAGAGTGAGGATGGTCAGCCGGAGATCATTCCGGAACAAGCGGAAATTGTCCGATGGATCTATGAGCGTTATCTCACCGGGGCCAGCCTGCGGATGATCAAAGAGGAACTGGAACAGCAAGGCGTCAAGTGCTTCGAGGATTCTCCGAAGTGGACCATCTCCCGCATCCGCAGTATTCTGCAAAATGAAAAATACTGCGGCGATGTGCTGATGCAGAAGACCTTCCGGCAGGATTTTATCAACCGCAAGGCCATCAAGAATACAGGGCAGCTCCCCATGTACCTCATTGAAAATCACCACGAGGGCATTGTCAGCCGTGAAAAGTATGATGCCGTACAGGCAGAGATGGCACGGCGGAATGCAGCAAAGAGTCCTTCTAAAAACGCAGTCACAGGGATGGCCTCCTACGCCAGCAAGTATGCGCTCTCGGAGCGGTTGGTCTGCGGTGAGTGCGGGACCC
>OQVZ01000418.1_pt1 | contig 16391 bp, 13 predicted proteins | sample 1691571 | NCBI WGS metagenome assembly OQVZ01 (sample SAMN03418261, study PRJEB22391) | human gut metagenome | biome: human-gut; feature: organic feature; material: feces | host: Homo sapiens | place: Tanzania | collected 2013-01
CGGGAAGGTAAACGCCGTTGCGGACAAGTTTCGGAAGCACTCCGCGCATGGCGACCAGGAGCCCGACTTCATCGGCGATCCGGACGACCCGTCGATCCGGCGATTCGTAAATAATGCCGTTGAAATTCATCTCTTTCCACAGTTTCAAATACGTGCGGATCGATTCCTCCGGCATTTTCGTGTACGGAACCTGATTGCTGAAGAATTTGAGCCGGCGCGGAATTCCGTTCAGATAAAAATCAGCTCCGCGGATCGTCAGCTCGCGGAATCCGAAACGGTCTTCCAGACGGTCCAGAACTTTTCCGTTGCGGGAGACTGTGAAGACAAGCCGGAGAAGTTCCGGTTTTTCCGGCGACCAGAGAATGGGCTTTTCCCATTGCGAGAGAAGGGGGATACGAACCTTTTGCCCCGCCCCGACCGTTTTCCGGAGAGTCGGCAGATGCAGAACTTCCTTCTCTTTATGATAAACAGTCGCCCGGAAAACATAGTCTCCGCTTTTCTCCGTCCGGTTGGCAAACGACGCATCCGCCTGCAGCGTACCGTCCTTAACGGAAGAGACAATGCGCAAATCATCCAGCTGTTCCTCTTTGGGAATGACAAGAAGCGAAACATCATCGGCCAGTCCGGGACCGTTGTGCCACCCGAACCACCAGTCGCCGCAGGCGGGATGTTTCCTGAATTCCTCGTACTTGCCGTGACTTTTATCAAACGGGAATCCGTTGTACTGAACAAAAATAGCGAGATCATTGGAAACGCCGGGCTTCAGATACGGGGTGATGTCAACGGTTCCCGATCCGATGACCGGATCGCCGGAAGGAATGCCGTTGACGAAGACGCGTGCTTCATCGGAAACCGCATCGAGCTGAAGCAGAATCTGCTTTTCTTTCCACGATTCCGGAATGTTCAGCGCGCGCCGGTACCAGCCCTGCGCAAAATTGGAAAGCGAAACGCCATTCTGCGCTTTTGCCCGCTTTTTCACAACATCAAGAACCGGGGTTCCGCTCTGCGTGTCCCATGTTCCCGGAACTGGAGCATAAAGAGTTTTCCCCTGCGGGATTTTTCCGGCGGAGGGCAGGGGACGCCCCGAACGGATCAGTTTTTGCGAATCCGACGCCGTGACCGGAGAGAACTGCCAGTAATTGTTCAGCGAAACAGTCGCACGCAGGGCGGAACCGCTCCTGTATGCACGTTGCAAATCCCAGTTCACCCATGGCGGAAGCCGGTATTCCGATTCGGGAATCATCTTGAATGCCGATTCATCAAGCGTGACGGAATGCTTTTGGACAAGAGTTTCCCCTTCAACGGTTTCTTTTGAGTTCCAGTCCTCAACGGGACCGCCCTGTTCCCGGTCATCGAGCGCAATGGACGCCAGCTGAAAATCGGCACGGCGTTCATCGGGAGATTTCAGACGGCTCCCGACTGCGAGCTGGATATTCTGCAGTTTGTGCAGATCCGGAGCTCCGCCTTTGGCTTTGTCGTTCTGCGGTTTGAAATCCTTTGCGAGAAAGACGCGGCGCTGCCAGAAATCTGTGGCGGAAGAGATGGAGGCGCTGCCCTGCCAGCGGATTCCGTTCCAGCACCATTCACCTCCAGCAGAATCGGTCAGCAGAAGAACAAAATTGCCAGGCTCGCCATTCCCCTTGAAGGTCAGAACAATCCGGTCGAATCCGGCGTTCTGCGGAATTTTTGAAAACGAAATCCCGCGCAGAACGACGGCTCCGCTTAAAATTTTGTTCTGCGCCCCGAAACGTATGCGGACTGCATGTCTCTCATTTTCAACCGTTTTTTCCACGGAAACGTTTCCGTAATGTCCGGTTTTGTCTTTTCCCGCACGGAACAATTCATACGGTTCCGCATAAAGAGAAACGAGAGAGAGCAGAAGGAGGGAAAAAAGGATTCGTTTCATGCCGCACCTCAGTTTTCCGTTGTTTTGAATCCCCAGAAATCATTGTTGAGCGATGGCGGGATACCGTTGATGGAACGAGCTTCGCAATGACCGTCCACGAAGTTCGTGTTGAACCGTCCAGTGTGGCGGAACCCCATGTGTTCGATTGCGCTGTAACGGAATTCGCGGTCGCTCGTAATCGTCGAGTCATAGAAGACATCGCCGGTATAGCTTCGCAGCGAGGGACGCTTCGTAAAAAGAATCCGCCGGGAAGGAAGCTGCCAGAGACCGGTCAGCGAAGGATAGCGGTTCAATCCGTAATGCGCAATATCTTTTTTGTTCATATCGATGGACCCGCTGGAGGGACACGCGAAAATTCCGATCGGGATATACACCTTGTTGGAGCTGTCAAGATACTTCCGGTAGGAACATGGTGCGAAGGGCTGTCCGCTCTTGTAATACGGCATGAGGAAGTCCTGCCAGTGATAGGGCACAGTATCGACCTTGTCCTGGAATGCCGGACCGTATCCGTCGTTGGCTTCCGCATAAAGCAGTTCCAGCGTTCCGATCTGCTTGAGGTTCGAGGTGCAGTTGATTCCGCGCGCTTTCTCGCGTGCAGAATTCAGCGCCGGCAGAAGCATCCCCGCAAGGATTGCAATCACGGCAATCGTTACAAGGAGCTCTATGAGGGTAAATCTGCAGGATTTCCGCTTGAAATATGAAATGTTTCTTCCGGTTGAATGAGTTCCCATTGTGCAGGCTTCCTTTCGTTTTTATTCTGTTTTCACTGTTTGCTGTTTTCAAGATAGAATCCGGAAAACCCGGCAGGAATGACGAGGCGTCCGTTCAGCAGAGCCGCACGTCCGGCGGTTCCGGGATGAACATCGACTTTCCTGATCAGTTTCAGGTGTTCCGGTGAAGACGCATCGAATTCGGAAACAATGCCGTTTCTGGAATCCGAGAGAAAGAGTCTGTTTCCGCCGTCCCACATGGGCAGTCCCAGAATCGGGACATCTGCCCGGTATTCTTTCCGGAGTCCCTCTTTCCCGAAATCTTCAGGAGCAAGCAGATAATACCCGTTTTGTTTTGAGGAAATCAAAAAACGGTTTTTCAGGACGGTGATGCCGTCGAGCTGATGAAACTGGACGGACGGATTGTTTTCCAGCCGTTCCGCCATCGTCCCGTTCAGCTGATACCAGCTCAGCCCCATTCCGTGCACACTGATCGGAAGAACGCCGTTCAAGGTCTGTTCCGGGAAAGCATCGGTGTAAAGAATCCGCTTCTCCGCAAAATACTTTTTCAGCACCGGCTTTTCCGGATTGCTCAGATCGAAGAAGTTGACTCTTCCGGTTCCTCCGCTGACGGCCGCAATCTTTCCGTCTTCATAAAGATGAATGATCTGCATGGGGATCCAAGTGCGCAGAGAGCCGAGTTTTTTCAGCGTTCCATCCGGAAGAATCCGGTAAGCGGTCAGCTCAAAACCGTTGCCGGCGGAAACCAGAAGCGAGCCGGAAATATCAACATCGTAAATCCGGTTTCCCGTTATGCGCTGAATTTCCTTAAGTCCCTGCGGAGTGTTCTGAAAGACAAGCAGTCCGGCATCGGAAGCCGCCGCATAGACGGTGTTTCCGGAGACCCGCACGCGGCGAACCATTCCCCCGCATTCATAACGGGTGAAACCGGGAACCTCTTTTGCGCTGCTTTTCGTGCGGACCGCAAGTTTTCCGGTTTGCGGCGGTAGCGGACGGCTCTCCGGAACCTCCGCAACAAAGAGTCCGTTTTTCACCCCTGTAAGATAAACAACACCGTTTCCCGGAACAATTCCGCCGACGCAATCCGCTGTTCCGGGCTTTTCTTCCGGCAGAACGGCACGTCCGGTTATGCGCGGATTCCGTTTGTCACTCACATCAACCAGAAAGAGTCCATTGTGCGTGTCCGCCGCGGCAAGAAGTGTTCCAGCCGGACGCGGCATCCAGAAATCACCGGAAAGCGCATAAAATTTCGGGAATTTGACTCCGCCGAGACGCACGGGGGAACGGGGATTGGAGATATCAAAGATCTCCAGACCATGTCCGGCGCCTTTCCGTTCTTTCAGGGAACCTTTTCTGGAATTGTGCCCGGTGGAGGCATAGAGGATATTGCCCTGAATATAGACGCCGTCTCCGAATCCGTCAAGTTCTATTTTGGAAAGCTGCTTCGGCTGAGCCGGGTCGGTCGCATCAAGGAGGAGTACGCTGGAATTTCCCCAGTCTCCGACAGCAAGGAGTCCGTTTGCGCAACAGGCGGATTGCGCCTCGAAGGTACGGTACAGATTGAGATGTTTCGGCTTTACCGGATCAGAGATGTCAAAAATCTGCACGCCGAAAACCCGGAGCGTGACAAACAGAACATCGCCGGAGGCCTCAATCCCGGTTGCGAGCTCCGCCGTGTCGAAATCGCTCGCGATTCGCGGCTTTTCCGGATTGCGGACGTCAAGAATCCATACTCCGCGATGCCGGGCTGTAAGATATGCGAATCCGCGATGTACGACAATCTGACGGCTCTCCCATTTCGGCAGTCCTTTCAGTTCACTGATTTTGCGCGGTTTTGCCGGAACGGATGTATCATAAATCTGCAGTTTGCCCTCTCCGGCAAGGTAGAGCAGTTTGCCGTCCCCGCAAAGAGCGGTTCCCCCGACGCTCCCTGGCACATGGGTGACCGCAATCCGGTTTTCCGCCATAGCGGAGACAACCAGAAACAGTGAAAACAACAGAGAAAAAATCTTCATGGCAACCTCCTGTTTTTTTCTTCCTGCAATATATTATACTGCATTTTCAGAAAAAAAACAGAGGCTTTTTCGCTGCAAAGTTTATGTTTTATCCGAAAAAGTTTACGTTTTAAACGCCCGTGCCGTCAAAAGAGGGAATGAAAGAATCGCTTGCGGATTCCTGATCCTGAACAAAGCCGTCCTCAATGCCGGATTCGAAAAGATGGTCTTCAACGCGTTTGTATTCATCATCAGTGACTTTGCGGTTGAGGTCGGCGAATTCGGCTGCCCGCCCGTGCGGAATGTACTGCCGCATAAGACTGAACATAACCTCGCCCGGTTCAAACGTTTCCGCGACCCAGTCGATTACGCGGAGCGTGTTTTCCACATGGTTCGGCAGAAGCAGATGCCGGATGATGACTCCGCGCTGCATGAGTCCGGTCTCTTCATCAATTCGGTACGATCCCGTCTGACGGAGCATTTCGCGGACAGCGCGTTTCGCAGTTTTGAAGTAGTCCTTTGCGCTCGAAAAACGTTCAGCAAGAGCATCGTCGCTGTATTTGACATCCGGGAGATAAATCTGGAATTTGCCTTCGAATCTCTTCAGATTTTCAACGGATTCGTACCCGTTTGTATTGCAGACCACGGGGACGGGGAGGGGGGCGTCCAGCGATTCCAGAACCGCATCGGAGAAATGCATCGGCGTCACCAGATTGATATTGTGCGCACCTTTCGCAATGAGCTCGCGGTAGATTTCCCGCAGCCGCTCCACGGTAACTTCCTTCCCCTGGCATTCACTGCTGATTTCGTAGTTCTGGCAGTAGACGCAGCGCAGGTTGCAGCCGGAAAAAAAAACTGTTCCGGAGCCTTTGGTTCCGCTGATGCAGGGTTCTTCCCAAAAGTGCAGACCGGCGCGGGCGATGACCGGGCGGTTTCCCATTTTGCAGAAGCCTGCCCGACAGCTCCGGTCCACTCCGCATTCGCGGGCGCAGGAATGACATTCGTTCATGATAAATCTCCGTTTTTGTGCGGAAATATAGCATAAATTCCCGCACAGAGCAAATCATTTCGGCAAAAGTTTTTATTTCCCTTGAAAAAGCGGGAAAAACGGTTATGGTAACTCCACTCAAAAAGGATTCTTATGATGCGCAAACAACGCTCGCTTACACCGTTCATGAACGAGGAGTTCAATACAACCGAAGACAACCAGGATGTTGTCTACTGGATGCTGCTTTACGAAGCTGTTATGCCGGTCGTCTTCCCGGTCATCATCCCGTTTTCCCGCTGGAAGCGCAACGACTACTACATTCATCACTCTCCAAACCACGCCTGCGCGGAAATCGTGCTGGAAGGTTCCATGCGCTACATTCTGGATGATCAGCCCGTTACAGTTCATGCGAATGAAATGATTATTCTTCCCATCGGGCTTCCGAACCGCGTGGAGACCGGCCCCGACGGATTCAGCCGTAAAGTCGTTTTCGGGCTGCGCGGTTTTCTTGCCGAAATCATTCTTGCCTCGTTTTCGATTGAATGCGGCAAAGTCTACCAGCTGAAAGACGTCGGGAAAATTGTCCAGATGCTCTCCCGGCTTGTGGTCGTTTACCGGAAAGCCGATCCCGCGACTCTGAATGCCGTATCCGCCGCTGCATTTGAAATCCTGCTGGAAATCCGCGACCAGATTCACACGCAGAACGGTTCATCGGATGTGATTCAGCTCCTGCAGATGAATATTCACACGCCATGCTCCATTGCGGAATTTTCCAGAAAAATGAAACTGTCGCGCGAAAAGCTCAGCGGAATTTTTCAGAAACAGTTCAAACAGAGTCCGCAACAATACAAAACGCAGTTCCGCATGCGGACCGCCGAACAGCTGCTCCGGCAGACGGATCAGCCGGTCAAGGAAATCGCGTTTCAGCTCGGCTACCGTTCGCTTTCGCGCTTCGCGACCGCATTTCGACAATACCACGGCTGCTCCCCGCGCGAATACCGCAAGCAGAAACTTTGATCAGGTAAAGGAGCTTTCCCCGTTTTCCGTTCCGTGCAGGAAATAAAAAGCGAGCATGGAGAAATGTTCCGGTTCGCCGCCTTCCTTCCGGACCGGACCGTGCGAAATCGAACCGTCGAAGAACAGCAGATCGCCTTGAGAGAGCCGGATTTTGTCCGCGCCGACTTGAAAGTGCAGAGTCCCGCTCAAAATATAGAGCAGCTGTTCCGCCTCCGATGTAACCGGATGCGTTTCGTGTCCGTCTCCGTCCGTGACCAGCATCAGCTGCATGCTGCTCGACTTGAGCGGGGTTTCAAAAATCATGCGGTAACTGAGCCCGTGTCCGGAATCGCGCTCAATCGGATAGCTCTCATCGGCGCGAATGCAGAGCCAGGGTTTCTTTTCAACGGCTCCGAGTCCTTCAAAGAGTCGTGCAAGATCAATATTCAGAGCCTTTGCGATCTCAAGCAGAACGGGGAGAGAGGGAAGGGCGCGGAAGTTTTCGATTTTCGAAAGCAATCCCGCCGTGAGCCCAGTCTGTTCCGCCAGCTGCTGAAGCGTTATTTTCTGTTTTTTCCGGGCGTCCCGAATCCGGCAGCCAAGAGTGATCAACTGTTCTCTCATAAGAATCCTTCGTTTTCCATAATATAATGCGCCTGACAAAAAAAACAAGATTTTTTTACTTTTATTCAAAAACCGGGTTGATTTTTTATTAATATGATATATTTTAAAAGAAAAATTGAAAAGGATGAAAAATGGCTATTGTTTATGCGGTTGCGTGTCTGCTCTGCAGTGCGGGGAATGACTTTATATTCAAACTCTTCGCCCGGAAAAAACGATCGCGCGGAAGTTTTCTCGGCTCAGTCGGACTTGTCTGGTTTCTTGTGATGCTTGCAATGCTTCCGCTCCGGATGGAAAACTGGCAGACAACTCTTTTCTGGGGCTGTGCAAGCGGTTTTCTTTCGGTCTCTGCGAATATTCTTCTGATTGAAGCGATGGGAATGCAAAGCGCCGGCATCTGCTCGACGGTCTACCGTCTGAATCTGGTTCCTGCAGTTCTCGGTGCGTGGCTTTTGCTGGAGGAGGAAATATCCGGACTTCACTGGCTGGGAATCGCGACAGCTGTTGCGGCGGTTTTATGCTTTCTCACTCTTTCGGAAAACCGTTCTCATCGTTTTGCCCGGCTGGGAATCATTCTGGTTGTAATCGCGGCATTTTTCCGAGCCGGGATGGGGATTGAATACCGTTATGCGTTCACACACGGCGCGGATACAACCGGAGTCATGCTGATCAACGCACTCTTCTGGACCGGCGGAGGTCTGCTTTACGCATGTTTCCGCGAACGTGAACTCATGAAAATCGACCGCTCCGCATTGCTTTACAGTCTTGTGAATGGACTTTTCGTTGTCGGCGTGATATACTTCATGGCGGCGGGGCTTGCGTGCGGGAAAGCGGGAGTAGTGCTTCCGATAGCCCAGATGAGCTTCCCCGGAACTTTACTGCTGAGTGCACTGTTTCTGAAAGAAAAAATAACATACTGGAAGCTGGCCGGAATTGCCTGCGGAGTTGCGGCAATTCTCCTGCTGAGTCTTCCGGGATAAGGAGATGCAACATGCAACTTTCGATGGAAACCGTTGTTCTTCGGAACAAATTCGGCGATGAAACGGCAATCCGTATGCTGAAAGAGGCCGGATTCGACGGAATAGATTATTCCTTTTACTGGCCGGGCACACCGGAACGCAACATGCTGGGCGAGGATTATATCAGCCGGGCGCGCGAAGTGAAATCGTATTTGAAAACGATGGACATGAGCTGTCTTCAGGCCCACGCTCCGCTGAATCCACGCCCTGTCGCGTCATTGGAACTTTCCGACCAGACCTGTCTGGAACTGATTCGCTCAATCGAATTTTCCGGAATTCTTGGAGTGAAAACACTTGTTGTTCATGCCCTTACGCCTCCGGAGGGCAGGGGGCTGATTGAATACAATCTGGAATTTTACCGTTTTCTGGAACCTTTTGCGCGCGAAGCCGGAGTGCGCATTGCGGTGGAGAACCTGTTTGGACCTCCTCTGGAACGTCCGGAACAGATGACGGAAATTCTGCAGAATCTGAATTCAGAGCAGTTCACCGGCTGTCTGGATGTTGGACATTCAATGTACAGCGGTATCAAACCGCAGGATTTTCTCCGTTCTGTTCCCCGTGGACTTATCACGGTATTGCACATTCAGGATCAGCAGCTGGGCAAGCGTCAGGACTTGCATTTCCCGCCGTTTTTCTATGAAATCGAGTGGAATGAGTTTCTGAAAGCTCTGAAAGAATACGGCTATTCCGGTGAAATGAATTTAGAGGTTTTCGCCTATCTCTGGCGTTTCCCGAATGAGCTTCTTCCTGCCGCCCTGACCTTCGCCGCGCAAATCGGCCGCGAACTCATCCGCCGTTTTGAAAGCGACATCTGAACCTCCGAACAGAAAATTCAATAAAAGAACTGTATTGATTTGAAAATTGAACGATCCGGAGTAGTGTATCCTTGACAGGAGAATCACCCATGATTTTTTATACACTGCTCCGCTGATCCTTATCGTCCTTTTGTATTTGCGCAGAAGAACTCTGTTTTATGCAACCACTACTCGGCGTTCAATTTTTCTTTTCCTCTTTTCCCTGAATCTATTCAGCTTTGGATTCGGCGCTTGCAGAATAAGCAAATACGCAAGCAATATCCGGCAAACTGGAAGGATCAAACATTTTCTTGCCTCAGCAGGCGAGGGCGGTGTTTTCCCGGAAGTGCATTCTCTGGATATAAGTTTTTTTGCCAGTCTGATTGGAATTGTTGCTTTGAGTCTGTTGATTTGCTGTTTTCTGATCAGGAAAAATTCTCTGATTTATGACTGGATTTGCGCATTGTGTTCTTTCTGTCTGATGGGACTTTTGTTTGTTGTTGCCGACAAGGGGATAGACCATATTTATCAGAAGAGGCTTGATGCGGAGATCGCTGAATTCCAGCTGCTTATTGACAACAAAATTCAAAATGGGATTCCGCAGCTCCAGCTCAGGGATAAACTGCAGAGCGAGCTGCCCCGTTTCACACTCTCTTTCCGAAAACCTGAACCGGGAATAATTCGCTTGAAAAAGCTGCGTGAAGAAATGAAGCTCTGGAATCCTCCGCTTCAATAAATGATTCATTGTATTTCAATGCAGAATTCAGCTGAAAGCATCATGCCACTTCTCAGTTTTGCTTTTCAATGGCATTTAAACTTTGAAGACACTCAAAGGCAATGGTGAACCACTCGATTGTATCGTTTGGAAACGGCGCATTATGCCAATGAGTAAGGTAGCGCCAGTGTGAAAAAATCGCAGTACCGAGAAACTTGCTATCGGTTATGGTGGAAATGACCTCTTTCAGGACAGGCGCACGGAAAGGATCTTTTCCAGGGAAAGCCTCCGAGAAGGAATTCCCGCAATCCATTTCAAAGCCGAGAGCCCAGCAATCTTCAGCAAATTGCGGATCTTCTGCTGCACCGTTCCAGGTGGTCAAGATCGGCTGCCATTTCTTTATAAATTCATCAGTAGTCACAACATCCTCCGTTATACATCGGAATTTTTTCTGTTGAAAGATACTTTAATACACTCTGTATATTTTTCAACTCCTTGTTTTGAAATTCTGTCATACAGATCGCTGGTTGAACGCTATTCCGGCAATCTTGATTGCCTGTTCCGGAACTGCCGTATATGGGACAATATAGTACAGTTACAACTTCGCATAATATATATTATGTTAAATTGACCCAAAATGGTCTTCCGGGGAGGGGAATGGAGAGAAAAAGCAGGCAGGGATTTTCAAATGGAATTCCCTGCCCGGATAGTCAGCGGAGATATGGATTGAACGATTTCTCAATCCCGATCGTCGTGGATTCGCCGTGTCCTGGGAAAACACGGAGATTTTCCGGAAGAACTAAAAGTTTCTCACGGATTGATGTCATGATCGAATCGTAATCGCCGCCGGGAAAATCTGTACGGCCAATCGAACCGCTGAACAGCGTGTCGCCGCTGAACAGCGCATTCAGAGATTCAAAATAGTAGCAGACTCCGCCGGGTGTGTGACCGGGGGTCCGGATGATCGTGAAATCCATAAACTTCGGCGGCCAGACGGCTGGCGGAAGTCCTTCCGCCGCAGGCAAAAACGGGGGAAGGGCATTCTCCGGACTCGTATAAAGCGCCTGATCATCCGGTGGAACATAAACCGAAGAAACTCCGAGTTTTTCCGCCAGCCCCCCTGCCCCGCTGATGTGGTCAACATGGGCGTGCGTCAGAAGAATCACAAATTCCTTCGTCGGGAAAAGTTTTGTGTTTTCGTAGAGTTTCTCCGGTTCTGCGCCCGGATCTATGATGAAAAGAGGTCCGTCGTTACGCGGAAAAACATAATAGCAATTCGTTTCGTAAAGACCGACCGTCTCCACAAGAATTGTCGGTGCGGAATGCATTTTTTCAGCCATGACGAACCTCCCCTTCCCTGTTATTTCTGGGCGACTTTCTTCTGCCACGAATCCTTCAGAGCAACCGTGCGGTTGAAGACCGGCGCTTCCGGCGTCGAATCCTTGATATCCGGACAGAAGTAGCCGGTACGCTCAAACTGAACCGCAATGCCCGGTTTCGCTTCGGCAAGTGCAGGCTCAATCATGCAGTCGACTTCCTTCAGAGAGTCCGGGTTGAGGTAATCAAGATAATTCTCGCCTTCCGGAATGTCACCGACGTTCTCAATCATGAAGAGACGGTCGTAAAGACGGGCTTTCGCCTTCTTCGCGAACTTGGCGGAAAGCCAGTGGATCGTGCCTTTGACCTTGCGTCCGTCGGGAGCATTGCCGCCGCGGGTGGCAGGATCGTAGGTGCAGTGAATCGTGGTGATATTGCCGTCGGCATCCTTTTCGACCGAAACGCAGGTTACAAGGTAGGCATAACGGAGACGCACCTCTTTGCCCGGAGCGAGACGGTGGAACTGCTTGACAGGTTCCTCCATGAAGTCGGTAGACTCAATATAAAGTTCTTTCGTGAATGGAACTTTGCGGGTTCCGGCGGCGGGGTCTTCCGGGTTGTTGACGGCCTCCATCTCCTCCACAAGGTCTTCCGGATAGTTGTCGATCACCAGCTTGACCGGATTCATCACAGCCATGTAGCGGCTTGCGGTCTTGTTCAGTTCTTCGCGGATGCAGTAGTCCAGAAGGGCGACATCCGTGAGGCTGTTGAACTTGGTGACGCCGACTTTTTCGCAGAAATAGCGGATTGCGGAAGCGGGAACGCCGCGGCGGCGGTAAGCGCAGATGGTCGGCATGCGCGGATCATCCCAGTCGCTGACGTAGTGCTCCTTGACAAGCTGCAGAAGTTTGCGTTTGCTCATGACCGTATAGGTCAAATTCAGGCGGGCAAACTCGGTCTGCTGCGGATGATTCTTTACTTCAAGAACATCCAGGAACCAGTCGTAAAGCGGACGGTGAATTTCAAATTCGAGTGTGCAGATGGAGTTCGTAATGCCTTCGATCGAGTCGGAAAGGCAATGTGCGAAGTCATAAAGCGGATAGATGCACCATTTGTCGCCCGTGCGGTGGTGGTGTGCATGGCGGATGCGGTAAATGGCGGGGTCGCGCATGTGCATGTTCGGTGACGCCATATCGATTTTTGCACGGAGAACGTACGCACCGTCCGGGAATTCGCCGTTTTTCATACGCTCGAAGAGCGCGAGGTTTTCCTCTACGGAACGGTCGCGGTTCGGGCTCGGCTTTCCGGGTACGGTCAGAGAACCTTTGTAGGCCTTGAACTCCTCATCGGAGAGATCGCTGACATACGCTTTGCCGCGTTTGATCAGCTCCACGGCGTAGGCATAAAGTTTATCGAAATAGTCGGAAGCGTAGAAGAGGTGGTCGCCCCAGTCGCCGCCGAGCCAGCGGACGTCTTCGAGGATGGAGTCGACGTATTCGGTATCTTCCTTGGTCGGGTTCGTATCATCAAGACGCATGTTGCACTGTCCGCCGTACTGCTTTGCCAGACCGAAATTGAGGCAGATGGATTTTGCATGACCGATGTGGAGGTATCCGTTCGGTTCCGGAGGGAAACGGGTTACGACGCGTCCGCCGTGTCTGCCGGTTTTGAGATCGTTGTCGATGATCTCGGTGATAAAATTCGACGCAGTTTCAGTTGTTGCATCCATAGTCTGGCAAGCTCCTTCAAAAGTTGAGTTGCCATAATATAAATGAAATTTTCCGGTTTTCCAGTCGTTTTATTTATTTTCTTGTAATTTCGGCGCGAATCAGCTCTGCCGCGCGGGCGGAAAAGGTTTCCGGATTCCTTTCTCCGCGCTGAAGAAGAGCGTTCAGTTCCAGAAAACCGGTTCCGCGTTCGCGGCGGAGACGGCGCAGAGCTTCATTCCGTTCCGCTTCCTCGCTCCGCGCATCCGCATCTCTCAAGTCCGGAAACGGAGTTGAGAGCAGAATACGGCGGATACTGTCTTTTGCGGCGGCAAGTTCCAGAATCAGCGAGAGTGTATTCAGATCCTCGCGAGCGCCGAAGATGCTTTCCGGCTGTGTCGGCGGAATGAGAACAACGGCGTCCGCTGCCGTGGAATGGAGCTGCCGCCGAATTCGCGGCAGCGTTTCCAGAAGAGCCGAGCCTGAGGGCAGCGCCGTTGAGCTCCAGGGCAGGAATTCAAGCTTTATGCCGTGTTTTTCCAACTCCGCCTGCAATTTGTTTTCCAATCCCGGAAGCGCTTCCGCTATCACAAGAACTCTTCTGACTGCCATCGGACTGTTCAGAAGTTTGCGTGGCAGTTCCCACGCCCGCAGTTCATGCAGTGTCGGACGGTGCAGAAGCGGAATCAGACGAACTCCGCAGCGGTCGGTTAATCCTTCCGGAGAGGTTTTCAGTTCCAGCGGCAGATTGACGGCTGGTTCAATGCGTATTGTACATTTTTCCGCTTCGAGTCCCGGAAGCGAGAGAGAAAAATCTTTGCAAAGTCCCTGTTTTGCGGAACTGCCCTGAACTTGAAAATTTCTTTTCAGAATTTGGTTTTGTTCATAACGGTTTTCGTTTTCAAACGGAACTGCGGGCAGAGAAATCACTTCCTTGACGCCGGGAATGTCGGAACGTTCTCTTGAAGAGACTTCGAAAATTGCTTTCACATCAACGGGAAGTCCGCTGCGGATTTCTGCGGTGATCGAGGCGAATTCATCATCGTAAAGGAAGCGCGGCGTCCAAAGGTGCAGGGAATGCCTGGGCAAAACGGGAACCTTCTCCCCTGCCCCCGGCTTGTGGAGAATCTGCAGAGGAAGCCAGCCCGGAGAATCGGGAATCAGGCACAAAACGGTTGACTCAGGCATCAAAAAATATCCATCTCCGATATTCAATCTCTTTCCGTTGCGTTCCCAGTGAAATTTTTCCGGAAGCTGAACGGTATAATGCTCAAAGGCTGTTGAATTCCACTTTTCTGTTTTCAGGGCAAGAGAATCATCACGCAGAACAACCGGATAAAGTCCCCCTCCCCTCGCCTCGGAACGAACAGGAATGAGGGGAATTCCCGGAACAAAATCATTCTCGCTGAGCAGGCGGAACTCCCCCTCCCCCCGTTTACGCCATGAAACCGCCGCCCAGGTGCCGTCCGGACCTTTCGCATAAAGGAACTGGAATGGATGCAGTCCGCGCGAAAGCGGAACGGTCACAATATCCGTAGTTCCGATGGAGCTAGTGTCCGGACTCTGGAAGGTTCCGATGCGGCAGTGAACAGTTTCTCCGTCCAGTCGCAGAATCCGCGTGGAATTTGTATTCAGGCGGAATTCATATTCACCGCTCTCTTTCACGGCAAGCAGCCCCGAAAAAACAGAAGCGAACTCCCGGTCTGTATCAAAGGGGCGGCGGGTAAAGAAAACCCGCGAGACGGGATGTCCGGTTTTCCGGCGGAAGAGCGCAAAATACGCATTTTCCAGATCTTTTTCCAGAGAGCCCGGAAGTTCTTTTACCTGTTTGCGGAATGCCGTTCCGGCTTGCAGGAATCTTGCCGGGGAAATTTTGCCCGGAGAGCTTTTCGCGTGAAGACGGGTCAGTAGCTCAACGCGCTGAACTGCATATCTTCCAATGGTCCGGCGCAGTTTCCGGATACTCGGAACCGATGGATTTTTCTTCCGGAATTCCTCCGGCGTCAGCAGTTCTTGTGCGTTTTTCGGAAACTTCCGGGACAAGTCCGACCGGCTCAGACGGATTTTTGAAGGAAGCTCAATCCGGGAATCAATCCGCTGGAGCGGACGTTTCTTCCAAAAACCGTAATAAATGGTGTAAGAGGTTTTGTCCAGCGACGCCGGCAGCATCAGATGATCCGCATCGTACTGGTGCACTTCAACCGGCGAGCCTTCCGAATAAACGGCGACTCCGTTTTCAAGTGAGGCCGGGAGACAGATTTTCATGAAATCCAGAAAACCGCATTCGCCTGGAACATCATGATTTACCGTCAGACGGTATTGCGCATCCGGTTCGCGCCACTCCTCCGCAAAGAGCGCAAATGTCAACAGAAAAAGAAAGAGAATCCGCATCAGAACACCTCCCCGATCCGGTACATTTTGAATGCAAGGTCAAGCGTGATATCCGGGGCAGGGATTTTCAGTTTCCCTTTTTTCGGATGAATGAGCATGGAAGAAGAGATATATTCACCCGTCATCGTGTCGAACCAGCGAATCATATATGCTCCGGCTTTCATCTCAAACTCCGGGTAAAGAGTGATCTCCGTGAAGCGCGGAACCAGCGACTGATCGACACGGTAATTGGCCAGCTCATATTCATTGAAGAACCAGCCGTAAAGGATATCTTTCTGCGCGAGAACTAATCCGGAAAGGCGTTTTTCGGGCAGAATGGAGTCGCGCAGAAGCGGCGGAAAATTCTTTGTTATCCGTTCCAGGAATTCGTGACGCTTCTGCACGGGCTTTGCTGTAACTTTAATCCGCCCGGAGCGCGGCGGACTGGTGCGCAGGTCTATTCCATCAAGGAAACGGCGGAACGCGCGGTAGTGGAAATATTCGTTGTTCACATGCACGAAATCGTGCCACCAGAGCATCGGCGTTCCGGCGTGACGAGTAAAAAGCGATGCCCAGAGTCCACCGTGAATATCCGCCTTCAACTGCGAACGTCCGCCCGCCATGTTTGTTCCGCCATATTCAGTAATGAGTACAGGTTTCTTCAGCGGCATAATCCGCTGTCCGTGTTTTTCCAGCTGGTTGACGACGGGAATCCAGGGCTTGCGGTAAGCGTCGCAGCAGACATGAGTCAGCTCCGGCGGATCGATGGCGAGGTCGCGCCAGTTGAACAAATTCCCGACTTCTCCGCAAATATGCGTTGCAACGAGTCCGGGCGTCTGCATGTTTCTGCGCAATTCCAGCGCGTTTTTCTTATGCCAGGCAATCAGTGAAATGCGGTGCGCGTATGCTTTGGCGACAAGGTCGACTTCGCTCCAGAGCTCCATTGCAAACACAGCCGGATCGGCCCCCCAGCGGGCGGCGATATAACGGTTGCGCTTCCGGTTGAACTCCTGTGCGCGCGGATTGTGCCAAAAGTGCTGCGGTGCATCCAGAAATGCATTGTTCGCCTCGGCAAAAAGTCCTTTCGAGTTGAACGGGGAATCATTCCATTCCGGGTCGGAACCATCGGTCATTTTTCCATGATTGTCGAATACAAGATTGATGCGGACTCCGCGTTTGCGCGCAAAGTCCAGCAGAGCATCGAGCCGCGACGCCGCGGCGGATACGCTGCGGA
>OQVZ01000428.1_pt1 | contig 16257 bp, 14 predicted proteins | sample 1691571 | NCBI WGS metagenome assembly OQVZ01 (sample SAMN03418261, study PRJEB22391) | human gut metagenome | biome: human-gut; feature: organic feature; material: feces | host: Homo sapiens | place: Tanzania | collected 2013-01
CCTTCGGCATGTCGTATAACTCAGGTGTGATCTTCTACGCATTCCTCACGCTTGCCATCTTCTCATGGGCTATCTATGAAATCTACAAAGGCACCAACACCACGCTCATGCGCGTATCTTTCCTGCTCGCTATCGTGATTTCGGGTATGCTTTTCATTGGCGACAACTTGCTCATTCCACTGGTGCTCGCTATCGCCCTCGCAGTGTATCTCTTCAAATTCATGAAGAAGGTGAAACGCCGCATCATGGCCAACATTCTCATTAGTTCGCTGATGATTTTCATCGGTTTCTCATGCTATGCGCTGATTATTATCCGCTCAAGCGCCAACTTGCCATTGGACGAAAACTCGCCCAACACTATGTTTGCGCTCAACAGCTACTTGAGCCGTGACCAGTATGGCAAAACTCCATTGCTCTACGGTCCTGTATATACCGCCGGCTCTCCACAATATCAGAGCAACAGCCAGGGTATGGCTTCCACTCGCTTCAAGAAAGGCAACAAGCAATGGGCGCGCGTGGTGAAGACCTCGGCTGACCAGCCTGACCAATATGTGGGCACTGGCTACGCAAAAGATCCTGTATATCCAAGCGAAATGAATATGCTGTTCCCTCGCATCTGGTCGACTGCCCATGCAAACTACTACAACACATATTTCGACACCGAGAACAAGCCATTCAGCGAAACCCTCGCCACCATCATTGTGGATGAGAACGGCAACCCCGATACCCGATTCAACCAGTCGCAACAAATGCTTCCAAAGCCATCGTTCTTCAACAATATCGAGTTCTTCCTGGGTTATCAGCTCAACTACATGTATATGCGCTACTTCCTGTGGAACTTCGCAGGTCGCCAAAACGATGTGCAGGGCTTGAACTGCGAAATGGGCGATGTGACCCGTGGCAACTGGATTACCGGTTTCAACTTCTTGGACAACGCCCGCCTTGGCGACCAAGAGTTGCTTCCTGCTGAATATGGCAAGGAAAACAAGGGACACAACGTGTTCTACTGCCTGCCTCTGTTGCTCGGCATCATCGGCTTGCTGTGGCAAGCATTTGCCGGCAAGCGCGGCATTGAGCAATTCTGGGTGGTGTTCTTCCTGTTCTTCATGACAGGTATCGCCATCGTGCTCTACCTCAACCAACCACCATTGCAACCTCGTGAGCGCGACTACGCCTACGCTGGTTCATTCTATGCCTACGCCATCTGGGTGGGTATGGGCGTGGCTGGCCTGTGGAGTTTCGTGGTGAAACTGCTCAACCGTGGCAAGAAGGCAAAGAACGAGGCAGAAGCTGAAAAGCTCTTCGCTGAGGCTGCTGCCACCACTCCATCGAAGGCGATGGCATTTGTGGCTGTGGCTATCGGCCTGATTGTGCCATTGCAGATGGTGAGTCAAACTTGGGACGACCACGACCGCTCATATCGCACCGCCGCACACGACTTCGGCATGAACTACCTGTCGAGCCTTGATGAAAACGCTATCATCTTCACCAATGGCGACAATGATACATTCCCACTGTGGTATCTCCAGGAAGTGGAAGGCTTCCGCACCGATGTGCGCGTGGTGAACTTGAGCTACCTCTCCACCGACTGGTACATCGCACAGATGCAGCGCGCTGCCTACAAGTCGGCTCCACTGCCAATGATGGCCGACTCACTCAGTTACGCCTACGGCAACCGTGGCGGCACCACCATTGAAGACGATGGTCTCTTCAACATCCTTTCAGTGACCGACGCGTTGAAGAAATTCTACGCTGCCGACGCCGAACGCGATGAAGACGGCATCGTGCGTGGCAAACTCGAAAGCTGCAAGTTCTTCATCAACTCAAATGCCGACGCAGCCGTTAAGGCTGGCGTGATTTCGGCTGGTATGCGCGACTTGGCAGAAGACCAACTCAACATTCCATTTGCCGACGCACACCAGAACGGTTGGGTTTCAGCAAGCGATATGATGATGCTCGACCTCGTGAACGCAAGCATCACCCAAGGTTGGAAGCGTCCTGTTTACTTCGCTTGCACTGTGAGCGACGACATGTACGCAGAGTTCGCTCCATATTTGCAACTCACCGGTATGGCTTACCAACTCACTCCTCTCCGCACCCAAAACTATGGCGACGAGATTGTGGCGAATACCGACAAGATGTATAAGAATGTGACCACCAAATTCCGTTGGGGCGGTCTCGACACTCCAGAAGGTCGTGCCGGCAAAATCTACCTCGACGAAACCGTGCGCCGTATGGTCAACACCACTCGCACCATGATAATCACACTTGCCAACACCCTCGTTGACGAAGCCACTGCGGCACAAGAGGCGAAGAAGGATGGCAAGGCTACTATCTATGGCGAGAACGTTGACAAATTCTTCGCCGACCGCGTGGCAAAGGCTGAAAAGGTGCTTGCGCTCATGCAAGACAAGATGAGCGAAAAGGCTTGCGCTTACTCGTTCAACAACCGTATGCAGATGGCCCGCGTTTACGAATCGCTCTACCAACTCACCAACAAGGAGGCATATCGCAAGTCGGCTATCGCGCTCGTTGAGGGTGATTTGATGCAGTTCAGCCAATACGCCGTGTTTGCTCAACGCCTGAGCGAGAAATATCCAATGCTCAGCACTTGCAGCATCGACAATTACTTGGCTCACAGTTATGTGCCACAGTTGCTGATGTTCTACGAGCAAATCAACAAGGCTGGCTATCCAGCAATGCTGAAGAAGTTGGCTGCTAAGGGCGTTGACATTCGCGCCGTGCAAGCCTCTATTCAGATGATGCTTCAACAGCGTTCGCAGCCACAGCAGCAGGAAGATGCCGCGCCTGCCGATTCCACCATGCCTGAAGGCTTTGCCGACAGCGGTTTGGTGGGGATGCTTGGCGGCTCGCCGAACGACGAAGAAGAATAAAACGATTTGATTATATTACCATAAAGGGCGGAGTTTTAGGGCTGCCGCCTTTTATGGTTTTTTTATCAACTGAAAAATCCTCTTTTCTATAGTTATGAAGGGTATCAAACGCTATTTTAATCGCCTGGTGGAGCGTCCGCCATTGCTGTATCGAATGTTGTTCCCCGAAACGGTGTGGCGTCTGCATTTCAAGCCTCGCACCGTGTATCTCACTTTCGACGACGGTCCTATCCCCGAAGTCACCCCCTGGGTGCTCGACACGCTCGACCACTACGGTGTGAAAGCCACATTCTTCTGCGTGGGCGAAAATGTGCAGCGCAATCCCGAACTGTTTCAAGAGTTGCTGCGCCGTGGCCACAGCGTGGGAAATCACACGATGAACCACATGCAGGGCGCAAAGGTGAGCACGAAGGTGTATCTCCACAATGTGTTTCAAGCCAATGAACTGATACACTCGTCGCTGTTCCGACCGCCACACGGCTTGCTCCGCTGGGCACAGTCGAAGGTGCTGCGCTCGCGCTTTGCCATCATCATGTACGACCTCGTGAGCCACGACTACAGTCGCAAACTCACAGGCGAACAGGTGTTTGAGAATGTGAAGCACTTTGCGCGTAACGGCTCCATCATCGTGTTTCACGATTCGCTGAAAGCAGAGAAAAATATGAAATATGCGTTGCCTCGCTCCATCGAGTGGCTGCGCAATGAAGGTTACGAATTTGCAAAAATCCCAATGTCGCATAGGTGATGACATCAAGGCTGAGGCGCTTCGCCTGGGTTTTGATGCTGTAGGGTTTGCCCATGCCGCTCCTGTGAGCCATGAGGCTGCCAAGGCGTTCACGCAATGGATTGCCGAAGGCAAGCACGACTGTATGCAGTGGGCTACCAACTACACCGACTTGCGGCTCGACCCCACACGCCTTGTGGAAGGTGCGCAAACGGTGATTTCGCTGGCGGTGAATTATCTTCCGCAGCAAATTCAAAAGACTGATGCGCCGCAGGTGGCGCGCTACGCCTACGGCACCGACTATCACGAGGTGGTGCGCGACATGGCACGACAGTTGGCGGCGTATATCAAGGAGCGTACTGGGCATGAATCACGCGTGTGTGTGGACAGTGCGCCCATTCTCGAACGCTACTGGGCGCAGCAGGCGGGGCTGGGTTTTATCGGGCTCAACACGCTGCTCATTATTCCCCAACGTGGATCGTTCTTCTTCCTGTGTGAATTGGTGACCACCTTGCCCCTCACCCCCACGGCGCACCCCGAATTTCAAGCCAGAGAGGGCGTGCTACACCTCACCACCCAGCAAGTGCTCAGCATGACGCAGGAGCAATTCTCCGCCACCTTCCGCCACAGCCCCATCAAGCGCGCCAAGCTCGCCGGCCTCCGCCGCAACGCCCAAGCCCTCACCAATCCCAAACAATCCTAAACCACTAATTAAATAGATCGTCGAGTAGCACTTGGTTGTTCACGATAGAAGAGTGTTTGCCCTGTTTCACCCCATAGGTGGTTACGAAAGTGTTGCTAATGCCTTTTTTGCACTTGGTGGAGGCGCAGAAATCAGCCATGCGGTTGCGCAGACGCTCGGCGTATGCTTTTGTGATTTCAAAAGGAGCGTTGCTAAATTTCATTTCGCAGAGGTTCACAATGCGGTCGGCACGGTCGATGATGAGGTCGATTTGCGAGGTTTCGTTTTTCCATTGCGAAACCGAAGAGGCAATGCCGCTGATGCCCAAGGCATCCTTGATTTGGGGAAGATGCACAAGGCAAAGGAGTTCGAAACTGAAGCCTTGCCATGCCGAAATCGATGCCGAAAGCATATTGTTTGACCACCATTTCGGATCCATATCACGGTTGTTGGCAATGTATTTAAAGTAGAAAAGTGTGTAGAAGTCGATAAGGCGGTAAGTCAATCCTCGCACCTTTTTCCCGTATTGCTGATAACATTCAATAAAACCACACTTCTCAAGATTGTTGAGGTATTGCGTCAGGGCACTGCTCTTGATTTTTGTGTTTTCTGCAATCTCTGCGCGTGTGAGCCCTTTGCGTTTTCGAGCGAGTGCTTCAACGATTGCCACATATAACTGTGCGTTAGAGAAAAGGGCGTGATAGAGTTCGCCAAATTCCAGTCGGAGTGATGCGTTGCGTGAGAAAAACAGTTCATCAACATTTTGTGCAAAACTTTTGCTTGTGTCAAGCAGACTGATGTAAAAAGGCACGCCACCCAGCACCATATAGGTTTGGGCGATTTGGAAGCGGTCCCAGTGTGCTCCTGCGCAAGTGAGATATTCTTCCACCTCTTTGAGCGAGAACGGCTCCAATACTATCTGTTTGGTGATGCGGGCGTGAAGTCCGCCTTTGTTTGCCACAAGTTTGTCGTTCATCCACGATGTGGCAGATCCGCTTGCAATGAGCATCACATCGTCTTGGAGTGCGCCCCAACTGTTCCAAAAGTATTCCAATGCCTCCACGAAATCCGATTTTGCGGCATCAATCCAAGGCATTTCGTCGATGAAGATGATTTTTCGCTTGCCATCCTTTGAGGCGATGCCTTGTAGCAGTTCCTGCAATGCCTCAAACGCTTCAAACCAGTTCGCTGCGGTGGTTGCTGCGGTGGGGTTGTAGCCGTATTGCCTTAGGGCAAGGCTAAACTTGTGCAGTTGTTGAGCGGTGGTCAGGTTATGCCCACCAGTGTAATAAAAAGCATATTGGTCGGCATACACGCTGTTCACCAGAAAGGTTTTTCCGATGCGTCGGCGGCCGGTCACAATCACAAACTCTGCTCTATCAGATGTGTAGCAGCGATTCAGTTCGTCTATTTCGCGCTCTCTTCCTATTAATTTGCCCATCGTGTTTTTTGCTTTTTTGGTTTGACACAAAGATAGATAAAAAAATCGAGATAATTTCAGAAAATGTGGATAAATTGAAATTATCTACATCAAAAAGTATGGATAATTTCAGAAAACGCGAGTAAATTGAAATTATCTACCATAAAACACATAGATAATTTCAGAAAATCCCATTTTTGGGGATTGGTGATATGGCGATTACCTCAGCCGCATTGCACCTCGTTAAATCTCCTGAATGCTATATTGCGCGATGGGTGGAGGCTCGGTGTTATTGCTGTTTTTTTGGTCATTATCTGCAATGAGGGTGGAAAAACGGTGAATGTGTGATTTTTGCAACGAAAAAAATGATTAACTTTGCCCCCACAATCAAAATACATATATAATTATGAAAAGAATTTTATCTATTGCAATTATAGCTATCATGGCACTTGCCAACGTGGCTCATGCGGAAGAGAACAAGGGCGGAAATGTTGAGTTTGAAATCACTGGTGGTGTGCAGGCCGCTACTATCAGTTATGGCACCATCGTGTCGCGCGTGGGTTTCCATGCCGGTTTGCGTGCATCAAAGGACTTCAAGTTCTTCACCCCCGAAAACGCCATCTACGGCAACGTGGCTGCGCTGATTTCGCTCAAGGGCGGTAAACTCGAAAACGATGAGGGAAAAACCGTTTACAATCCCTACTATCTCGAAATCCCTATCCACGCTGGTTATAGCCACGTTATCAGCGAGAACGCCAAGTTCTACTACGAAATGGGTCCATACTTCGCTGTGGGACTTTTCGGCAAGACCGACGGCAAAACCGTGTTCGACGACCTCAACTTCCGTCGCTTCGACTTCGGTTTGGGCTTGCGTACGGGCGTTGACTTCTACAAGCATTTCTCACTGGGCTTGGGCTACGATGTGGGCTTGATCAATGTGCAGAAGGGCACAGGAGCCAACAAAAACTTCTATGTGTCGGCTGGCTATAAGTTCTAAAACGAATATTCCATAACACCAACGATAGGGGCTCGGAACGCTGCGTTTCGGGCCCTCGTTACGTTTTGGCGTTGCCAGAATTACCGTTTTGGTGGTATCTTTGGCACTATTGTTAAACCTCGGTGACAAATCTCCGTCTAATCCGCGACGTAACAAAAAAGTGAAATTTAAATTTTGATACATGAAAAAAGAACTTAAAAAATCTCGTGCCCTTGCGGCGTGGGCTGTGACAGTGGCTGTTGTGTGTATGGTGCCTATGCTGGCATCGTGCCAAAAGCCTCTGCCCACACCTGAAGGCAAGCCCCTCGACCGTGTGCAGTTGATGACTGCCACTGGCGAACTGGCAACTGTGGAATACACCGTGTCGAAAATCATCAAGGCAAAAGACTGCACTTGGTGGAAAATTGGCGAAAAGCGCGTGCTTTTCAAGTGTAACGCCTATCTGCAAGCGGGCGTGGACATGGCTGGTTACGACGACAGTAAAACGCGCATCGACTCGTCGGCAATGGCAATCACCGTCACGCTGCCAAAGGTGAAAATCCTCTCGTGCCGTATGCCTTTCGAGGAAATCCGACTTGTGGAAAGCGAAGCCACAGGCTTCCGACACCAGTTCTCGGCAGAAGAGCGCCAACTCCTGCTCCAGCAGGGCGAGCAGTCGATTCTTGCCGATGTTGACAGTGGCAAATACGCCATCCTTGCCGATGCCGAGCGCAACACTCGCATCTTTTTCGAGCGTATGCTCACCCGATTGGGATATAAAAGTGTAACCATTAAATTTGAGAAATGATGTTTAAACTCACAAAAAATATAGCCTCCACAGTGCTCTCGCTTGCCATCGTAGGTATGGTGTATCTGTTCGTAGCCGACACCTACAAGTGGTGGCCATTCGAGAGCGTGACCGAAACTGTGAAAATCGACGAAACGCCCAATGTGGTGACCGAAATCCGTGGCATCAAGAAGTTTACCACGGCGTGCTACTATGGCGATGTGACCATCTCGAAGGAGAAGGCGAGCGACAACTGGCTGAAGAACCTGCTTCGCCAGCGCGACCGCATCTGCCTCATTGGGCGTGGCACCATTCGTGCCGGCTACGATTTTGAGAAACTCCCAGCCGACGCGGTGAAAATCAGTGGCGACACCCTGCGTGTGAAACTTCCCCCAGTGGAGGTGCTCGACACCATCTGCAACCCGAAAGACTGCGAGGTGTTTATCGACGACGGCAACTGGCCCCACGACCGGGTGCAATCGATTCACGCCGACTTGCAAAACGTACTGGTGGACGATGCTTTGAAATGCCACATCATAGCCAAGGCATCAAAATCAGGCAAAGCCCAACTCCAAAAGCTCTTCAAATCTTTCGGCTTCACCACCGTAATCCTCACCTAACCAAATTTCCCCCAGCCGTCATCCCCACACGCTACACCGCAAAAGTGTCCGTCAAAATGCCACAAAATTGCGTGTCAGAATACCGCAAAAGTGTCCGACGGAATGCCACAAAAATGTATTTTTGTTTTGCGTTTTGTGATAAAATGATTAACTTAGCATCGAAAATAATATTTGAAAATGAGTTACTTACATCGCATAGCGGATATACAGTTGGCAGAAAGGCTTGAGGCATTCGGTGCAGTGCTGATAGAGGGGCCAAAATGGTGCGGAAAAACCACCACAGCGGAACAGATGAGCAAGAGTGCAATCAGTATGCAAGACCCTGACATGCAGGAAGAGTATGAAGTCACCGCCGCGTCTAAGCCATCGTTGCTTTTGTTGGGCGAAACGCCACGTTTGATTGATGAATGGCAAGATGCTCCTGTGATTTGGGACGCTGTTCGCACTATGGTTGACAAGCGGCAGCTACCAGGTCAGTTTATTCTTACTGGTTCTAATGTGGTGGATAAAGCAAAAATCCGCCACTCTGGAACTGGTAGAATTTCGCGTATGGAAATGCTGCCGATGAGCCTGTGGGAGTCAGGAGAGTCGAATGGGAAAATCTCAATTAAAGAATTGTTCGGCAACCCCTACCTTGATATTGATGGCATCACTTCCGACATGAAGGTTGAGGATTTGATTTTTGCTGCGTGTCGTGGAGGGTGGCCCGCATTCGTTCATATGAATAGCGATTCGGCAAAATTGCTCATAGCTCGTGATTATGTGGAATCATTGTGCAGAGAGGATATTTCACGAATTGACGACAAGCAAAGAGATGAAAGGATAGCGAGGACCATTCTTCGCTCTTATGCAAGAAACATCTCCACGCTTGCAAAAAATTCTTCCATCATGGCTGATGTCGGTGCTTCGGGAGAAATGACAATTGCGAGAAGCACATTTGAGGATTATGTGGTGGCTCTTAAGCGTCTCTTTGTGATTTCAAACATTGAGGCGTGGTGTCCGGCAATTCGCAGCAAGACCGCAATTCGTAGTGGGCAGAAACGTGCGTTCGTTGACCCCTCCATTGCGGTGGCGGCATTAGAACTTACACCCCAAGCATTGATGACACAGCTAAAGACCTTTGGTTTTATCTTTGAACAGATGTGCGCAAGAGACCTCAGAGCATATACCCCTGGTTTTGGAAGGCACTTGTCGTATTATCGTGACCGATATGGTTTGGAGGCAGATTTGGTGCTTCATGTTGACAATGGGCACTATGCACTTATTGAATGCAAGTTAGGCAGCAATGAAATTGAAGATGGAGCAAAGCACTTGCTGGAGATAAAGCGACTCATACAAGAATATAATAAGGTGGAGAAGCAAGTGCCGCTTCGAGAACCTGATTTGCTCATCGTTCTCACAGGTGGCCGTATGGCATACACACGCCCCGACGGTGTGAAAGTAATCCCCTTAGCCACCCTAAAAGACTAACGAAAGATGTAGTAAACATAGAGATGGTGGGTGAAATGGGAAAAATGAGATTTTTTTTAATTTTGTGGGCAAAATCTTGAATATTAGCGAGAAAGTTTATAACTTTGTGCCGATTTTAACGTGAAAATTGTAGAGTAATGGCGTCATACAAGTTGCCACTTAAGTCTTTGTCGATTGGTGTTCAGGAGTTTAACTACCACTTGAACGCTGCTTTTTTCAATGATATAGAAGCCACAGATGTGCGTGAAGCCAGCGTGGATGTCGTTGTGAAAGTTGACCGCAAAGACGACTCGATTTATCAATTATCGTTTGAGTTTGGCGGTGAACTCACTATTCCATGCGACCGCTGTCTTGACGATATGCGGCACACCGTTGATGCGACTTACGATTTGACCGTGAAGGAAGGGGAAGAGTACGACGATAGCGACGATGAAGTGCTCGTGATACCTGGCCACTGGCGTGAGCTGGATTTGACTCCGCTAATGCGCGACACTGTGTTACTCACCATTCCTATAATGCACGCGCACCCCGAAGGGGAGTGCAATGAGCAGATGCTCGACCGTCTGGAGCAGATGCGCGCGGTGAACATCACCGACGACGAGCAGCTGCACGAGGCAGAAGGGGGCATCGACCAAGAAGTGAATGCAAACAAATCTTCGGACGACGACATCGACCCACGATGGGCGGCTCTGAAGAAATTAAAAGATAACAACTAAAAAAATAATAAGAAAATGGCACATCCTAAACGTAGACAATCAAAGACTCGCACAGCTAAGCGCAGAACTCATGACAAGGCTGTAGCTCCAACTATCGCACAGTGCTCAAACTGCGGTGCATGGCATGTTTATCACACTGTATGCCCTGAATGCGGCTACTATCGTGGCAAACACGTAATGGGCGAAGAAGCAGCTGTTTAATAAGGCTACAACCCACTTGAGACTAACTCAAAAAGATTTCTGTGTATCCTGAATAACGCTGATAAAGTGCTATTTGGGATATACTTGCTTATTTAAATACACAATTTCGATATGCTTAACGCAAAGATTTCTGGTATTGCTTCCTACTTGCCCGACTACGTTCTCACCAACGATGAACTGTCGCGCATGGTAGACACTAACGATGAGTGGATCACAACCCGTGTGGGCATCAAAGAACGCCGCATTCTCAAGAAGGAGGTTGGCTCTTCTTACATGGGTATTCAAGCTGTGAAAAAACTTCTTGAAGAAACTGGCACTAATCCCGACGATGTGGATTTGCTCATTTGTGCCACTTCAAACCCCGACTACCGTTTCCCTTCTACCGCCTCTGTGATTGCTCACGGCTGCGGCTTGGAAAAGAAATGCTACGCCTACGACATTCAGGCTGCTTGTGCTGGCTTTATCGTGGCTTCGTTCGACGCCAACGCCTACATCAAGAGTGGCTTGTACAAGAAGGTGATTGTGGTTTGTGCAGAAAAGATGTCGAGCATGGTGAACTATGAAGACCGTGCCACATGTCCTCTTTTCGGCGACGGTGCAGCAGCTGTGCTGATGGAGCCAACTGAAGAGCCTGTGGGCTTCGTAGATGGCGTGTTCCATGTAGATGGCAGCGGTCTCGAACACCTCGTGTACAAGGCTGGTGGCTCTGCTCACCCAACCACTCACGAAACCGTTGACGCAAAAGAAAACTGCCTCTATCAAGAAGGCCGCGCTGTGTATAAGTCGGCTGTGATGGACATGTTCAACTCAAGCAAGGAAGTGATGGAGCGCAACAACCTCAAGATTGAGGACGTGAAATGGTTTGTTCCTCACCAGGCAAATCTCCGCATCATCGAAGCTGTTGGCAGCCGTCTCGGTCTTTCTGAAGAGCAAGTGCTCGTCAACATTCAGAAGGTGGGTAACACCAGCGCCGCCTCAATTCCAATCTGCCTCGACCACAACAAGGGCAAATTGAAGAAGGGCGACAAGATTGTGCTCACTGCCTTCGGCGCAGGTTTCACTTGGGGTGCTTCATATCTCATCTGGGGCATGTAATCCGTCTCCTTCGGAGATGTGTTAACACTGGTAGATAATCACCATTTCAGAAGAAATGATGTGAATCCTATAATCAAACAAAAAATGCATTTTGCCCAATGGCTGGGCGGTGCGTTTTTTGTTTGTATATAAGAGCTCGTACAGCAGGGGTAGAAACATAGGCGTTTGCCAATGGCGATTGGTGCCATAGTTTGAATGCCGTGTGGCTCTGAATACTAAACTATAATTTTAATCTCTCAAAAAAGAAGAATGCATAAAGCAGGTTTTGTCAACATCGTAGGCAACCCCAACGTGGGTAAATCCACCCTGAGCAATATCCTTGTGGGTGAACGCCTCTCTATCATCACAAGCAAGGCGCAAACCACACGCCACCGCATTATGGGCATCGTGAACACCGACGAATATCAAATCGTGTTTAGCGACACCCCTGGCGTGCTGAAACCCAAATTCAAGCTACAGGAAAGTATGCTTGAATACTCCACTGGCGCACTTGTGGATGCCGATGTGCTGCTTTATGTGACCGATGTGGTGGAAACTCCAACCAAAAACAAGGAGTTTCTTGAGAAGGTGGCTCGCGAGAAGGTGCCCATTATTTTGGTGATCAATAAAATTGACTTGCTCTCCGGCCAGGCCGAGTTGGTGAAGATTGTGGAAGAGTGGCGCGCGCTGCTCCCTCAAGCCGAAATCTATCCCACCAGCGCCAAGGAGAACTTCAACGTGGACCAAATCATGAAGCGCATCGTGGAACTGCTGCCCGAAAATCCACCTTACTTCGGCAAAGACGCCCTCACCGACCGCTCATCACGCTTTTTCGTCACCGAAATCGTGCGCGAGAAAATTCTGCTCACCTACGACAAGGAAGTGCCTTACGCCACACAGGTGATTGTGGAGAAGTTCGACGAAGGCGACGATGAAATCCACATCATGGCAGTGATTTATGTGGAGCGCGACACGCAAAAGGGCATTATCATCGGCCGTCAAGGCAAAAAACTCAAGCATGTGGGTATCGAGGCAAGAAAGGAACTTGAAAAGTTCTTCGAAAAGCATGTGTATCTGCAACTGTTTGTGAAAGTGGAGAAAGATTGGCGAAACCAGGAGAAGAAACTCAAGGCTTTTGGCTATCTCGATTAAGAAAATATTAATTAGGCTTGCCAAGTGACTTGGGAGGAATATAGGGCAGGCCTCAACACCAAATTTACACCGAAAAATGGCAAGATTAATAGCAATAGTAGGACGCCCTAACGTGGGCAAATCAACGCTGTTCAACCGTTTGACCAAAACCCGCGCCGCCATCGTGAACAATGAGAGCGGCACCACTCGCGACCGCCAGTACGGCAAAACCGAATGGGGCGGCATGGAAATGTCGGTGGTCGATACCGGCGGCTGGGTAGTGAACAGCGACGACATATTTGAAGACGAAATCAACAAGCAGGTGGCGCTCGCCATCGAAGAGGCTGATGTGATTCTGTTTATGGTGGATATCAAGAACGGCGTGACCGACCTCGACGACCATGTGGCAGCCATTCTGCGCCGCAGCAAGAAGCCTGTGGTGCTGGTCACCAATAAAGACGACAACAACGACAGCATCTACCTCGAAAGCGAATTTTATTCGTTGGGCCTGGGACAGCCATTCTCTATCTCGGCTATCAACGGCACCGGCACTGGCGACCTTCTCGACGAGGTGGTGCGCCTTATGCCCGAAAAAGACGACAATGAGGTGGAAGAGGAACTTCCACGCTTCGCTATCGTGGGCCGTCCAAACGCAGGCAAATCGTCGCTCATCAACTCGCTCATGGACGAGCAGCGCAACATTGTGACCGACATTGCCGGCACCACCCGCGACAGCATCTATTCGCGCTACAATAAGTTTGGATTCGACTTCTATTTGGTCGATACCGCTGGTATTCGCAAGAAAAACAAGGTGAACGAAGATGTGGAATACTATTCGGTGCTCCGCAGCATTCGCGCCATTGAATATAGCGACGTGTGCCTTCTCGTAATCGACGCCACCCGTGGTATCGAGTCGCAAGATGTCAACATTTTCTCCATCATCGAAAAGAACCGCAAGGGCTTGGTGGTGCTGGTCAACAAGTGGGACATCGCGCAAGAGAAGTCGCAGCAGTCAATCACCTATATGGAGAACACCATTCGCCAGCGTTTTGCGCCATTCTCCGACTTCCCCATCATCTTCGGCTCTGCGCTCACCAAGCAGCGAATCTACAAGGTGCTGGAAGAGGCAATCAAGGTGTATCAGAACCGCAAGCGCATCATTCCCACATCGCAACTCAACAACGCCATGCAGGAAATCATCGGCGCATATCCACCACCAGCCACTAAGGGCAAGATGGTGAAGATAAAATATGTGACCATGCTCAAAGAGGCGCGCGTTCCTTCGTTCGTGTTCTTCTGCAATTTGCCACAGTGGATCAAGGACCCATACAAACGCTACCTCGAAAACCAGATTCGCGAGCGTTGGGACTTGAAAGGCACGCCAATCAACCTTTATTTCCGTCAGAAATAAGCGAGAGGGCATCAGTCTCACCTCCAGATCAGCATATAAAGTTCGCAATAACAGAATGTTGCGAACTTTTTTATAAGGTGGCAGTTAATTGTCCGTTGAAATTGCAGTAAAAATGCTTAAAAATCTTAATAAGGTGGCAAAAAGGAGAAAAACACCCTAATATTTGCGGCGTTCACACTTATTAATTATTGTTTGCATATTTTTAGTTGAATATTGAAAAAACTGTATTACCTTTGTACTTACAAAAAAAGAAGACAACAACATCCTTTAATACTATTGACAACTTCTTGTGTCAAGCCCCTTTTTTGGGGGTGGTCACAGCAAGAAAGGCTAACAAAAAATTATATACTTGAATTTTGGTTATGATAGAGGTGTGCTTTTGTGAAAAAGCGCACTTTTATTTTACACCCCCACCTATTTTGGATTGAGCTTATAATAAGTGGGGGTGGAAGAATTGATTTTTTTGTAATTAAAAGCGATTGTTTTCGATGAAGGATTCGTAATTCATTTCCGAATCAGCAAAATAGATTTTAAAAATCTCTAAACCATCTGGTGTCTTTTTGTGTAGTTTTTCCACACACACGCTATCAAACCCCAAACGATTGAGGTCATCTATAGTCACAAGTTCACATTCTTTCTTTTTGAGCACATCACGGAGAATCCACTGTCCTAATGTTAAATTAGGATTCGACATGAGAGCTTTTCCTCCATCTTGGCAAATTTTCGCAGACAAATGCTCTCCATTTGGCAATAATAGTGAAAATGGCTCATCTCTTTTTGGGAAAAAATTGGGATAGTGATTATGGATATCCTTAGGTATTGGAATATACACTTCTAAAGGATTTCTTTTTCTACCGCCTGCGTTAAATTGGTTAAGCCCTGATTTTTCTGCAACATATTTTCCTTTGGCTTTTGTGTATGAGTAAAGTGGCAACATAACAAAGTCTTGCCCTTTTTCCATTTTCTTTGCCAATGATATGCCTTGCTTTTGGTTGTTGAAAAACTTTTCGAGTAGCATAAGTGGCTCGTCAAAGATTTCCACTTCCACATCAAAGTGCACATGTGGAACTGTGAAACGCTTCATCAGTACACTTTTGCTTTTATTGAAGGTGTACTCGTTTTTTTCGTCATTGAAACGGCATGAAGTGGCAGTGTCAGATTCCAAATGCAAGTGGTCAATATCCACTTCTTCGTACGGCGTATTAAAAACCCTCAAAAGTCCTTCTTTTCTGCCCACAATATGATATTGAGTCTCACTTACACCGTATTGATTGTTGGCAAATTGCATACGCTCGTTGCGAAATTGTGCAATCTTTTTTGCCAAATCCAAATTCGTCAAGCCGTCAAGTTCTTTTTTTAACTTATTGAATTCGGCTATCTTTTCCGTAGATTGGTCGCTTCCATTGAGTATAAATGTTTTTATACCTATGCCCACACTTCCGATTCGTGCATCGTATGCAGTGCAGGAGCGTGCATCGTTAAGGGCTTTGAAGTATCGGCAAAACAAGTTCTCTGTTAGTCTGTAATCCAAGTATGGAGTTTTGCTCTCAGAGAATAGACGACTAAGCTGAGCCATTAACCTCAGCATCTCAAAATACTTATCGTTTTTAGTCCAGTTCTCTAAGAAAGAGGCTAAATGATGGATATTATGTTCTGGCATACTTTTGTTATTAGAGGTACTACAACAGAATTTCCTGCTTGCTTATATTTTGCAGAATTGGCTATACTTGTAGGGAATTGATATTCTTTTGGGTAGCCTTGGAAATTGATGCACTCTTTAGGCGATAGTTTTCGAATGCCATATTTAGTTAAAATCAAAGGCACATTATGCCCACCTGTACCCATGTTGGCTGTAAGGGTTGGGCATACGTTACTTTTGTTTTCACGCACATATTGCCGTCTCCATTGATAAATGGTGTCCATTGAGACCATATCACGTTTCAATTCTTCATAATGGATGAATTTTGCTCCGTAAAATAGTGTTTTGTCGTTGATTTCCGGGTCTATGCAATCGTGAATAGTATGGGTTAGTTCCGTTTTATGTGGGAATAAGAATTGATGGTGATTTTTCACTTGTTTAGGATCAAAGCAAACGACCTAAAATCCGCAACCTGTAATATTTTTGATATCTGAGGTTGCGGATACCTCTCT
>OQVZ01000429.1_pt1 | contig 16153 bp, 11 predicted proteins | sample 1691571 | NCBI WGS metagenome assembly OQVZ01 (sample SAMN03418261, study PRJEB22391) | human gut metagenome | biome: human-gut; feature: organic feature; material: feces | host: Homo sapiens | place: Tanzania | collected 2013-01
GTTTCGGTAATACCTATCTTGTCAAAGGCATTGTCATGGACGAGAACATCGCCCAGGAGGCAACCTATACCATCAAGGAATTCTACTTTGCCAAGTACTGTACGCGTGCAGCAGACGGTAGCGTTACTGTAGCCGACGCTTCCAATGCGTCACGCTTCAATGCTGCCAAGGCTGATTTCTATACTGAGGCTAATATATTGCACGGATTGAAGCACGAGGGCATAGTGCCCGTCAATGAAGTGTTCGAGCAGAACAACACGGTTTATTATGTTATGAAGCATCTTGGCAACACGTCGCTCGACCAGTATGTGCTGGAGCGTGGTAGTATGCTTGCCGAGCAGGAAGCCCTCCGCATAATACGCCTTGTGGCAGGAGCGCTTGCTTATCTGCACAATCAGCAGATACTTCATCTCGATGTAAAGCCCAACAACATAATGATGTGTCCAGGACGTGACGGCAAGATGGTGCCCGTGCTGATTGATTTCGGTCAGGCTATGTTCTACAACAATGGCAAGGCTAAGACAAATCATGTGGTTGGCGGATATACCGAAGGTTATTCGGCTCTCGAACTCAAGCATCATGGTGCCGACAAGACATTCGTTCCGTCGTACGATGTCTACTCGCTTAGTGCCACATTGTTCTTTATGCTTACGGGCAAGGACCCAGACGATGCTTCGCAGATAAGCAAACGTTCGGTCTATCTCGCAATGCCATCTAATGTAACCGAGCGCACTATAGACACAATTGTGTCGGGAATGGCGCAGAATGCACAACAGCGTACTCCGTCAATCAATGCTTTCCTTGCTCAGTTGAGCGGTTCTGCCAATGCTGGCAATGCTGCTGGAACGTCAGGAATGAACGGTGGTCGTGTTACCGACCCTACAATTGATGACGACAATACCGACCATAGCAAGATGATTCGTCTTGCCGGCATAGCCGTGGCAGTGGTTGTTGCCATCATCCTTGTAGTGATGGCTGTAGGTAAATTGGGAAATGGCGGTCAGAAGTCGTCTCCTGCAGATCCAACTGTAGCGCAAAACGACTCTACTCTTGCTGATACTACACATATATATAATAAGGTGTCGGCTGATGCCAATACCGATAACGTGAAGACAGAAGAGCAGAAGGCAGACGTAAAGCCAACTGTTGAGCCTGCAACAGCAGACAAGCAACCGAAGAAGGAGTCTGCTAAGAAACCATTAACATCTTCTGCTGACGCTTCAACGGCTTCTATGCCAACCAACGGTACTGTAAATCTTGGATACGCTACATGGACCGGTGGCTTGCGTGCAGGTAAACCTCATGGCAATGGTACAATGCGTTTTCGCAGCAGTCATTCTATTCCCGGATGTTCTACAACAGCCCAGTCGGGTGACTATGTAGTAGGTTTCTGTGAGAACGGTGTGCTTCAGAGTGGTGCATTGTATCACGATGGCGAGAAAGTAGAGACATTTGTGAGATAACGAAAACCTGATATGAGACACCTTTTATTTATAATAGCATTCTTATCAAGCATATTGACGGCTGGCGCGCAGGAATTGCGTGTCAAGTCGTTCACACCCCTACCTATGGATCTTACAGCACGCAAGCAGCAACGTCTTGACTTGAACGGCAAGCCTTGCGCAATGCTTAAGATTATGGTAATGGACGACATTACCGATTGCAATAAGTCAAACATCGGAGACATTGCGACAAGTGGCGTTATGAAACTCGTGTATTTGCCGAGTGTTGTAAGAAGTGTAACGCTCAATTTCAAGTATCATTATCCGCTCACCATAACCTTTGCTGATTATGGTGTTACCAAGCTTGAAGGCAGCGCAACCTACGAGCTGCGCCTTGTTGATGCTCTACAGATGATGATGGAGAATGGAAATGCAGCGCAGCAGACTGCTTCGGTCACTACAACAACAATTCCAAATGTAGGCAATAGTCAGAATGCCAATACTGCACAACAAACAGCTCCTGTCACTACAACCCAAAACGTAAGCAGTAGTCAGAATAACAGTTTGAGCATGAGTGCAAAGGAAGCCTATAAAATAGCCGATGAAGCGGATGAAGCGAAGGATTATGCCAAGGCATTAAAATACTATCAGTATGCAGCTGAGAAGAATGACAGTCATGCTCAATATCGTCTCGGTTATATGTATGCTCATGGTGAAAGTGTGACACAAAATTATGCAGAGGCTATGAAATGGTATCTTAAGGCTGCAGAGCAAGAAAATGCTAATGCACAATCTAATCTTGGTCTTATGTATGAAAAGGGGCAAGGCGTGAAACAAGATTATTCGGAAGCAAACAAGTGGTATCAAAAGGCTGCAGAGCAAGGAAATACTTCAGCGCAATTTAACTTAGGATTGAGTCTTTATTTTGGTAAAGGTATTACACAAAATTATACAGAAGCCTTTAATTGGCTGCTTAAAGCAGCTGAATCGGGAGATGCAGCTTCTCAAAATAACGTTGGTACAATGTATCAAAATGGTCAAGGCGTAAAACAGGATTATTCAGAAGCCTTAAAATGGTATACTAAGGCTTCTGAACAAGGACACACAAGTGCTCTTTATAACTTAGGTTTAATGTATGCAGAAGGAACCGGTATGAAGTCGCAAAACATTGCAGAAGCTTTAAACTGCTTTTATAAAGCAGCGCAAAAGGGACATGAAAAATCCAAAGCGGAATTGGAGAAGTACCGAAAGAATGGAAATATAATAGGTGTTGTTATTGATAAAGACACCAACGAACCAATTATTGGCTCCTCTGTTATAGTTGTAAAGAGTGATAAAACGAGTTCCAACGTAGGTACAGTTTCTGATATAAATGGCTTCTTCTCTTTAAATGCCAATGTTGGTGATGAGATAAAAGTACAATATATAGGTTATAAGAAACGTAGAGTCAAGATACTTAATGACAATCCTATGATTGTGTACATGTTTAAATGATAATGAATTTTATGAACAAGCTAAAGCTAACAATACTGTTTCTCCTTATATCGTTGGCAGCATCAGCCCAGCGTCTTGCCGTTGAGTCGTTGAAGCTTCGCCCTAACGATTTGAGTGCCCGTAACGTTAAAAACCAGCGCCATGACCTTAACGGCAAGCCGTGTGCATTGCTCAAGGTGATGGTGCTTGATGATATTACGAAGTGTAGTAGCGGCAACATAGGTGATATAGTGACCGAAGGACCTGTGAAACTGATATTCATAACGTCGGCAACTCCGTCTATAGAACTGTCCTTCAAATATCATTATCCTCTCACTATCAACTTCGCCGACTACGGATACAAGCATCTCGAAGGCAACTCCACCTACGAACTTAACCTCATTGATGCTCAGCAGATGATGATGGGGAATGGAAATGAAGCATCACAAACCACGCCTTTGTCTACTAATCTGAATGCAAGTAGTAGTCAGAATAGCAATGGTAATTTAATTATGAGTGCAGAGGAAGCCAATAAAATAGCAAGGGATGCATATAATGCGAAGAATTATGCCAAGGCGATGAAGTATTATTTGTATGCAGCTAATAAGAATTATGCTTTAGCACAATATATGATAGGCGTTATGTATAATAATGGCGAGGGTGTTACACAGGATTATTCAGAGGCATTTAAATGGTATCTTAAGGCTGCTGAGCAAGGACATCTATTTGCACAATATAATATAGGCTGTATGTATGATAGTGGTGAAGGTGTTCAACAGGATTATTCTGAGGCCTTGAAATGGTATCTTAAGGCAGCAGAACAAGGAGATGATTATGCAAAATACAATATTGCAGTTATGTATTCTAAAGGTCAAGGTGTTCGACAGAATTATACAAAATCTTTTGAATGGTTTCTTAAGGCTGCCGAACAAGATAACACTTATGCAATTAAAGCAGTAGGGGATTGCTATTATGATGGCTTAGGTGTAGAAAAAAATATAGATAAAGCCGTCTCTTGGTATAGGAGAGGTGCAGATAAAGGCGATACGAATTGTAAAGAAGCCTTGAAACACCTTGGCAAATAATCTTTAAATTTATAAAATAATGGAATTATGAATAAGCTAAAGTTAACAATAATATTTCTATTTATGTCGTTGGCAGCATCAGCACAGCGTCTTGCAGTAGAGTCTTTGCAACTCCGTCCCAACGATTTGGACGCACGTAAGAATCCGCATGTTGATCTCAATGGCAAGCCGTGTGCTTTGCTGAAGGTAATGGTTGTGGACAACATTACGAAGTGCAGTAGTGGTAATATTGGTGATATTGTGACCGAAGGAGCGGTGAAACTGATATACATAACATCAGCAACTCCATCTATCGAACTGTCTTTCCAGTATCATTATCCTCTCACTATCAACTTCGCCGACTACGGATTCAAGCATCTCGAAGGCAACTCCACCTATGAATTGAAGATTGTTGATGCTCAGCAAACCACTACAGCCACTACGAATCAGCATGTAAGTAGTGGTCAGAATAGTAATGGTGACTTGAATATTAGTATTGCGGAGGCAAATCTAATAGCCAAAACTGCTTTTGATGCCAAAGATTATAGCAAGGCATTTAAATACTATAGGTATGGTGCTGTGAGAAATGATAGCATTTGTCAATTAATGATTGGGGTTATGTATTTGTTAGGTAAAGGTGTCACAAAAGATAATACAGAGGCAATGAAATGGCTTCTTAAGTCTGCAAATCAAGGATACGCCTCTGCTCAATTTAATATAGGTGTTATGTATAATAAAGGTCTGGGTGTGGAACAAGATTATTCTGAAGCTTATAAATGGTATCTTAAGGCTGCTGAACAAGGACATTATGTTGCACAATATAACCTAGGTGCTTTTTTATATAAAGGCCAAGGTGTTGCACAAAATTATAAGGAAGCCTTTAATTGGTGGCTTAAAGCGGCTAATTCGGGAGATTCCGAGTCACAATATAATGTTGGTTCGTTGTATGAAAAAGGTGAAGGCGTTGAAAAAAGTATTGACAAAGCCGTTTCTTGGTATAAGAAAGGTGCAGGTAAGGGTAATACTAATTGCAAGCAAGCCTTAAAGCGCCTTGGTTATTAATTGTTACATCTGAAAACTCTAAAATAATAAGAATATGAACAAGCTAAAGCTAATAATACTGTTCCTCTTAATGTCGTTGTTAGCATCTGCCCAGCGCCTTGCTGTCGAGTCGTTGAAGCTTCGACCCAACGACTTGAGTGCCCGTAAGAGTCCGCGTGTAGACCTTAACGGCAAACAGTGTGCATTGATTAAGGTCATGGTAATGGATGATATAACTGCATGCAGTTGGAAGATAGGTAATGTAGAAAACAAAGGAATCGTAAAGTTTGTTTATGTTACAACAACAACGTCTTCTATAGAATTGTCTTTCAGTAAACACAATTCTATAGTTGTTGATTTTTCCAAATATGGAATACTAAAACTTGACGAAGCGAGCACATACGACCTAATGTTGGTTGAGGATGTGTTGTCTACCAAGCAAAGCGATAAGCAGACTGTAAAGGAAGCGGAAGTGCTTATAGATGGTAAAGACAGACATTATACCCAGTCTGAACTTGCCAGTATGAAGTTGAAATTTGAAATAGCCAAGAAAAGAAGCTATAATAATCAAAAAGCCTTAGCAAATGCTTCATTCAAGAATCTTGCTGCCCAGGGATATGTGCCGGCATATAGTTATGCAGCAAACGCTTGTGCAGATAATGATTCGTTGTACGAGTATTATGGGATGAAAGCTTTGTCTAATTCTGAAGGAAAATGGCTTGGTATAGCACTGGGTGATCGTTATAAGAAGAAAGGTGATTACAAGAAAGCGTTCGTCTGTTATGATGCTGCCAAAGAATCAAGGACTGAGAAATCGTATTACAATATGGGTGTTCTCTACGAGAATGGTTTGGGTGTAGATAAAGACATTGAGAAAGCGAAGGAGTGTTATAGAAAATCTTTTATGGCTGCATCACTCACCTGGGAATATTCTGACGGCTATCGAGCCTACAAACGCCTTGCCGGTGGTAATGCTTTTGATGCCTCGCTTTTTAAGGATGCTGATGAGGCTGATTTGGCTGGCCTTTCACCAAAGGAAATTTATAGAAAGGGAAGCCATTATGAAGATGGCTTTATAGAGAAAAGAGATCCATATAAGGCATTTGCCTTTATTAAGGCAGCAGCCGATAGGGGTGTGCCTGATGCTATGGAAAGCATAGCAAAGATGTATAAGAACCCGCATTATGGATTAAATGATACTGTTAAGGCAAACTATTATTTGACTAAGCGATTTGAGTATTACGAGGCTAAGGTTGCTAAAAATGAAGTTGAGGCTTTTAGTGATTTGGCTGGTTTGTATGAATATGGAAATGGTGTAGCCAAAGATATAGCAAAGGCAAAGGACATTTATCTGCGTGGAGCAAATCTCGGTAGCAGTCATTGTCACTATTGTTTGGCTGAGATATTAAAGCGTGAAGACAATCCGAAGGAAGCCTTCCAACATTATAAGACAGCAGCCGAGATGGGGCATGGCAATGCTATGTACAGTCTTGCGCATTGTTATAAGGAGGCATACGGTACAGAGGCTGATGATAATATGTATGTTTATTGGCTCAAGGAAACATGCAAAACTTCATATTATCTGAAAGACAAAGCAAAGAGTGAACTCCAGAAGTTAGGTGTTTCCATTGATGGAAAATAATAGAAATGACAAAAAGTAATATTTGAAGTTTATGTCAAAACATACATTATTTATAATATTGTTTCTGTTTGAGACTTTGATGCTCAATGCACAGAAACTCACAGTGGAGTCGTTGAGAAAGTCGTCGGCTGGAAATAGTGCTCAAACCGAAATGAGAACGGACTTGAACGGCAAGGCGTGTGCTTTGCTGAGAATTTCCGTGTCAGACGATATCGTATCTTGCAGCAATGGCAATATAGGTGATGTCGTTGTTGAAGGTCAAACCAAACTGTTGTATATCACATCGGCGACCCCATTTATTGAATTGTCGTTCAAGAATCATTATCCATTGTCAATCAACTTCATTGATTATGGATTCAAGCATCTTGAAAGTGGTGTCACCTTTGATTTGGTGCTTGTTGAGCCAAAACTGGCTGTCGGTATAAATAGTAACGGTGGACTTGACATGCAGGACGAAAAGACAATAGCTCTGAAGAAAAAGGTGGACAATATCCTTGCTGGTGCAATCAGGTATTCGGCAGTAGAAATGAACAAGATGAAGGCACGGTATGAAAATGTTTGTCAATATAGTTTTAACAATTGGACTGAGGAAGATAAAGTGACAGTCAAGGATCTGGCTTCAAAGGGTTATGTCCCGTCCTTTGCTGATGCTGCATTGATATATAGTATAGACGGAAATCAGGATTTGTTTGAATATTTCGGCCTTAAGGCGTTGTCAGAAGTAGGAGGAAGCTGGATTGGCTATAATCTTGGCAACTATTACAAGAAAAAGAATAATTTTGAAAAGGCCCGCATTTGCTATGAGGCGTCAATCAATTCCAATTGGAAAGAGGAATCCTGCTATGAACTCGCCCTTTTGTACGAAAATGGCAATGGCGTAACAAAGGATTTGGAAAAGGCAAAAGAGTATTTCAAGAAATCGCTTCTCTCAGCTTTCTTTTCCATCGAGAATTCCAAAGCCTACCGTGAGTATAAGCGGTTGGGTGGCAGGAGCATATATGACCCTACACTCTTTAAGGATGCCGAGGCAAAAGACCTTGTAGGATTGACTCCACAGAAAATGTATGAAGAGGGGAAAAAGTATTTTGAAGACGCTGCATACAAGAAATCTCCATACAAAGGATTCGGACTATTGAAGGCAGCAGCGCAGCGTGGTGTGCCTGAAGCCATGTTTCGTCTTAGTACTATTTACAAGAATGAAATTTATGGATTGAATGATACGGCGATGGCTAACAAATATCTTGCAGAACGTGTTCGTTGTTATGAAGACAGAGTGGCTAAGGGAGATGTCGGGGCATATAGCGACCTTGCCTATATCTATAGCCATGGAGTAGGTGTTAGTGCAAATGAAGAAAAATCCAATGATTTGTATCGTCAGGGTGCTGAGCATGGCGACAGTTATTGCTGCTTTAAATATGCTGAAATCTTAAGCTCTGAGAAGAAGGACGCTGAAGCCTTCGCTTATTATAAGATAGCTGCAGAGAAAGGAAATGGACGTGCTATGTATGAACTGTCGCATTGCTATCTATATGGAAAAGGTACCGCAGCCGATGACGAACAATATCTGTATTGGCTGAAGAAAGTGGTAAAGGGAAACTATCACTTTATAGATAAAGACCCTAAAAGCGAACTTGAGGATTTGGGCATTTCTGTCAACGATTTGTAGAGCCAAATCCTTCGCTTTCCAAAAGGACTCCTTCTGCCCTCCAAAAGGACTCCTTTTAGGCTCTAAAAGGACTCCTTTTGCACTCCAAAACGAATCCTTTTGCAAGCCAAAAGGACTACATTTAGAAATTAACTGTTTTTTGTATGAAGATAAGGATAAATCAACCATACGGCTACACGCAGATTGGACAGCGTAAAGGCCAGCAGGATTCGATAGCTCCGCAGGCTGCCGATACAGCTACACGGTGCTTCGTTGTGTGTGATGGAGTAGGCGGACTGGAGCGTGGCGAGGTAGCGAGTGCTCTTGTAGCCGAGACCGTTGAGCGGATGGTTGAGGAGACTCTTGCCGATGGCGGCACATTCGGTGTTGCCGAACTGCAGCATGTCTTGTGCCGAGCCTACGACTGTCTGTACGACAACCGCAGCGTGAGCCACCGTATGGCTACCACGCTTGCCATGATGGTAATGACCGGTAGGGGAGTGCTTGTGGCTCATATCGGCGACAGCCCGATGCTGCAATTGCGGCCTCACGAGGGGACAATATTCCGCACGTCCGACCACTCGCTTGTGGCTGAAATGGTGGCACGAGGCGACATAAGTGCCGAAGAGGCTCTGCAACATCCGCAACGCAACATCATAACACGCTGCATGTTTGTGCCCGACCGCCAACGTCGCATATCGCAGGCTACTGTCGATATGATTGCCGACGTGCGTCCTGGCGATGTGTTCCTATTGTGCAGCGACGGCGTTAACGGTGCCGTGAGCGAGGAATACTTGGCCCGACTGCTTACTGCCGACGACCTTACGCTTCAGCAGAAGGGCGAACTCTTGCAGCAGCAGACTGCCGACAGCCACGACAACAATACGGCATGGATAGTGGAGGTGGCTGATGTGGAGCACGAGGAGGGCGACCCTACGGTCAATTCTACGTGCGAGACGGCTATAGAGAGCGTCTTCGACGACAACGATTCAATTGCCGACCGACTCAGACGCTGGTGGAAAGACGTCACGTCGAAGTGGTAGACTGTGGATAAAGGGCAGTTCGTCAGCTAAACTTATGGTTTCGTCAGCAAACCTGCCCACTTCGTTTATCCGACACGAAAACGTTTGGCGACATCAGAAAATAAAACTAACTTTGCAATCGTAAACATAATATTAACTATCAAAAAACATAACGATTATGAGTACACAACCTATCGAGGATAATAAGAAAGGTAAGAAGGAAGGCTTGAAGACTGCTGCTACTATGGCAGGTGCTGCCGTTGCAGGTGCCGGAACCGCATTTGCTGCAGGCGTAGTAATCAATGGCGATGCCAATGATGACACTCCTGTTGTTGAACCTACTGTAGTGAAGCCCGACGAAGTAAAGCCCGAAGACGAACAGAAGGAGCCAGAACAGGCTGCGGAGCCTGCTGCCGAAACTCAGAATGAGGACAATACAACCCAGCAGAACGAGCAGCACGGACCTCAGACTGGTGGACATGAGGAGCCTATAGAGCCTACTCCGGTAGAGCCGGAACCAGTTAATCCTGAGCCTGCACCCGTCAATCCGGAACCGAACCCGGTAAATCCGGAACCTACACCAAATCCCGACCCGAACCCAATTGAACCCGATCCGATAGAGCCAGATCCAATTGCTCCGGGCGAGATTGATATCGACGGACTACCTGATGTTGATCCTGACGTCGTAGCCAACAATATTCTGACGGGCGAATACGTTGATCCAAGCGACATCGAAGCCCAGAATCTTGCCATTACAAATGTCGGAACGATTGAGACCGTAGACGGTCAGGTGCTCAATGCAGCCCAGTTTATCGGCGAAAACGGCGAACAGCTGTATATGATTGACGTGGACGGCAACAACCAGTATAATCTCGTTGCCGACGCTTCAGGCAATATCGTAGGCGAGATACCGGGTACTCTCACCGTCAGCGACAGCGAGAGTCTGTTGGCAGAGAACTCAGGCGAGGGTGGATATATGGCACATGGCGATACCGACAATACGCCCGACGATGGCGACATGAACGATATCGACCAGGACATCCTGACCACCTAAACCGTCAACATTCATCACAACCAACTAAACAGTATGAAAAAGTTAATGACACTGGCGCTGCTCATGGCATGCTCGACAGCCATGATGGCGCAGAAAACCAAGCCGACAAAGCCGACCAAACCAGCCACTCAGGTGGCTGCGGCTGTTGCCGACACGCTCGATATAAAGAAGCTTGCTGCGGCTGCTTCGGCTGGCAAGGCCGATGCGCAGAACCTGCTTGGCGTGTGCTACTACACGGGTCGCAAGGTGAAGAAGGACTATACTGCCGCCCTTAAGTGGTGGAGTCTGGCTGCCAAGCAGAACCATTCGGAGGCTGTAGCCAATATGGCGCTGTGCTATCAGTATGGCAATGGCATAAAGCAGGACTCGCTCATGTCGGTGAAACTGTACAAGCAGTCGGTCAAGATGGGCAATGTGGCTCTTGTGAAGAACCGCGAGAAGGCTTTCGCCAAGAAGCCTAATGTGTACGACGCTTGTCTGCTTGCCGACATTTACTCGTACGGCGTGGGCAGCATCAAGAAGGATGCAGCCAAGTCGATAGCCTACTATGTGAAGGCTTCGGATGCCGGTTCGCTCGACGCTACGCTCGGAGCAGCACGCATGTATGAGTCGGCTGAGAAATATCCAGAGGCAATGAAGCGTTGGACTATGGCTTCGGCTAAGAGCGACTTCGCCTCGTACAAGTGTGGCGAGTATCTGTGCAAGGGACTCGGCACGGCTGTAGACAAGACCAAGGCTGCCGCCCTGCTCAAGAAGGCAGCCAACGCCAATATTCCAAATGCCCAGCTTCTGCTCGGCGACCTATATTATAAAGGTGACGGCGTAGACCGCAATGTGGCTGAGGCTGTAAAGTTGTACAAGGCAGTAGCATTGAATGGCAATCCCGCAGCGATGTGGAATCTCGGCGTGATATACTGCAACGGCACCGAGGTCAAGGCCGACTACAATGTCGGACTGACATGGATAGCCCTGGCAGCACGCAAGGGTATGATGAACAATGTGCAGGACAAACTCGACGCCACTTCTGAAAATGGTCAGAACGGATGGCACGGTACGCCGCTGTATCACTACATGAACGGCGTCAATATGCTTAACGGCAACAACAAGGACGTTGATGCTGCGCTGAAATGCTTCACCGCTCTGGAGAAACGCGGCAACAAGCATGTGGCTGTGGCTATTGCTGCCTGCTACAACGACGCTGCGTGGAAGAAGGCAAACGGAAAGAAGAAGATAAAGTATCTGGAAGAGGCTGCTGCCGAGGGCGATGCTGCCGGACTGTACGGACTGGCTATGTGCTGTGAGAAGGGTACTGATGTGGCTGTCGACAAGGAGCGTGCGCTGAAGCTGTTCAAGCAGTCGGCTGACTGCGGATATGTGCCTGCATTGTGTCATCTGGGCAACCTTTACAATGAGGGCAAGGCAGTAAACCGCAATCTTACTACCGCCATCGACTACTATCAGCGTGCCATGTGCGGTGGCTATCTCACACGTGAGGCTGCCGTAGTGCTTGCCGATGCTTACGAGAAGGGACTCGGCGGACTACAACGCAATGCCGATATGGCTAAGAAGGTGAAGGCTATGGTGTGGACCTCCGATCCCGTTACTTATCTGTGTACGTCAGTAATATATCGATAAAATGAGAAAACTGTTTTTGTCGCTGGCTTTTCTTGCCGTCGTAGCGGTGCCAATGAGTGCTGCTACCGATGGCGGATACAGCTCCGACCATATTCGTGCGGCTGCCCTGCGGCTGAATGTGTCGGCTGATTCGCTTGCTGTAGGCGATACCCGTATGAAGGTGAAGGGCAGCACCATATTGGTGCGCAAGATTGACAATGGGGATATTGACTTCATCGGTATTCCGTTGTTCAATCCTGCCATGCGTCGCGATCAGCCTCTGCCCATATACGACTTTCTGGAGTATGCTTGTCTCGACCGCAAGTTCGGCATATCTTCCAATCGTCTGCTTTATAAGGATGTGACGTTTGTCAAGGGCGACTGGAATGTGCTGTTGCAGCTTGGCGACTCAGCCGACTGCTCGGTGCGGAGTGTCAACGACCGTATGTACGAGGTGCAATGGAGCCGTGGCGGCAAGGTGGTGGCTGATGTCAAGGTGCCTATAAGGTACGATGTGCTGTCGCTTTCGTCGCGTGGCGAGATGGAACGCCGGTTCCTCAGCGGACTGAAGAGCTTTGCCGACAAGCGTGTTGCTGCCGATGTTCTGCCTAAAGATACTGCGGGACTGGAGGAAGTTGCCGACAATGGCAAGCGGTTGTATATGCGCAAGGGTGGCACTTATGCCGACAGCCGCATCTCCAATTCCACCTATTATATATATACAGGTTCGAATGCGTTGCAACCGGTGTTCAGTCGTGAGTTTCCCGTACAGAGTATCGGCAACCTGATTGTGCTGCCTGCATGGGAGGGCGTTGCCGATGTGCCGATGAAGATACGCTTCGTATGCGCCAATCGCAAGGTGGAGGAGCTGACCACTACGGTGCGCCAGCTTGTAGGCTACGCCGTTAGCAAGGGTTGCAAGCCTTATTATGGTGTTGAGTCAAACAAGGACGGCCGTCTTGTAGTGTCGCTCTTTCTGTACGATGCAAAGTCGGGCTACGACCATGTGTTGAATGTTGAGTGCAAAACGGCAGACATAGCTACCGACAAGCTGGTGTTTACTGGTCGTGGCTATCTGTATTCGCCAACCACAAATGTTAAGAGAAGATGAAGTGTAAGTGTCGATTTTTGATGACTTTGGTGCTCTGCCTGGCTGGTATTGTGGGGCTAAGGGCACAGTCGGGAGCCGATCGTATGAACGAGATAAAGCTCTCGGGCAAGTATTATACTGCTGAGGCTACCGATCACGACCAGGACAAGGCGTTTGTGTCGGCTTTCGGTATGCTGCTTGGCAGCATCAATATGGCGTTGATGGAGGAGGAACAGCCTACTATAACATCGCTTCAGCTCGAAAGCCATGTCAAGAGTATTGACATTCAGCGTGGTGCCGACGTTATGGTGTTTGTGTATGTGGAGAAGTCGCGACTGGCTCTGATGCAGACCAATGGTGGTGGCAATGCCGCTCAGCCGTCTGCTCCTAAGGTGCAGAATCATAGTGAGTCGCAGCCTGTCAAGGTGCAGACTGAGGTGCGACCTGCTGCTCCGGGTGCTACGCCCGAGGTGATAAGCCGACTTGTTGGTGTGGAAACATTCATGTCGGCACGCTGGATTCTGGACAATGCGCGCAACATGGGCGAGGTGAGCGACTATGGTTCGCCACGCACAATGGGCAATGTCGAGGGCTGCTACATACTCGCTGTCAATGAGGACAAGGACGTTGTGGGTGTGCTTTCGCCAAAGACCGACGGCAAGCGTACCGACTTGCGCACCGGTGCTGTGGCTGATATGTCGCGCTTCAAGGGGTGTGCAGCCGTGTGTGTCAGACTGAATAGTAAATAGTGAACATATCGAACGAATATTAATGAAACGATTATCTACAATATTATTTATGTCGCTTGTGGGTGTGGCGTTGCTGCATGCACAGGTGACTTTCCGCTTTAGCGGTGGCATTTCCAACGAACAGCTGAAGCAAAACATGGAGCGCAATGTGTCGGCTCTGCTTTCTGAAATCAATAATGCTGAGTCGGCTGGACGCAGTCTTGACTTCTCGGGCATTAGAATTACTGAGACTGCACGTGGCGGATTGAGCAGTTTGTGGGCCAATCTGCGCTTCCGCTGCGAGTGGAAGACCAATGTACAGAACTGTCTGCGTGATGTGCAGGAGTTTGAGATACGCCAGATTCCTGTAGAGATGAAGCCGCTCGACAATACGTATAAGGGCGAAATACACAAGGAACTGACTGTCAGCTTCAATCGCAATGGTATGATTACGGGCGTGCGCACGGCTATGGACAACAACTCTTATATGAGTCTGATGGCTGGCGGAATGTCGGTCAAGGATGTGCGTATGCGTCGCGAGATACTCAAGTTTGTTGAAGATTTCCGCAGCTATTACGATGAGAAGAATCTTAATGCTATCGACGAGATTTTCAGCGACAACGCTCTCATCATCACCGGACGTGTGTTGCGGAAAGACCTTACGTCGCAATCTAATGCCGACATTCGCATTCCGGGCAAGAACATAATATTCAACAAGCAGACCAAGACGCAGTATATAAACAATCTGCGCAATGTGTTCAGGGTGAACAGATATATCAAGGTCGACTTCTCCGACATCGAACTGGTTCGTCATTCGTCGCGCGAGAATATCTATGGAGTACGTTTGCGCCAGCGCTGGAACAGTCAACGCTACAACGGCGGCACATATATGGACGACGGATATGTGTTCCTGCTATGGGATTTCAATGACGAGGAGCATCCGAAGATTTACGTGCGTAGCTGGTCGCCGGTTTCTGGTGAGGTGTCGTCAGACAACTTGTTGGCTCCTGATGATTTCGATGGCTTGTAAAAACGTGTGCGCTCTGATTTACAGATTGATATAGCTTTTAATCTCCATGAAGCATAATAGAAACGTCGCTGTTCTCGTTGCCTTGCTCTGTACTGTTGCCGTTTGGGCTGTACCGGCAAAGCGCTGTAAGACACTGGTGCGCCAGCCAGATGGCAGTATGGTTACTGTCATGGTGCGTGGCGACGAGAACTTCCACTTTATGTCTACCGAAGACGGTATGCCGATAGTCATGAACGCAGATAAGGCTTATTGCTATGCGTATATGGCTGACGACGGTGTGCTGCGTGCTTCGGCACAGGTGGCGCATGACGCAGAGCGACGTTCGCTGAAGGAGAAGGCTTTTCTTGCAGGGCATAAGACTGAGGTGGAGCGCATTGCCGGCTTTGCTTCCAAGCTTGCGGCACAGCGCAACAAGGCTCGTCTGCAACGCGTTGCCAAGCGACAGAATGTAATGGCTGTTGCCGAACCTGCGCTTACACGTATGGCTGGTGCTACGGGTGGCTACGGCATTGGCGTTACGGGCAAGCGCAAGGGACTTGTCATTCTGGTGAATTTTCAGGATGTGAAGATGCAGTCGGCTCATGACAATGCCGAATGGAACGACTTCTTCAACAAGACGGGCTATAACACGCTCGGCAATTCGGGTTCCGTACACGACTATTTCTATAGTCAGAGCTATGGACTGTTCGACTTGTCGTTCGACGTTGTGGGTCCTGTTACTGTGTCGAAGAATATGGCTGATTATGGTGGCAATGACGATAGGGGCAATGATAAGGATCCCGGTGGTATGGTGTACGAGGCTTGTCGGCTTGTAGCCGATAAGGTCAACTTTGCCGATTATGATTGGGATGGTGACGGCGAGGTCGATCAGGTGTTCGTGATATACGCTGGTTATGGAGAAGCTTCACGTCCGGCATTGCTCCCTAATACCATTTGGCCGCATGAGTGGACTCTGAAGGCAGCCGGATATAGTCTCACTCTCAATAAGGTGAAGATAAATACCTATGGATGTACTGCCGAACTGAACGATTACGGCAGTAAGAATATGGCTGGGACCCAAAATACGCTCATACAAAGTAGCAATCACATCCTCGTTGTTCTTCAGCTCTGTGCAAACCAAACCACGAAGTGTACCACAATCTTCCTCGTTCACAATGACATCATGGGAAACGTCAACCAAACGACGAGTCAAATATCCTGCATCGGCAGTCTTCAATGCGGTATCCGCCAAACCCTTACGAGCACCGTGAGAAGCAATAAAGTACTCCAACACAGACATACCCTCCTTAAAGTTAGAAAGGATAGGGT
>OQVZ01000430.1_pt1 | contig 16141 bp, 13 predicted proteins | sample 1691571 | NCBI WGS metagenome assembly OQVZ01 (sample SAMN03418261, study PRJEB22391) | human gut metagenome | biome: human-gut; feature: organic feature; material: feces | host: Homo sapiens | place: Tanzania | collected 2013-01
TTTGCATGAGGTGGTAATAGGAGACAAGAAATTGTATGAGGTGGTAGTGTGATATCCTTAAGGGAAAATAAAAACACCATTAAAGGAAAATAGGAATATCCTTTATGGTAAATGTTGATACTATTAAAGAAAATCTCCGTTCAATAGTTTTGAACGTACATTCAAAATCATTGAACGCACATTCAAAACTATTGAACGGAGATTCAAAATCGACGTTGTCATTTAAACTGTGTCATGCAAACACAATAAAAGTCTAACTTTTCGGTTTATATAAATCGAAGCAAAATTGAAATTTACAATGACACAAGAAGAGTATTCAAAAATGTTGGCAGATGCCAAAGATCAGTTTAAGAGTGGCAAACCCTTGTTTGGCAAGGATGGTGCCTTTCATCGTGTATTAGAGGATTTCCTCAATGCTGCCCTTGAAGGCGAGATGGATAGCCATCTCGCTCAGACAAAGACACCTGCATCTTCCAATCGCCGTAATGGAAAAATGCCTAAAGAGGTTCAAACAGAGTATGGTCCTGTCAACATAGAAACTCCACGTGATCGCAATGGCAGCTTCAGTCCAGAGGTTGTCCAGAAGCGCCAGCATGACATCAATGTTTACTGTTATAGACATATCCGTACCGGTAGAGTTTCTTATTTACCATCCTTCACACCCGCAGTCTCATTCTTCTGCTCCTCAGCACCCTTCAGATAGCTTGGAAGATTCATTCCGGCCATCTTGAAAAGTTCATCCAGAGGCGGCACGGACTGCATCATACCGGAAATGAAATTGGCGGTAGAAGTCTTGCCGTCACCTTTTCCGTTGCCATCCCAGACAGTAACCTTATCTATCTTGATACCCTTGACAGCCTCGACCTGAGTCTTGACAAGTTCAGGAAGTTTGTCAGCGATAAGCATGAGAACAGCCTTCTGGGCATCCCCCTCAGCAGCATTGACAAGTCTCTGGAAACCTTGTGCCTGCTTCGTGAGAATCTCCTCGATACCCTTCGCCTGCGCAGCCATCTTCGCATAAATCGCATCAGCCTCACCCTGCGCTGTCCTGCGCAGTTTTTCAGCCTCGGCCTCCGCGTCAATGATAGCCTTCTCCTTCTCTATCTGGGCCGGAACCACGATATTGGCCTGCTGGGTAGCCTGTTCCCTGGCAGCACGTGCAAGCTCGGCACTCTGCTCAGCCATGTAAGCCTCCTCCATTGCCTTCGCTGCCTGAACCTTCTCGGCGGCAATCGCAATCCTGGAAGCCTCAGCCTCCTTCTCACGCCTGATCGCATCAGAATTCGCAATGGCAATCTTGGAATTGTTCTCTCCCTCAACAGCCTTCGCATTGGCATCAGCAGTCGAGATTCTGGTATCCCTAACAGTCTCGGCAATGCGGATATCCTTGTCCCTATCAGCCTCAGCCTTACCGATTTCACCGAAACGGTTCTGCTCTGCAACACTCTTCTTCGCGTCATTGATGGCCTTGGCCGCAGCCTCCTTTCCGAGAGCCTCGATATAGCCCGACTCATCGCGGATATCAGTAACATTGACATTGATTAGCTTCAATCCGATTTTGCGTAGCTCGGCCTCGACGTTAGTACTGACATTGGCAAGGAACTTGTCGCGGTCAGAGTTGATTTCCTCGATGTCCATCGTCGCGATGACAAGCCTCAGCTGTCCGAAAAGGATATCGGTCGCGATATTCTGGATATTCTCGATAGTCAGCCCGAGAAGTCGCTCGGCAGCATTGGTCATATTGTCAGGCTCGGTAGAAATACCCACAGTAAACCGGCAAGGCACATCCACGCGTATATTCTGTTTGCTCAGCGCATTGGTCAGATTGCACTCGATGGAAATAGGAGTCAGGTCCAGAAAAGCATAGCTCTGGAACCCCGGCCAGATGAAAGAAGCACCTCCGTGGATACACTTCGCAGAGGACGCTCCCCCGCTCTTGTTCTTTCCCGTCTTTCCGTAAATCACGAGAACTTTATCAGAAGGACAACGCTTGTAGCGTCTCAAAATAGCGGAGAGAGTGACTATCAGCACCACAACCGCAATGGCGATAAGAATTATAACTTCCATATCTATAATGTATTATGGTTTTGTCAATGTTATTCTCGAAACCTATATTATCAATGATTCCAGAGGTTCGACAAGAAGAGTATTCGGGTCAATGACTTCGATAACCTTCACCGGTGTTCCTGTCCTGATGGAATCGCCGTCCGTCACCGCGTCATACTCACGCACAGATTCATTGATGGAAATCTGCACCTTTCCGGTACCCTTCCGCTCCTCAGGTACAGTCAGATAAACCTTCCCCTGACAGCCGACAGCCGACTTATAGACATTGATATTCCCGGACTGCTGCATTCCGGAGAGCCACTTGAACATATACATGACCGCCAGAACGAGACCGGCGCCCACGAGTACGGCCAATGTCAATGCCAGTGCTTCCGACGCGAACTTTCCGTGCAGGAGAATCGCCGTCCAGCTGAAGCCGAGAAAAAAATTGATGAGATTCCGGAAAGTGAAGAGATTCATCGAAGAATCCCCTTCAAAAGTCGGATGAGAGTCGAGGGCACTGTCAAAGCTCGTGTCAATGTCAGTGTCGAAATCACCGCCGGAGTCCACCCCGATAAAGGTCAGGATACTCTGAAGAACGAAAGTCAATGAAGTGGCTATGGCGATGCACCATAGAATTTTCATGTAAATGTCAAGTGAGGTCCACCATTCTGTCATCATAGTCATGATATTTTGCGGGCATTGCCCAGGTTTGTTGCCGTAAATATAATAACTTTTTACGAATATCGATAAATATTTTTCAAATTTCGTTAATATAACGTTAAATTTTACACGTAACGACTACGCATAGAATCGGCTTGTCAGAGCCTGAATTATGGCTGGATTTGCGCGGAGTCCACAATCTTCCGACAAGCGGAAAACCTCATATCCAAGCAAGTTTTCAGCAAATTTGACAACTTACGAAACTTGAGTTATATTTGTAGGTCCGGAGATTCTTAAGCCCCGATGAGGGACGTTTCCACACCACATCCGGGACAGACACGACGATATGCAGAACAGATACATTGACAGAGAAAGATATTTCAACGAACTGGCAGAGACATCGGCCGGTTACTACATTGATTATATAAAGAGATTCAAAGACATTGACAAGAACAGCAGAATCATGGAGATCGGCTGCGGCGAAGGCGGGAATCTGCTTCCTTTCGCCAAGATGGGCTGCTACGTGGCGGGGCCGGATCTCGCGTCAGGCAAGATTGACAATGCCAGAAAGTTCTTTGCCGCGAATGGCGCCGATGGCGTATTCTCATGTGCTGACTTCCTGAAAACCAATCCGTTCGAAGGAGAGAACAAATTCGATGTCATACTGATCCACGATGTCATTGAACATATCGAACCTGAAGGCAAGGATGCATTTTTCGCACGCCTGCGCTTCTATCTGAAAGACGACGGAATCGTATTTTTCGGATTCCCGGCCTGGCAGATGCCTTTCGGCGGACACCAGCAGATCTGCAAGAGCAAAATGTGCTCGAAAGTGCCATTCTACCACGTCCTGCCGACATTTATATACAAAGGATGGCTGAAGATGTTCGGAGAGGACAAGGCCAAGATAGATGAACTGATGAGCATCAAGAGGTCCCGCATGTCTCCGGAGAAATTCGAAGCACTCTGCAAAAGACACGATTACAAGATCATTGACAGGACCTTCTGGTTCATCAGCCCACATTACAAGGCCAAGTTCCATCTCCGTCCGCGCCTTCTCTGGAACTGGCTCGGACACATCCCATACCTCAGGAACTGGTTCACGACATCATGTTTCTATGTAATCGGAAACAGATGATTGTCAATGATATACGACTATCAGGAAAACAACTTAAAAAAAACCTATAAATATGGCTTCTAAATATGAATGGCAGTATTGTTCCCTCGGAGGAGCAATCAGAGTCAAAATCGGCTCGGGAGAGGATATAGCCCACCTCGGAGAACTTGACCAGAAACTGTGGACAGTGCTGAGCTGCCCGGTGGAGGGACTTGAATTCGACAAGCAGACACTGGAATACCTTGATACAGAAAAGGATGGAAAGATTATGGTCAATGAAGTCGTGCAGGCTGCACAATGGATTACCTCCGTAATCAAAGACAAGGACAGCATACTGAACGGTGACAGCGTACTGAAACTGGACAACATTGACACTTCTACCGAAGCCGGAAAGGGACTTTACAATTCCGCCACGCAGATTTTGAAGAATCTTGGCATTGACAAGGATGAAATTTCCCTCGCCGACGCGTCAGACTCGAAGGCGATTTTTGCCGGCACGAAGTTCAACGGCGACGGAGTAATCACCGTCCTCTCGTCTCCGGATGATGCTCAGAAACAGATTATTACAGATATCATCGCGACCGTAGGCTCCGTCGAGGACAGAAGCGGAGAGAAGGGTGTCAATGCTGAACTGATAGAGAAATTCTATGCATCTTGCGCCGACTGGGCCGCATGGAAATCCAGCTCTCCAGCCATGCCTTATGGTGAACGTACAGCAGCCGCTTTCGATGCTTATAATGCATTGAAAGACAAGATGAACGACTATTTCACGCGCTGCCGTCTCGTGGCTTTCGACACGGAGGTCGCGAAGGCTGTCAATGTCGCCGTGACCGACATCAATGACATTGACAATTGTCCTATTGCCGCTCCGAAGGCTGCAAGGACATTGGACCTGGCCGCCATCAACCCCGCATGGCAGAAGAGGTTTGACGCCCTTGCCTCTCTCATCGGATTTTCCGGCAAGACGGAAATGACGGAGGCTGATTGGAGATCTGTCGAGACCACTTTCAATGACTATGCTGCCTGGCTGGGCGCGAAAAAGGGCGCTGAGGTCGAGCCGCTCGGAGAGGTCAGGATCAATGCCATTCTGATTGCCGGAGAAATGGATGCGCTTCTCGCACTGGTTGAGCGGGACAAGGCTTTCGCTGCTGAGTCCAGTTCCATCGACGATGTCAAGAAACTGATGTACTATTACAGGGATTTCTACAGGCTCCTGAAGAACTTCGTCCTGTTCACGGATTTCTATTCCCGTGCACCTGGCGTAAGGGCAATGTTCGAGCTTGGCCAGTTGTATATTGACCAGAGGTGCTGCGACTTGTGCATCCGTGTTTCAGACATGGGCAAACATGCGGACATGGCCGCCCTAAGCGGCATTTTCCTCATATATTTCAAGGCGACGTCCAAGGTCCTCGGAAAGTCAATGGATGCCGTGGCCGTCATGACCGACGGTGACATTTTCGACCTCCGTCCGGGCAAGAACGGTATCTTCTATGACCTCCAGGGAAACAACTGGGACGCTGTCATAACCAAGGTGGTGGACAACCCTGTAAGTATCAGCCAGGCTTTCTGGGCTCCTTACCGCAAAGCGTGGGAGTTCTGCGTGGGAATAATCAACAAGTCCGCCGCCGACAAGGATGCGAAGATCAATGCTGACTTGCAGGCCAAGGTCCAGACTGCCGCAGCCACGACCCCAGGCGCTGCCGATGCTGCCAAGTCAGACAAGCAACAGGCTTTCGACATAGCCAAGTTTGCCGGTATCTTTGCCGCATTAGGCATGGCAATGGGCTACATTGGCACGTTCCTCACCAGCATTGTCACTGGCATCCAGAGCACCCCGCCTCTTGACCTGATCCTGATTCTTCTGGGTCTGATGCTGGTAATTTCCGGCCCGTCATGTTTCATCGCATGGACAAAGCTCCGCAAGCGCAACCTGGGTCCTATCCTCAATGCCAACGGCTGGGCTATCAACTCCAAGGTGCTGGTCAACATCCTCTTCGGCGGCAAGCTTACGACAGTTGCCAAGTATCCGAAACTCAAGCTGGCCGATCCATATGACCAGAAGACTCCGGCCTGGAAGATATGGCTGCCGACCATTCTCATCATCCTGGCCATAGCATTCCTGGCCCTGTATTTCACAGGCAACCTCGAGTTCATCGGCCTGTCGTCCCCGCTTCACAAGGCAGGAGCGGCATGTGACGCAGTCCAGGCCGCAGCAGATTCACTGTCAGTAAAATAGCATACCGGTCCCGCATCCCGGGACAGACGAATACACCATCCGGGTGGCCAGGTACCGCACCTGGTCACCCGGATGTTTGTTTGGCACATACGAATGTTCACCGGTCGCCCAGAAGAAACTGGCCATATGAATGGGCACAGGAGCCCCAGCAGAAACTGGACAAACCACTGAAGCACATTATTTTTCGACCCTCTTGGCAGGATACCAGCAGGCCGCAGGCAGACATAACTCGCTCTATAGTAACATGTTATACAAACAGCAGAACATTACAACCCCTGCCAAGACCCCCTTTTAAGAGCACCTCTTGGCATTACAAGAACGCAGTAAACATCTGATTACAAAGCATTTAGCGAATCCATCTACTGTCAAGAGGGTCGAAAAAATACGTAGCCTCCTAAAGAAGGATGCGAAGACCAGAACAGGTTGTTGTCAAGAGGGTCGAAAAGCAGCAATCGGCCCTTAACTGCAGCATTTTTCCGCCTAATGTCATTGACAAAACCCATATACAAGCACACCCGACGCAGTTTTTACAGAAAAACCAATTTCATTTTTTGAAAATGGTTTACAACAGGTTACTTTGCATAAAAACGACATGCTCTATCATTTCTGTACCAACGGCCTCAAAAAAGGACTCATTTTCACGTCTGACCAGGACTTCACTTATGGAATGAATGCCATCGGACTTTGCAAATTGAAATTCGACAATATCCGTATTCTCGCTTTTTGTCTGATGGGAAACCACGTTCACTTTGTCATTGACAGTTCTGAAGAAGAAGGAATCTCATTCATGAGATATTACAAACTTCTGATCGGCAATTATCTGAAAATCACATATGGAAAAGAACGAAGCCTTAAGGGAGCCGACATTGGATTCAAGTGTATGTCAGATTCAGAGTATTGCGTCAATGCCATTGCATATGTGCTTAGAAATCCGATATCCGCCGGATTGCTTATCTCTCCGACAGAATATAGATGGAGTTCAGCCTGTCTGTATTTCGGTTCCAGAATATTCAGGCAAGAAGTCTGGGACATCGTAAAGAATATTGGAAGAGAGAGGCTCAGATCAATAACTCACAGTCATGGAGCATTCCCGGACGATTGGCGAATAAACAGCAACGGGCTGATCTTTCCCGGAGAATATACTGACTATAAGGATGTCGAAATAATATTCGGAAAACCTGCCCAACTTATATACCACATAACCAAGAACAATGATTTGATAATCGAACAAGATACAGGCATCCTGTCCAAATTCCATTACTCCGACGAAGAACTGTGCGAATCAAGGAACACACTCATCCTCAACCACTTTCGCAAGAAGCAGCTTACAGAACTGTCCATAGAAGAAAAAATATCTCTTGCGTCAATGATGAAAAAACGATACCGGCTGTCATTTCCTACGTTATCCCGCCTTGTCGGAATAAACCGACAAATCCTTCGCCAACTTCTTTAATTTTTCGACCCTCTTGGCAGGATACCAGCAGGCCGCAGGCAGACATAACTCACTCTATAGCAACATATTACACGAACAGAGGAGCATTCCAGCCCCTGCCAAGACCCCCTTTTGAAAGCACCTCTTGGCATCACAGAAATCAGGCAAACGTCTGGTTACCAATCATTTATCGAATTCATATACTGTCAAGAGGGTCGAAAAAATACTGTCTAGATGGGGAGGCTGTCTTAAAAGTCAAACATTCACCAGTGAGAATCAAGAATTCGCTTTAGGCCGTGTATAGGGGTACGAACAATTTCACTCTCGCAAGGACTTTTAACACAGTCTGGGGGCAAAAAAAGCACATAGCCTCTGAAAACGTGTCACCCGGCTATTTCACACTACTCGTCCAGAATGAATTCGCCGGGGGTCTTGCCGACAGATGTGCGGAAGAAACGGGTGAAGAAGGAATGATTCTGGAAACCTAGCATTTCAGAGACCTGCTTGATGGAATACTTGCCGGAGAGGAGAAGACTCTTGGCATCCAGAATGACATAGTCACGAATAAGGTCCAGAGGCTTGCATCCTGAGGCCTTCTTGACAAGACGGGAAAAATGCTTCTCGGAAATGCATTGACGACGGGCATAAAAACCTACGGAACGGTCCTTGCGGGAAAAATTATGGATGTCCGACTGGAAACGGAAGAGGACCTCCCGCTCACGGGTATATACAAGACCGCCGTCCGTCAAAGAGTCGTCATGGGCGCAATCATCAGCAGACCTCTTGCGCCACTTCAGAAGCAGACTTGCGAAAATATAGGTAAAACCAGACAGGATACCGTCGGAAGTCTCAGAATCAGAATTCTTTACAATAAACTTGAGAGACTGGCACAACTTCTCGAAATTCAGAGCCTCATCCTCATCAATATTGACAAGAGTCGGCTCCTGATTATGCAATACCCACTGCCTGAGACTACGCCCGTGAGGACCGCGGATCTCAGTCATGATATATTCCGAATCCACAGCCACAAAAATGACAACGCAGTCATCGGAAAGTTCCACATTCTCCAGAATCTGCCCACTGAAAATGATAAGGAGACTTCCAGCCTCCGCAACATAATCACGCTGCTGGATCCTCGCGGAAATGCGACCGCGCTTGCAGAAAATACAGAAAGTCAATGTTACCTTCACCGGAAACCTCAGTTTGGGCACATCAATGACAGCGGGCTTACTCCTTTCCCCGTTATCCTCCAGGTTGTCCAGCAGGCAGAACTTCTCCCCCACCCACACCTTGGAAATCTCACCTTTGAGATAATTGACCCCGAATGCTGAAATTATATCCTCGTACTTCATTCCAATCCTAAAAAATCCACATATCCGAGTTCCGCAAGCTGTCGGATATTCCGGGCACTTGCAAAACCCAAGTCACATATAACACACAAAAATAGACAAAATTTATCATATAGATACCGGTTCTTGTCTGTTTTAGAACATCCATCATCCTTTTTGTGGCATGAAACATCCCGACATTATCCTTACCTTTGCGCCCGAATTATGTACAGTGTGAAAGTCAATGGACGCCAGACTCTCACCAAATTAAAGACACAGCATGAAATTCTACAAGAAAAGCAATTCATTCAGAGAATCTTACATCGACACTCTCGGAAAGCTTTACGATTATTCCACAATAAGGTACGCCAAGAATAGAATCTCCAAAGTCATTGACACTGACAAGGAATACACCTACGCCAGCTTCAAGGCACAGTGCGACAGCCTGTCCAAACAGCTAACCCAATTCGGAATCGGAGCCTCTGACAAAGTCGCCATATTGTCACAGAACATGCCTGAGTGGACCGTCGCTTTCTTCGCCACAGTTCCTTTCGGCAGAATCGCAATTCCGATTTTGCCGGAATCATCAGCCAACGAGGTGACGAACACACTGAACCATTCAGAGTCCAAGGTACTTTTCGTCTCCAAGAAACTGCTGCCGAACGTAAGCCGGGAATGCATTGACAAACTCACCCTTGTCATTGACATTGAGACATTTGAATTCATAAAGCAGGACAATGACAAATTCACCTGCGACGGAAAAGTGGCAATGCCGATGCCGGATGACATCGCTACGATAATCTACACTTCAGGCACGACAGGAAACGCAAAAGGAGTTGTCCTGAGCCACAGGAACCTCACATCCTGCGTCGCATCCTGCTTCCACGCGCAGCCGAGAAACGAAAAAGACCGCTGGCTCTCGATTCTGCCGATGTCACACACACTGGAATTGACATTGGGAGTACTCTACCCGATGTATGTCGGCGCATGCGTCTATTACATGTCCAAGCCGCCTGTACCGGCACTTCTTCTGAAAGCCATCCAGGCAGTGAAGCCGACCACGATGCTCTCGGTACCTCTCATCATTGAAAAAATCTACCGAAGCAGCATCCTCCCGACCATCAGGAAGAGCCGTGTGCTCAGCTGGATGAACACACACATGAACTTGCTGATGTGCAAGATCATAGGATTAAAACTCAAAAAGACATTCGGAGGCCATCTTTCATTCTTCGGAATCGGAGGCGCCAAACTTGACACAGAGGTGGAGACCTTCCTCCTCAGAGCAGGTTTCCCATATGCAGTCGGCTACGGATTGACAGAGACATCCCCGCTGCTCAGTTTCACGGTAGGAAAGACAAGAGCCCCGGGCTCAATCGGTTACACCGTAAAGAATGTAGAGCTCAGACTCGACAACATCAATCCTGAGACAGGAGAAGGTGAAATCGTGGCCAAAGGTCCGAACGTGATGCTCGGTTACTACAAAGACCCGGAGCGTACCAGAAAAGCCTTCACTGCAGACGGCTGGTTCAGGACCAACGACCTAGCCTGCATTGACGAAAAGGGCAGATATTACATCAAGGGACGTCTCAGCAACATGATTCTCGGCTCCTCAGGAGAGAACATTTATCCTGAAGAAATCGAGCAGGTAATCAATGGCATTGACGATGTGGACGAGTCGATCATTGTTCCTAGAGACGGCAAGCTCGTAGCCCTCGTCACCTTCAATGAAAATGCCATCGACTGGAACCAGGAGGGTGAAGACGAGTTCTTCCGCAAGATAGAGGAATACAAGGCAAGGATTCTCGGAATCGTGAACAAGAACGTGAACAGGACTTCCAAGGTCAGTGCAGTACAAATCTTGCGCGAGCCATTCGAGAAAACAGCAACGCGCAAGATCCGAAGGTTCAAATATCTCCACAAGGAAGGCCTATAGGCCACCCATAAGTAAGCATGAAAATATAAGTTGGTAAAGATTTGTGAAGGATTTTCGAGGATAGATTTCTTTTCGAAGAAGGAGTGTACTGGACGTACACGACTGATGAGAAAAGGAATATAGACCGAAAAGACGAGCAAAGATTACCAAGTTATTTTTTAAGGATTACTAAACTTAGCAAGAACAGAGAGCACAGACTCTACGACATTTTTACCGGGGACAGGGATTCTGATTTCAGCATTTCCAGTCTCCGGATTCTCATATACGATGGAGTCGATCAGTTTAGCTGTCTTTTCCGGAGACCTTAGGGTTTCGGCAAGACCTGCAATAAAGGCCACACCATGCTTTACAAGTTCGCCGGCATCGTCATGGGCTTCTTCCCCGCATCCTGACTCAGGCACACTGTCATTGACACTTTCCGAAACAAAAGACTCATCATCCGGCTCTACAGCCGCTTCCGGAAGGTCCTCGACATAACCGGCAACCGACTCCAGGACCTTGTTCATCTTGTTGTCATCAAGAATCACGGTATCGTCTCCGCCATCCAGAAGCCCCTCGAACAAAGAAGACTTGAACTCCAGAGTAGAAAGCATCCTCTCCTCGAAAGAGTCCTTGGATATCATATTGATTACCTGTATCTTACGCTCCTGGCCGATACGGTAGATACGTCCTATCCGCTGCTCCAGTACGGCAGGATTCCACGGGATGTCCAGATTGATGATAAGAGAAGCAGTCTGCAAGTTCAGTCCCGTACTTCCCGTATCGGTCGAAACGAAGACTCTGCAGTCAGGCTTCTCCCAGAAATCACGTATGAGCACATTGCGTTTCTCAGAAGGCACGGTCCCGCTCAGAGACGAATAACCGATTCCGGCCTTGTCCAGTTCCGAAGCGACAAGCCGTGTCATCCTCTCCCACTGGCTGAACACCACGACTTTCTCATCCCCGCTCTCGACCACATTCCTTATGATGTTCATCGTCTCATCCACCTTGGTATCGTATCTTGTTTCCTGATCCAGAATGTACGTACTGTCGCACACCATACGTATCTGACTGAGCAGCAAGAGTATACGCTTCCTGTCCTTATCGCTGAGGAAATGCATGCGCTGCCATTTCGAAACCAGCTGGGCCACCGACACGCGGAACTTGTCATGAAGTTCCCTCTGCTGCGGAGTCATCGGCACGAACAGATTCTGGTCTGTCCTGGCAGGCAGCTGAATCTCCACGTCAGCCTTCCTGCGCCTAATCAGACGCTGTCTCAGCCGCTCCCCCACGACATTGAGATTCTTGTAAGAGACGATTTTTCCGCTTCCGTCCTTGACGGTGGTCTCACCGATGAACTTGTAATAAGGCCCCAGACAGAACTGGTCCACGAACTCCATCACAGAATACAGTTCCTCCAACTTGTTCTCCAGCGGAGTTCCGGACAGGACTATGGAATAATCCGACTGGATACGCCTGGCGGCCTTGGAAATCTGAGTGTTCCAGTTTTTGAGACGCTGGACCTCATCCATTATGAGGCACTCGGCATACTGTTCGCCGGACTGCTTCACATCATTGCTCAAGGCATGATACGACACGATCTTATAGAACGCCTCCGACTCATAAAGTTCCTTTCTCTTGGACGGAGTACCCTCCACTATCACGGCCTCAGAGTCCGTAAACCTCTCTATCTCCTTCTTCCACTGATACTTAAGCGATGCCGGACACAGCACCATGACAGACGATATCAGACCCGCTTTCTTCATCAGTTCCGCCGTACCGATTGCCTGCACAGTCTTTCCGAGCCCCATCTCATCAGCTATAATGGACTTGCCCTTCCCGAACGCGAACCGGATACCCTCCTTCTGATAAGGGTACAATTTCGTATGAAGCAGACTGTCGAAATCGGTATCTGTCAATGACTTGAGGTACTGTTCCCTATACTGGGCGTCTTTCAGTTCCGCCAGATAATCCGTCACATCCGGGTAACAGCGGAAATCCGGGTCCGCAACCTTCGCTTTCGCGATAAACTCAGCCATCACCGGAAGGGATTCGGTCAATGCCTTTCCGTCGGGCGAGAAATAATCCTTTGCCAATGCCGACATTTCCGTCCAATGTGCGCTTCCTATACGGAGGCACACGGAACGTCCGTTCCTGTAAGAAAGATACAATGAAGAATACGGAGGATTCACGACAGGGACCTTCTTGTGTCTGGTCTCAAGCCATTGGCGCACAGCCTCAATATGCTTGCACGTCCCGATCTGCGTGGTCTTGAAATCCATGCAGGAACAATAATTCCACCTGCTCTCATTACCACGATAGACGACCTTGTAACTGCTCTTCGTCTTAGGATTGCGGACATCGAACACGCCATAGGCCGCCTCGTCCCCTCTGGGCACGACAGAAAGCACCTCCCTGGCAACAAACTGTTTCCTCAACGTTTTCTGCCACTCCTCCGGACTCATTCCCTCCGGCTTTACAACATTAGATAATTTCTTCCCCATACGTTCTGATTCTACAATTCAAGTTCCGCACTGAGTGTTTGCTCTAATGGAAGGCTTGCCCCCGTACGAAGGCAAAAAGGCCAACGCACTTGCGGAACTTGATTTCTACGACTTCCTTGCAGCACCGAGCCAGAGCATGACCTGCCCTGAATAATAAGGAATCATGACCAGCCAACGGCTTCCGTCCAGCGGTTCCACAAATTTATTATATGCCAAGAAAGTATCCGAAATCAGAAAAAGAAATGCTCCCAAGGCAAACAGCCACTTGCCCTGGAACTGCGCGAGCACTGTCATTACACAGATAAGCGCAGCATAAACAACACAGCCACAACGTATTACCCCGGCAGGGGCATCAGGTATAATCCAGATCATCGCAGCCGTAAAGAACAGCAGGAACACCAGCGAGACAAATGAAACCTTTCTCACCCCAGGCCTCCCTACGGCCCCCGAAATGAGATTCCCGCCGAAAAAGGATATGAGCATGACATGGGCCAATGCAAAAAAGCCCATCTGGCCGATGAAACTGCCGTAGGCCCCCATCCAGTCCCCGACGAGCGAAAAAGCCATCGCCAATGTCATCTGCCACGGAAGGAGAAAGATTCCGGCCAATGTCAATGTCGCCAGAGGCCCGACAATCCTGTATTTGACGGCTGCCGCCGGAAAGATACCTGTCAATGCCTTTGTCGGCACAAAATATATCGCAGCCAGCACAGCAACTGCGGCCAGCGCAGCCAATGTAATCTTTTTCCTGTCCATAACTCACTGAATTGCTACAGAAGTGACTTCACCAGTTTGAAGAACTTGTAAGGCATGTACCTGAACGGAAGGTCCATAGAAGTCGGAGTCACGATGTTTGACCTGTAATGAGTGAACGCGTCGAAACTCAGTTTGCCATGGTAACTGCCCATTCCTGACATGCCGACGCCTCCGAAAGGGACATGCTCATTTGCAATATGCATTATGGTATCATTCAGACAAGAGCCGCCTGACGAAGTGTGCTTCAGGACATAATCCCCGTTCTTTCCGAAATAGTACAATGCCAGAGGCTTCTCCCTGGAAGTGACGAACTCCGTCACCTCAGATATGTTCCTGAAAGTCAACACCGGGAATATCGGTCCGAATATCTCTTCCTGCATCACAGGAGAATCCGGGCTGACATTGTCCAGAACAGTAGGCTCGATATATCTTTCCGCCCTGTCAGTATGACCTCCGAACACGATGTTTCCGTCCTTGAAATATCCCGTAAGTCTCTCGAAGGCAGCATCATTCACGACACGGACGAAGTGTCCGCTCTCCTGAGGATTCTTGCCGAGCAACTCGGTAAACGCCTTTCCGAGCGCCTCCAGGAACCTGGCTTTCACATCTTCATGGACCATCAGATAATCCGGCGCAATGCAAGTCTGCCCGGCATTGAGAGTCTTACCCCAAGCCACGCGCTTCGCGGCAACATTGATGTCAGCATCCTTGTCAATGATGCAAGGGCTCTTGCCTCCGAGCTCAAGCACGACTGGTGTCAGGTACTTGGCGGCGGCTGTCATCACACGGCGTCCCAGTGACGGGCTTCCGGTAAAGAATATGATATCCCACCTTTCTTCGAGCAATGCAGCATTGACATCCCTATGTCCCTGAGTCACTGCGACATAGTCTTCAGGGAAGGTATCTGCGATCATATCTTCGATGACCTTCGAGACATTCGGCACGTAAGGCGACGGCTTCAGCACGGCGGTACATCCCGCAGAGATGGCACCGACAAGCGGAGTGAGCAGCAGCTGGACCGGATAATTCCACGGGGATATTATCAATGCAGTACCGAGCGGCTCGCTGATGATTCTGCTTCTGGAAGGGAACATCTTCAATGGTGTCGGCACACATGTATTACGGGTCCACTTCCCTATCTTGCGTATGTGAGTACGGATTTCCCCGAGCAGGATACTGATTTCCGTCATGTATGCCTCCTCGTAAGATTTGTGTAAATCTGCCCACAGGGCATCGCAAAGAGGCTTTTCCCATTTCAGGACAGCCTTCTCGAATGCCTTCAGATTTGATTTCCTCACAGCCACGTCCAATGTGGCCCCGGAATGAAAATATCTGGCCTGTTTCCCGCGGATTTCGCGGATGCGCTCAGGCGTTGTACTTGTCAATGTCATAGTCCAAATTTAACTAAAATACCCCATTATCACAAGACTTTCGTGAAGGTTACTTAACGTCTTCCCGTGAAATGGTCCATTACAGAATATACGCCGAACACCTTTCCGAAAATAAAGTCAAACAGCCAGTTGGGGAGCAGGCCCTGCCATATTCTGATGAAGTGGTATGCAAACGGAATTCCGCGGAACGATTTCCCGTCCTCTATAGCCCTGATTATCTTCCTGGATGTCTTCTCCGGCTTCAATATCGGGAAGACCTTGGAGTTCACTCCGTCGAACATTCCCGTATTTATGAAATATGGCGCCACAGATGTCACGCGGACATGGCTTCCGGCCTGCTTAAGTTCCACCCGCATTGACTCTGTCCATCCTATCACTGCCCATTTGCTGGCGCAGTAAACTGACAGTTTCGGCACACCGAGCATTCCTGCGGCCGAGGCTATGTTGCAGATGTGCCCGCTGTCCCGTTTCAGCATATCGGGAAGTACGGCCAATGCCACATACATCGGAGCATTGGCATTGATATCCATCGTCAGGTCAATGTCCTGGATTGTCTGCTTGTCGAAGGTCCTGTTTCCCCTGACAATTCCGGCACAGTTTATCAGGATATCCACCTGGCCGACTTCTTTTTTGACTTTTTCGTAGGTCAATGCTATCTCGTCGGGCGAGGCAACATTGACAATATAACTGCTGATATGCCCCTGCGCGGCAGATTTCACCTTCGGGCGCACATGTCCGAGTTCAGTCTCGGTTATG
>OQVZ01000431.1_pt1 | contig 16107 bp, 18 predicted proteins | sample 1691571 | NCBI WGS metagenome assembly OQVZ01 (sample SAMN03418261, study PRJEB22391) | human gut metagenome | biome: human-gut; feature: organic feature; material: feces | host: Homo sapiens | place: Tanzania | collected 2013-01
GACTGCAGTATTGCCATGGCAGCAGGAAGTGATGCAGCCAAGAATATTGCCAATGTAGTGCTGCTGGATTCCAGTATTGAATACAATTCAATTAAAATCAGATCTGGTGAATCTGATTGGAGAAGAAAGAATCGAGAGAAGTATTCTGAACGGTGGTACATCAGCTATCAGTTGCTGGAAGTCTTATTGGATTCCGGGAACGGAAGAGATTAATGTCGTTATCGAGTACAAGATAAAGATTCCGGTTCCACTACTGAAAAGTCCTTCGGTGAAGTTGAAAGATGAGTTTAAAGTCAGTGCATGGAATGGTTATCAAAAAGATAGAAAGGAAAATGAAGATGGACAGATTGTCTATATCACAGAAAAAGGAACAGTGTGGCATTCAGATTATCAGTGCAGCTATCTTCAATTATCTATTCAATATGTTCAATACTCAGAATTACAAAATATGAGAAATGAAGGTGGAGGAAAATACCATAAGTGTGAGCAATGTGTTTATGGACAGGCAATGAATGGTGTATATATTACCAGTTATGGAAACCGGTATCACAACTCACTGAATTGCAGTTCTCTGAAGAGAACGATACGTGCAGTTCATAAAAGTGAAGTAGCAGGAAGAGGAGGATGTTCTAAATGTGCAAAATAATGAATGTATTCGGGCAAAATGAAAGGGAGACTCTATGGATGTTTTTTCAAGCTGTCATAGCTGTGTATCTGTTGATTTTGTCAGTGATAGATATTCGTTGGAAGAAAGTAAGTGTAAGAAGTCTTTTGATTCTGCTTGCGATTGCAGTTTTATGTCAGGTACTATGCGGCAAAGGAGAACTAAGGATGATGGTAGCCGGTGGGTTGTGTGGAGGAGTATTTCTTTTTTTTAGTTGGTTCACGCAAGAGTCGTTTGGTTATGGAGATAGCATATTGATTCTGATTTTGGGAATTTTATCTGGTGGATGGAATCTTCTTTGGATTCTGTTTGCTGCATTTCTGATTGCATCTGTTTACGGAGGAATTATGATCGCACGAAAGAAGTATACAAGAAAAAATTCATTTCCATTTATTCCATTTCTGACAGTTGCTTATCTGGGAGGCATGATCGGTGGAGTTTACTGAAAAATATACGAAAAAATACGTGAAAGGAAGTACAGTGGTAGAGATGTCTTATCTTATTCCTTTTTGCTTAATTTTATTTTTTCTGCTCATCACGATCACTTTTTACTTTCATGATAAGGCAATTTTAAATGCAGCGGCAGCGGAAACAGCTGTGACAGGAGTTGAAATGGATCGGAAAAAGATAGAAGACGCAGATCTGGATGCTTTTTTCCGGGAAAGGACGAATGGAAAATTGATTTTTCTGGAAAATATAACAACCAGGATTGATCCATCAGGAAAGAAAATAGAGGTAGAAGTTTTTGCATCAAAAGGACGAATGAAGATTCATCTGATACAACGTGCAACGAAGGTGAAACCAGAAGAAAAAGTCAGATGGAAAAAATAGACTTCTGTAAAGCTGAAAAAATGAAGGGAGAAGAAAATCAGATGGAAGAAAAAAAGATAAATCAGCAGAGCAGAGTGGCAGAGTCTGAAATCATAATAGACAGTGTACAACCATATCGGGAGAATTATCAGATGAGAATGCTCAAAAATAATCGGATTCCCGGATTATTGAGAGTAAGTGGATGTGGAATGGAAGGTGCAAGCAGATATTATTATCATACAGGACATGCACAGTCGTTAGAAACATCTTATAAAAACAGAGATATCAGAGCAGAAGAGATATTGAAACTGACAAGACAATTTCTCAGTGTTATGGAAAAAATGAAAGATTATTTGTTAGAACCGAATTATCTGGTGCTTTCAGAAAAATATATTTTTGAAAAGAATGAAAACTATTTTTTCTGTTTTTTTCCGGAGAACGAAAAGACCTGGCAGGTGTCTTATCATGAGCTGACGGAATATTTTGTAAGAAAAGTTGATTATCAGGATTTGGAGAGTATTCAACTGGCCTGCATGCTTCACAAAGAAACGCTAAAAGAAACGTATGATCTGGAAAGCATACTGCAGCAGTATGAGGAAGAAGCAAAAAACAGGGAAGAAAAGTCCAAAGAAGAGAAAATCAGAGAAGAAAAGATTAGAGAAGAAAGTAAGAGAAAAAAAGACAGAATAGAAATGGAAATAAATCAAAACAGTGAGGTACAGGAAAACAGCTATTATAACAAGACCAGAGAGAATCTTGCCGTGATGGAAGAAAAGAGGTATGGTCCGATTAAGAAATTTGCAAAACGTTTTAAGCCGGGAAAATGGGGAGAATGGGAAGATCTGATAACGGAAGCCGATGACTATGAATGATATATAGGATGTGGTATAGTATACACAGATTCAAAAACATATCATAGAAGTCAAAAGGGAGCCAGGAATAATGAAAGAGAGACCAAAAGAAATAATGACGATCATGTTGATAGGAATCAATATTCTGGTGTTTATTGTTCTTACCATGATCGGACGGACTGAGGATGGTTATTTTATGCTGCAGCACGGAGCCATGTATGAACCGTATATTATAGAAAACCAGGAATACTATCGGCTGTTTACCAGTCTTTTTCTGCATTTTGGAATCTCCCATTTATTGAATAATATGGTGCTTTTGTGGGCACTTGGATCGATTTTTGAAAAAGAAGCCGGTAAAATCCGGTTTCTGCTCTGTTATTTTATCAGTGGAATAGGTGGGAATCTGCTGTCTTTGTACTGGAATACCATGCATGACAGACAGATTGTATCTGCCGGGGCATCAGGAGCAATTTTCGGACTAATGGGAGGGTTGCTTTGGATTGTATTTGCAAACAGGGGAAGGCTCGGAACGCTGTCAGGAAGAGGTATGCTGATTATGGTTGTACTGAGCCTTTATTTTGGATTTACCAGTACAGGCGTAGATAATCTGGCTCACGTAGGAGGATTGGTCTGCGGTTTCCTGACAGCGCTTCTAACCTATCGAAGAAAAGATCAAAAGATCCTAACGGTGTCTGATATTAATGATATCTGATATTTTATGCAGGAAGCGTGATTGATACGATTGTTCCATTGGTATGGTCAGATGTAATGTCGATCGTTCCGTTATGTGCTTCAATGATTCTTTTGGAAACTGCAAGACCAAGACCGGTACCGTTTTCTTTGGTTGTAAAGAATGGTTCATAAAGCTTATCAACAATTTCTGTTGGAATACCACAACCGTTATCCTGACATTGAATCAGAATTTTGTCGTCAAGCTTCTTCGCACGAAACTGCAGACGTGGGGCATACTTACAATCGGCAAGAGCTTCTTTGGCGTTTGTCAGTATGTTTAAGAAGACTTCCTCTAATTTGGTACGATCACCATTGAATCTTTTTATATTCTTATCAATACTGGAAGTCATCTCAATCTTTGATTTTTCAAAGTTGAGAGACATGGCGAACAGAACAGCAGAGTTGCGAAGAACATGTCCAAGAGGAATGGAAGCACGGTTTAACTGGTTTCCATTGTTGAGTTCTGTCAGATCATCCAGTAGATCACACATATGTCTGGCGCCATCCATGCATTCTTCCCAGACACAGGAGCCTTTGGCAGTTTCGGCATAAAGAGAGCCCATTAATTGCATGGAAGAATAAAGAACCGTCATAGGATTACGGATCTCATGCGCAATTGTGGCAACAGCAGCGTCATGGTTCTTCAGAAGCTGTGTGATAATTTCTTTTGCATCTTTGTTTGTTTCCATCAGGTGGTTCATTTTTTCAAGATCGATATTTGTTAACATAATACTTACTCCTAATAGTTAGATTTTCTTGAGTTCGGTAAGAGTGTAGCACCGTCGAAAACAGCATTCAATAAAAATCATTCGACTATTTTCGACCTTTTTCGACCTGGTGTCTGAAAAATGTATTCTCTTTTTCTGAAAAATGGTCTATACTACAGATAAAATAAAATGGAAAGAGGAAAGATCATGAGAGATGATAATTGTATTTTCTGTAAAATTGCAAATGGAGAGATTCCGTCAGCAACATTATATGAGGATGAGGAGTTCAGAGTAATTCTGGATCTCGGACCGGCTTCAAAAGGACATGCGCTGATCCTTCCGAAGAATCATTACCGTAATCTGTATGATATTGATGAGGCAACAGCTTCAAAAGCAATCTGTCTGGCAAAAAAGATGATTACAAAGATGACAGATGTACTTGGATGCGATGGTTATAATATCGTTCAGAACAACGAAGAGGCAGCTGGACAGACGGTATTCCATTTCCATATGCACTTAATCCCAAGATATAAGAATGACAATGTAGGTCTTGGATGGCATATGGGAGAACTTACAGAAGAAGATAAGAAAGAGATACTTGAAAAATTAAAGTAGTACTGGAGAAGATATGTTAACGGAAAATCGCGAATTCAATGAGATTTATGAACAATATAAAAATCTCATTCTAAAAGCGGCATATACTTATTCAGGCAGTTATAATGCAGCGGAAGATATTACTCAAGATACTTTTCTGAAACTGTATATGGGATATGACAGCATGAAGAAGAAAAATATTTCTTCATGGCTGTTTACAACGGCAAAAAATGCGGCATTAAATTACAGGAAAAAGCATAGCCGGGAGATTTTCGAGATTGATGAGAATTGGGACAGTGAAGAGGATACCGAGAAATATGAAGCACAGGTATACAGTGCAGAGGAACAATTTCTGGAAGATGATCTTCAGAAACAAAGAATAGAGCTTCATGAAAAGATTTTCACCAATTTGATGGAAAAGAATGAAAGATGGTACGATGCTATTGTTCTTGTATATTACATGGAGATGCCTCAGGCAAAAGCAGCAGAATTAATGGGCATTCGACTCGAAGTGCTTCATAGTCTTCTGCACAGAGCAAAGAAATGGATTAAGAAAAAGTACGGAACGGAGTACGAAGAAATGAACCGGGAAGACTAAGAGCAAAACCAAATGTTTACTGTTCAATGTACAAAGAAAAGTATATAAGGAACAGTGGTGCTGATAGTTTCCCGGTATCTTTTTGAATACTGTAGTTTTATAAAGAATGTTGCCAGTAGATGAACTACATTATTTTGCGGCAGCTTCTTCAATGAGACCGATAATAGTAGCAATCGGATCCTGCTGACCAGAATTGTGCATTGCATTTATGAACTGCTCACGGTTTTCGTACAGGTTATGAACAGCATCCAAAAGCGTTGCATTCGTAAGCTGTTCTTCCTCGATTACAAGGCTGAATCCCTGACGTTCGAAAGAATGTGCGTTAAGAATCTGGTCGCCACGGCTTGCACGGGCAGAAAGCGGAATCAGAAGATTTGGTTTTCTAAGAGCAAGCAGTTCGCAGATTGCATTCGCACCGGCACGTGAGATAACAACATCTGCAAGAGCAAAGAGATCACGCAGTTCGTTTTTGATATACTCAAACTGACAGTAGCCTTTGATTTCTTTCAGAGAATCATCAACCTTTCCTTTTCCGCAGAGATGGATGATCTGGAACTGTTTCAGCAGTTCAGGAAGGGCAGAACGAACAGCCTCATTGACAGCTACAGCACCGAGACTTCCGCCGATTACGAGAATGACAGGTTTTTCATCTGTAAAGCCACACATCTTTCTGGCAGCATCCTTATCACCAGTGAGAAGTTCCTGACGAATCGGAGAACCGGTAAGAACTGCTTTTCCCTCCGGAAGAGCATCTAACGTCTCCGGGAAGTTACAGCAGACTTTAACAGCAGATGGAATTGCCAGTTTATTTGCCAGGCCAGGTGTCATATCAGACTCATGAATAATGACCGGAACTTTGCATCGCTTTCCAGCAAGAACAACTGGAACCGAAACAAATCCGCCTTTAGAAAAAATAACATCAGGCTTTAAGCCTTTGATTAACTTACGGGCTTCACCGAAGCCTTTGATTACACGGAATGGATCTGTGAAATTCTGCAGACTGAAATAACGGCGCAGCTTTCCAGAAGAAATTCCATGATATGGAATCCCAAAAGGTTCAATCAGTTCCTTTTCGATTCCATTGTAAGAACCTATGTATTGAATATCATAGCCTAATTCTCTAAGCTTTGGAATCAGGGCTATATTCGGAGTGACATGTCCGGCAGTACCGCCGCCGGTCAATATAATTCGCTTCATAAATTAACCTCCAGATTTAGTGTAGAGTGCTACTGTTCGAAGTAAATTGAGAACACTAGCCTTATAGCATCATATTACCCTTATTTGAAAAAATGTCAAGAAAAACGGGACACACAAACTGGAGAGAATAAGGTAAAGAAAATGAAAAAACTGAAAAAATTATCATTGGAAAATGAAATGAAAAAAGAAGCTGAACAGATTGAAAAGAAAGTCCGAGAGGATAGATCGCTGGATGACATTACAGTGTCTGATGAGATGGAAAAAGAGCTTTTCAATAAGATTCAGGATTACGAATACGACAAGCGGCATAAAAAAGTCGTCCGCAAAAAGAAGAAAAGCAAGCTTGTAATCGGAGCACTGGCAGCAGTGCTGATTTTGGTGTGCGGAAGTGTGATGACCAGCGTGGGGAGTAAGTCGTATTGGAAGACGTTGTGGAATGATAGTAATGGGGATGAACAGAATAATGGTATAGACGTGGAGAATATGGATTCAATAGAGACTGAGGATATTGATGAAATTGAAGTTGACAAAGAAATTACAAAAGTAATGGGAGTATCTTTGGTGAAACTCGAATATAAACCAAAAGGCATGGTATTAACAAGGTATACAGTAGATGGAGATCAAAGAAGGGCAACATTATTTTATAAATATGAAAACGAAATTATCCGATACACAATGTATATGAATTCTAAAGATTCTTCTTTGGGACAGAAAGCAGTTGATAAATTGTTAGATGAGTATATTGTGATGAATGGAGAAAAAGAAATTAGTGTAAAAGAATATGAAGTGAAAAACAAAAAAGAAAAAAGATATATAGCCGAATTTGAAGACAAAGGGATTCAGTATCAGTTGAAAGGTATTATGGAAAAAGATGAATTTGAAAAAATTTTAAAAAATTTATTTTTTGTGTAAAAATGCGTAAGTTTTTTTAATCTCAGTTGTTTACTTATCAGAGGACGATAACAAAAAAGGGGGAAGATAGTTCTATGATAAGTAAGAAAATAATGTCAATTGCAGCAAGTACTATGGTGTTTTGCTTTATGGTGTGTGCATCAGTGACGGGGGTTAAAGCAGATGATAGTGAAGTTAAAGTTGTCGATGGATCTTATTTAACTTCAGCAGATTCATCAACAGGTTATACACCGAAGAGTAATGAGCGTGGCGAACATCTGATGGATGGGGAATGTTCAATTACAAAAGCAGGGACAAAGAGAATTTATACATATGGCGCAACGACGGCTAATCATACAGTAGATAAAGTAGCAGTTATTGTTTATGTGGATCAGTATAGTGAGAAAGATGATGAATGGTATCAGATTGATGCTTTTTCCAAGAAGGTAGAGAATGATTATTATGTAGCAGCATCAAAATCAATTCAAGTTGACCGGGGATACTATTACAGAGTCCATGCATCTCACATTGTATGTATGGCCGGTTCTCCAGATGAGGAAACATTTTCTTATACCAACGGAATCCTAGTCCCATAAGCATCTTTCTCCCACACCAACGGCAGAAGATGCAGCCCGTGGGCTGGCCTAACAGCCGCTGCACGGTGATTCGCTCGGATACTCACAAATTAGATTCTAATAGATAAAAGTGAGAGCCTTGTTCCTTGATACACCACAATTGAATAAATGAGCATATGATCACCTTAAGCGGCTGTTAATCAGTCCATGGACTAGTAGGGCAGAAGGGAAGGAACGGAACAAGAGCACCGTCCTTCCCTATTAGTTTGCCATTTTTTAAGTTATTTTCCTGTTGCTTCTTTCAGTGCCTGAGCGAGCTGATCCGGGCAGGAAGTTTTCTTGAATCCACACTGGATTCCTTCCAGGCGTGAGATAGCCTCATCTACATCCATTCCTTCAACCAGGTGGGAAATTCCCTGAAGGTTACCGTTACATCCGCCAACGAAGGAAACATTGTGAATCTTGTTATCTTCGATATCAAAGTGAATGTTCTGGGAACAGACACCTTTTGTTCTATAATCCATATCTAGCCATCCTTTCTTTTAATTTTTTTAATCTTTTAGTTACCTTTTGAATTATAGCAAATCGAATATAAAAAAACAATTTTTCTTCTCACATCTTTCAGCATAAATTTCCCTGATGCGACAAATTTGATTTTCAATGTAGAAATCTGTAGAACGATTTATGCGGACAGAAGATAAAATCAGGTTTATAATATCTACAAACGTAACGAAGGGGATGCCCGAACAGTTACGCGCAATATTTTTAAAACCAGGAGGGGTTGCTATGTTAAGAGAACTGGCAGTGAACACAAAAGTCATCTATTATCTGATGGCGCTTCTGGGCATGATCGGAGTGCTGGCAAAAGCAGTGAATCAGCAGACATTGAATCAGATGCTGAAGGCGGCAGGGAATATGTCCAAGAGTACACACCGACTGATAAAACTCGTAAGAGCAAAATACGAACATGCGTGTATGGTGCATGACAGTGTAGAGAATACGAATGCATTTGTGGAGAAATACATTTATGAATATAGAGGATTTTTGTTTGGAATTCATACCTGGAGACAGATGGAATTTCTGACGGTGTGGTTTGTTGGAATTCTTGCAGCTCTTGGTGCATTTGAATGCTATATTACTTATGGATTTTCAGATGCGGCGTATCTATATATTGAAACAGGATTAGCGGAGATGGTACTCCTTTTTGTTATCAGTCATCTTTCGGACGAACAGTACAAGCTCAATGCGGTCAGGATGTATATGGTGGATTATCTTGAGAATAATTGCGCATTTCACATAAAGAGACAGCGGACTACGGACAGAGAAGAATTGAATGTGATTGCTGCAGAGAATACCGGAAAGCAGGAGTGGGAAGAAAAGAAGGGGGAAAGAGAGATACACAGAGAAGACAACGTACAGAATGGAAATAAAACGAAAGCAGAGAGGACGGAGCTGCCAATCAATATCGAGGGAGAGCCAAGAACGGTAGAGCCGGCAAGGAATCCGGAAGGAAATTCAGATAGAGACGTAGATAGAGATTCGGAGAGAGATTCAGGAAGAAATGCAGAAAGAGAAGCGGCGATTCGTCAGATCCTGGAAGAATTTTTAACATAACGAAAACTAAAATTTCTTGAGCAGCATTTGTAAATAAGGTATAATAAAAGGCAGTTGGTAGATGCCAGTCATGGAATATCAGGAATGGCGGCAGAGAAAGAAGAACCAACTGCTTTTTTAGGGCTTATAAACAAGAAAAGAAAGTAACTGATTGAGACAGGTACAAAGAGTAATAGGAGGAGTTACCATGTTAAGAATAGGAATGCTGACCAGTGGTGGAGACTGCCAGGCACTTAACGCAGCAATGCGCGGTGTTGTAAAAGGAATTTGCAACAAGCGCAAAGATGTAGAAATCTACGGATTTAAAGATGGATACAAAGGTCTGATCTATTCGGATTTCAATATGTTGACATCAAGGGATTTCTCAGGAATCCTGACACAGGGCGGAACAATTCTTGGTACATCCCGTCAGCCGTTCAAACTGATGCGTGTGCCGGACAAGGATGGAATAGACAAGGTAGAGGCAATGAAGCACACATATCATAAGCTTCATCTGGATTGTCTTGTAGTTCTTGGAGGAAACGGAACTCATAAGACAGCGAATCTTCTTCGTGAGGAAGGACTCAATGTAGTGACACTGCCGAAGACGATCGATAACGATCTGTGGGGAACAGACATGACATTTGGATTCCAGAGTGCGGTTGATATTGCAACAGATACAATTGACAGAATCCATACAACAGCAACATCCCACAGCCGTGTATTTATTATCGAGGTTATGGGTCACAAAGTTGGACATGTAACTCTGCATGCAGGAATTGCAGGCGGCGCAGACGTTATTCTGCTTCCGGAGATTCCATATGATATTAAAGCAATCAAAAATGTGATCGACAAACGTACACAGGCAGGTAAGAGATTTACAATCCTTGCTGTTGCAGAGGGTGCGATTTCCAAAGAAGATGCAAAACTGAAAAAGAAAGAATACAAAGAGAAGCTGGCAAACAGAAAATATCCTTCTATCGCTTACGAACTGGCAGAACAGATTGAAAAAGAGACAGACAAGGAAGTTCGTATCACAGTTCCTGGACATACACAGAGAGGTGGCACACCTTGTTCTTATGACCGTGTATTTGCAACAAGAGTCGGAGCGAAGGCAGCAGAATTGATCCTGAATGAAGAATACGGATATATGGTAGCCATGAGAAATGGTGAGATTGTGAAAGTTCCGCTGGAAGAGGTTGCAGGAAAGCTGAAATATGTTGATCCGAACTGTGGTCTGATCAAAGAAGCGAGAACAATCGGCATCAGCTTCGGAGACGAGGTGTAATCCATGTCATATACGGCGCTATACAGAAAGTTCCGTCCTTCTGAATTCGAAGATGTAAAAGGACAGGATCATATTGTTACAACGCTTCAGAACCAGATTAAGGCGAACAGGATCGGACATGCGTATCTGTTTTGTGGAACGCGTGGAACCGGTAAGACAACGGTTGCGAAAATATTTGCGAAGGCAGTAAACTGTGAGCACCCGGTAAATGGAAGTCCGTGCGGGGAGTGTGAGATGTGTAAATCTATCGCCGCCGGCACTTCGATGAATGTGATCGAGATCGATGCCGCATCGAACAATGGTGTTGATAATATCCGTGAGATCCGGGAGGAAGTGACATACCGGCCGACAGAAGGTAAGTATAAAGTATACATTATCGATGAGGTGCATATGCTTTCCATCGGAGCATTTAACGCATTGCTTAAGACACTTGAGGAGCCGCCGGAATATGTTATTTTTATTCTGGCGACGACAGAAGTGCATAAGATCCCGATTACGATTCTTTCCAGATGCCAGCACTATGATTTCAAGAGAATCAGCATTGAGACAATCACAGACCGTATGCGTGATCTGATGCAGACAGAGCAGGTAGAAGTGGAAGAAAAAGCACTCTGCTATATCGCAAAGGCGGCAGACGGATCTATGCGTGATGCACTCAGTCTGCTGGATCAGTGTATTGCGTTTTATCTGGGACAGAAGCTGACATATGACCATGTGCTTGAAGTACTTGGTGCGGTGGATACGGATGTGTTCAGCCGCCTGCTTCGTAAAGTATTGGAAAGAGATGTTGCCGGAGTTCTTGATATTGTGGAAGATCTGGTTATGCAGGGACGTGAACTGACCCAGCTGGCCGCAGATTTTACATGGTATCTGAGAAATTTGCTTTTGGTCAAAACTTCTGATAATATAGAGGACGTGCTGGATGTGTCTACGGAAAATATGCTGCAGCTCAAGGAAGAATCAGAGATGATCGAACTTGATATGCTGTTGCGTTATATCCGTATATTCTCAGAACTTTCCGGTCAGCTGAAGTATGCGACGCAGAAGAGAGTGCTTCTGGAAGTTGCATTGATCAAGCTTTGTACTCCGGCGATGGAGACTGGTCAGGATGCACTTCTTGACAGGATCCGTGCGGTAGAAGACAAAGTGGAGAAAGGTCTTGCTGCAGCTGCAGATATGCCGCGGCGGGTTGTTTACGTGAATGGAGATGAAGCGTCAACATCCGGATCAGGCGTTGCGGGAAGCAGGAAGGCGAAACCGGAGCTGCCGAATGCAATTCCGGAGGATGTGCAGGAAGTTGTGAAGAATTTCCGTTCTATCGCAGATGAAGCGTCAGGTATGATCAGAGGTTTTCTTAAGAAAGCAAGACTGAGTCTCGGGGGTGACAATCGTTTGTTGATTGTACTGCCAGATGTTATGTCCGCAGATATGGTAGGCAGAGAAGATCATGTGCAGGAACTTGAACAGCTCATTGAAGAGAAGATTGGGAAGAAGGTCGAGGTAGATGTCCGTCATGTAGAAGAGGGCAGACACTTTGAGGATACATTTGTGGACATAGAACAGAAAATAAATATGGAAATAACAGTGGAGGATTAGACATGGCAAAGCGTGGAGGATTTCCAGGCGGCGGAATGCCGGGAAATATGGCGAATCTGATGAAGCAGGCACAGAAGATGCAGCGTCAGATGGAAGAGCAGCAGAAAGAACTTGAGACAAAAGAGTTCACAGCAGCTGCAGGTGGCGGTGCAGTAGAAGTGACTGTATCCGGTAAAAGAGAAGTAACAAAAGTAAAACTTGCAGAAGAAGTTGTAGATCCGGATGACATTGAGATGCTGGAAGACCTGATCGTAGCAGCGACAAATGAAGCACTGCGTCAGGTTGAGCAGGAGACAAATGCAGCAGTATCTAAGATGACAGGCGGACTTGGCGGTCTTGGAGGCGGAATGTTCTAATGGATTACTACAGTAATCAGATCAGCCGTCTGATCGAGGAGTTCTCGAGACTTCCGGGAATCGGGAATAAATCAGCACAAAGACTTGCATTTCATGTGATCAATATGCCGGTAGAACAGGTAGAAGGACTTGCCAATGCAATCGTAGATGCCCGCAAGAATGTCCGCTACTGTAAGGAGTGCTGTACGTTGACAGATAAGGATATCTGTCCAATCTGCAGCAACCCGGACAGAGACCATAAGACAATTATGGTAGTGGAGACACCGCGTGATCTGGCAGCGTATGAGAAGACCGGAAAGTATAATGGAGTCTATCATGTACTTCACGGAGCAATTTCTCCGATGCTTGGAATCGGTCCAGGGGATATCCGTCTGAAAGAACTGATGGAGCGTCTGCAGGGAGATGTGGATGAAGTGATCATTGCGACGAATTCCAGTCTGGAAGGCGAGACAACAGCAATGTATATCAGTAAACTTATCAAGCCGGTCGGAATCAAGGTGAGCAGGATTGCCAGTGGAGTTCCGGTTGGTGGTGACCTGGAATACATTGATGAGGTAACACTTCTCCGTGCATTGGAAGGAAGAACTGAATTGTAAAAGTATTTGAGACATCAACAGGAGGGACTGGCTATGACGAAGAAAAAAGTGACATCTTCGGATGTGGCAAAGCGTGCGGGAGTTTCACAGGCAACGGTCTCGATGGTGCTCAATAAGAAGTATAACGTCTCTTTTTCCAAAGAAGTAATCCAGAAAGTGGAGGCAGCGGCGGAAGAACTGGGATATGAGCTTCCGAAACGCAGAGCACAGCGTGGAGAGCGAAGAGAAAAGCTGCTCGTTGTCATCAGCCCGAACCTGACAAACCCATATTATGTAATGCTTTTACAAGGGATTGAATCAAGGGCGACAGAGCAGGGATTCGGAATCTTTGTCTGTAATACACAGAGAGATTTAAAACTGGAAGAGCGTTATCTGAAAATGATCTCGACTTTGAATGCACAGGGGATTATCTATATGTGCAATCCGGGGAAATGTTTTCTTGGGCAGCTGAAAGAAATGTCTGAAAGGATTCCGGTTGTTGTGATCAATAACCAGGAGAAGCATTTGGATGTAGATGCAGTAGAACTGGATAATACAAAGCTTGGAAGATTAATGGGCAGACATCTTCTGGAGCTGGGGCATCAGCATGTGGCATACATTACACCACCACTGACAGCAAGACAGAAACAGAGATTCCGCCGGGTAGAAGGATTCCTGGATGAATTCAGAAAAGCCGGATATGGCGATCAGGTGATCGTAAAAGAAGCAGACGAAGAGTTTGATAAAAATGTTCCGGGAATTGATTCGGAGTACCGGATCGGATATGATCTGACAAAAGAACTGCTTCGGACTGAGGAAAATCTTACTGCAATTGTGGGATTGAATGACATGATCGCATTTGGAATTATGGATGCACTTCAGGATATGAAGTATAAAGTCCCCGGAGATGTTTCGGTTATGGGATGCGATAATGGAAAATTATATATCTGGAATCAGAAGTATAATACCTATGCAAGAATTGGCATCGACAGGATTCTTGCAATGAGAGATGCAATAAATGCTCCTGATGATGGCTCAATGAAAGAAAAAAAGGGAATTAAAATCTATTATAAAGGGATTTTAACCGCACTTGCAGAATTCAAAGAAGATGCTGATTTAATTGAGTATATGGATATAAAAGATACTCTTTCCAGAGAATATTTGAAATTAAGTAGAAAAGGATTCTCGCAAAAAGGATATGCTTATCTGGAAAAAGTATATCATGAAATTGTAAAAACAGCACGGAAAGCACTTGCAGAGTTTGATAATGAGAAAGCTGATGGTGAAAGCGAATTAGATGAAAATACAAGTATAGGAAGAATCAGTAAAAAAATTGAAGAATTATTAAAAGAACAACAAAAAAATGAAAAATCAGTAGAAGAATTACAAAAAAATAAAGAATTAGTAGAAAAATTATGTCTGTCTTCAACAGCATTAATTTATTTTGCTATGATTAAAGAAAAAAGTGAAGTATATTCAAATGAAAGAGATAAAGATAAAAAGGGTCTTTGGGCAAAACTATTAGACAAAATTAATAAGAAGTATAAAGAGAAAATAAAAATAAAGTCTACTCTATATAATATTCCAATAATGAAAAAAGTGGAAAATCAACAAAAATCTCAAGAAAATGGAACAATTACTATATTTGAACTTATTCAAAGTGATAATAAATATATGGTTCTTTCTGAACGAGAAGGTGGAAAGAATACTCATCGTTGGAAGCAGAAATTGTTGAAAGTGAATACCAATAATTATAACGAAATAAAAGAAAACATTAGAAAATTAAGGAATGAAAACTCGTTATTAGAGCGTAGAGAATTGATAAGGAATCTTGAAGAATTAATGAGCGAATATAAAACTAAGGATTCCTCAAATGAAAATAAAAAAGAATGTTCTTATTTAGACAAACATAAAGAGGAAGTGATATTAAAATGGATTGTTGATAATATTCCTACGATGGCAATTTTTGGATGGACAGATGATGAATCGAAAGATTATAGAATTAATATTCTGGATGTGGATATTTGTGACTCAGTATATTTCAATTTGGAAATGAAAGAATTAGTATTGGAACGTATTCAAGAAAAAGCAGAAAAAGTTCAAAGATGTAGTTCCTTGGTTTGGACTGGATTTAGTGGATTGAGTCTAGAGGAATCAAGAGATAGTATTGAATTTGTTAAAAGAGGAAAGTTGTCTAAAGCAGGATATGGAAAAATGATTTTTCCATTAACAAGTGAAGAACTTAAGCAAGAAATAAAGGAATATGAATTAAAAAAAGAATATAAAGGAATAGACAATCTTATTGAGGTTGCAAAGATATTACAAAACTTAGAAGCAGACAAAAAAGATAAATCGATAAGTGAACTTGAGAAAGCCGTACAAAATATAGAAGAAATTTTGAAAGATACATTAGATAATAAATGTAATATTAAAAAGGAAATTATATTTGATGGCGTCAATGTAGAAAAAATTAAAGAAGAAGAAATGGATAGATTGGTAGACTATGTGAAAGCAATAAAAGAAGAAATGGATGTAATAAAAGGAGAGATGAATCAAATAAAAGAAGAAAATTCTTTAGGTGAAGAATTATATCAAAAATATTGTAAGAAACTAGAGCAAAAGAAACAATATGAAAATATCAGGGATTATGTTCATGTACATGGTAAACTTCAACCGACTCATGAAACAATTGATTTATTATATGAACGTTATATGTATGAATTAGCGCAAATAATAGTTTATAATTTTTATCAGAAAAAAATTAAAGGACAAGTAAAAAAAGCAATTGAAGATAAGGGAGAAGAACTTATAAAAATTGAAAATATATGGAATCTGATTTTGGAAGAATATAAAAAGAATTTAGGTGTTTAATAAGTATGCGATAGTGTTATATCTGTTTAATTTAGCTGCGATATTATAGATGTCTGATTGTATTGATATTGAGTTCTGATTGGATAAGATTATTAAAAAACTTCAACGCAATGATATGAACTTTTGAAAGTTATATGTTTATCATAAATAAGACATTGCGTTGAAGTGTTAATATATTATTTGCGCTAATTCATACATATAACGTTCAT